>Ga0080064_1002779_pt1 | contig 28158 bp, 25 predicted proteins | sample Subgrocontami54m_FD_69260 | JGI IMG/M metagenome (GOLD analysis project Ga0080064, IMG submission 69260) | Subsurface groundwater microbial communities from S. Glens Falls, New York, USA - GMW46 contaminated, 5.4 m (SPADES assembly) (version 2) ...
TTGCTGAGACTGCTATAATGCTCACTAGGCCGTACAACAGGCTCAATGTGACCCAAAAGACGTAAACGCAAATCGAGCCAAGTCTCGGTCATCGTAGAAGGTAGTTTTGGACTTCTGAGACAGGCTCTGCGTGTCTGCCCTGGTTCTGACCCGAGGTATGTCAGGACTTATAGATACATTTACGGTCTTGGATGGTTAGAAGGCGGTGGTTAAAGCGCACACATAGAGCCTGTCCTGAGGCCCTCGAAGGATGCGCCCCTACCCCATGCCGGTTATATATTTAATGTGCATCGCCCGTCTGAGGGTGAGGGGCTTCCTTGAACACCACATCCTTAAAGTAGAGCAGGTACAAAATATGGGAATGAAAGCACCGGCAGTCGCGTCTATAGACAGCGTTCAGGAGAGGCTGGCAGAACAGACCTACTTCGCTGACAGGGCTATGGCCACTACAATTTACCTGGCGCAGCAGTTAAAGAAGCCACTCTTTCTGGAAGGAGAGGCTGGCGTCGGCAAAACGGAAGTCGCCAAGGTAATGGCTAAGATCCTGGATACAAGGCTCATCCGCCTCCAGTGCTACGAAGGGTTGGACGCCAATCATGCGCTGTATGAGTGGAACTACGCCAAACAAATGCTCAGGATCAAGCTGGAGGAGGGGCAGCATAACCGGCAAGAGGTTGAACGCTCTATCTTCAGCGAAGACTACCTGATCAAGCGCCCTCTGCTAGAGGCTATATCCTATGGCAACAATAAGCCTCCAGTGCTCCTTATCGATGAGATCGACCGGGCCGACGAGGAGTTCGAGGCTTTCCTGCTTGAGGTGCTGTCGGATTTTCAAGTTACCATACCGGAGATAGGCACGATAACTGCTGTGGAGCCACCCTTTGTGGTCCTGACCTCCAACCGCACCAGGGAGGTGCACGACGCTCTTAAACGAAGGTGTCTCTACATGTGGATATCTTATCCCACCTTCGAGCGAGAGTACCGTATAGTTACTGCTAAGGCTCAGGGGATCAACATGCGGCTGGCGGAGCAGATATGCAATTTTATGAAGTCCGTGAGAGAGCTGGACTTCTATAAGAAGCCCGGCATCGCCGAGACTTTAGACTGGGCAACGGCACTTATGGCCCTGCACTGCGACGAGCTGGACAAAGAGATAGTACAAGAGACTTTGGGCTGTATATTCAAATACAACGAAGACCTCCTCATTATGCAGGGAGACCACCTGGATGACGTACTTGACCGGATTGGACTTATTGACGAAGAGAGGGTTACTGGAGGCTAGCCGGCTAGAGCGCTCCAAGACCCATCAGATAATACGTGAGCTTGGCGGCAGCTCGCGCCGAGACGTGGCTAATAACCTTTTGGCCTTCTGCCGCGTCCTCCGGACCATGATCCCCGGTGTTACCACAGGTCGGATACTGGATGCCTGTCAGAGCTTGTTATGCATAGATGTCTCCAACCGGTGGGACATCTGGGCCGCGCTTAAGCCAAACCTGGTCTCTTCTAAAGAGGATGGCGACGTTTTTGATATCCTGTTCCAGATGTTCTTTGACCCGGTAGACAGCGAAGACGACATCATCTGGCTCAAGAACCAGAAGGACTACGATTCGGAGCTTCTAGGCGACGATTTCGAGATACCGGAGTCAGTAAAGGAGCGTATATCTGAGCTGGTGTCTCAGGCCTGGGAGAGCAACAAGACCAGGGAGAGCAGTCCTGAAAAAGAATCTCCAATGCCCAGCTACTCTCCTAATGAGAGACTTACCTACAAGGATTTCGGAGAGTTCAACGGCGTAGAGATAAAGGAAATGCGGAAGGTCATATCCTTGCTGGCTCCCAAACTGGCGAGTGTTTTGAGCCGGCGCATGAAGACGAGCGGCAAAGGTAAAGATATAGACATGCGCCGCACCTTCAGGTCCAATCTGCGTTACGGTGGAGAGATCGTCTCTATTAGGAGGAGGCGGAGAAAGACCAAGAAGCTCAGGATAGCCCTGCTCTGCGACGTCAGTGGCTCCATGGACCTCTACAGCCGCTTCCTCATTCAGTTCATGTACTCAATGGAAAACGAGATGACCGGAGTGGACTCCTGGGTCTTCAGCACCCGCCTTACAAATATAACCAAGGTCCTGCGAAATCACCCCTTCGAAGAAGCAATAAAGCTGACCTCTAAAGAGGTGTCAGACTGGTCGGGAGGGACCGCCATCGGCTCATGTCTCATGGACTTTGCCAATGGGTCAGGCAAGCGCAAGATCAACTCGCAGACGGTTATAATTATAGTAAGTGACGGATGGGACCGGGGTAACGTAAAGGCCCTGGAAGACTCCATGAAGACCTTGAAGCGGCGCTCGCTGAAAATAGTCTGGCTCAATCCCTTGCTTGGCAGCCCCAACTATCAGCCGCTAGCCATGGGCATAAAAACAGCGCTGCCATATATAGACTATTTTCTTCCGGCCCACAACCTAGACAGCTTGATCAGACTGAGCAAGACCCTACAGGAGATACACAGCCTGCTTTAGATTTCAATAACAGACAGACTATATGGCAGCAGCTAGTTCCCGCTCCTTCTGATGCGTGATACAGATCATCGTAATGTAGGGGCAGACCTGGGTGTCTGCCCCGGTTTCCACCCGATCATGCGAGGAATTATAGAGGCATTTACAGTCTTAGATGGTTAGATGGCGGCGATTAGGGCGTACACATAGGTACGCCCCTACCACATATCGGTATATATATAATATGAATGACGCATTTCTGCGAGGGGGCTAGGGTGAGGGTCCCAAGACCATCCTTTAAAGAGAATTTCTGCTCACAGTGAGGTTCTCAAACTGCTTTATGACTACAATATTTGTAGCGGGATACAAAGAGCTTGCGGGCAAGACCACTATATGCGTGGCCTTGGGTAAAGTGCTGCAAGCGAACGGCATAAAGACCGACTATATTAGGGTCTCTGATGCCGTAGAGGGAGAAGGACTGCAAAACGCTACCTTAGACCAGGAATTTGTATCAACTGCCATCTCTTCAACATCCGGCACTTCTAGTGGACTACCTATCGTTCTTAAAGATAGCACAGAGAATATCAAAGAGGCTGTGTCAGCAGCCACTCAAGATAGCAGCGCCGTAACGCTAGTAGAACTGCCAGGAACCTCGGAGCAGAGCACGGCGGCGTCTATCCTACCTATAACCCATGAGTTAAGCGCTCAACTTTTAGTCGTCGTCAAGTACCATCAAAAGTTAACTGGTCAAGAGCTAGCGGACCTCTTGGGTACGGCCAAACAAAGAGTAGCCGGCATAATACTCAACTCCTTGCCAAGGAAGCAGTTCAGCAGAATATCTGAAGCGCTAGCTAGCAGCTTTGAAGAGGTTGGATTCAAAGTTATAGCTACGCTTCCAGAGGACCGGGCGCTGTACGGGTTCACAATCGGAGAGATGGCTGCGGAGCTAGGTGGACAGTTTATCTGTCACCCGGAGATGGCTGATAAGCTGATAGAGCACGTGATGTTAGGCGCAAACGCTGCTGACCCAGCCTACACCTACTTTAGTCCACGGCCAAACAAAGCTGTATTTTGCCGCTCAGACCGCCCCGATATACAACTAGCAGCCCTGGACACAGAGACCAGGTGCCTTGTGTTAACCGGGTCGGGACACTATCAGCAAAACTTAGTATATAGGGCTGAAGACCTGGGAGTGGCCGTGCTGAGAGTAAATAATGACACATACAGCACAATAATAGACCTTAATAAGGTATTTCCGAAGGTACGGTTCAGACACGTGGATAAGGTGGCGCGGGCAGTAGGACTACTATCAGAGGCTACTGACATTCCCAGGCTGATACAGCTCGTCTCTAGCTCCAGCATCAGTCCTTCTTCCTGATCCTTCTGTAGAAGCAGCAGGGGCAGGCGGCTCAGTAGATATAGTAATGGTGCAATAGGGGCAAGCCCTCCAGCTCAGCTCCAAAGGCTTACCGCACCGAGGACAGGGTTGCCTGAGAGTAGTCCTACAATTGGGACAGATTATAAAGTCACCCTGGGCCAGGCGCTTGCAACTTGGACATGCCACGTGCTGCTCCAGGTCTCTGAGTAGAGTCTCCTCCTCAAGCGCTCTATCATAGCGTTCAGCTATAGTCTCTCTAGGTCTAAGGGCGAGATACATCAACATCCCAGGAAGACTGAAGACGGTAACGAGAAGAACAGAGAATACGTGGACTAACAGGTCTTTGCTCCTTGCCCTTATATCGCGATAGGTCCAGACCATTAAGCTGAACCACAGGGCGACTACGTAGGCTACTATCATCGCCACTGCGACCTGTATCGCTAAAAGTAATTCTTCCGGCAAGGCCATTTACTGTTACTCCAGTGTGTCTAAACGTGAGCGTAATTATATCATGTAAAATAAAGTCAAGCCACAAATCTGACCCTGGTAGTGTATTAGTTTGACTTCCGGTTACGGCCAGATTAGGGGAACCAACAACCTAATGCCGAGTAGCGCAAGCAGCAACCAGATTCCGACGATGACTGCTCCAGCGACCCAATTCGTCGGCTTTCCGGCAGCCATGATCTCAACCGCCTGTGCTCGACACTCGGCCATCACGTCAGCAGGCATGAGCTTGACCGCAATGGCAAGACCCAGCGGAATGAGGATGAGATCATCAAGATATCCCAGCACCGGAACGAAATCCGGTATCAGGTCAATTGGGCTGAAGGCGTAGGCCACCACGCAGATAGCAACTAGGCGGGCGTACCAGGGCGTTCGGGGGTGTTTGCACGCCATGTAAAGCGTAAAGGTCTCCCGTTTTAAGGTCCGGACCTTCTGACGCCAAGTCGCGATGGCAGCTTTCATATCTCTTCCTTTACTTTGTCTTCCACTGTGGCCACCCCGCCGATCGCGTGATCAAAGTCGCCGCCCCTTGTCCGGTCAAACTGATACACTGCCGGACCCTTGTTCGCGGGCACGGTAGACATCTTCTATAAGTTTATCGGCGTCCAGATTGGCCCACTTTCCGGCTGTAGCTTTAATGGCCTCTCTTACTTTATCAGGATCGTACCCTTCCCAAATGTCATCTTTTTCCTTGTTTATACGAGCCAGCCGGTATAGTTCCCCGTTCTTCTCCAAGAGCAAAGGACTATCTGAAGCTTGTGCCAAAAGTTTATCCAATTCACTACCCGCGGCGACTTTTATTTTTCTTTCAGCTTTAGCCATCTGTTCACGCCCTTTTCTTATGCCTCAGTGAATTATATCACAGCCGGGTTTGCAGCTCTCTCTGTGGCAATACCATAATAAGACCTATTTTGCTTTTTGGTTGGGAAGCGGTATCATTCAATAGATACATGATTACATCCTCAAAGCATCCATCAGCTTTTTCTCGCCCACCGTCTAAACTTAGCTATCGCAGATACTCGACCTGCCGGTATAGAATGGTCTTTCCCCTGATAGCTCTGTTTCTGATGCTCCTGTTTCTTATCTCATGCACTGACTCAGGAGGCAATAGTACACCTGCTAATAATACTCCTGCAAAAGAGGTCTGCAATGGAGGTGCAGGATACGGGGTTGCTGTAACCAATGTGTCTAACCTGGAGCAGGACATAGCGCTAATGGGGGTCGGTTGGTATTTAGACTATACTATCGATACAAGCTCTATACCCAATGGGTGCAACAAGGTCCTAAAACTAAAGATCAACGATATGCCACCTGACAAGGACATAGCAGCTTCAGCCAAGGCGCGTCCGGGAAGCTACTGGATTATTGGCAATGAGCCTAATGTGCCAGGCCAGGACGAGGTAACTCCGGAAGGTTATACAGATGCCTTTCAAAGGATACGTGCTAAAATCAAGGAGGCTGATCCCTCTGCCAGGCTCGTTGCCCCAGAGATCTTGAACTTCAATACCACTTGCACCGGATGCAGCGGCTTTACCTCGGGCAGGCAGTGGCTGGAGGAGTTCAGAGCCAGCTACAAGAGCAAATACGGTCTGGAGCCTCCAATAGACATCTGGAGCATCCATTCTTACGACTTAGATTGGACCAGAATGCCGATGCTAAACTATGAAGGTCAGGTGCGGGAGATAACATCCTTCAGGGAATACCTAAATACTATCCCAGAGTACAAAGATAAGCCATTTTGGCTTACAGAGTTCGCCATACTCTGGGGCTTCGATGGCATCCAGTGGCTTCCGGATAAAGGGGCGAAAGCTGGAATATCTCAAGGAGATGTGACACCTATGAAAGCCCAGCCGGTAGGTGAGCTCAGGACAGACTTGATGTCTGAATATTTAAGGAATATCTTGGGCTGGCTTGAGAACAACTCGGAGACCATGAGGATGGAGAAGTGGTTTGTTTTTTCCAGTCACGGCCACATAGAGCCCTGGGCAACAGCATCATCCGGCGTCTCACTACTCCAAGATAAAGGCACAGGCAGGGAGCTGACAACGTTAGGCGCGTTGTATAAAGACCACTCTTTAGCCTCAATAAGCAAGCGCTAAGAAAAGCGCTCTTTGACAATCGAAGATCCTCGACCTGTAGGGATTGAAACCAGGGACTTGTGGAATAGTAGAAGAATACTTTATAGGAAAGGGGCTGTAATGCCAAAAGTAGGATACTGTAGGATATGTAAACGCTTTCATCTACTTCAAACGAAGATGGTGGATGGGAAGATAGTAGCAATGTGTCCAATGAGGGAAGGATAAGAGGATGAAAATAACCGCCGCGGTGAGATTCCGTTGGGTAGAGACGCAACATGTTGCGTCTCTACGGGCCTCAGTTCAAGTACAATGCTATTTTAAAAGCAAGAATCTACTGCGGAGATTGTTCTAAATTAAATATAGCGCAAATGAAGAGTGTATTCCTAATACTTATTCCCATACTATTAGTTTCAACTCTGGCCATAGCTGTCCTGGCTTTGTCACTCAAGTCCCGTCTTGAGTCCGGTATCGAAGCTATGGAAGAAGGGGCCTCTGCCTTTGTCGTTAACGGAAGCGTCTCCCTAAGCGATGAAAGCGTATCAAAGGCCCAGAACAGCTTCGCGAGAGCAGAGGATGACTTCATGTATGTCAGGAACATAGTCAGTCCATTCAGCTTTGTGCTCTCCAGCATGGCCTGGGTACCTAAATACGGAGACGAAATAGCGGCAGCGCCATACTTGATAGATATAGTAGCCTTCGGGGCTCAGGCCGCGAATCATACTCTAAAAGGTCTTGGACCAGCCCTTGATGCCGTTTCAGGACAGAGCGCACCCAATGGCGCGTCGCGCGGCAACATGTCCAGACTAATTGCCGCGCTGAGCGAAGGAGAGGAAAACTTTGCCAGAGCATCATCAGCATTAGAAAAGGTGGAAAAGTCCAGGAAAATCCTAAGGAGCTACTCTATTGACGATCCGAGGGTATTAAAGGCTTTAGACTCATTAGACAAATATATGCCCACGCTTAAGGCGGCGGTTGAAGGCACGCTGCTGACACCAAACCTGTTCGGCTATCAAAACCCCAAAAGATATCTCGTACTCTTCCAGAATAACGAGGAGCTAAGGGCTACAGGGGGCTTCATAGGCGGCGCTGCCCTGGTCACAATGCAAGCTGGCGAGTTATCTGAGTTCATGTTTAGAGATAGCTACGACTTCGACAGTCCACAGCCCCGGCCAAGCATCATGCCACCCGCTCCAATGGTCAAATATATGCTGTTCGGCGACTGGAAACTAAGAGACTCAAACTGGTGGCCCGACTTCCCCACGTCCGCAAGGAAGGCCATGGAATTTCTAGAGCTGGACTATAAACAGAGGGTTGACGGCGTCATTGCCATCGATCAGGATGTAGTTGTAGAGTTGCTAAGACATATCGGCCCGGTGCCGGTCCCAGAGTTTAAAGAGATAGTGACTCGTGAGAACTTCCTTGAGCTTACCGAAATCTATGCTCACCCCCCAGGATATAAGGCTTTCGATGACTTTGTGGACAAACGCAAGGTAGTATCAGACGACAGGAAGGCGTTCATGGACTATGTTGGTGAAGCCATAATAGATAAATTGAATTCTGCCGACAAAGAGCTGTTGATCAAGACCCTTCCTTCTATTATGGACCTAATTACAGAAAAGCACATATTGGTGCATATAAACGACCCCAAAAGCGCCGAGATGCTTAGCTCGGCAGGTCTGGATGGCTCAGTTGTGGTCAACGATGGCGATTATCTAATGGTAATAGACAGCAACGTGGGGTATAGCAAAGCCGACAAATATATCGAGCGGGCCATAAGCTATGACGTGAGCATAGATGCCAGGTCCACGCCGAGGGCGTCTACCCTCAAGCTGCACTACAAGAACATATCGAAGGATACTCCTCCCCACTGCTCAGCGGAGGAGATAGACTTCTGGACATCCCACGATGCCTGCTATAAAGACTATATAAGGGTATACCTGCCTAAAGGCGCCGTGTTCCTGGACGCCAACGGTCTTGACAGCTCGGTGGAGCTGTACACCGAAAACGACCATATGGTGGTCGCAGGACTGATGATACTTGGACCAGGGGTAGAGCGTGAGATAACCCTCAGGTACGCGCCGCCGCGCTCTGCCGTCGTACACTCCAGCCAGCCTACATATAGTCTCCTGGTGCAAAAACAGCCAGGAACTGATGCTGTACCATTCTCACTTCAGCTGACTCTTGATGGAGGCACAGCCCAGGGTCAAGTCAGCCAGGGCGGCACACGACCCACAAGGGTCGATACTACTCTCGATAAAGACTTTAGGTATAAGCTGGCTTTAGGTCACTCCAAAGATGGGTTTTAGAAATAGATGATGCCGGCTCTCTTCACTCTCACCCTAACCCTCTCCTCCTTCGACTCCGCTCAGGGCAGGCTCCGGGAGAGGGAACAAGTTATTCTCCCTCCCCTCCGCGGGAGGGAGTTAGAGGGAGGGGGCGGTCTCCCAGCATCCACGTCAGTTATCTCATGACACAGAATTTAACATACATAGAGCTAGCACTCGTGGCCCTTGCCACTCCCTTCCTGCTTTTTCCCAATCGACTGACCATCTTATCCGTAGCTCTTATCATAGTCTCCTGGGCTATACGCTGGGTCCGCCTAAGGCGGACAAGCCAATTTTCTATTCCCACCGCTATGAATCTGCCAGCAGGTCTGCTTTTGGCAGCAACAGTTGCGGCCACCTATCCTTCGGTAGACCTGGTACTGAGCAGCAGCAAGGTATGGGGGATATTTCTCGGAGTTGCTATCTTCTTTGCGATAGTAAACTGCATTCATTCACTTAAAGAGCTCTGGTTGATGATGTGGGGGTTGTTTTTAGTAGGAGTGCTTGTCTCCGCTCTGTCCCTGGTAGGCACAGACTGGCATGGCGGCGCGCTGGTACAGTTGCCATTTATTTACGATAACATCCCAACTTTGATTCGGGGTATACCGGGCAGCGGCCTATCACGTCCAACAGATCTTTTCAATGCCAGAGAGGTGGGAGGGACAACCGCTATGCTTCTTCCTATTGGCCTGGCCGCTGCTCTAATGGCGAACAACCGGGCAGCTAAAATTACCGCGATAATAGGCGCTTTGTTTATAGGACTGGTACTTATCCTCAGCCAATCGCCCAGCGCTATAGCCGGCGCTGGCTTTGCCTTTCTTATTTTAATTGCAGCCTGGTACGGGCATCTAAGACTCCTCCCCGCAGCACTTTCGGGTCTTTTTCTCATCATAGCCCCACCATTACTCCTATATCTGGTCTTTCAAGGCAACGCGCCTTCCGGAGCAGAGGAGGCTCGCTCCTCTTTTGGCATACAGGCAAGGGTAGAGATATGGGGCAGCGGGCTTTCTATGCTGAGAGATATGCCCTTCACCGGCATAGGCATAAACACGTTTCCTTTGATATTCGACGGCTTTTACCCTACTTTGTCCCTGGGTGGTGAGCCGCACGCTCACAATATGTTTCTTCAGGTCGCCCTAGACCTGGGTATCTTTGGACTGCTCGCCTTCCTATGGCTGCTAATGAGTTTTTACTTCTCCATAGTGTCCGCCTATAAGAGCTATGAGGAGAAAAATACTCGTATCGCCGCAGTTGCCTTGGGTGCTTCCATTACCGCTTATCTGATATTCGGAAGCATAGATGCTATAACCCTAGGGGCCAAGCCAGGGCCAGCTATGTGGGCGGTGTTTGCTCTAGCAGGGGCGCTAACTTCCCTCAGGGTGAATAATTCCTTCGAAAATAGCGGTGTTCCAGGCAATAGGGCGTTGCCTTCGAGAGCCTCAGGCAACGTCCGTCCTTTCGAGAGCCTCAAGGAACGGGCTACGCATTTATTTTCATCCCTTCGGGGTGCGGGTCGCACCCGCATGGTGGATTCCTCTAGTAAGAAATTCCATATAGCCTTAGCTGCAATAGGCGGAGTCCTATTCATTCCCCTGGTCCTACATGCTTCATCTGGCGGCCTTTGGCTCAACCTTGGGCTATTAGATGCTCACAAAGGAATTGTCGAGTCCAGGAGTGCGGATACTCCTTCTGTAGACATCCTAACCAGGGCAGAAAATAGGCTAGTTGGATACTTGAGTACCGGAAGAGATGAATATTCTGCCTACACTCATCTAAGCAGTGTTCAGGGCTGGCTGGGGGAGAACGAAGAATCCGTAGAAAGCATGAGGTATGCTGCGGCAACCGCCTGGACCGGATTCCCACACATTCGAAGTAGGCAGCCAACCAATAGCGCGGGAAACGCGCCAAAAACAGAACAGCGGGCCAGGGACATACTTTACATCCTGGACCAGTGGTCAGTCCGCTATCCCACACGCTGGGAAGTCTATTTACTAAAAGCAGGGTTTTTGTATTACGAGCTTAATGATTTAGAACAGGCCAAATCAGCCTTACGGGAGGGGATGGACAAAGCGCAGATAAAAGGGCCGTTAGAGCACCTGGGCCGGCAGATGAATTAGCCCGTCCGGAGACGGACAGCGCACCGCACTTATGACGATGAATATTGACGAACTTACAATCCAGGGCTATTATTCGGTGCATCAGCTTATTATGGAAAGAGTCTTCCCTTAATGACTACTAAATCTATCCTGGCCGAGATTACAGACCGGATCGTGCAAGGCTTCCACCCGGTCAGAATTGTCCTGTTTGGATCACAGGCCAGGGGTGACGCCCGCCCCTGGAGCGACTTCGACTTGCTCGTGGTCTTATCAGAATGCGATGACAAACGCCAGGTAAGGATGGACATTTATAATGCTCTAGAGGACATTAGAGTAAGCAAGGATATAGTAGTGACAACCCCCGATGAGATCGCCCGCAGAGGTGATCTCATCGGTACAGTCCTTCGTCCTGCTCTAAGAGAGGGTATGGTGCTGTATGACTGCGGCACACAGGAGATCAGAATTGATATGAGCGAAGCAGAGGTCGCACAGGAGACTCTACATTGGGTGCGCCAGGCTTTAGGCAACCTGACGGTGGGGGAGCGCGCCATGGAGGGTGGTCGCCCCATTGTTGACGATGCATGTTATCTTGCCCAACAGACTGTAGAGAAGGCAATCAAGGCTGTGCTTATCTTCTTGCAGATCGAGTTCCCGTTCACTCACGAGATCGAGCCGCTCCTGAAGCTGGTTCCAGAGGGCTGGAGTGTGAGGGACTTGCCAATCACACCCAAACAGTTGAACGACTGGGCCACCGCCGGACACTATCCAGACACAGATCTTCCGGAGCCAGTAGAGCAGAACGCCTGGGAAGCCCTCCGCCAGGCACGTATGGTCATGGAATCTGTGTCCCGCGATCTCACCGCGCGTGGCCTGGATCTACCAGCCCAGTAACAAGCCAGCGCCCAGCTTAATTTCCTCCCTCAGCTTCATTGACATCGCCACAGACTAAGACTATTCTAAACTAGATTTTATTGAAGATACTCGACCTGTCGGTAATGTAATAGGTTTATTTGGTGTCCTTTCATTTAGGAGGTTATACATGCCCAGCGAGCGCATTCAGCGTCAGATAGAGCGTTTTCTCGACGAGGCGGAAGAGGCCGCTGCCCGTTCAGACTGGGAAGCGGTGAATGACCGGGCACAAAATGTGCTGGCCCTGGACCCGGAGAACAGTGACGCCCTCACTTATCTGTCCGCCGCAGAACGCAGGCTCGATCAAGCAGCTAGCTCTCCGCCGGACCACGGCATCGCCACACCCGCTCCTACACTCACGCCAGAGCCATCACCTTCCCGCCCCACCTCATTCGCCAACGGCCGCTACAAGGCAAAATCCTTTCTTGGTGAAGGCGGCAAGAAGCAGGTATTCCACGCTGATGACAACCTGCTTGATAGAGATGTAGCCTTCGCCCTCATAAAGATAGAGGGCCTGGACGATGTGGGCCGCCAGCGTATCCGACGCGAGGCACAGATAATGGGCAGGCTAGGTTCTCATCCTAACATCGTCTCCGTTTTGGATTTCGGCGAAGAACCAATTTTAGGGGCAGGTCCTGTGCCCCTGGATGGTCCCACTCCCACACAGCCGTACCTGGTAACCGAGCTTATGGCTGGCGGCGACGTAGAGGGCCTAATAGCGAAAGCCCCGGACCACAAGATGCCCCTGGAGCGCACCCTTCAGATCGCGCTAGAGGTAAGCCGCGGCCTGGTGTACGCCCATTCCAAAGAGGTCATCCATAGAGATATCAAGCCCGGAAACGTTTGGCTAACCCAGGATGGTGTCGCCAAGATAGGTGATTTTGGCCTGGCTTTTGTGATAGACCGCAGCAGGCTCACCCAGGTTGGCATGATGGTAGGCACTGTGTCATATATGCCTCCTGAGCAGGGTATGGGGGGAGAGGCGACTAAGAGGTCTGACCTCTATTCTCTAGGCGCAATGCTGTATGAAATGGTGACGGGCCGCCCACCCTTTGTCGGCGACGAAAACATAGCCATCATCAGTCAGCACATCAACACGCCGCCGATATCACCATCATGGCACCGGCCGGACCTGCCGCCCGCGCTCGAAGGACTTATTCTTCGTTTGTTGGAGAAAGACCCCGGTAAGAGACCTGCAACAGCCTCTGAGGTGCTTCGGGCGTTGGAGAGCATAGACTTATCCCCTAGGCATACCGACGTAGGGGCGATTCGCGAATCGCCCCTACAACAGCCTTCAGCTACCGACAGCCCCATATACCGCCGCGCTTTCGTTGGCAGAGAAGCGGAGCTAAAGGGGCTACACACTGCCTTTGACAACGCCATGTCTGGCAACGGCTCCATGATGATGGTGGTTGGCGAGCCTGGCATCGGCAAGACCGCTCTGTGTGAGCAGATAGCCACTTTTGCGACCCTTCGTGGCGGAAGGGCGCTCGTAGGCCACAGCTATGAGGAAGGCTCTATGTCCCTTCCTTACCTTCCCTTCGTCGAGGCGATGCGCACCTACGTGCTGGACAGACCCCCCGAAGCTCTGAAAGAGGAGCTGGGGACCGGCGCAATGGAGGTGGCAAGGATAGTGTCCGAGATAAGAGAGCGGGCACAGGTGGAGCCAAGACAGTCAGGCGATCCGGAGGACGACAGGTGGAGGCTGCTTCAGGCCGTAACCACCTTCCTACGAAACGCCGCCGCTACTCAACCCATCATGCTTGTCATCGAGGACCTGCATTGGGCGGACAAAGGGACATTGGACTTATTGGTACATCTGGCAAGAAATCTGTCTGGCTCAAGACTCTTAGTTGTAGGGACCTATCGAGATATGGAGGTTGACCGGGCCCATCCACTATCTCCTGCCCTTGCCGAGCTACGGAGAGTTGGAGAGCTTCCTAGAGTATTGCTCAGGGGCCTTACGGTTGATGAAGTGCACCGGATGCTGAACACCCTGGCGGGTGGACAGGAGGTAAGCTGGGCCCTGGCCGAGGCGGTGCACCGGCAGACCGAGGGCAATCCCCTGTTCATACAAGAGGTGCTCAGGTACATAGTGGAAGCGGGGATGGTAACACGAGAGGGAGGACACTGGAGGACGACTGGGGACACCCCGCTGGAGATGAGCATTCCGGAGGGACTCAGAGACGTCATAGGTAAGAGGTTGTCCAGACTAAGCCAGGAGTGCAACCGGCTGCTCTCTATTGCTGCCGTCATCGGCAGAGACTTCAGGCTTGACACGCTTCAGGCAGTGGCCGGCGCCTCGGAGAATGAGATCGTATCCGGACTCGAAGAGGCGGTGAAAGTCGGTGTCCTGGAGGACCAGTCCAAGGCTGGATCAGTGCGCTTCCGCTTCACGCATGCCTTCTTCCGCCAGACTTTATACGAGGAGATGTTCACACCCAGGCGTCTACGGCTGCACCAAGGGGTGGCCCGTGTTCTGGAAGGCCAGTACGGCTCCAGACTAGAAGAGCACGCGGCGGAGCTGGCGGAGCACTTCGCTCAGTCCAGCGACCCGGAGGACCTGACAAAGGCGGTAGAGTACAGCGAGATGGCGGCAAAAAGGGCCATGTCCGTGTACGCCTATGGCGAGGCGGCACGGCTGCTGGAGCAGTCGTTACAGGCCCAGGAGGTAGTAGACCCTTCGACAGGCTCAGGACGCGGCCCAGAGGGCAGGTTGAAGCGCTGCGATCTGCTGCTGGCCCTCGGCGAGGCGCTTATGCCCGCGGGCGAGCCGCAGCGGGTGTATAAAGAGGTGGCGGAGGAAGCGTTTACCCTGGCAGAGGCCATCGGCGATAATACCAGAATGTCCCACGCCTGCCACGCCGCTTTGCAAGCTCTAACGCGGTACGGCGCAACCCTCATGCTCGGGACCCCCGAGTACCGTCAGTGGGCGGAGAGGACCGACCGCGCCGCGCCGGCTGATACCATCGAACGCGTGAATGCGAACATAGCGCTGGCGGACCTCCGCACCGCGGAGGGCAAGACCGTAGAGGCATGGTCCTTGCGTAACAGCGCCCTCACCTTGGCCCGCAGGCTGGCCGATCCTGATGCCACTTTTGCAGTATTCAATTCTATGATTACATACTTGAACAACGGCCCACAGCACCAGGAGGAGAGGCACCGCCTGGCGGATGAGATCGCAACACGGTCTAGGGAGGGAGTAAGCCCCAGAACATTGGGCCAACTGTTAACGACGGTTGGCCATTCCTATCTGGAGCGAGGCGACCGGCAGCGGGCAGAGGACATGTGGCGCCAGGTGCAAGATTTGGCGAGCAGGACACGGGATGCCAACCTCGTCCTAACACCTCAACGTGAGAAGGTTGCTCTCTTAACGATGGATGGCCGTCTGGATGAGGCTGTCGAGACAATACCGAGGATTATTTCTGAGGGCGAGGAGTTGGGCATAGCTGTTCGAGGACGCCAAATTGCAGCCACGAGTGGCCTCCGACCGCTATTTTATCTTGGTAGAGCGGAGGATGCTCTGACCCATTCATCCCAGCCAAGTAAACTTGCTGGCGCCCCTGAGAGTCACGCCATCACGGCTCGAAGGGCCCTTTGTATGGCTCATATAGGCCGCTACACCGTCTCCGAAGGCGACTCTGCCGAAGGACAGACGCCTATGGCGTCGCCGTGGCGAGAGGCCCAGATCATACTGAATAATATGCTGGAGCCATGGACTGGCGCCTCTGGTGAGATAGTTGATGGAGACTGGACAAGTCTGTGCCAACTTCTCGAGATCGCAGTCCTAGTAACAGACAAGAAGGCGATAGGGCTATTGACAAGGCTCTTCGCGGATTTCAGCCATCTTCTTGTTGGCGCTCCCGAAGCCCCTACCCCTGTCGCCCGCCACCTGGGCGCTGCGGCGGCGCTTTTAGGAGAGCGGGAAAAGGCCAAGGTATATTATCATCAGGCGCTGGAGGTCTGCGCTAAGGTGCGCCACCGGCCTGAGACGGCGATTACCCGCCTTCAGCTTGCGGAGCTGCTGTTACAAGAGGCGGAAGAGATACGGCGATCGCAAGGGCGAGGAGACCTCGCCCCTACCGGTGAGGCGCAAGATGTAGGGGTCGGGTCTTCCGACCCAACGGTCTCTCGCCTTAGGCGAGCTGAAGACATCCGCAAGGAGGCCATAGGGCACCTTGACTTCGCCATATCGGAGTTCCAGGAGATGAAGATGCAGCCGTATCTGGAGCGGGCGCTGCGGCATAAGGGGATACTGAAGGCATGAGGTAGGTAGAGCAAAGCAACTATCACTGCGAAAAGTGATCGGGGGTTAGAACAGTTACGCCATACTGCGCAAAGTGTCTATCGAAAGTGAAAGCATAACTTATGTTGAGGCGTTCCATTAAAATGTCATTCTGAGCGACAGCGAAGAATCTCAACCGTGGCTGACAGATTCTTCGGTCGTGCCTCCCTCAGAATGACAGGTATTTTCAATCCTTTGGGGTGCACGCGCAAGCCCGCATGTGAGATTGGTAAATTATCTGTTTGGCCTGCTCAACACCTGACTGCGTTACCCACACCATAGTAGTGGGACTTTGCTCCATTTCTCTTAGGAACTGGGTGGCAACCTGTAGGTTTGAACGATTCAGCAGTAAGGCGTGGGTCTCGGCCAAGATAAAGCTAGTAGTGAAAAGCTGCCAGCGCTGATCAATCAGACCATCATGGATAGCTTGGGCTTCACGATGGTGAGCATCCCGCCGGTCTAGTAGAGCAAAATAGGCGCCTGAATCAACAAGTGAACTACGGACCTGAGACCAGAGCCGTTGCCTCATGAGTTCTTGTGATCATCGAGGTATGCGTCCGCGAGATACTTATATTTATTGGCTGAGACATCGCCTGCTCCGCCAGAGTCAAAGATCCCTATAAGCTTACCGAGCAGGTCATCCTCACTGGTTGTTCTCCCCTTGGCACGCTTCTTCCTGGCAGGCTTGATAGGTCTCACTTCTACCAGTTCCTCACCATCCAGGCTAAGCACGGTCTTCTCACCGCTCTTCTGTACCTCCTCTGCCAGGCGTAGCAGCTCAGGACGGTTGGATACATCTATGTGTCTTACTTCTTGAATAGGCATTGTGAACACCTCCAAATAGCTCTCAGAAGTATTATACCATGCCCTTCTGCCCGGCGGGCGCACCGTGTGCGCTCTCTTTTATCTGTCAAGAATGTAGCCCGTTCCTTGAGGCTCTCGAACTAAGGACATGGGCGGTGCTTCCGACAGACTCAGCTAATGCAGCAGAGGTATTTTCAAGATAATTACACTCAGTGAGAAGACGCTTCACCCGGCCCGCGTCCGACTTCCCTTGCCTCACCCTCGTATGACTGGTGCAGATGGACCGGCTGGCTGGCCCTCCGAATCCGCATGTTAAGCAGCTCCACGAAGACCGAGAAGGCCATCGCGAAGTAGATATATCCCTTTTCTACATGCCGTCCTGTTCCCTCAACTACCAGCATGACGCCGATGAGCAGCAGAAACGACAGCGCCAGCATCTTAATCGTCGGATGGCGCTCCACGAAGTCGCTTAAACCGCCCGCGGCGAAGAGCATCACTCCAACAGCAATTACGATAGCCGCTATCATAATAGGCAACTGATTGGACATGCCGACGGCGGTGATCACCGAATCAAGGGAGAACACCATGTCCAGTAGCAAAATCTGGAAGATGACCGCTCCGAAAGCCGCCGTGCGCACTACAGCTCCTGCCTCATGTTCGGCGCCCTCCAGACGCTCGTGTATCTCCATCGTAGCTTTGTAAATCAGAAACAGGCCGCCACCTAACAGGATCAGATCGCGTCCGGAGACCTCGTGTCCAAACGCTGTAAAGATCGGTGCGGTCAGGCCCATAACCCAGGAGATGGTGAGCAAGAGAGCGATCCTCATGCCCATCGCCAGACTAAGACCCACTGTCCGAGCCAGCCGCTGTTGGTCTTGGGGAAGTCTGGCGGTCATGATCGAGATGAAGATAATGTTATCAAGCCCCAGCACGATCTCCATAGCGGTCAATGTTACCAGCGCCGCCAGGGCATCGGGGGTGAGTAAGCCTTCCATGGTCTATCTACCCTCGCGAAAAGTGATCGGGAGTGAGAACAGTTACGCCGTATTGAGTAAAGTGTCTATCGAAAGCAAAAGCATAGGTTATGTTGAGGCGTCCCATAATGACGAAGCTAGTGGCATCTGTGAGAGAGAACTCTTTGTCGTCGTATTGGTAGATAACTTGCTTGGCCCGCTCGACATCGTCTTGACTCACCCACTCCACAGTAGTGGTACTTCGCTCGATTTCTCTTAAGAATTGCGCGGCGATCTGCCGACCCAAGCGCCTTAACAGCAAAGCGTGAGTTTCGGCTAGGACGAAGCTACTGGTGAACATCTGCCAGCGTTGAATAATCAGCCCGGCTTGGATAGCTTGGGCTTCACGGTGATTAGCATCTCGCCGGTCGAGCAGAGTATGTAGCCACCAGTATCAATAAGTACGCTACGAAATTGAGATACCAGACGTTGACTCACTCGCTCTTGTGGTGGTGCTCCAAATAGCCTTCGGCCAAGTGTTTATATTTGTTCTCTGAAACATCACTAAATCCAGAGTCTCCGATCCCTACAAGCTTCCATATAGGATCATCTTTACTGGTTGGTCTCCCTTTAGCCCGCTTCTTCCTGACAGGCTTGATAGGTCTTACTTCTACCAGTTCCTCACCATCCAGGCTAAGCACAGTCTTCTCCCCGCTCTTCTTTACCTCCTCTGCCAGGCGCAGCAGCTCAGGGCGGTTGGAAACATCTATGTGTCTTACTTCTTGAATAGGCATTGTGATTACCTCTCAAACAGATCGCAGAATCGTTATATCATGCCCTTTTACCCGCTGCTTCCGTGCCTATTACACACGCGCTTTCGGGTAGACACGCAGGTCTGCCCCTACCGGAGGCCTTCAACTGGTGACTTCAGCGGCTATCCCAGACTCTCTAATTCTGAGGAGAACGAAACCCCATGTACAGCAGCCCTAGACTAACCAGAATAAGCGCCAAACCGGCGCCAGACCAGAAGGGTTCTCCGGTCATCGGGCTGCCCTGCAAAAGGTCCATTCCCTGTAGACTCCATATTAAGCCTACCAGTCCCAGGGTGATTCCGACTATCCGCAAGGCCACGCGCATTTTCAACTCAACACATTTTCTTCAATCAATTGCCCTATCTCCGCCTCAGAATATCCTAAGATTTCTGATAGCACATGGTGGTTGTGCTCTCCAAAACCGGGGGCGACTTTGTATATACCTGGCGGGCAATCGCTGAGCTTGAAGGGCAGAGCTGGTATCGCAAGGTGCGCCCCCTCTACTTCGCCCAGGTCCACCAGGTAGCCACGCTCCTTCAACTGTGGGTCATCAGCAAGGCCCTTAGAGTCCAGGACCGGTCCTGCTGCTACGCCCGCGGCCTGTAGCATACGCATTATCTCGTAGTCCTCATGCTGCGACGTCCATTCAGTGATCAAAGCGTCCAGATCTTTCCTATGCTCTAGTCTACCAAGCTGGTCAGAAAAGCGAGCTTCACCGCTCCAGGGTGGGTCCCCCATGACATCACACATCGCTCGCCACTCAGCATCGTTGCTTACTGCGATAGCTATCCATCTATCGAAGCCTGAACAGCGATACATGTTGTGCGGGGACATATAGGGGTCTTCGTTCTCCTGTTGGCCCAGGTCTCGCCCATTGGCCAAATAGTCCAGTATAAGCTCAGGCATAGAGGCGATAACATTCTCCGCCATACTGGTCTCTATGAATTGACCTTTCCCTGTCCTCTCGCGATAGTGTAGGGCGGACAGTACAAGATAGAGCGCCAGGGTACCGGTAAAGTGGTCTGTCCATATGCCACCGACCTGCCCTGGGGCAACATCCCTGTAGCCGGTGAGGTAGGTGTAGCCGGCAAAGGCGTTGACCTCAGCGAAGTAGCCTATTGCATTCTTCATCGGTCCGCTGCGAGCGATGGAGGCGTTAGAGACCATGATTATGTCCGGCTTTACCTTCCTTAGCTCGTCGTAGCCCAGCCCAAGCCGGTCCATTACACCTGTGCCGAAGTTCTCGGCGGCTATATCGCTGACGGCCACCAGGCGCTTCGCTATTTCCACGGCTTTAGGATTTTTAAGGTCCAGGGTAATACCCTTCTTGCTGGCGTTGAGGCCGGTTACACCGGCAATGGTCCTGGTATCCAGTTGAGTGCGGCTGATGGTCTCCACCTTTATAACTTCGGCGCCCATCTCAGCCAGCATCATTGTTAGGTACGGTCCTATAACTACCTGCGTAAAATCTGCGATCCTGATCCCCTCTAGAGGAAGTCTATCAGTCATCACATTCTCCTTAATTAGTCTTAAGTAGCAAGTTACAAGGATCTAGTTGCTAGTGGCAAGTAACAAGGGATTAGTTTCGAGCTTCAGGGATTTCCCCTTGCTACTTGCAACTTTGCTCCTTGCTACTTGTTCAAATAACCCCCATACCCTGCATCCTTATGATCTCTTCGTTGGAATACCCCAATCGCTCGCACAATATCTCATGGTTGTGCTGACCTAGCGTGGGAGCAGGTGATTGCAACGCCCAGGGAGACTCAGAAAAACGATGCGGGGAACTTGGGGCCTTGAACTTACCTATGACTGGATGCTCCATCTCGATGAAGAACTCCCGGTCTTCAAGCTGTTCGTTTGGGTAGAGCTCATGTACGGCGTTGACCATGGTGCAAGGAATATGGTTCTCCACTTGAAGGGTTTGGTACAGCTCAGCCCTGGTATAGTCCGAGGCCCATTCCTCTATGAGTGAAAAAAGGGCGTCAAGATTGTCTCTTCTTTGTACCCTATCCGTGAATATCTCAAGCTCCATCCAGTCAGGATTCCCCATACACCTCTTCATAGCCTCCCAAAAATGCTCTTGAAAGAGCTGTAAGGAAAAGTACCCATCCTTACACTTGAGCGGCCTCCTGGTACCGACCCTACGGGCCATATGCGCGAGTCTGCTGGGCGTCTCTCCTCTATGAATATGGCTCATGATATCGCTGCGCATTATGACCGCGAGCGACTGTTGCTCCGAAACATCCACCTGCTGGCCTACACCGCTGGCGCTTCTAGCCGTAACCGCCATCATAGCTCCCGCCGCCCCGGTTAGCGCCGCCAGGAAATCAGCGGAGTGGCCCGGCGCTTTAAGGGGCGGGTGTGTTTCCCAGTCATCCACCTCACCAGGCGTAGCATACGCGACGCCACCCATAGCCATAGAGACCAGGTCCGTAGCTTTGTAGTCGCGGTAAGGGCCGGTCTGACCGAAAGAGGTTATAGAGGTGACGATAAGTTTTGGGTTTACAGCGTTGAGCGACTCGTAGTCCAGGCCCAATTCCTTCATGCGCTTTGGTGGGTTGTTTTCCACCAGTATGTCTGCACCCTTGATAAGCTCCAGGAATATCTTCTTGCCCAAACTTGTTGTCACATCAAGAGTTATGCCCTTCTTGCTGGTGTTTAGGTAGGCATAAAGAAGGCTTTTCTCAGGATGCGGCACATCGCCAGGAAACGGGCCATACCTGCGAGATGAGTCTCCTACACCAGGTGGCTCGATTTTTACTACGTCAGCCCCCATATCTGCCATTATCTTGCAGCAATAAGGGCCTGAGATAAAGTCGCTTAGCTCGACTACTTTGAGGTCGGACAGCGCGGCGTCGGTCATCAATCTTCCTCCCATTCGTCCGTTATCGCTGTACACTATACCATAACTTAATGGTGTCAGACTACGTAGAGACGCCCCGATAGGATCGGGGCGTCTCTATAGACCTCGAAATAGGTGGAGGCCTCTATTCTCAGGGTAATATGAAATAGAAGTATTACCTGCTATGTATTATGTGAAGGCTTATCGCCTAAGAATATTTACAATGTACTGATCTGACTTAATACCAATAGTATAATCAGAGGCCATAAAATCCGCTCGTCCTGAGCTTGTCGAAGGACTACAATATAGCCCGCTGATGGTTCGACAAGCTCACCATGAGCGGAACATCGCTAGTGTATGCTCACTCATTTATGGTCTTTGTTATGCCATTTGGTATAAGGTGCTCTCTTAGTAGGGGTAATTTGGCGCAATCTCTCCATTATCCACATACGAGCTAGGGTTGTTGGGCCGATTCCCAGCTCACTGGCCTCATGTCGCAGCTCCTCCCATTTGTCCGAAGACAGACGGATCGGGATCACTTTGTCCAAAGGCCGCTTGACCTCCATCTCAATGACCTCATCGGTATCATTCCACGCGTCATCCTGTTCAATCTTTTTGACCTCTGTCTCCATATCTTTCATAGTTGGCCTCCCTTCTCCCGCATATGATCGTCGATCTCAAGCGCTTCGATGTGCAAACCTATCGGTTTCCATAATTATTGTATACAAATTGTATACGACCAACAAGCTATTCACCTGGTTAGTATACTTAAGATTCTTAGTTAACAGCAAAATCTGCCTCTAACGTTAGGATAGGAAGTTCATGATCCATCAACTTGGCGTAACACTTCATCCAGCATCTTGTGTAGCTCCTCTGGCGAAGGAGCGCCTGCGAACGTTTGAACTTGCTTACGAAGTTGAGGCTGCTCAGAATCGGAGCGCCGGGTTGGGGGTCCGGTAGAGTCATCCCAGTCGAGTATGATAACAGGTGGGCTGTCTGTCCGCGCTGACCACGATACGGTGGTGTTTCGCACGTGCTCATACCATTGCGCAAATTGACAGCAGTAGGCGTATGGTGGACTGATAATCGAGACCCGTTTCGTGACCTCAGGTGGCTCGAAGGGTGGCATTAGAGCATAGGGCAGGCTAAAGCCCCAAAGCCAGGTCCATATCCTGGGTGTTGCCCCTGGCCCCTCAACGTCGAGGACCAGCAGGCTGCCCTCCGGAGCCGTAAGAGCCTCCTGTCTCACATCACTGGATATCTTCGCCGAAAGCGCGGCAACACCGTTCCACTGTCCCACGGCCCACAATAAGACTAGAGTATACCCAAGGACCAGAGTAATGCCTGCAAACGCCCCACTATAATGCCAAAGCCGATTTCGGGAAGACCAGAGCATTTCGAAAGCCAGTCCCAACACGATAGCGAGACCTACAGAGGCGAGATAGAGATGGCGAGAAGATAAGTAGTTGGTGACAAGTAGTGGTATTACCGAGAGGGCCCACCATGCCGGCCCGAAGCACAAAAGCATAGTCCAACTTAAGGGTCTGCGTTCTCTCTTTCTTTGGAATAGCTCAATAGCAGCAACAAGTAAAATAAGACCGCAAAGAACAACGGCTATTATTTGCATAGCGGTATCGAAGCGAGGGAAATAAACACCTGACACAAGCATTTGAAGATAAGCGCTCTGCAAGTCCCAGAACTCTCTAACCTTATTCATGGAAAGCATCTCTTCTCGGACAGCGTTATTGAATAGCGCCAGGCGCAGTCCAAGGTAGCCGGCGGTGAGGACCCCATAGGGAACGTAGCCCAAAGGCTGGGTCCAGGAGGCCCAGGGCAGCTTGCGGTTGACCAGGATATCGTAGAGCGCCAGTGTCCCTACCATCGTGATAGCCGACTGCTTGCTGAACAGCGCAAAAAAGAATAAGACGATAGAAGCCATATATAGAAAGCCCGTCCCCTTCTGCCGCCAGATGGCATAAGTAAGAAAAGAGGACAGATAGAAGATGGTTGGTATTGAGTCGGCCCTTCCGCTGATCCAGCTAACGGTCTCGACGTGGACCGGCATGAGCGCGAATATGACGCCGGCGAAGCCGGATGCGAGTACCTTCAGTCCAACAACCCGGCGCGCGATCCCAAGCACAAGCAGTGAATTCACAACGTGGAAGAGAATGCTGCTGACGTGATAAGCAATAGGAGAGGCGGCTCCCGCCCAGACGCCATCGATCTGATACGAGAGCGCGAGGGTAGGACGCAGCTCATCGGTGCGATAACCGTAGATGGTCTCTGTCCACGGGCTTGTGAACAAGGTGAGGAAGTGCAGCGGCGGCTTCTGTGAGAGCAGCCAGATGAGACCAAAGTCATCGCCAAGAAAGTAAGCAGGTAGGGTCGATAGAAATGGGAGGATTGACGCGATACAAACTATAAGTGCGGCAAGCCATATCGAAGGCAATTGTCCTGAAAATGGGTGGTTGTTCCGCTCGTCCTGAGGCTCTCCTGAGCCTGGTTGAAGGGCTTGTCGAAGGACGGACAGATGGTTCGACAGGCTCACCATGAGCGGTATTTTCATCTCTCGGAGACGCGCCCAGAGAGCATGGACGATTCCTTCGAAAATAACGATTGTGCTTGGACTGAGGCCCGTAGAGACGCAACATGTTGCGTCTCTACCCAACGAACTCCCACCGCAGCGGTTATTTTCATACCTTCGTGAGTGCGGGTCGCAACCCCCATGACGGATTCCTCAGAAAATACTTGCTCTATGCTCATGTTCAACTTGATTTTAGATATGTTCCCAGCATCCAAGGTCAGTTAGCGTCCTTTCCGCACGATGACTACGTTGTGGGCAGAGATAGTGGAGATGACTGGCAGTCGTTCCAGCACCTCTTCTAGAATCTTGAAAGCCCCCAGGCTCCAGGCGGGTATAAAATCCGGGACCCAGCCGTGGCGGGAGAAGTTTACTGTATGGCCTGTGATGCGGTCCAACACTCCAAGGATCTCCTCTAGCGGTATCAAACGGGTGTCCTCCTCGTCTTGAGGCATTCGCTTCATGAGCATGGGCCAGTAGGGATTGCGAGGGTTGTGGTCCCAGATCACGGCGGCCCCGCCAGGAGCGGTGACCCGCACTATCTCTTCCAGCGTGGCTGCCACAAGCGGCGGTTCGGCGATATGATGCAGCGTCGCCACTGTGATCACTCCGGGAAAGGCTCCGTCACAAAAGGGAAGATGGGTAGCGCTTCCCAGCAATCGCTCTGAAGGGCCATCGGAGGGCGCTTCGTGGAGCATTCCCAGGGAGGCGTCCAGCCCGGTCACTCGGTATCCCAGCGCCGTTAACTTCCAGGCAAGGAAGCCTGTGCCCGCGCCTACATCCAGAATTGGGCCGGGACGCGGTATCACGGACTGGACCAAAGCTACCCGCCTCTCGAGATAGTGAGCAACCACGTGGGATGGAAGGCTGGAGTTGTAACCCTTGGCGACGCGGTCGAAATGGTTATCTCGCATCATAGCCCCAGCGCTGCCGGAAGGTAACCCCACCCCCCTCGATAGATCGAGCAGCTTCGATCTGATCCTACTTTACCGACAGGTCGAGTGCCGATAGACCGAGCATCTTCGATATCTTCGATCATTCGCTTCCCTTTCGTACCGGCCGGGAGGCAAGTGCTCGAGCAGGATGGAGCCTTAGAGCGCTCCGTACTCGGTAGTCTAGAATAAGCCAGATCATCCACAGACCCAGGGCAATTGTCTTAGTCGGAATCCCGGTCACAGAGGACACCCCAACGCGTTTTGTATAGTTCATAGGAATTTGAACGATGCGCTGTCCTAAGATTAAAGAGATGAGCATCATCTCCAGGCCAAAGGCGCTGCCTCCAATAGTAAAGTGTGGCTGCATCTGCCGCAGCGCCGATCGCGAAATGAGCCGCATCGTACAGCCTACGTCGCTCAGGGTAGATGAGTTAAAGAGCACTTCTGCGATCTTGGCTGCAAAGTAATTGCCCCACTTCAGGAACCAGCCCATGTTGGCCCCGGCCCAGATGAACTCTCGCTGAGTCCGAGTGCCATACACAACGTCACAGTCCTCAGCATAGGCCAGCAGCTTGAGCACGTCTCTGCCGGAGAAGGTGCCATCAGGCTCAGAGATGATAATATAGTCTCCCGAAGCAGCCTCTAAGCCACGCTGAATTGCATAGCCATAACCCTGGCGAGTTTCGTAGACCAATATTGCCTTTGTCCCTAGTACCTCTTCCTCCGTCCCCTCGGCAGCGTTGTTGTTGACCACTATGATCTCATCAACAAGGTCGACAGCAAAAAAGTCCTCGATAGCGCTCTTTATCGAGTCCTTCTCGTTATAAGTAGGGAATATTACAGAGACCGATTTACCTAGCCACATCGTTCCCCTCGCGCAGAATATGTTATGATAGCTAAACTAACCTAGAATGATGTGTTGCAACCAAGCGTCTAAGGAGAAAGGATAGCTATAGGTACGTCTTCTGTCAACGGGTATGCAGGTCTCACAAATACCCACCTAAAGAATAAAGGAAGAAGGGAGAGCAAGTAGACGCCGCTGTGACCTGGTTACACAAACTGCAGCTCTTGTCATGAAGAAATCTTCATGACAGCCCGTGATTTCCATGATATACAATAAACTGGTATGTCCATCTTTTGCAACAAGAGATAAATGGGGGTGCAAAGAGGTGTGAAATCGTGCATGCGATAACGAGAAGGAGATAGAGTAATGATCGATCTAAAAAAATCCGTAGCGAGTGGAACGCGCCGGATTCCCTTCATCCTAACAGCGTTTCTGTTGCTGTTTATAGGATCAAGCCAGGCGGGCCCAGTCCAAGGCGCTGCATGTATTGCCCCGCCCAGCGACATGGGGGGCTGGTGGCCGGGAGACGACAATCCCAATGACATCACTTCCTTTGCCAACACTGGGACGCTCATGAATGGAGCGACCTACGCCCCTGGCATGGTCGCCTCCGCCTTCAGCCTGCCGGGCCAACGACTATGTCAACGTGCCTAATGCGCCGCAACTGAACCCAGGCACCGGTGATTTTTCCATCGATGCCTGGATCAAGACCTCGTCTACTGCTTTCTCCACCATCCTCGACAAGCGGACGGTGACCGGGTTCGACGTTTACACCGGCTATGCCCTCTGGCTCAACCAGGGACGCCTCGGAATGCAACTGGCGGATGGGAGCGCGGGCGGGGCTTGGACCAACTACTACGCCGACGCCACTAGCCCGATGATTGCAGACGGGAAGTGGCATCATGTCGCCGCGACGGTAAAGCGGGACAGTGATGCCGGACTGGTCTTTATCGTAGACGGCGCCACCGCAGGGGTGCCAATAAGCCCCATGGACCGTCAAGGGTCCTTGACCAACACGTCCGCCATGCACATTGGTGAAGCAATCTTTGCGGGGAGCGCCACCAAGCTCCCCGGCCTCAACTTCCAGGGGCTCATCGATGAAGTGGAGTTCTTCAATCGCGCGCTCACCATCCCAGAGGTGGCAAGCATCTACAACGCCGGCAGCGCAGGCAAGTGTAAAGGAGAATGCGTTACGCCGCCCAGCGGCATGGCCGGCTGGTGGCCGGGAGACGGCAATACTAATGACATCACTTCCTTTGCCAACACTGGGACGCTGATGAATGGCGCGACCTACGCCCCAGGCATGGTGGGCAAGGCCTTCAGCCTGCCAGGCGCCAACGACTATGTCAACGTGCCTAATGCTCCGCAACTGAACCCGGGCGAAGGTGATTTTTCTATCGATGCCTGGGTCAAGACCTCGTCTACTGCTTTCTCCACCATCCTCGACAAGCGGACGGTGACCGCAAGCAACGATTATACCGGCTATGCCCTCTGGATAAACAACCAGGGACGCCTCGGAATGCAACTGGCGGATGGGAGCGCGGGCGGGGCTTGGACCAACTACTACGCCGACGCCACTAGCCCGATGATTGCAGACGGGAAGTGGCATCATGTCGCCGCGACGGTAAAGCGGGACAGTGATGCCGGACTGGTCTTTATCGTAGACGGCGCCACCGCAGGGGTGCCAATAAGCCCCATGGACCGTCAAGGGTCCTTGACCAACACGTCCGCCATGCACATTGGTGAAGCAATCTTTGCGGGGAGCGCCACCAAGCTCCCCGGCCTCAACTTCCAGGGGCTCATCGATGAAGTGGAGTTCTTCAATCGCGCGCTCACCATCCCAGAGGTGGCAAGCATCTACAACGCCGGCAGCGCAGGAAAATGTAAAGGAGAATGCGTTTCGCCGCCTAGCGACATGGGGGGCTGGTGGCCGGGAGACGACAATCCCAATGACATCACTTCCTTTGCCAACACTGGGACGCTCATGAATGGAGCGACCTACGCCCCTGGCATGGTCGCCTCCGCCTTCAGCCTGCCGGGCCAACGACTATGTCAACGTGCCTAATGCGCCGCAACTGAACCCAGGCACCGGTGATTTTTCCATCGATGCCTGGATCAAGACCTCGTCTACTGCTTTCTCCACCATCCTCGACAAGCGGACGGTGACCGGGTTCGACGTTTACACCGGCTATGCCCTCTGGCTCAACCAGGGACGCCTCGGAATGCAACTGGCGGATGGGAGCGCGGGCGGGGCTTGGACCAACTACTACGCCGACGCCACTAGCCCGATGATTGCAGACGGGAAGTGGCATCATGTCGCCGCG
>Ga0080064_1002780_pt1 | contig 28139 bp, 18 predicted proteins | sample Subgrocontami54m_FD_69260 | JGI IMG/M metagenome (GOLD analysis project Ga0080064, IMG submission 69260) | Subsurface groundwater microbial communities from S. Glens Falls, New York, USA - GMW46 contaminated, 5.4 m (SPADES assembly) (version 2) ...
GCCCCCGCGCCGACGCCCCGCGCGCCAAAAAACAAGGCGGGGAGAAGGGGCTCGGGGGCCCCGGGGGTGGGGCACCCCCCTTTTTTTGGGGCGACAGGCGGCCCCCCCCCCCCGCCTGCCTCGCGCCAGTTTCCGCTGGCGTCGAAAATTGTATTTTAACTCTGCAGTGAAGTTCGTGCTTCATTTGCGGGGGCTTATTTTAGGAGGGGTTATGCGAAACATGTTGGCACTTGTTTTTTCATTGCTGCTAGTTCTAACGAGCGAGACTGCCGGCGCTACGGCAGTTGATGCTTCGGCGAGCCTTCATGGCTCCGTGCGCGACAACCAGGGCAAACCAATAAGCGGCGCGATGATCGAGATCCGCAATGTTGAAAAAGGAATCACGGTTACCGTTTTCTCCGACCAGGGAAGTTATCGCGCGAACGACCTGGATTCCGGCCCGTGCGAGATCTCGGCGGGATTCGCCGGCCATGCACCGAGTGTAAAAGACAAGCTGAACCTGGGCACTGGAAAAGATAGCGTCTACGACATCACCATGCCTGTGGATGCCGGTAGCCCAATCGTCACTCCTGCAGACTGGATTCCTGTTCTTCCGGACGATAAGGATGGCGCGAAGGAATTGTTTCTCAACCGATGCGTAAACTGCCACGGTCCGGCGGAAGTTTATCGGTTGCATTTCGATCGCCTGAATTGGAAGAAAGTGATTCTCGAAATGAACCGGATGTTCCGTCTGGAGGCAAGTGTCCGGCCCGATTACCGCAATGTTTCCGACGCGGAGGCCGTGCCCGTTGACAATGAAGAGATTGAACGGTTGGCCGATTACCTGACGAAACATTTTGGGCCGCAATCGGCGCAACAGCAGACGCCCGCTCCCCAACCTGTCTCCTACCGCAACGGACATACTGATGCCAACGTCATCATCACGCAATTCGATATTCCCACCAGGCGCGCCATGCCACACAACGTAAACTTCAGTCCCAATGGAGATGTCTGGTTCTCCGAACGCAACGGGAACAAGATCGGCGTATTAAATCCGAAGACCGGCCAGTTCAAGGAATTTGTCCTTCCCGCCGGGTTGGACCGTCCGACGCCTACGATGGCGGACAAGAAGGGCACGATTTGGTGGGGTACCGGCGATGTTCTGGGGCGTTTGGATCCGGTGTCGGGGCAACTCAAGCAGTATCCGATGCCCCAGAAGAATTCAGGTTTGCACTCCATATTTATCGGTCCGGACGGAACGGTTTGGATGAGCGAAAATGCCGGCGGGCGGATCGCAAGCTTCGATCCCCAGAAGGAGACGTTTCAGGAGTATACGATTCCCACCAAGCACTCCCGCCCTTACGGGCTCACCGTTGATTCGCACAACAATGTATGGTTCTGTGAGTTCGGAGGCGACAAGATTGGCAGACTCGATCCCGCCACCGGCAAAATGCAGGAATACGAACCGCCCACGCCCTACTCAGGTCCACGCCGTCCCAACCTGGACCGCGAGGAAAACCTCTGGTTTACGGAATACAATGTGAATAAGATTGCGAAGCTCGACCGCAACACTGGGAAGATTAGTGAGTGGCAGGTTCCGACACGCGATTCCGGACCCTATGACATCGTCATTGATCCTCGCGGAAAGGTATGGTTCGACGAGTTCACTTCGAATAAAATCGTAAAGTTCGATCCCGCTACTGCCCAGTTCACGGAATACACCCTGCCAGGAAGGGATTCGCAGGTGAGAAAAATGTCAGTGGACCCAACCGGCGGCGTTTGGCTGGCGGAGTATACGGGAGGCCGCATCATCCGCGTCATGGAAAAGCGGTGAAGGTTCGACGAACGGCCGGACTGGTGAGGGTCACAGAGTCGGAGTAGATTTTCGCAAATGCACGTTCGGGGCCCCCTAATGAAAATACGCAGGCATTCCCTCGTTTTATTGCTTGGACTTTGCTCCCTTGCGACCGCAGGCAACGCCATCGCGCAATCGAACGCCGCCGCCCCATCGCCGGCGTCGAGTCCGCGTTTGAATGAACGGGAGATGCGAGGGAGGAAGGTCTTCATGCGGCGTTGCGCGCTCTGCCACCTGCCGCCGCCGGAGACCAAGCCGAAGATGCGCCCTTCATCCGGACCCGTCCTTAATGCCTTATTGAAGGACGCCAAGCCAGCCAAGGAAGAGTTTGTGCGGCAAATCATTCTGAAAGGCAGCGCGCGTATGCCGGGCTTCCAATATATTTTGGAGCACAGTGAAATTGACGATCTGATGTCATTTCTAAAAACGCTGAACGACCTCAAAGCGTATATGAATGGGCTCTAAGTGACCGGGGAATGTCTTATGCGCAGAACGAGAGTAGTTTCTTTGTTCTTGATAGGCGTTGCCGCTACGGTGACGTTGCTCGCCATGCAGTCATCGCCTGAATCCAACACCAGTCTGGACGGCGCGGTGAAATCAACGGATGCCAAGCCGTTGGAGGGGATCGCGGTCTCGGCCCGAGCGACCGGAAAGACTTTTACTGTGTCCGTATATACCGGCCGGAACGGAGAGTACTTTTTCCCGGTGCTTGGCGATGGCGAATACACGGTTTGGGCTCATGCCGTCGGGTTCCAGACCGGTGCGGCTGAAGTCAAGATTTCGGCCGGCAAGAGAACGCCGCAGGACTTTACGCTCCAGCCGCTGGAAGACTTCAGCAAGCAATTATCGGGTGCGGAATGGTTTGAAAGTTTGCCCGAGGGCACTCCGCAAGACCGGGAGATGAAGGCGCTGTTTCAGCACAATTGCGCCAGTTGCCACATTGCCAGTTTTGTCCTGGACCATCGCTTCGACGCCGCGGGATGGGGCAATATCTTGAATATGATGTCGAAAATCGGCGTGTACGCATTCACGCCGGAGGACCCCCAGCACCCTGCGAACCCGTCCATCCGGAGCCATCGGGAACAACTGGTTTCGTATCTGACGCGCGTGCGAGGTCCGCAATCCTCTCCTCTGAAATTCACGCCATTCCCGCGACCCACGGGCGAAGCGGCGCAAGTGATCGTCACCGAATACGACATCGCACCAGGAGACAAGCCTGGAGACTTGCCGATGAACGACGGTACTCAGTGGTCCGAAACTCCCGCTGCGTACGAAGGCCGTTCCATACACGACTTGCTGGTGGACCGGGACCACACCGTTTGGTTTGGAAATACAATTCCGTTAGGGCGCACCATCGGCAAGCTGGATCCGAAGACAGGCCGCGTCACCGGCTACGCCATGCCGGAAGCAAACAACAAGCCCGTAAACGCTCGCGGTCTGGTCCAGGATCGCGAGGGGAATATTTGGTTTACAGATAAGCCCAGAAGCGGTCCCGAACCGGGCGGCTTGGTGAGATTCAATCCCAAAACCGAGGAATTCCAGTTGGTTCCCCGGCCGCTTGCGATGCCGCGCTTGGGAGATTTTCCGTCCATGGACTCTGCCGGCAACATCTGGTTGGACGCCCCGGATGGAGCGATGAAGTGGGATGCCAAGACCGAAAAGTACACCCGATACAAAACGGCTACTACGACGGGTAAGAAGCCCTATGAGTGCGACGTTGATGCCAAGGACAACGTGTGGTGCGCGATGATGGAAACGGACCGGCTCGTGGTGATAGACTCCCACACCGGTCAGGTCAGTGAAATACACCTTCCTCCACTGGAGGGGGAAATCAGTGAAAAAGCGCAGAAAGCGTCTGCGCCCCTCAGCGGCAATCTCTCGACTTCACCGGTATATCAAAAGGGTCCTCGCCGTTTGGGAACCGATCGGCGTGGCAACACGGTATGGGTGGCACTATTCTTCGGGGACCGAATAGCGAAAATTGACATTGACACTCGAAAAGTGACCGAATACCGCGTGCCTCGTCCCGGCTCGACGCCTTACGACATTGTAGTGGACAAGAATCATATGGTCTGGATCGAACTCATGAATTCGGACCAGATCGCGAAGTTCAATCCCTTCACCGAGCAGTTTACGGAGTATCCTTTGCCCACGTTAGGCACTGAGGCCCGGCACATAGCGGTTGACGACAGCACCGATCCACCGACCGTCTGGCTGCCTTATTACCGAGTGAACAAGATTGCGCGCGTGCAATTCCGGACAGCGCCAGCCAAATAGGCCGGTGAACCGTGCGCAGGATGCGGTGCCTGGCTGCTGATTAGCCAGCCTTCAGCGAATGGCAACCGGAACCACCGTCGAGCCCGTGGCGCCTTTCAGTTTCAGGGGCTGGACGACGAAGGCGAACTCATAGGCGCGCGCCGCCGAAAGCGCTTCGAGCTTCAAATTCTCGATCAGAAAAATTCCATACTGGATCAGCATCAATCCGTGAACGGGCCGGTTCAAGGGAGGCTCGGACGGTATGACCTCGACGCAACAGTTGTCGGCTGCGATGAGCATCGGATCCTGGCGCGCTAACCACTCACCGGCCGCCAACGAAATGCCAGGAGAGCTCTTTCCATAGCGCGCGTTATCCTTGCCGACCAGTGTGCCCCAGCCGGTGTTAATGACGACCGCATCGCCGGGCTGCAGCGTCAGATTTTCGCGCGCCAGCGCTTTCTGGAGATCCTCGGTCGTGATAGAGTAAGCGTCCGGCAGAACGTCCACACCCTTGAAAGCAGCGACGTCGATGAGCACACCTCGTGTCATCAGGGTACCGACGTTCTCCACCCCGAGCTTCTTAAATCCCGTAGCCGTGCCGATGTCGTCGAGCTTAAAACAGTTGTAAAAGCTGTCGCCATACATCTGGTGAGTGAAGCCGTCGAACTGCGTGCCGATCTGTCCCAGCTCGGAAATGATCAACTCCTCATTGGCATTCCGGGTATTGGGCACCGGCTTGGATGGTTTGGTGTAGATCTTATAGATCCGGCCTTCGTTCGTGTAGGTTTCTCTTGGATCGGGAGAAAGCACCGATCCGAGCTCGAACAACTCGCCCGTTCGTATCAATTTTGCAGCGCGCAGCACCGTATCGGGCTTCATCCAGTTGGCCGCGCCGCGTTGATCGCCCGCGCCCCACTTGGACGGGCAACGCTGATCGTCCGGAGGCATTCGCCAGGATTGAGCGCGAACCGTGGCACTCGCCACGCTGAGCACCGCCGCGATGGTCATTACCATAACAGGTCGCATATTCGTTCTCCTTTTTCGATCTTTTGTCACCCACTGCACCGCAAGTGTCGAAATCCTTCTCGGCGCGCGAAGATTCTTAGCCACAGAGGCACAGAGACACCGAGAAGCAAAATCAAGAAGGGATCTTAAAACAAAGGTTTCTATTTTCTCTGTGTCTCTGTGCCTCTGTGGCTATTTTGGTTGCGGCTCTGCCGCGCTGCGTGATCGGCAACTCGCCATCTTCTCAAGGCGCCGGCAGGAGCGGTTTCCAACCCGGATATAACTGCTGGTCGAATATATCAAGCAAAACCGCTATGGAAGCGTATTTAGCCATCACCCAGACCAGATCGACGAGTCCCTCCCTGCCAAACAATTGGAGGGCGCGGGCGAACGTATCGGAGCCGACCTTCCGCTTACCCACGGCCTCGCGGCCTAACAGGATGATGGCGGCATCCTTTTCCGAGAGGCCCGTGACGGGCTTGCGGTACTTGACGATATCAATGATGGACTGCTCCAGTCCTGCCTTCCGGCCGGCGATTTCATGGGCGGTCCACGCGAATTGCTGGTCAACTTCTCTGGCTGTGGCCAGGACCGCCAACTCGAAGAGCCGCGGGCCGAGAGCGGCTTCGCGCCTCAGATATTGCGTCTCTTTGCGAATGTGCTCATCCAATCGCGGGCTATAGAGCCAGATTCCCGGCGGTGCGTGGAGCCCAGGGACCGGGTTCGTCTCGGCGGTGACGATATCGTAGAGCTTTTTCCCGGCCTCGTCCAACTCTTCTCGCTTGATTAACGGGAGGCGATTGCCGGAATCTGCATAGATATCTTTCGGAATCGTCTTTGCGTATTCAGCCTCGGTCATTTCGGCCGCGGGGCCGGAAGCCTCTTGGGCAGCTAGCGGGACTGCGGTTTGCTCGATCAACGCAATCGCCGCAATCACCATCATCAATGCGATTAATCGACGGATAGATATCATTTCAGATCTCCGTTAAAATCACGTGAGTGCATCGAATTACACCGTTCTGCGCTGAATTTCGGTCCGGCAGCAACCAGTTTCGCCCCGCTCAAGGAATTGGAAGGAGAGGCTTCTGGCCCGGAGGCAACTGTTGATCGAACGCGTCCAGCAAGACCGCTATAGAAGCGTAGTAACCGATGACGGAAGACAGATCAACGAGTCCCGTCTTCCCAAACAGTTTCAGGGTGCGCGCGAAGGTGTCCGGGCTCACTTTCCGTTTGCCCACCGCCTCGCGGCCCAATTGAATGATTGCGGCCTCTTTCTCGCCCATCCCGGCAATGGGTTTGCGGTACCGGATAATATCGATAATCGCGGGCTCAAGCCCTGCATCCAGCGCAGCGGGTTCGTGGACCGTCCATGCGAACTGCTGGTTCACCTCCCTTGCCGTGACAAGAACTGCCAGCTCGAATAGCCGGGGACCGAGCGCGGAGTCGCGCCGCAGGTACTGCGTTTCATTGCGCACGTGCTCGTCCAGGCGCGGGCTGTAGAGCAATATCCCGAGCGGGCCGCGGAGTCCGGGTATAGGCCGAGTTCCGGCAATGGATAGGTCGTAGACTTTCTTTCCCAACTCGCTGAGTTCTTCCCGCTTGGCCAGAGGAAACCGGCTGCCTGAATCCGGATAAACATCTTTGGGAAGCGTAGCGGCGTATCCGGCCGAGGCTTTGTCGGGAACGGAAGCTTCTTGTGCAGCTAAGGGCATCGCGGTTTGTCCGATCCATATACTCGCTGCAATCACCAACGGGAATGCGCTTAGGCGACGGATGGTTCCCATCTTAGTCCTCCTTGAATACGAGAGTGCTTCAATGCCGGTATTCTATTCACGATTCAACCGATGTCCGAGAAATCGTACGTCGGCAGGGTGATCGTGTCAAGCTTGACAGCAGTGCAACTCGTCGTCTGTTGGGATCGGTTGCGCTTGACTTCTGGCAATGCCGCGTGTTAAATAGGCGCAGTTTTGAGTGTGGCTTGAACTTCAGAGAGTGTAAGCCAAATTAGGTGGTTACGAAAAGGGCAGTTCGTTGCGCCGACTTTCATATTTATATTCAGGGCGTCCCTTGGCATGCGAAAGGCAAGCTTGGGAGAAGGCCATAACTTCGAATCCAAGAGGAAATAAAATGCAATTGATAACTCCAGGCGCGACTCAAACAATTCGCGCAGCGTTGCTGGGAACCTTATTGGCTGGCATTGTGGTGACATTGATCTGCCGGTCGGCATCTGCGCAGGCTATTGGAGCAGGCATCGAAGGAAGCGTTACCGACAGCTCCGGAGCCATGATTCCGGGAGCGACCGTCACGGTCACCAGTACGGAAACCAATCAACAGCGGTCGGTGATCACCAACAGCGCCGGATTTTATGCGCTGCCGAACTTGCCCCCGGGGCGCTACCGTTTGCAGGTCTCCATGGCGGGTTTTCAAACGAACGTCCGCGAGAATTTCGAGTTGGTTGTGGGGCAGAAGTTAGTGTTGAACACGGCTCTGCAAGTTGGAGAGATCACGCAACAGGTGACGGTCACGGGCGAAGCGCCTCTGGTGAACACCTCGACGGCCCAGGTTTCGGGGTTGGTGGCGGAACGAGAGGTGAAGGATCTGCCGCTAAACGGCCGCAGCTTCGATAACCTGATCACGCTGAACCCGGGGACGGTGAATGCCACGGCGCTCAAGGGACAAGGCGCCAACGGCGCTATGGGGGCGGGGCAGTCTTTCGCCGTTGCAGGACGTCGCCCCGGCGAGAACGTGTTCTTGTGGAATGGAATTGAATTCCCGGGCGGAGGCGGCGCGGACAATGGAACTCCCGGCGGAGTCAGCGGGCAGTTGTTAGGAATTGATGCCGTGAGGGAATTCAATGTGATGCCCAGCATCGATTCGGTCGAATTTGGTCACCGTGCCGGAGCGCAGATTAGCGTGGTGACAGCCTCGGGCACCAACGCTTTCCACGGCAGCATGTTCGAGTTCTTGCGGAACAGCAAGCTGGATGCGCGAAACTTTTTCGATCGCGGGGGCATCCCTCCCTTCAAGCGCAACCAGTTTGGGGGCTCGGCGGGCGGTCCGATTCAAAAGGACAAGACCTTTATTTTTGGGAACTACGAAGGTTTTCGCCAGCGGCTGGGACTGAGCAGCGTCGCCGTGGTTCCGGATCTGCAGGTTCGGAGAGGTTTGCTGCCCGATGCACAGGGAATCTACCAGCCAGTCGTGGGCTTCAATCCGGCTGTTGTACCGTATTTTGACTTGTGGCCCGCTCCGAACGGGGACGAGCTGAAAGTCAACGGCCAGCCCACAGGAACAGCCCTATCTTTTAATAACCCTCCCAGTCCCATTCGCGAAGATTTTGGAATCGTGCGCGCCGATCGCACGATTTCGGAGCGGGATACTCTGAGCGGATCCTACACCCGGGACGACGGGGAAGTCGTCACGCCGGGAGCCAATCCTTATAGTCTTATCCTGAACGCGACGACGGTCCAGGTGCTGACCCTGATGGAAACCCATGTTTTTTCCGCGAGCGTAGTGAATACCTTCACAGCCGGTTACTCGCGCCCGACCCTAACCTCTCTGCTTCCGGTTGCAGTCCAGCCGCCGGGAGTGCAGTCGTTTGTGGCCGGACTCCCGCTGGGGCAGATCAGGATCGGAAGCGGACAGGGCGTCGGAGCGACCGCGATATCCGTCGCAGGCTCCGGGCCGAACACCGGAAGCCGCCAATTCGAGAACGTCCACACGTTCACCTATGAAGATCAAGTCCACATTACAAAGGGCCTCCATTCCATTACCACAGGAGGATGGGTTGAAAGGCTGCGGTGGGATGAATTGAGTTCGACCTTTGGCCAAGCCGTGTTTCCGAATCTAGCCAGTTTCTTGCAGGGCAGACCTTCTACGATGTCCGTCCAGCTCAACGTCGCGAACAACGCCTGGCGCGTCTGGGAGGGAGCCTGGTTTGCACAGGATGCCATAAAGCTCCGGCCGAACTTAACCCTAAGCTTCGGGGTGCGCCATGAGTTTACAAATGGCTTCAACAACAAACACGGTAAAGCGGCCAACTATATCACGGGTCCGGACGGGATCCTGCTGACGCAGCCGCGGATTGGATCGAGTTTGTTTACGGAGAACAATGCGCGGTGGCTCTTTGGTCCGCGCGTGGGCTTGGCTTGGGATCCATTTGGGGACGGCAAGACCGGCGTGCGAGTCGGCTTCGGGATCGCACACAACCTGCTGGATAATGTCGGATGGTGCTGCCGCACGTCACATCCGTCCTTCAGCACGTACACCATTAACAATCCTCCGTTCCCGATTCAAATAAACCCGGCGACCGGGTTCGCACCGGGATTGAATGTGGTAACGGGCGGCAGTGGCGGCGGCGGCGGCATTCAGGCCGACGCGCAGACGCCAACGGTGGTCAATTATCGCTTTGAAATCGAGCGGGAGATCGGCTCGGCGCTATCTCTGCGAGTGGCCTATGTGGGCTCCCATGGATATCACTTCGTCATGCGTTCCGATAGCAACCTTGCGGTCCCTACGATCTGTTCGGCGGCACAGCGCAATTGTCCGGCCGGGCTGCGCGATGGCACGAAGTATTTCGCTGCCGGGACGCCACGACGCAATCCGGCATTGGGGAGTACTTCCCAGATGTACACTTCCTCATTCAACAAGTACAACGGCCTGGCGGTGGATTTGAATCGTCACTTCCGGAACGGCTTGGCTTTCCGTCTCAACTACTCCTTCGCGAAAAGCATGGATAACGCATCCGACATCGTGACGACACAACTCCAGAATAATCCAAGTGTCGCATTGGATAATTATGACAGAGGTCGGGATTACGGATTGTCAGCTTTCAATATTAGAAATCGCTTCAGCTTTAACAGCAGCTATGAATTGCCGTTCGGGCGGGGCAAGGCCATCCTCCGCGGAGTTAACGGTGTGGCGGACAAGCTGGCGAGTGGATGGCAGTGGAATATGATCATCGGCCTGCAAGGTGGGTTTCCCTTTACTCCACAACTCGGGTTTAACCAATCCCGCAATGGAGATAGCTCCGCGCCGGATCGGCCGGAAATGGCTCCAGGCAGGACGCTGCACGGCATTTATAAAGGAACGCCCAACCAGTGGTTTGATCCGTCCGTATTCACGCTGCCGGTGGCGGGAACGTACGGAAATGTCGGCCGAAACACGCTGCTCGGTCCCGGATTGGCGTCGCTCGACCTTTCTTTGTTCAAGACCACACAGTTGTCGGAGAGGTGGAAACTGCAGTTTCGGGCGGAATTCTTTAATTTGTTGAACCGCGCGAATCTTTCGTTTCCCTCCCTCATCGTCTTGACTACTTCGGGGGCGCCGTCGAGCTCGGCGGGCCTGATAACTTCGACCGCTACTACATCGCGGCAAATCCAATTTGGGTTGAAACTGAACTGGTAAATGCCAAGCCGGCGAGCCGCTTCCGGAAGAATCGGAGGTAAACTATTGTGATTCACAAAGTTCTTCCTAGAAAGCATCCAATACGGTGTCGGATTACGCGAGCGTTGCTTTTGCTGTTGAGCTCCCCGATCGCCAATGCCCAATTGCCCGCAGCCACAATTCCGGATAGTAAGATCTTCGCTGTATTGAGCCTGGTTCTGGTATCGGCTCTTTGTGCGACGGCGCAAACACATGAGCTGAAACTCACGCCCGGCAATGTCCACTGGGGCAATTTGGACGCGCGGGTGAAACCGGTATTACGAGTCGCTTCCGGGGACACGGTTCGTGTGGAAACGATGCTGACGGCGCCGGAGCGCCTGAGGATCGCCGGCGCTACGGACGCGGAGATCCCCAGCGCCATAAAGGAAGTGGAAAAATCCCGTACCGACCAGGGGCCTGTTGCAGCCGCGCTCACCGGGCCGATCTACATTGAGGGAGCGGAACCCGGCGACACGCTGGAAGTCAGAATTCTAAAGTTTGAATTTCTCCACCCTTTCGGCTGGACAGGATTTACCCCCACCCGTGGAACGCTCCCAGATGACTTTCCGTACTCGCGGTTCAAGCTGGTCCGCTTTAATCCGGAAACCGGAACAGCCGAATTTCGTCCTGGTATTACTCTGAAGCTGGCTCCTTTTTGGGGAACCATTGGGGTGGCGCCTCCTGTTGCGATGGGACCTGTGCCGAGCGGCGTGCCCGGGCCGATGGGCGGAAACTTCGACAATAAGGAGTTGGTAGCCGGCTCGGTACTGTATTTGCCTGTCCATGTACCTGGCGCATTGCTTTCTATGCGAGACGGTCACGCGCTGCAGGGAGACGGCGAAGTCAGCGTCTCGGCGGTCGAGACTTCCTTGCGCGGCACCATTCAGGTTTTCGTCCGAAAGGGAAATCATATCCTCTGGCCCCGTGCAGAGACCCCCACACATTTTATTTCCATGGGCCTGCACGCGGATCTGGACGAAGCCGCGCGCATCGCTGTGCGCGAGATGATTGATTTTCTTGTGTTTGAGAAAGGCATGTCGCGCGACGAAGCCTACATGCTGTGCTCGCTGGCCGCCGATCTTCACGTAACGCAGCTAGTAGATGGGACCAAAGGAATCCATGCCATGCTGCCGAAGTCAATTTTCAAATAGACAGTGAAGGTTGTGTGTCAAAGCTGGGGTTTCCTGCCGCTGCGGGATCAGCCTTGGCACTTCAATTTGGCAGAGGCGGCGCAATGTATCACGAGGTAAGATCTTGTCACCACTGCCGAATCGTTCGTAGTGCGGTACTATAGTGATTTTGATTTGTTGTTACGCCATCATCGCGCCCAGATCCGGGCAAAAGGAGAGCATCGCATGCATTCAACATCATGGAACGGCCGAGGGAAACTCTTGGCGGGTTTATTTTTGTTGTGTCTTAGCTATGCATCGCTCAATTGGGCGCAAATGCCCACGGCCACCATTCTGGGAGTGGTGAAAGATAAGAGTGGCGCCGTTGTGCCCGATGCCGCGGTGACCGCGCGCAATCTGGAAAATGATCAAAGCCGAACGACCGTTACCGGGCAGGATGGATCTTATCGTTTATCGGCGTTGCCTGTGGGCAACTATGAAGTGCGGGTAGAACAATCTGGATTTCAGAGTCAGGTTCGCGGAGGTCTGAACCTTTCAGTAGCACAAGAAGCGGTGGTGAGTTTCACCCTGGAAGTGGGCGCGGTGGAACAGACCGTTGCGGTCACGGCGGAAGCTCCCCTGGTCAATACCACTAGTGGCTCGTTAGGCGGGTTGGTAGACGAACAGAGGATGGCCGACCTGCCTCTGAACGGGCGCAACTATATTGACCTGACCCTGCTACAGCCCGGAGTCCAGCAACACCGGAATGTCAACTACGGAGCAGGCATCACCGGTGTCTTTTTCAGCAGCAACGGGGCGCCTCCACGATCTAATAACTATTTGCTGGATGGGGCCATGATGGTCAACTCGTACGGCGCGGCCTCGGCGTCCATCACCGGGCAGACCCTGGGTGTCGAGGGGATTCGCGAGTACCGGGTAATTACGAATTCCTTCAGTGCCGAATACGGCATGAACATGGGAAGCCAGATGCTGATCGTCAGCAAGAGCGGATCCAACAACCTGCATGGCTCCTTGTTTGAATATCTGCGCAACAGCGCCCTCGATGCCAGGAACTTCTTCGATCGCAAAACGCCTTCTAATCTTCTGCGGTTGCCGGCTTTCAAGCGGAACAACTTCGGGACTTCCATCGGAGGTCCCATCAAAAAAGATCGAACGTTTTTCAATGCGGTTTACGAAGGAGTCCGGGAGCGACTAGGGCTTACGAATGTTTTGAGCGTGATTCCTCCCTCCCAGAAGGTAGACGGAGGATTGGTGCCTCAGATTTCTCCGGTGACGAAACCATGGTTGGCACTGTACCCGGATCCGAACTTGCCCAACAGTCTGTATTTGGCTCCGTTCAGCCAGCCGAGCACCGAGGACTACGGGCAGGCACGGATGGACCAAACGTTTTCTGCGAATGACACTCTGTTTGCCCGGTACACGATAGACAATGCGGAACAAACCACGCCGACGGTGGGCAATCCGGAATTCCCGCTAAACCAGGCTAGCCGGGCGCAATTCGCCACCGTTTCCGAGAGCCATATTTTCTCGCCAACCATCGTGAACTCTTCCCGGTTCTCCTACAGCCGGACAAAAATCGCGGTGGTGTCCGCTCCGGGACCGATCGGCCCGCAGTTCTCGCTGATGCCGGGTGAGGATATCGGGTACATCACTGTAGGCGGCATCACGGACCTCGGTCCAGACAGAAATACTCCCATTCTGCACAAGCAAAATATTTTCACCTGGAGTAATGATATTTTTGCAACGCGAGGCAAGCACTTCCTGAAGTTAGGAGTTCTCGTCAACCATTACCAGCAATATATCGAGACCAGCTCCTACCTTCGCGGCGGCATTTCCTTTGCGAGCGTTCGCGATCTCCTGCTGGCCCAGCCGGTGTCTTATTTAGCAGTGACACCCGGCTCGATCATGGTCCGGACATACCACTACACCACCTTAGGATTCTATGCGCAGGACGACATTCGTATGAGTCCTACATTTACCTTGAATCTGGGCTTACGGTACGAATTCAACACGGACGCCCGAGAAACTCACGGCATTGAGGCGGCGCTCCGCGACATTCAACACGATGCCCAGACGACGATCGGTCCCACATCCAAGAACTCATCCCGGCGCAACATCGGACCGCGGCTTGGTTTTGCGTGGGATGTGACCGGAAACGGCCGGACCGCGGTACGCGGCGGCTTCGGCCTTCTATACGATCTGGGTAATCTGGGCAGCGCATTGTTCATCGCGATCCAGGGCACGCCACCCTTCTCGAGTCAGAGCAATATTCAGACGCCGCCGGCAATCACTCTGATGAGTCTGCCTCTTTTCTTCCCGCCGCAATCCATTGGCAAATCGCCGCGGTTATTGGATTATCTGCTGCAACAGCCCCACATGCTGCAATACAACCTCACGGTAGAGCGCCAGTTGCCTTTTGGGATGGGGATGACATTGGCTTACGCCGGTTCCCGTGGCCTCAACCTCATGCAGATCAAGGACGGCAATCCCACCGTCCCGCAAGTTCTGCCTGACGGAAGGCTCTTCTGGACCGGCAGCGAACCGCGAACCAACCGCAACTGGGACAGCGTTACCCTCATGACTGCCGGCGGCAATTCCTGGTATAACTCCATGCAACTGGGCATCGTCAAGCGTTTGGGTAAGGGGCTACAATTTCAGAGTTCCTATACCTGGTCGAAGCTGCTGGACGAGACCCAAAACCAGGCGCCCTCCGACAGGGGCGGAGTTCCGCTCGATTCCGTGCACCGGCAATTCGATAAGGGGCCGGCCGAGTTCGATATAAGCCATACTTGGCGATTCAATGCAATCTATCGCCTGCCGGCCTTTTTCTCGGCAAGAGGCGCTCTGGAAAAACTTTTTAGCGGCTGGTGGATGAGTGGGATTCTGACGATGGAAAGCGGCTATCCTTTTACGCCCATCGTAACGGGTGATCGCGGCCGAAAGAAGACCGGAGGCGGCACCGCGGAGGATCGGCCGGATTTGGTGCCGGGCCGCCGCAATGACAATATCACTCAGGGCACAACGGCTGGCTGTCTCGGTGTTCGGAGTGGGCAAGCACTCGGTGGCCCGGACCTTTACTACGATCCTTGCGCCTTCACTACCCAGCCTGCGGGTTTCTTGGGAACGGCAGGCCGGAATATCTTAAGAGGACCCGGCCTTGCCAGCTTGAACTTCTCCCTGGCAAAGGACACTCCGCTGCGGTTCCTCGGGGAAGCCGGGAAGCTGGAATTCCGCGCGGAGACATTCAATATCCTAAACCACGCCAATTTCGCAACTCCGCGGGCGGGCGCAAATGAAGCTGGGCGGAGGCTTTTCGCCGGTCGCGCGGACGTGGAGGCTCCTCTTCCGGCCGCTGGAAGAATCGTTGCCACATCTACCACCTCCCGCCAAATTCAGCTTGCGTTGAAGGTAATCTTCTGATTACCAAACACTGAGGAGCGGTGTGCGCCGGAGAGCAGCGGGTCTAAGGCATTGGCAGCAGCGGCTTCCAGCCGGGACGCAGTTGTTGATCGAAGGTCCGCAGCAATAGGGCTGTTCCCGCGTACTCCTGAATATGAACCACCAGGTTGACGAGTCCCTCTTCCCCGAACTCCTTCAGAGCACGAGCGAACGTGGCGGAACTGACTTTGCTCTTTTCGAACATTTCGCGACCCAACTGAACAACGACCGCGTCCCTCTCATTCAAACTGCCTGTATCTTTGCGGAATTTCACCACATCGATCGTTGCTTGATCCAAGCCCGCACGAAGTGCGGTTGGTTCGTGTGCGGTCCATTCATATTGGCTGTTCAGCTCGCGCGCAGTTACCAACACCCCTAATTCCATCAAACGTTCGCCGGGTGGGGGGGCGGCGTCGGGTTCCCGCGTGGTCATGGCCTGGCCTTGGCTGGAACTGTGAATCAGGATTCCGGGAGGGCCCTGGAATCCTGCCCGACGGTAAGAATTGCCAGCAGCGATCGAATCATAGACCTTCTTCCTCGTCTCATCCAAAGCGTCGCGTTTGACTGTAGGAAGCCGGTTGAGCGAGTCGGGATACACGTCGCTGGGAAGCACCGCCGCTGCTTCATTCGCGGAACCGGGGGTTGCGGAAGCAGATCCCGCATCTTGGCGAATTGCCGGGGCACCGGGAATAATCCCAGAGACACTCAGACGAATACGGTACAAACCGCCAAACAGGGTGAGATACAAAGTCTTGCCGTCGGCGTCTCCAAAAGCCAGATTGGTGCATTGCGACGGAGGGAAAATCGTCCCCAGATGCGTGCCTTCGGGAGAGATGATCCACACACCACCGGGTCCACAGGTATACACGTTTCCCTTCTGATCCACCTTCATGCCATCCGGCACTCCAGCCGCTTTGTCCGACGACATATCGACAAACACGCGGCCGTTCGAGACGCCGCCGTCCGGCTGCACCTCATAACGCATCACCGCTCTTTTTCGCGTGTCGTTCACGTAGAGATATTTTTCGTCGGGAGAAAACCCAATTCCATTTGGGTTGGGCAGATCTTTGACGATCGCTTGGAGGTCGTTCCCCTTCAGCCGGAAAACACCCTGGAACGGCAGCTCCTTTCTGGGACTCTGCTCGCGTCCACGTAATCCGGAAGGCGGATCGGTGAAGTAGAGAGACCCATCCGACCGGAACACCAAGTCGTTCGGGCTATTCAGATGTTTCCCGTCATAATGGCTCGCTAAGACAGTGCGACGGCCGTCCTGTTCGATCCGGACGATCTGCCGGTCGCCCATCGCGGCATATACCAATCTACCTTCAGTATCTACCGTGGTGCCGATGGGACCGACCAGAGTCAGTAACCCATGCCCGCTATCGAGCTGCGCGCCGACCCCCGAGTCGTCCGTCCCGGTATATCCCGCGTACGGCAGGAAAACCGAAACTCCGCCCTCCGGGCTCCATTTATAAACCGTGTTGGCGGGCATATCGCTAAAGAGCAGATACCCGCCTTTGCGAACCCACACAGGCCCTTCCAGGACGCCAAAATCGCCTGCCAGCTTTTCCAGTTTGGCCTGAGCCGGTACAATGGCGTCCATCTCCGGTTTCAGACGGACCACCAGGCTCCACTCCTGAGCGTGAGCAGCCAACAAAGGAAAAAAAATAGAGAATAGAAGGGCGCTCGATAACTTTCTCATCTGAATTCACCTCTTGATTCAATACTCTGGCGGGCCCCCAACGCCGCGCTTCAATTTACCAGTTGAGTTTGAGCCCGAATTGGATCTGTCTCGACGTGGTAGCGGTGCTCGTGATTCTGCCTGCGGCGCTCGCCGCAGCTCCGGAGGGTGTCAATACGATTCCCGCAGGAAAGCCCAAATTCGCGCGGTTGAATAGATTAAAGAACTCCGCGCGAAACTGTAGATTCAAACGTTCCGATAAGGCGGTCCTCTTAAACATCGAAATATCCCACGTGGCCAGTCCCGGAGCGATTAATATGTCTCGACCGGCGTTGCCGTAGGTTCCAGGTAAAGGCAGCGCGAACGCCCCTGGATCGAACCACCGGTCCGGAGTCCGCCGATAAATGCCGTTCAGCGTCTTTCCGGGAACCATGTCGGGCCGGTCCACGTTGGAAGTGTCCCCATTGCGAGATTGATTGAATCCAAGCTGCGCAGTAAACGGGAAGCCGCTTTGCAGACCAACAATCAGATTGAATTGCCAGCCGCTCACGAGTTTTTCCGTCGCATCCTTGGCGCCGTTGAGAAAACTCTTGCCGACGCCAAAAGGCAATTCGTAACTTCCGCTAAAACTAAACCGGTTCCTGACGTCAAAAGCTGACAATCCGTAATCCCGGCCCCGGTCGTAAGTGTCCAGGGTAGAGCCAGGACTATTGATCGACTGCGCCGTCTGCAATTGCGAGGCATTATCCGTGCTCCGGGAGAACGTGTAATTGGCCCGAAACGCGGCCCCTCCCCGGAAGTGGCGATTCAAATCGACGGCAAACCCATCGTATCGGCTCACCGCGGACGTGTATGTTTTCACTATACTGCTCAAAGCCGGATTCCGCCTCCGGGTGGGAGTCGGGTAATATTTCGATCCCTCTGCCAAGCCTGCGGGGCAATTACGCTGCGCCGCCGCACAAATGTTCGGATAGGCCGTATTGGCATCGGCGCGCTGGATCCCGTGATAGCCGTGGGAGCCGATAAATGCAAATCTCACCGAGGTTGCGGAGTCAACTTGACGCTCCAAGTCGAGATGGTAATTGATCACGGTTGGGGTCTTGGCAGCCTCTTCGATGCCGGCTCCTCCTCCCTGACCGCCGATGGCAACGCTGGCTCCGGCTGGAAACCCGACGGCGGGATTATATTGAAATGGAAACGGCGAATTTGTGATGGTATAGCTCGCAAAGTCCGGATGCCCGTAGCGGTGCGACCAGGATATGTCGTCCAGCAGACTATAGGCGATGCCAAATCCAGCCCGAACGCTCGTCTTGTCGTTTCCAAACGGATCCCAGGCCAATCCGGCGCGAGGACCGAATAGCCACCGGGCGTTGTTTTGGGTAAGCACGCTGTTGCCGATCCGCGGCTGCGTCAGCAGAACTCCGTCCGGTCCCGCTACAAAGTTGGCCGCCTTTCCGTACTTGTTGTTGAACCCGTTGGTGAACTCATGGCGGAGGCCTAGGCTGACGGTCAGGTTTGGCCGCAGCTTCATGGAATCCTGGAGATACCATGCGCCTTCCCAAACTCGCCACGGATTTTGGGCGATGTTGGGCTGGAGGACCACGGTGGTAGGTTTGCCTTGCAGGAAACTGCTCAAATCCGAAAAGGTCGCCGTTCCAAAGGCATTGGAGGTCTCATTCTGTCGAATCCTTTGGAACCATACCCCGGCGGTCAGGGTATGGATGCCTCCGATCATATGAACCTGATCCTCATAGCTGAAGGTATGGAAATTCTCGCCCTGGAGTTGCGTCGTTCCCGGCCCGGTGCCGGCGAAGGTCAAGGCGCCCGATCCGGCGCCAGCGCCTCCCACGGTGATCTGCCCCATTGGCCGCCCTGTTACAAATGATGTCGGTTGGGCCGTCGTGCCGTTCAGCAGGTCAAAGGTTGGATGGGCGTAGCCTGTAGTGAAGTTATTTACAACGTTGGGAGAAAAGACATGAGTTTCCGTCAGGCTCAACACTTGGGCGGTGGCTGTGGCGGAGACCGGACTGTTGGGATTCCCTGCCGCCGAGGTGGTGTCCCCATCTTCTTTGGTGAAGGAAACGCTTAAAGAATCCCGTTCCGAAAAGGTGCGATCAAACCGCACGATTCCAAAGTCTTCGCGAATCGGGCTGAGAGGATTGTTATACGAGAGCGCCGTCCCGGTGGGGCGCCCATTGACGAGCAGTTCAGGTCCGTTCGGGGCTGGCCAGAGGTCAAAATAGGGCGCAACCGCTGGATTGTAGCCGGGGACCGGTTGATAAATTCCCTGGGTATTTGGTAGCTGCCCGGTACGCGCCAGTTGGTCTGGGACGACGGAAACCGTGCTCAAACCCAGCCGCTGCCGGAACCCCTCATAGTTGCCAAAAATGAATGTCTTGTCCTTTTGAATTGGTCCCCCTGCCGATCCGCCAAACTGGTTCCGTTTGAATGGCGGGATGGATGCTTGATCGAAAAAGTTCCGCGCATCCAGCGCGCTGTTTCGTAAGAACTCGAATAAACTGCCGTGCAAGCTGTTGGATCCGGAATGCGTAACCACGCTGACCTGTCCGCCAGGCCGATGACCATACTCGGCGGAGTCGACGTTCGTCATCACATTGAATTCCCGGACCGCGTCAATCCCTAATAACTGCCCGCTGACGCCGCCAGGAGTGCCGCTGCCCGCCGTCACTCCGCTCGTGAACTCCACGCCATTCCACAAGAATCGCGTCTCCCCCGGACGTCTGCCTGCGACCGAAAATGCCTGGCCTACGGGTTGAGAAAAAAGAATGCCGGGACCCTTCAATGAGGTGGTGTTCACTGTTCCCGGATTCAACGTGATGAGATTGTCAAAGCTGCGCCCGTTGAGCGGCAGGTCTTTTACCTCCCGTTCCCCTACCAATCCCGAGACTTGTGAGGTGGAGGTATTCACGACCGGCGCCTCCGCTGTGACCGTCAACTCCTGCGTAACCTCCCCCACCACCAAAGCTGTACGCAAAACCAATTGTTGGCCTACAACCAGCTCTAGCTCCCGGACATTGGTCTGAAATCCCGCCATGGAAACTTGCAGACGGTATTTTCCCGGAGACAAGTTCGGCAGCGCATATAGGCCGGCGCTATTGCTGGTGACTGACCGCTGAAGATTGGTTTCCAGGCTGGTCACGGTGATAGCCGCTCCTGGAATCACGGCGCCAGAACTATCCGTCACCGATCCTTGAATGGTCGATGCTCCCACGGCTTGCGCAAATACGGCTTGACGAAAGAAAAGCGTAATAATAAGTAGCCCCCATACTCCCACGGCTATGATGCGGATTCTCGCTGCGATTGCCGGTGTGAATGCTGCCATGTTCCGACCCCCTATCTTATTTTGGGATGTGTGAGATTCTGTGATGCTCTTTGGCGCCAACTTCAAATTCTCAAACCTTTTGGGCTAGACTACCCTTTGCTGGAATGCGGACTGGTGCTAAAGCGACTAATTCCCCCACGAAATCTTTTCATGCCCGAATACGGCATCATAGCAACAAAAACCTCTCAAGCTATCGAAAAAAAGTAAAACATAAGGCAGGAGAAACCATGACCAAAAACCCGTCCCGGACCAAACGCAGTGCGCCGCGTGAAAAACGCTAGTTCCACCACGGGCTGCTATATCATAGTTTAGAGGGCCGATACGCCAGTGATTGGTACGTATTGGCGCGGCGGCGGCTTATTCGAATCCGCCGAGCGTTTGCTTATTGTACTTCGGAAGCAATAAAATGGCGCGAGTCTATTTCACAAGCCAGCCGGTTAGATAGCCGACTTCGGAAGGAGAAGCCATGACCGGGAATCCAACACGATTCGTTCTGATTATGTTTTTTTCATTGATTGCTTTTGTCAAGAGCATGCCGGCGGCCGAGACGGGCGCGACGATTACGGGAATCGTCAAGACCGCCTCAGGGCAACCAGCTCCAGGGGCGATGGTTAGCCTGAGGAATGCCGAGCGCCGCGTCACCGTGACAGTCGTCAGCAAGGAGAAGGGCCTTTATAAGGCAGCCAACCTGGTCCCAGGTAATTACACCGTTCAGGCACTTGGAGGTGGTTTTCAAAGTACGCCTTCTCCTGCCATCGAAGTGACTGGCGGCCAAACGAGTAAAGTCGACGCCACCTTATCAACCCCACAGGATTTTCGAAAGGCAATGACAAGCGCCCAAGTTGCTGAACTCTTGCCGGAGCCGAAGGAGAAGGCGCTTATGGTTCTCTCCTACTGTAGTGACTGCCACAAGGCTGGCTTACTCAATATTTTCTTCGCCCGAAAGGATAAGAAAGGCTGGAGCGAGACGATTCAAAAGATGCGCAATAAGCCTTACGGGTTTTACGCGTCATTGGAATTCAGCGACCAATTGAGGGACGAGACCGCGGATTATCTGGCACAGCATTTCGGACCCAACGTTCCGCCTCCCGATACCAAGAAATATCTCCCGAAAACCTGGGTTCAAGACCGGCAGGCCAGACGCGGCAGAGTAGTCGAGTTTGACCTGGTCGAGGGAGCGGCTCCTCACGATATCGCCGTGGATTCTCAGGGCATCGCCTGGGTGAGCGAACAGAGATTCGAAAAACAAAACGGAGTGATCGGCCGCTTGGATCCGAACACATGGACCTATACGGAGATCCGTCTGCCTGGCGAGAAGGCCTCTCCTTCGGGAATTGCTGTGGACCAACAGGACCGAGTCTGGATGACGGATACCGCCAACACCCGGTTGGTTCAATACGATCCCAAAACCCGCAACTTTACTATGTATCCTCTTCGCAGACCAGGTAACGCCGCGATGATCCGTTTCCTTTCGAACGGCATGGTATGGCTGACGAACATTGGTGCGGATCTGGTTGTGGCGGTGGACCCCAATACCAAGGAGACGTCCGAGTATCCGATGCCTTTCCCGCGTGCCGATCATATGCGCGTCCAGCCCTATGGAATGGCGATTGACGGAAATGAGATGGTCTGGTTTGCGGAATTCGGCAACGGCAAAATGGGCAAACTCGACCCCAAGACGGGCAAGATCACGGAGTACGATCTGCCCACGGGCTTTCTAGCCAAAGCACGCCGCATGGGCTCAGATGCGAACGGAGACGTGTGGGTGGGCGAAAGCGGCGACGTCGGGAAGCTGGCGAAGATTGATCACAAGACCATGAAGATCACGGAATATGCCACGCCGACCAAGTACTCGGGGCCATACTCAGCCGAAGCGGACAAAAAGCACAACTTCATCTGGGTCAGCGAGTGGATGGCCGACAAGCTCGCCCGGTTCGACCCTAAGACCAAAACCTTCGTCGAATTCCCTTTACCCACTCACTTTGGCAAGCCGAACAGGATTGAGGTAGATCCGACTAAGCCGAATCGCGTCTGGTTCAATGGCGATCTGTCGGATAAGGCGGGCTACCTCGATGTGATGGATGAGCCATGAGAGATTGATTTCGGCCGTAAGATATCTTCGCAGCGCAATACATAGGAGGAACCCATGAAACCTGTCGCTTTGAAATCCAAACGTATTACTATATTTCGCAACTTCATTATTTCGGCTTTCCTGATGATTGCGGCTGCCACTGTCGTCATCGCTCAGTCGCAAATATCAGCATCCATCTCAGGACGTGTTGAAGATAGCTCGGGCGCGGCAGTTCCGGGCACAACCGTGTACGTTACGAACGTGGAAACAGGGGCGGCCCGCACGATCTCCTCGGATGAAGCGGGAAACTTCCGAGCCTTATCGCTGCCAATAGGACGTTATGCGCTAAAGGCGGAGAAGCCGGGCTTCAAAGCGGTGGTCAAATCGGGGATATCCTTAGCCGTGGGTCAAGACGCATTGGTGAACCTGACGCTAGAAGTAGGGCAAGTTCAGGAGCAGGTGACCGTGACGGCTGAGGCGCCGCTGGTGAATACGACCACCGCTGCGGTCGCCAGCCTCGTCGGCGAGCGACAGGTAAAGGATCTGCCGCTGAACGGCCGCAGTTTCGATAACTTGATCACGTTGAACGCCGGCGCGGTGAATTACACATCCATGAAAATTGGGGCTGCGGCCGGCGCGGCAGCCGGCAGCTATTTCTCCGTAGCAGGACGCCGGCCCATGGAAAATCTCTTCCTCCTCAACGGAGTGGAATACACCGGAGCGAGCGAAGTTGGAGTGACCCCGGGCGGCGTCAGCGGACAACTGCTGGGGATCGATGCGGTTCGTGAATTCAACGTCGTCAGCAGCACCTATTCCGCCGAATACGGAAAGCGCGCCGGCGCGCAGGTCAGCGTCGTCACGCAGTCGGGCACTAACACGTTGCATGGAACTGTCTTTGAGTTCTTGCGCAACAGCGCACTGGATGCTCGGAACTTCTTCGATCAACTGCGCGTCCCGGCATTCCAACGGAACCAATTCGGCGGTTCGGCGGGAGGGCCGGTACGCAAAGACAAGACGTTCCTATTCGGAAATTACGAAGGGTTTCGGCAACGTTTGGGAATCAGTGACGTCACGTTCGTTCCCGACGTGAATGCACGCCGAGGCCTGTTGCCCGACGCACAGGGCGTGCCCACTCCCGTGCAGGGTCTCAATCCGGCTATGTTGCCGTACTTTGCCTTTTGGCCGCTGCCCAATGGTCCGAATCTTGGCGGCGGAATCGCCATCGCCTATAGCAACCCCAAGCAGTCGATCCGCGAAGATTTTGGCACTACACGATTCGACCAGAACATTTCCAGCAAGGATTCTTTTTCGGCCATCTACACCATTGATGACGGCTACAATTTGCTCCCCATGGCGAATCCGCTATTCGCCGGCATCAATACACTTCGGGCACAGGTCGCGAGCGTCCAGGAGACCCGCGTTTTCTCGCCCAACGTGCTCAATACATTTACCGCCGGATTTTCTCGCGGCGGATTCCTGTTCATCTCTCCGCCCATCAACCCGAGCGGATTCCCGTCCAACCTCGCATTTGTAACCGGCGCGCTGCCGGGGTCGGTGGTGATCGGGGCGGGGAGCGCCACGTCGGCGTCCGCGATTACTCCCGCAGGTGCCGCTAACGCCCCAAACGTTCCCGTCCGGCGAAACCTGTTCACGTACACGGACTCAGTCCAAGTGATTCGGGGTAGGCATCAGATCAGCGCGGGCGTATGGTTTGAGCGAATACGCTCGAATGAGAGCATTGTTTCCAGAACCTGGGGACAGGCAAACTTCTCGACCTTGCAGTCGTTCCTTCAGGGGACCGTTGCACAGTTTATCGTGGCGCCCAATACCATTCCCATGGGCTGGCGCTCTCTCGAGGGGGCCTGGTATGTAAAAGATTCGATCCAAGTGCGCAGAAATCTGACTTTGCAGCTCGGCCTGCGGCACGAGTTCACAAATGGTTGGAACGAGGCAACCGGAAGAGCCGCCAGTTTCCTTTTCGATTCGAATGGCGTACCTCTTACCACGCCGCGAATCGGCAGTTCCGTGCTGACCGAAAATAATTCGAAATGGCTGTTCGGGCCGCGCATCGGCCTGGCGTGGGACCCGTTCGGGAAAGGAAAGACTTCGATCCGCGCGGGTTTCGGCACGTACTATAATATGATCGACAGCACTGCGTACGTGATGGACAGTGTGCCTCCGTTCAACGGCCCTGCAAGTTACTCGAACGTTCCGCTGCTGTCGCTGTTGCCGATCGCGCGTGGAACTCCTCTGCCGCCCGCCTGCGGTCCTGGCGTTCCGAATCCGTGTACAACGTACTCACCGTACGGGCTTCAAAGTTCAGCCAAGGCTCCCACCGTAGAGTCATGGAACTTCACCATCGAGCAACAACTTTCTCCGGCGATGGCTCTTCGCCTCACGTATTTGGGGTCTCGCGGATATCACGAGATCATTGCGCTCGATCCAAACGTCGTGCGCCCGCAGGTTTGTGCCAATGCCTCCGGCTGCACCAGCGGGGGGGTGGGGAGCGCCAGGGCTACGGTTCCACAAGGGACCGAATACCTGCCGGTAGCGAACAGGCCGAATGCGAACTTAGCGTCCGGCACATTCTGGTTCACGGAAGGCAGCAGCAGCTATCACGGGTTGCAAATAGAACTCACGCGACGCCTCGCCGCTGGATTGCAGTTCAAAGGAAACTACACCTGGGCAAAAAGTTTAGATGTAGGTTCGGGCATACTGGCCAGCCAATCCATCAATGAGCCGGGCACGGTTCTGGATTTGACGAATCTGCGCCGGGATTGGGGACCGGCGGCCCACAGCATCACTCACCAGGGCAGTGGAAATTTCAGTTACGACCTGCCTTTCGGGAACGGCAAGCCTTGGTTAAACGGTTTTACCGGCATCACGGACAAACTGGTAAGCGGTTGGGAATTGAACGGAATTGTAACCCTACTGAGCGGATTCCCATTTACTCCGCAAGTAGGGTCTAACCAGTCGGGCAACGGCGACCGAGGCAGTCCGGACCGACCTTCGGTTAACCCGGCTTTCACCGGCTCGGTGATACTTGGATCCCCGAAGCGATGGTTTAACCCGATCGCCTATCTTCTACCGACACCCGGGACATTCGGGAATTTGGGACGCGGCGTGCTGCGAGGACCAGGGATGACCGAACTTGATTTCTCATTGTTTAAGAATACAAAGCTTTCAGAACGGTTCGGGCTTCAGTTTCGGTCTGAAGTTTTTAACATTATCAATCACGCAAACTTTGGTCTGCCGAGCCCGGTCGTGTTTACCGGTGGCACATACAGCCCCTCGGCAGGGGTCATCAGCGGTACCGCGACAACCTCGCGGCAGATTCAATTTGGTTTGAAGTTGATCTTCTGACATTGAAGGTTTGTTGCGCTATTGATCTCTTATGTGAATCGGTCTGCGACTTGGTTCTGTTCGAACGCGCAAGCGGAGCAGATCAGAGTTCAATTCCTTAGTAGCCAGGAGCCATCAGGAGAATAAGCGTGAGACGTCTCTCGTTGCTGTTTTGTTTATGCATATTGTTGGCACTGGAAAGCAGTTGCTTCGGTGCGCCGCAGAGCCAATCCGGACTAGCAGCGGTGAATGGCAGGTTCGCATGAAGCAGGCGCCCCCAGAGATCGAGGTGTCCTTCCGGAAGACCGATAATCCGCCAACGGGCTTGGGCGAGCCTGCGCTGCCCCCGGTCCCGCCCGCTGTCTCCAACGCGATTTTTGCGGTAACCGGCATACGAATCCACTCGCTGCCACTGTCAAAGCATGGATTCAGCTGGGTGTAACTAACAAATGTTTGCGCACGTTCGGGTGTTCGAGCGCGGATGCATCACGCGATTTACCAATATATCTCCAAGACAGGTTTTCGGGCACGCGGTGACAAGAAAAATATTGAAGGTGAATCCCTCGAACGGTGTATAGTTTGGGGTATTTGGCAGCAAAAGAAAGTCGGGGCTAAGAGGCTTATGACCAAAACCAATGATCGAACAAAGAAGAACCTATCAAGAAGAGATTTTGTCAAAACGACAGCTGTTAGCATCGGTGGGACCGCCCTAGCTGGCGTCAGCTCAGCGGGAGTTCAAGCCGCAAAAGCTGTCACAGAAGTGACTGCGGAAGAAGAAAAAGTCTTGGATGCCATTAAGCATTTTTACAGCGCCCTGCAAGATCTGAATCTCGAAGAGATGGATGCCGTATGGCTGCAGGAAGATTGGGTCCGGTGCGTTCATCCGGGACGAAACCTGCTAGATGGATGGGAAGCGGTGCGCAAGAGCTGGCAGGAAATCTTTGAGAATACAAGTTCCATGCGTATTACGGTAGCCATACAGCTCGTTCACGTGGAAAACTCCACGGCTTTGGTTTGCTGCACCGAGAAGATTTCCACCGCCGCTGGAAACCTCATCAACGCAGCCTACGAGCAGGCCACCAACGTTTTTGAGAGACGCCGCGGAAAATGGCTCCTCGTCCATCATCACGCTTCGCCCCTTCCTCGCCCCTGGCCTGGAAACGCGTGATGAAAGTGCATGAACATGGGACAGGTGGAACTTCGACGCTGAGGCGTTTGGTATGAATCGGTCCCGCTTGCCATCCGATTCTTTGAAGATTCCCGTACCTCGTATCAACACGTCCTCGTTTCGTACTTCCTCCAATTTCCATTTTCGAAATGAAAGTGACCCAGCCGGGAGTTTTTGTACCACCGGAAGTGAGAGAAAATCTCATAGAGGAGGTAGGCGGGAGATGCCGAAGGAGAGGTACAAACCGGAACAGATCGTGACGATGAGGCAGATTGAGGTGGCGGTAGCGAACGGGAAATCGACACCGCAACGCACACCATGCATGTCGAGAGCGCGGGCGGGCGCCTCGCCACCCAACCAAGAATATCGACGTCCAGCCAGCCAAGCTGGCATTCATGAAACAGAGAAAAACAAGTAGGTGGCGCGAACGATGTGACGGCCAGTATTTGTGAGGGACGCTACTGTCCCGTTGAGAGTTTTGCTCTTACCTTGTCGCTGAGCGCTTTTCCGTCCACGGTCTTTCCTTTAAGCTTCGCTTGTGTGGTCTTCATCACGACCCCCATCTGTTTGAGCGAAGTCACGCCGGTTTCGGCCAGGGCCTCGGCGATCGCGGCGTCGATCTCCGCCTCGCTCGCACCCGCCGGAAGATAGGTTTCGATCAGTGCCTTCTCGGCATCCTCTTTATCCGCCTGCTCGATGCGACCGGCTTTGCGAAACATCTCCGCGGCGTCGATGCGCTGCTTGATGAGCGATTTCAGCACCTGCATTTCGGCGGTTTCGTCCAAGGGTTTGGGCGAATCCACCTTTTGCTTCATGAGCGCGGCTTTGATCATGCGTAGCGCCCCCAGGCGGGCTTGCTCGCGCGCCTTCATGGCGGCCAACATGTCCTGTTGCACACGGTCAATCAGCGTCATGATGTCTCCCATGATAAATGACTTCCCCGATAGCGTATATCCGAAAGCAATGTTTCCGCTATCGTGCGTGGCAAAGCGGACAGATACCTCGATTAAAAGAATCCTTATCTAAGGGTACTGCATCTGAATGGTAGACGGAAATAGAGGGTAGCTGCAGGAGGCCAAGCTAGGCCGGCGAATTTTAGGAAGGAGCTTCAAGATGACGCATCAGCCGCGGCAAACGGCACGATGTCAACATCCTCGACGAGATCGTTCCGGAGGCGGGCAGCTTCTACGGGATGGATCGCGGCTACATCGACTTCGAGCGCCTCTTTCTCTTCACGCTCTGCTCCGCATTTTTCGTCGTGCGCACCAAAGCGAATATCCTGCTCCCACGCCGCTATTCTCGCCCGATCGACAGAAGCAGCGGCCTGCGATCCGATCACACCGTCATCCTGGCCGAAATCGCCGCGGCCCAGGTATACCCCGATCCGCTGCGGCGCGTCACCTACTTCGATGCGAAAACCAACAACCGTCTGAAGTTTCTTACCAAC
>Ga0080064_1002781_pt1 | contig 28137 bp, 29 predicted proteins | sample Subgrocontami54m_FD_69260 | JGI IMG/M metagenome (GOLD analysis project Ga0080064, IMG submission 69260) | Subsurface groundwater microbial communities from S. Glens Falls, New York, USA - GMW46 contaminated, 5.4 m (SPADES assembly) (version 2) ...
CCACGGCTCAATCTTGCGGATGATGCGGGCTTTTCTCGCCCAGGCAACTGTTCGAGCTCTTGCGGAGGCAGGACGGGACGACCCATGCTATTGATCGGTCTCTACGACCACGTTAGTTTCGATCTATCCCGTCCTGTTTGACTTTGACCATGTTTTCCGACATACACAATCAATATACAAGTTAGGCGGATCTCAGGCAACGTGTTCACAAAGACTCACATCCTCGATGAGATCAAGCGAACCGCGCTGCAGAACGGCGGCGCGCCGCTGGGAATGGCACGCTTTCGCGCGGAGACCGGGATCAAGTCCTCGGACTGGATGGGGAAGTTCTGGGCTCGGTGGGGCGACGCTCTCGTTGAAGCCGGCTTCGAGCCAAACTCGCTTCAGGGTCCACGCGATGACGATGAACTGCTTGAAAATCTGGCGTCGTTCACCCGCGAACTCGGCCACTTTCCAGTCAACAACGAGATCAAGCTGAAGGCCAGGACAGAGCCAGGGTTTCCGTGGCACAACACGTTCGCGCGCCTTGGGGGCAAGCGCACCCTCGTTTCGCGGCTTCGGGATTTCTGCACCGCACGCGGCGACGAAGATGTGGTGGCGCTCTGCACCACGGCGCTTTCACGCCTGGGGAAGCCCGACTCTAGCGCGGAAGACGATCCCAGCGTCGACCGTGAGGCGGAGCTTGGATACGTATACCTACTGAAGTCCAGTCGCTACTACAAGGTTGGCCGCTCGAACGCGGTCGGCAGACGTGAACGCGAACTCGCGATTCAGCTCCCGGAAGAAGCAAAGGTCGTTCACTCGATCAAGACCGATGACCCGGTTGGCATCGAGGCTTACTGGCACAACCGGTTCGGCGATCGACGGAAGAACGGAGAGTGGTTCGAATTGATGGCCAGGGATGTGGCGGCTTTCAGGCGACGCAAATTCATGTGACCGCCTAACAACGCCATCAATGCGGACAGCAAAAAGTGTCGCTCCTTCGTTGCGCCACTTTTTGCTGTCGGTTATGGCGAACGTTGGGTGCCTTCTTGAAGCATTCCGTACAGCACCACAGAGGGATATCTCAGAACGCTTCCGGGGTACTGGAAGACTTGCTTTCAACATAGTTCTATTGAAGACGCTTCCCGCTGCCGGATAACCAGTATGGGTAAAGTTCATCAGGTGATTATCGGGACGAGCGCGGCCGGCCTGGCTGCCGTCGAGGCGATCCGGCGAGTAGACCAGGACTGCCCCATCACGGTCGTCTCGAAGGAGCCGATGCCGCTCTACTCGCGGGTCGGCCTCACGCACTTCATCTCCCGCGAGGTCGCCTATGATGGGATGCGGATGCGGGACGACGGCTACTTTGACCGGATGAAGGTGCGGGGCCTGATGGGGGTTGCCGCTATCTCCGTCGATCCCACCGCCCGTCGGGTGAGGCTAAGCAACGGCGAGAACCTGGCCTACGACAACCTGCTGGTGGCGTCGGGCTCTCACGCCGTGATGCCACCGATCCCGGGGACGAATCTTCAGGGCATCTACCCCTGCATCACCAATGTCGATGCCACTCAGATCGACGCGGCGATCCCCAGCGCGAAAGAGGCTGTCGTAATCGGTGCCGGCCTGATCGGGATCCAGGTGGTGGATGCGTTCGTCCGTCGTGGCCTGAAGACGACCGTCATCGAACAGATGCCGCACGTGATGCCCGCTATGGCCGATGATGTCTCGGCCGCGATAGCGGAGGAGGCGCTTCGGTCAGTCGGGGTGACCGTCAGGTGCGGCGTTAGGGCGACTGAGTTGCTGGGCAAGAACGGCCAGATCACCGGCGTGAGGGTTGAAAGCGGGGAGGTGCTCCCGTGCCAGCTCCTGGTGATGGCCGCCGGCGTCGCGCCTAATATCGACTTTCTCGATGGGACCGGCGTCACGATCCATCACGGGGTACTCGTGGATGCCCACCAGCGGACCAGCTTGGATGGGATCTATGCCGCTGGCGACGTCGCCGAAACGGTGGATATGTTCAGCGGCGAGCGGGTGGTAAACGCCATCTGGCCTGAAGCGCTGAACCAGGGAAGGATTGCCGGGCTGAATATGGCCAGGGTTGCCACGGTTTACGAGGGGTCGATGGCGATGAATGTGACGACGGTCATTGGTACCCCGATCGCCTCAATCGGCCTGTGGAATCCACAGGTTGATGAAGGCCATCAGATCCGGGAGGTCCGTGACGACCAGAGGCGGTCCTATCGCAAGCTGGTCTTTACAGGGGAACAGCTTGTGGGTGCGATGCTGGTGGGCGACTTCGAGGATGCCGGCATCCTCCACAACATGATCCGGACCCGGACTACCTTTACCTTGAAGCCGGACCACCTGGCGCCGACCACCATCCGGTGGGGAACTGTGCTGCGCGCGATCGGCAAGGCCGGCAGGGTGTGAAGATCGAGGTGGCGCTGTACGCTACATTATCTCAGTACCTGCCGAAGGGCTCCCAGAGCCATAAGGCGACCATGGAGTGTGCCGATGGGGTGACGGTCGGACAGGTGATCGACCAACTCGGCATCCCCAAGCCGCGCCCCACGATGGTCCTCATCAATGGCCTCCACGGCGGCGAAGATACCCCACTCAAGGACGGCGATCTCCTTGCCGTCTTCCCCCCTCTGGCTGGTGGGTCACCGATCGCCCTGCCCAGAAGGCTGGGCTGCCTGTAAGTGTTCACGGGCTTTTACCAGGAGATCCCGGGAGTTCTTGAAGGTCAACCGTGCCATGGCGAGGTCATATGGAAGCCAATCGAAACCGATATGTTCATGGGAAAGGCTGATCTCGGACTGATCCGTTTCTGCGAGAAAGTAGATGACGCTCTTGAAGATCCCGATCCCTTTCTGTCGGAAAAAATATCGGAGCGTCTGCTTGTAGCCGTCTACAAAGCAGACCTCGGCGATTCCGGTCTCCTCCTTCAGCTCACGCCTGGCTGTTTGCTGCGCGTCTTCGCCAGTTTCGATGTGCCCCTTGGGAAAGTCCCAATGGCCTGACCCGTAATGGAGGAGCAGGTAGTGCGGCTCCGGCGCTTGCCTGAACAGGATCACCCCTGCCGAGATCTCGCGTGGCATATCATCTCAATCTTGCTTAATCCGCTCCCTCTGTCACGAATACGGGCGCCTGAAATCACGCGCCATTTCCTGCTTCCCTCAGGGCACCCAGTATGCTATATAGTATCACATGAGCGAAACGTCGGCTTCATGTCCACCGTTTAAGGTCTATGGCATCAATCTGGTGGTCCAGATGCTTCGGGAACCGCCAGATGTCCTGACGCTCCACTGCCCACGGGGCGCCTCCATTAGATACGGCCAGGTCGTGATGGCTGGTGACGGCTTCGATGAAGGGTCCAACTCCTTCCGAGAGATGCCCCCGTTCGAAGCGATTGTCGCCTTCGAGGAGGCCTCTGAAGGTGTGGAGGGGCACTATTTCTACCGGGACAACGAGGAGTACCGGGTCCTCTCGCTGGATTCGATCATCATCGCCTTCCCGCAGCCGTAGCTATCTTTACCTCGGCGACAGCCCGTCATTAATCTCTTTCGGCTCAGCCTCTCTCCCTGACCTCTGTTCGTGCTCGCTTGAGCACGCCCCTGCACTTGCCCGTCCGGCCTCCTATGAAACTTTTATGGTGAAGGTCTTCCTGCCAGCAGCCTCTCGATCTCGGCTTTGGTGGGCAGTGATTCTTGTGCGCCGCGCTTGGTTGTGGTCAGGGCGCCGGCTGCGTTTGCAAAGCGCACGGCGTCCTCCAATACCCGTAATCGGTCCGTGCCAAGCACATCGGCCCGGGGCTTCCCAGCCAAGGCTGCGGCCAGCGCACCATTGAACGCGTCACCGGCAGCGGTTGTATCGACCACCTCGATCGGGACGGCCGGCAGATGTCGCACGACCGATGCTGTGCACAGCAACGCCCCATGAGGTCCAAGCGTCACGATGACGACTTGAGGGCCACGCAAAAGCAGCGCCTTGGCCGCGGTCGTAGCGCTGGGCAGGTCGAAGACCGCGATCCCTGTTAAGGCTTCGGCCTCAGTTTCATTCGGCGTCAGCAGATCGATGTGACGGAGGAGATCGCCCGACAAAGGGGAGGCAGGCGCCGGATTCAAAATTGTCGTCATCCCGTGGATCTTGGCGAACTGTAACGCCCGCTCGACGGTAACGATCGGGATCTCGAGCTGCACAAGCATGACGGTCCCATAGGCCAGGAAGGGTTCGTACTGCTCAATGACTGCCGGTAGGAGCAACTGATTGCTGCCAGGCGCCACTGCGATCTGATTCCGCCCCTGTCGATCAACAACGATCAGGGCGACACCCGTCGGGGCCGACTCGTCCCGGAGCAGACCAGCGGCCGGGAGTCCCGCCTCGACGAGGTCTCGACAGATCCGGTCACCGAAAGGATCACGCCCGACCTTCGCCAGGAACCGGACATCGGCGCCGGCCTTGAGCGCCGCGATGGCCTGGTTTGCCCCCTTGCCGCCGTTCGAGAGGAGCAGTGCTCCGCCGAGGACTGTCTCCCCTTCCCGCGGCAGTCGAGAAACAGTTACGGTCAGATCAAGGTTCGCGCTGCCGATTACGACAACCTGTCTGCTCAGGCAGGCGGCCGGCATATCCGCTCCAAGAAAAGGGCCATGAACCGTCCGGCGTCCACCTCCATACACACCTGTAGGTTCGGCGGCTTTTTCCATTCCTCCTTGATGGGGCGCCTGTCGGCAATCGTTATCCCTTGAGCTGGACCGTCGCCCGTCTCCACCTCGACATGCAATGGCCGGCTGCTGACAAGGGATCGATCGATCGCAACGCCAACCGCGAGCGGGTCGTGGAGCGGGATCGCGGCATACCCCGTCCGCCGCTGTTCAACGCCAAATAGTCGCTCAGTGGTATCGCGGACGAACTGGGTCACGCGACTGTCGATGTGTCGGACTACCGTGTCGATCAGCTCAGCCGTGAGCATGACCCGCTCTGTCACGTCTAAAGGGATGAGGGTGATCGGCAAGCCGGAGGTGAAGACGAGCTTGGCGGCATCGGGATCGGTGTACAGATTAAACTCCGCCCCCGGTGTCACGTTGCCCGGCACCCGAATCGCCCCGCCCATGATGACGATCTCTTTGACCTTGGCCATCTCCGTCGGGGCCGCCTGGATCGCCATCGCCATGTTGGTCAGCGGCCCAAGACAGATCAGGACGATCTCGCCAGGGGCGGAACTGATGATCTCGGCGATGAGGGCCGGGGCGGGTTGGGTTGCAGGGAGTTGTTGCGGTTCGGGGTATCGGGGTATCCCCTCCTCCGTCTTGAAATGGGACAGCTCGCCCAGGCCGTCCTCGCCGTGGTAGTCCTGGGCAGTGCAGAGTGGTTTTCTCAAGGGGTGCGCGGCGCCGACCGCCACCGGGGGTCGCGGATGCGGATCCACCATCTCAAGCAGCAGGCAGGCGTTCCGCGCCGCCTGCGCCACCGGGACGTTGCCGGCCACGGTCGTAATCGCCTCGACAACGAGTTCTGGCGAGGCGAAGGCGAGGACCAGCGCCAAGGCATCGTCGATGCCGGGATCGGTGTCGATGATCACGCGAGTTGGGGGCATCCGCTCTGCTCCTTTGCGGCCATTGTAATCGAGTTTAGCCCGGCCTGCCACCCTCTTGAGCCGTCTGGGGCCATACCCGGTCCTCCGCCGCCAGCGCCGGAGGCGCCGAGCCATCCGGGTTTAGCCCTGCCGGGGGTGGTGGTGCGGGCACCGGGAGCGGTCGGCCAATGGAGTAGACCTCTTTGGGGGTAAGGGCTGGATTGAGATTGCCTCGCTTCGCTCGCAATGACCCGGTTCTCAGCGGGTCATTCCAGAAGATGCCCGCAATTCCTTGGTGAGGAAAAAGCCACTTCGAACGCCTGACCGACCCGTGACTCACAGCGGCTGGCGGAAGGGCTCGGCGTAGCCGGTCATCTCGATGTAGCCCACGCCGGCGATCGATCGGTCACCCGCAGTCCCCGACACTGAAACCGACCCCTCCCAGTAGGTAACCTGGGTGCTGCCGCTGGTGTCCAGCTCCTGGTCAGGGAACGCAACCCGTACAGACAGGTCGAGGCGTCGATCGGGAACCTGGATCCGCCAATGGACCGGGTATCGGCCGCCGCTCTTCGGGCTCTGCCAGACCTCTTGCGGTGTGAGTTGAAAGGCGCTGAAGGGTAGATGCTCAATGCGCCCATCCGGATAGATCAGGCTGCCGCTAGAGTGGGGGTCGGGGCGCCCATCCGTCAGGCGGAGCTGGTAGAGCATCAGCTCGACGCCATCCGTAAGCTGGATCGCGAACCAGTCCCAGCCGACTTGCGATGCGGTCAACTGGTTACTCCCGAACTCGTGATCCATCCAGGTTGATCCGGTCACGGTCTGCGGCCTTCCGGCGAAGGTCAGGGTGCCGTCGGTGGTCATGCTGGTGAGCGAGTAATAGTGGGAGCCATGGCCTAACCCTGCCGCTTTTTGGCTCACGCCACTACTGCCATGGATTGCGGGCGGTTTCGTCGGGATCAGGGTGAGGTCGATTGCATACCCGGGAGCGTGAGCGGTTAAATGCTGGGCCTTCCCATCTCCACTGGCTTCCCACGGGCCGTTCCAGACCTTGAATCCTTTGGTCAAGGCGCCGGCCGAGTCCAGGGCGCCGCGGCTTCGGCGCTCCCAGTATTGGAAGCGGCGGTGCGTGAGGTCCGAGATGGCGAAGTGGGCCAGATGCAGGTCCCGAACTGCCCAACGGGACCGGCTATCTCCGCGCAGCGCAGGATCGACGCCAACCCGAAAGAAGGTCAGTTGGTAGCCGAACCGCTGCCCGTCCTCGGTCTGCAGATGGCCCGAATAGTACCACCACTCGGTTTTAAAGTCGGGATGCGAGGCATGGTCCTGCGGGAAGGCGAATCGATAGCCAGGGAGCGCCTGCCGAAAGGCCCCTTCCGCCGGCGCCCCGGTCCCGCTGAGCAGGCAGAGAAGCGCCACCATCGCGATCCTGAACCCTTTATCCCTCATACGCCACCGCCGCAGCGATGTTCAGACGGGCTGCTTGCCTTGCAGGCAGGTAGCCGGCCAACAGGGCCGCGCCGAGCGCGATAATCGACGATTTGATGACGACCCACCAGGAGAACTGAAACTGAATGGTCCAGCCAAACGACTGCTTGTTGATAACATGGATCAGGATGAGCGAAAGAGCGATGCCGGCAAGCAGGCCAAGCAGCTCGGCTAACAGGCCGAGGAGTCCCGCTTCCCCCAGGACGATCCGCAGAAGCTGCGCCCTCGTCGCCCCGACCGACCGCAGTACGCCGATCTCCCGCTGGCGATTCAGGACCGAGGCCCACAAGACGTTGAAGATCCCGAGAACGCTAACCAGGATCGCGATCAGCTCCAGCGCGCGCGCCACCGCAAAGGTGTTGTCAAAGATCTCCAGGACCCTGGCCTTCAGCGCCCGGTTCGAGTTGAGCGCGATCGCGCCATCCTCGCCTGCAATCGTCAGAAGCTGCCGCCGTACCGCGGCCTCGTCGGCACCAGGCTGAAGATAGATCGCCAGGATGTCGGCTCCGTGCCCGCCCCCCGTCCTCGCCCAGAGGCTCCGATCCATCACCACCTTGCCGCCATCGGTTGAGTAGTCATAGAAGACCCCGATGATCGGGGGCTCGACCCGGCCTGAGGGGAGATAGAGGGGCAATCGGTCCCCCTCGGTGAGCCCTCTGGACAGCGCGAGGCTCTCTGAGATGATCACCCCGTCCTCAGCCTTCGCACGCCGAAAGATCGTAGCCGACTCCCCTCTCCTGAACAGGAGCCTGCCGTATCGCGCCACTACCTCGAAGTCCCCTGCCGCAAGCAACCCCTCCTGCCCAAGCAGATCCACCCGCTGGCCGATGAACGGGTCGAGGGCAGCGATCCCTGAGATCCGAGCGGCGCCTTCGATGAAGGTGTCCGGAAGTCTTGCCTGGCTCCCCTTTACGAACCGGGCAGCCGGCGACACGATGAGGTCGGCCCTGATCGTCTGCTCCACCCACAGTTCCACCGTCCGCCGGAAGCTGCCAATCATTAGGGTCAGCCCAACCAGCATCGCAATGGCGGTCATCATTGCGGCGACCGCGACCGCACTCCGCCCGACCTGCGAAGAGAGGTTGCCGGCCGCAAGCGTGAGCAGTGGAGCTCGCCTCCCCCCACAGAGGGAATGAATACCTGCCCCGGTGAAGCGTAAGAGCTGGGGGGTGAAACAGGCGACCCCAAAGATGAGGCAGGCCAGAGAGAGATAGCCGAAGAGGGGAGCGCCACCAACCGGACCCGGGCGAGTCAACAGGAAGGAGGCGGTGAGCAGCAGGAGGCCGCCCAGAAGCGCGAGCGGGGAGCGGCGTATCCAGGTCCTTTCGAAGGAACCGAGGTGCATCGCGTCCTTCGGCGCGATCCGGCTCGCCGCATAGGCAGGCGCGAGGGATGCCAGCAGCGCACCGGCGCTTCCCAACCCGAGCGCCGTGAGCAGAAGGACTGGACTGACCTCGATCTCTTCTACCCGGAGGTAGGCATACAGGACCGAGACCGTCCTTGAGACGCTCTGTAGGAGTGCCCGGCCAAGCAGCAGCCCGCCGCCGACTCCAAGTAGCGAGCCCAGGAGCCCCAGCGCCATCCCTTCTGCAGCAAAGAGCGCGGCCACCACACCCCGCGTGAGCCCGAGTGAACGGAGGATCCCGATCTGACGCCGCCGCTCCAGGACCGAGAGGGAGACGGCATTATAGACTAGGAAGAGACTGACCAGCAGTGCGATCGCGCTCAGGGCGGTCAAGTTGAGACGAAACGCCCTGAGCATCTTCTCCACCTGGTGGCCCCGCCGATCTGGTTGCTGAACGGTTAGATGCGGGGGAAGGACCTTCACAAGGTGTGCCCTGATCTCATCCAACGGTACCCGTTCATCCGTCACTAGATCGATCCGATCGAGTCGCCCAATCTTACCGAACGCCACCTGGGCAGCGGCGATGTCTAAGATCGCTATATTGCCGTCGAATGCACGGGCTGGCCCTTGCGACGTAAGCAGTCCCTTGATACTGAACCGCTGCCGCCTCGGCCCGACCAGGAGGGTGAGGCTTGCACCTTTCTGCAGTCCGTGCGCCTCTGCGAACGCCGCAGTCACAAAGATCGCGTCTGGGCTGAGCAACTCCTCCATCCCCGGCGGATGGTCACCATCAGCCAACCGGTATTCTCGAAACGGATCTTCAGCAAACAGATCGACCCCCATCAGCAGAAGGGCTTCGCCCGGCCGATCAGCGACGGAAGCCACCGTTTGCATGATTGGCGCGGCCGCCAGCACTCCGTCCACCCGCTGCACCACCGGCAGGAGCCGCTCGTCGATTCCTAGCTCACCACTAAAGATCTCGAGCGTGGCCCGACCTGCCACCACGTCGATGGCGCGCGTAAACGAGCGCAAGACGCTCTCGTTAGTTGCCTGGATCGCGGTAAAAGTGGCGACACCGATGGCGACGCCCGTCACGGTCACCAGCACCCTGACCGGGCTCGTCCATAGATGGCGAAGGATGGTGAGCCGCATGACCGACCAGGTATGCACGTTAGGGCCCCTCGAGCCCCTCTATCTTCCCATCGCGGAGGTGGACGATCCGACCGGCCCTTCTCACCGCCTCCAAGCTATGGGTAGCCAGGACAATCGTCTGGCCTTGATCCCGATTCAACTCCTCGAGCAGATCCAGGACCGCTCCGCCCGCCACCGAATCCAGGTTCCCCGTTGGCTCGTCGGCCAGGACAACCCGCGGCTCGGCCACAATCGCCCTGGCTATCGCCACCCGTTGCTGCTCGCCGCCGGACAGCTCATGGGGCCAGTGATCCGCGCGGTGTGTCAACCCTACCCTTTGTAGCCCCCGCTCAACGCGCCCTTCGATTTCGCTACGCTGCAACCCATCCAACAGGAGAGGTAGGGCGACGTTCTCCCGGGCGGTGAGTGTCGGAAGCAGGTTGAAGAACTGGTAGACGATCCCGACCTTGCTCCGGCGAAGCCGCGTGAGGCGATCGTCAGAAAGGTCATCGAGGCGCTCTCCCTCAAGCCACACCTCGCCCGAGGTCGGACGGTCGATCCCGGCCATCAGATTGAGGAGGGTGGTTTTGCCGCAGCCGCTCGGTCCAACTAATGCGACGAACTCTCCTTGCCCAATGGCAAGCGTGACCCCCTCCAGGGCCCGCACCTCAACTTTGCCCAGAGCGTAAACCTTTGCGACCTGCTGCAGCCTGATCATCCACCCTTCCTCACTCTGATCCACCTCATTATTACGTGTGCCTTTCGCCGAGTCAACGCGCCCACTCCTGGAGGGTCCCGTACAAAAGCCAGGAATTCGATTGACAAGCCTATAGACGAATAGTATAGATACTTCCATCCCGAAATAGCCCGAAATTACTTCGGTCCTTACCCATTTCCGTCCTACCTGCTGGCAGGAGGCTATTCGTCGTTTGTGTGGCGTGGATCGAGTCAAGGTTGCGGTGAGCGCTGCGAGTCGCTCTGCCGCAAGGGACATTTTTTGAGGAGGCGAAAGCAATGAGGAGATCATGGAGGCTTTGGCCCATCTCGAGCATAGGGCTGCTGTTGACTATCGCGTTTCTACTCTCAGGTTGCCCGAAGTTTGCGGGACTTTCCGGTGAGGAGGAGGTCAAGCCTGCTACGCCAATTCAGGAGCCACCGGCAGCAGGAGCGCCCTCCGCGCAACAACCAGTAATGGCAGGCAAGGAGTCGCCACTCAAGGACATCTTCTTCGATTTTGACAAATCGACCATCCGCGACGATGCAAAGCCAAATCTCAACGAGGATCTTCAGTGGCTCAACGCCAATCCGATGGCGCCAATCACGATCGAGGGCCACTGCGATGAACGCGGGACGTCAGAATATAATCTGGGCCTGGGCGAACGCCGGGCTAGGGCTGCGAAGGACTACCTGGCGGCGGCAGGCATCAAGGCCAGGCGCATCAAGATCGTGAGCTTCGGGAAGGAGCGCCCGTTCGTCATGGGTCATGATGAGGTGGCCTGGACATGGAACCGAAGGGCGCACTTTGTGGTGGGCGAGCGGTAGCGCCACGAAGCTATGGGCGGAAGAAGACGAGGGTAACCAGGAGAAACAGGGGAAGGAGGATGCCGATGGAATATTTCATGTACCCAAAGAAAGACGGCATCTTGATCCCGGCCTCTTCCGCGATCGTCTTGACCATGAAGTTGGGGCCATTACCAATATAGGTATTCGCTCCCATGGAGACGGCGCCAACAGAGATCGCTGTCAGGAGCGTCTCCCCATGCATGCCTCCAGTTGTGGCCCGCAGAAGCTGATCCAGACGCACGGCTTCCGTCCCTATCAGGCCACTGGCCATCGAGGCGAAGGTCAGATAGGTCGGCGCGTTGTCGAGGAAGCTCGAGAGGCCCCCCGTCACCCAAAAGAACTGCCACGGGTGCTTCAGGCCGAGATCGCCTCCCCGGGCCTCCAGGATGGCCAGAGCAGGGATCATCGTCGCGAAGATCCCTGCAAAGATCACTGCCACCTCTACAATGGGGTAAAAGGCGAAGCCGTTGGCAGCGCGCGTTTCCCGGCGTGTCATCAGCATGGAAAGTCCTGCGAGGATACCCATCCCCACCACCTGCCCTCCCCGGCGCGCATACTCGGACTGAAGACCGATCTGGACACCGAACCGCCCAACAACAAAGGCCACCATGAGCACGCCCAGTAATAGTAGGAAATTGACCTTGCCTTCCACGCTTAGCCTTTCCTGAACCCCGAGCTCCTCCCTTACGGCCCCCTGGTGTGTCGCTCGCTCGGCCTCAAACCAACGCCGGTCCCATACGTAGAAGATGATAAGCAGCGCCGTGATCATCAGGAGCCAGTGAGGCAGCAGCCGGATCGTCCACTCGAACGGCACCCCTCGAAGAAAACCGAGAAAGAGCGGCGGATCGCCGAGGGGGGTGAGTAGCCCGCCGATATTAGAGACGATGAAAATGAAGAAGACCACGATGTGCACCTGATGCCGACGCCGCTCGTTGGCGCGAAGGATCGGGCGAATCAGGAGCATCGAGGCCCCTGTGGTTCCGATGAAATTTGAGAAGATGGCTCCTATCGCCAGGACGACGGTATTGGTGAGAGGGGTCCCAGGCAATGAACCCCGTAGGTAAATTCCGCCGGAGATGATAAACAGGGCCGCGAGTAGGACGATAAACGCCGCATACTCAATCCCCGTCTCGATGAGGCGAGAACTATCCAGCCTGAAGATGTAGAACGATACGGGAAGCCCGAGGATGGCGCTGATGATCCCCTTGTTGAGATTGGATTCCCACCAGCGGGGAACAAGTAGTGGCAGGACCGCAATGGACAGGAGCAACAGGGCGAATGGGACCACCCAGACCAGCCCAAGCTGATGACCCAATGGCGTCCCACCCTCCTCCGCGGCCGCGGCGAAACCCTGCAGGGCCAAGAGTGCCAGTGCCGTCAACACCGGTTTCACGCGCTAGGTTCACCATACCAGAGTTGACGTGAAAGTCAAAGCGCTTCTGGGGTCTTGTGGTTAACGCCCCCCTTTGTTTCTGCTCTCAGTACGGCCCACGATCTTGTTGTGTTATATTGATTCCTGTTGTATGAACAGTCTCAGCAGAGAAACGCGTACCATTCATCCTGAGCCTACCGAAGGGTCGAAGGGGAGACAAGGGATTATCCGACAGACTCCTCAAGGGGGGAAATGGGGAGCTTGCCACTTTGCATGACTCCGCGTCAGGATGGCAAAGCCGATGAACGGGATCTTCAGGGTCGCCCACCTCTCTGATCTGCATCTCACTTCACTGGTTGACGTCGAGATCCGCGACCTCCTGAACAAACGCGCGCTCGGTTACCTGTCCTGGCGGTTCCGGCGTCGTCATGAGCACGCACCTGAGATCTTAGCTGCCCTGCTTCACGATCTGAGTGGGCTGGTGCTGGACCACATCGTGATTACGGGTGATCTGACCCAGATTGGTCTCCCCGGTGAATTTCAACAAGTCCGACAATGGCTGGAGACCCTTGGTTCACCGACCGACGTGACCGTTGTTCCGGGTAACCACGATGCATACGTCCGCACTCCGTGGGCGGACACCTTCGCCCTGTGGACACCCTATATGGTCTCCGATCAGGGATTGCAGACCGGAGAACAGCAGGTGCCAGACCGTACACTCTTTCCAAGCGTACGTGTGCGCGGGCATGCCGTTCTGATTGGAGTGACCTCCGCACACCCGTCCGCTCCTTTTTTCGCCACAGGAAGCCTGGGGGCTACACAGATGGATAGACTCGGCGACATCCTCGATCTCACCCGCCGACAGGGCCTGTTCAGAATCCTCCTCATCCACCATCCCCCTATGGCGGCCATGGTCGCGTGGCGGAAACGACTCACCGACGGGGCCGCGTTGAGGGCCCTTCTCGCTCGGCAGGGCGTAGAGATGATTTTGCACGGACATACCCATCGCTCTTCCGTGGTGTACCTTCCCGAGGCGCGAGGCGCTATCCCCATTATAGGAGTTCCTTCTGCCTCCGCGCGAGGTCGAAAGCCGGAGCAGCGTGCGGGGTATCATGTCTACGAGGTGCGTCCGTCGTCTCATGGATGGGAGGTCCGAACGTCGGCGCGCGGCTACTCCCTGGGGAACCACTGTTTTGTTGCAGGGGATCAGCGGGTGATAAGGGTGACGGGCTCGGCGACGGGCTCACTGTACACGACGGTACACCCACACAGTCACCCCACCCAGCACGGCCAGCGGGCTTAACACAGTCAGCACCGCGTTCAGATGCAAGATGGCCCCGAGATGGGCCACGGAATGGCTACCCAGGTGAAAGGCAGCGCCAACCAGCGATCCGTGAAGGATCCGCTTGCCAGCCGTCGCCGTCCGAAGGGGACCGAGCACAAAGGGGATTGCGACGAGTACCATCATCAGGGTCGACAGGGGCATCGTGCGCTGCTGCCATAACCTGATCTCTAAGCGTTCTGCGTCCTGGCCGGTTTTCTTCAGGAATGCTATATACTGGCCAAGGGTCGAACGGGACAGAATCTCGACGGGCAGGACGAGCAACTCTACCTGCGCTGGTGTCAGTGATCCAGCCCAGGGAAGACTGGCAAGGCGTTTCGTCACGACCCGTTCCGCTTCGGTCATTTGTTGCACCACATTCAGAAGTACCCACCGATGCGAATCCTTGGGATCGGCTCGCTGTGCCCACGTCACCAGGCGTAACCGGTCGTGGTCGTCGAATTCGTAGATCTCGACATCGGAGAGAATGCGACCGGGCAGCACCTGATGCACCCGGATAAATTGCCGCCCATCGCGCGACCAGAATCCCTGCTTGGTGTGCAGGGCTTCCGGATTCGAGATCGCTTGGATGCGACGCGTGTAGGCGAGTTGATCCGTGGACGGAGCTACCCACTCCTGAACCCCTACCACCGCAATCATGAGGAGGATGCCGGTCACGGTCACCGACCATCCAATACGCAGCGGCGAGGTGCCTAAGACCAGCATGGCGATCAGTTCGTGGCCACTTGCTAATTCTCCAAGGCCGATGATGCCCCCCAGTAGGGCGGTTGCCGGTGCCAGTTCGATCATCCGGCTCGGCACCGTCAAGAGGACGTTCAGGACCGCGTCGCCCAACGCGTAAGTGCCGCGCCCTATCGAGTCCAACTCGTTAACGAATGCCATCAGGCTGAAGACAGACAACAGGACGGCCATCACAAGGGCATAGCTCCTGATCACCCTGAGCCAAATATGGCGATCGATTGTACTCATGGGTGCGTTATCCGTCTCCACAACAGGCCTGCAACCAGGACCCCCAAGAGAAGGTGGACCCACCAGATACCCGGAACGGTGTTCACGAGCCCCTGCTCAACCCATGTCTTCGCCATCATGTTCAGATTATAGAATATGACATAACACAGCACCGACACGAACAACTTGGCATACTTACCCTGGCGTGCCTTGGCACGACTGAGAGGAAAACCCAACAATCCCATCAGAAAGGCGGCCACCGGGGTTGACAGTCGCCATTGAAACTCCGCGATATCCTTGGGCGAATCTGAGCGGGCTAACTGCCAGGTTGGGGCGGCTTTTCGCCTGTACTCCTGCGATAGGGCATGTGATTTCTCCCACTCGAGAACCAACCCGTCAGATGTGGCCTGTCTCACCCTGCCCTGATCTCGAGAGATCTCATAGATTTGTGCTCCAGAGCAGACCAGGGTCTGGCCCGCACTCGTCCCCACCGGCTCAGGGTAATAACCCTCCTCCGCCCAGATAAGTCGAACCAGATCCTCCGACCGAGACTGGATAAAGACCTTCTGCATTCGACCACTGCTCTGGTCGCGCTGCTGAAAGAACAAGACAGTGCCGGAGGAGTTTTCGTAGAAGTGACCCGGTTTCATATCGTTCAGATCGATATCCGCAACCGCTTGGCGTTCCAGACGATAGCGAGTTTGGTTGGCCCATGGTCGCGCATAGATGGATAGACAGGCCACGATCCCCGCTACGACGAGAGAACCCACGAACACGATGCGTATTATCCGTGCCGGACTGACACCGGAACCAAAGAGGGCGGTTATTTCGGAATCGGTGTAGAGACGTCCCAGGGTCACGACAATCGACAGGTGCAGCGCGATCGGCAGCAGAATCTCCAGCGCGACCACAGCCCTGACCAGGACCAGCGGCAGGACACTTTGGGCGGGCATGACGCCGTCAGCTACCTGATTCAGGTAACGGATGGCCGTAAAATTGGCAAATAGCAGTAATAGCCCTCCGCAAAAGATGAAGAGTGGCTTGGCGATTTCACGGGTAAGATATCGATCGAGTATCGACATGGTTATGAAGCGTTCAGCGGTCAGCCTCGGATAAAGTGAAGGGGCGCATCAAAAGCTGACAGCTTGCCGCTGATGGCTGACCGCTTCCCGAGAATCTCCCAGCCTGCTGTATGGATTTGCACATCTTGGATCTATCCCTCCCAAGGGATTTTATGGTATCGTACTGTTGCCGGATTGCACAAGTCTGCTCTTTTTGAAGACGAGGCTGAACGGCTCCTCGCCCAAAAGTGACACGGTAGTGGGAGACCTGCACAGCAGTGATAGATGCTAGCGATATACGCCCAGGACGTCCGGTAGCCAAAGGCGCGATGGCTGACGCCGTACTCGTGTGGTCCAGGCCCTCCACGGCTCCGCTGGTGATCCTGAGACGGGTCCAGGTCAGGACACCGTCGTGGTGAGTCCGGAGCATCCGAGAGGGGTGCCGGAAGGACTCCAGCCGGCTGTGGCTGGTGTGCCAGAGCCAGTAGGTCAAGTGTGTCTTCACGATGGGGCTGTTCAGCCGCAGGAGCGCGGACAGCCGGAGGTGTTGCTCGCAACGATGGAGGATACATCTAAGAAAACCGACAAACGCGTTAACGATATTCTTTTCGGACCGTTGGAAAGGCCGGCATTGCAATTTCTTTGCTGTCATATGCCAGCATGGGTCAATCCTGATATGCTCACAGCTATCGGCGTAGCCGGGGGCCTTATCATCGCTGTCAGCTATTGGCTCAGTAATTTCGATAAGAATTTTTTATGGCTAGCGGATTTCGGATTAGTCTTAGATTGGTTTGGAGACAGTCTAGACGGCACTCTGGCGCGATATCGAAAAGTCGAGCGATTCCGGTATGGATATTTTATTGATCATACGTTAGATACCTTTAAACAAACCATAATCTGCATTGGCTTAGGATTATCGCCATTCGTCGGTTTTAATTACGCCATGCTGACGCTGGTCGGCTACTTACAGCTTGGCATCTTGACATATGTGAACACGGCGGTCACGGGTATTTTTAAAATTTCTTACGGTAAAATCGGTCCCACGGAAGTTCGTGTTATCGTTATCGGTGCGAATGCGGTTTTTTATTTTGCCAGCAATCCGATGATTCATTTGTCATTTATCAGCATTTCGCTTTTTAATTTAATTATTCTTGGTCTTGCCATAGCACTTTTCATTCTTTTTATCGTTTCCACGTTCACACAGGCTGTGAGTTTAAACAAACAAGACCGGTCCAAAAACAATTTCGTATAGTTTGCGCTAGCAGTCTTGTAGCGCCATGGTCTGCACGAATGTGCCAGAGATCTATGCTGCGAGCCTCGCCTCTCGGATCATCGCCTCCGTCGCCACGTCAACCGCCGCGAAGGCTTTCTGCAGCGGCGGTGGGGCCTGCGCGGTAAGGTGTGAATCGAGGGCTTGCAGGCCCGGCCGGATGATACAGCCATAGAGCTTGGTCAGGAACAGCGCGACGCGCCGTCCATAGGGAGTAGTATACCACGTGCTCTCTGGTAAGCTGGGCGATGGGCTCCTCCATGTTGGCCACTCAAGGAAGAGATACCACCCAACTGGCGTCCGTGGGAAGCGGAAAGCGCCCTCACGGACGTCTCCTTTACTGGTCGGTTTGAGGCGAAGCTTCGTTGGTGTATTTAAGGAGAACATACTTTGAATTGCGGGCGTTAGTGGATGATGAGTGAATGCATTGCGAAAGCTGTTCTCATTGCTTTAAATACAGAGCCTGTCGGTACCACGTACGATTCTGTATATGGCGGGGAAACGCTTTTAAATCGGGCTTTGATAGCCATGTCCAAAGCGGGTATACGACTAGTTAAAATCATTTGCACTGACGGTCAGCGCGAAAAAATTGAATTAATGATAAATTCGGTTCGAAAACGGATTACCCTTAAATATGAAGTCTCGGAATTAAGATCCGATGAAATCCTATCCAAAAAAATTTCTTGTGTCGTCGGAAAGTGGGATGATCTATTTTTGATATTCGAAACGGATAAAATTGTACATCCAACATTCTTTGATCAGGCTGCGAAATTCCATTCACAGAAAAAACCCTTGCTGTTCGCTTGTAAAAATGTTTGCCTGAATGACGGGCGGGTTGCGTTTGCTGGGTCATTTACTGAGAAATTCAAAGTGATCTTTAATAACACGAACGCGTTCACGAAAATTGCTTTAAGCAAAAACGCTTTTCAGAATGCTACTTGTGATTTAGCCACACCTCATTCCGTCGAGATTTCACCCGATTTAAAAAGTGGTATCATCAGCACTGACATTGCCGTTTGCCGTCGATCCGATGTACAAAATATAGCCTTCAAGAATTTCGCTGACATGATCCAACGATGGAATGAAAAAAATGTGCTGACCATTGGGTTCTTAGAAAAAGCTTGGTGGCTGAAAGTTACCGGAAAGGAAAGTAAGGAGCAGATCACAGAATTTTTCTGGAGAATAGCTTTTAAAGAAATCAGCGGAGAATTTTCGAAACTCGTGAATTCCAAACTTTCCAAACCGATAACGTTTCTTTTTATCCGCCTTGGATTCAGTCCGAATGCGATCAGCATCATCCAGCTTATTTTGTTCCTGGTGTCCTCTTCATTTTTATTAGTCAATCAGTATTGGGCGATGATTATATTCGCCATCATTTGGCAATTCGCCGCAGGGGTTTTGGATCGGTGCGATGGTGAGACGGCGCGCGTGCGCAATTATGAATCGGAGGTCGGAGCGCGATTCGATATGCTGATTGACGATCTGCGATTCGGACTTCCTTTTGTTTTTTTGACGATTGCGCAATATCGCGAGTCTCAGCAAGGGCTGATTTATGTGTTTGTTGCTGCCATAACGTTTGCTTGGTATTTCACGGCGGTAGTCTTGCATAACCGCTTTTTGCGCCGAGCAGGCTACGTCAGCCATCAAGCCATGGGTGTAGATTTTTTGAAAATGCAGGAAGGCGCCTGGCTAAAATTCTTTCAAAGAATTCAGCCGTTCATCAAAGGCGACATCCGAACGTTTTACATTTTTCTCTTAACATTTCTCGGTCATAAAAATATTCTCTTCTGGATGCTGGTGGCGTACGCGTGGCCATTGGGCGCTCAATATTTTTTTACCATCAAGAAGTTTCGACTCCCGTCCGAGAGGGTATGGACATCTCACCTCGAGTCACCGTCCTGATCCCGGTCTATAACCGCGAGAAGTATGTCGCCGCAGCGATCGAGAGTATCCTCGCCCAAAGCTTCATCGACTTCGAGCTCCTCCTCATCGACGACGGCTCCACCGACGGCAGCGTGGGGATCATGCGGTCGTATACGGCCGACCCGCGCGTGCGACTGGTGTGTAATGGGAACAATCTGGGTGAATTTAAGACGCGCAACAGGGGCATTGATCTGGCCCGTGGTGAGTATATCGCGATGCTGGACAGTGACGACTGGGCCTATCCGTGCCGGCTGGAGAAGCAGGTGGCCTTTCTTGACCGCCACAGAGACTTTGCGGTGGTGGGGGCCTGGGCTACGGAGATGGATGAGAAAGGCCGATCCTTGAGAAGGGTCAAAATATTGCCTGTCTTACCAGGAGAGTTGCAGTCGCGGCTGCTGTTTAGCTATTGTCATCCCCATTCCTCAATCATGGCCCGGACCTCCGTCTTGCAGGAGTATCGGTATCGCGAACAGTACGTGGTTTCCGCGGATGTTGACCTCTTTATTCGCCTTGCCAGAAAATATAAGCTCGGCAACCTGCCCAAAATCCTGCTGTGTCGCAGGGTACATGCCAGCGGTATTACACGTGAAAAGGCGCAGTTGGTGAAGGAGAAAAACCTGGAAATTGTTAGCGCTCAGCTTGCCGAGCTGGGCGTTGAGTTCACCCCTGCTGACCTGGAGCGCCACTTTCTCCTGCTGCGCATGGACAGGTTACAGCCGACCCCTGACCGTAAGTATCTAGAGTGGGCCAACGCCTGGTTGCTAAAGCTGCAAGCGGCCAACCAACATACCTTGCGTTATCCCGAGCGTTCGTTGGCGCGAGTGGTGGGCGAGATATGGTTTGTGGTGTGCTGGCATGCCTTGGCCGGCATGGGTTGGAGCGCATGGAAATACTTCTGGCAGTCACCGTTGAGCAAAGAGGGCTTATCGAGTATGAGGGGGTATCTTCTCTTGCTGGCTTTCAGACACCTGCCTCGGGATACCTAACACATGGTCAGGCCGGCCGTGCTGACCCGTTATGAACAGCGCGAGAACAGAAGGTCTTTGATATGAGCGTCTCACCTCGAGTCACTGTCCTGATCCCGGTCTATAACCGCGAGAAGTATGTCGCCGCAGCGATCGAGAGTATCCTCGCCCAAAGCTTCATCGACTTCGAGCTCCTCCTCATCGACGACGGCTCCACCGACGGCAGCGTGGGGATCATGCGGTCGTATACGGCCGACCCGCGCGTGCGACTGGTGCGCAATGAGCATAACCTAGGTATACCGAAGACGCGCAACCAGGGCATTGAGCTGGCCCGTGGTGAGTATATCGCGATGCTGGACAGTGACGACTGGGCCTATCCGTGCCGGCTGGAGAAGCAGGTGACCTTTCTTGATCGCCACAGAGACTTTGCGGTGGTGGGGGCCTGGGCGACGGAGATGGATGAAAAGGGCCAACCCTTGAGCAGGGACAAGAGACGGTTTGTCTCGCCAGGAGAGTTGCAATCGCGGCTGCTGTTTCGATGTAGTCTTTGCAACTCTTCGATCATGGCCAGGAAAGCCATTTTACAAGACTACGGGTACCGCGAACAGTACGCGGTTTGCGAAGACTTTGACCTCTTTGTGCGTGTTGCCAAGAACTATAAGCTCGGCACACTGCCCGAGACCCTTGTGCGTCGTAGGACACACGCGGGTAACATTGGGCGTGAGAAGGCACAGTTGATGAAAGCTAAGAACCAGGAGATCGCGAGCGCGCAGCTTACTGAGCTTGGGGTCACGTTTACCGCGACCGACTTAAAGCGTCACTTTGTCCTCTCCCACATGACCAAGTTGCAGTTCACGCCGGACCGAGAGTATCTGGAGTGGGCCGACGCTTGGTTGCAAAAGCTGCAGAAGGTCAACCACCGCGTCCTGTGCTATCCCGCGCAGGCATTTGCCCGGCTGGTGGGCCAGCTATGGGTTACCGCGTGCTGGCGTGCTTCGGGCGGCATGGGATGGGCAACGTGGAAACAGTTCTGCCGATCGCCGTTGAGTAAAGGAGCCTGGGCAAGCTTGAAGCAGAATCTGTTCTTTTTTGTTTTCAGACGCCCTCTGTGGGAGACCTAGTGTTGCTTGGGGTTATTAACTAACATGGCCGAAGATCGCCGGCACTTGGCCCTGTTCATACTTAGCCTGTCGGGAGGAGGGGCGCAGCTGGAAATGATGACCCTAGCGCACGCCTTCGCGGCGCGGGGCCATAAGGTGGATCTGGTGGTGGTGCGTTCACAAGATCCCCCTCGTCAGGAAATATCTCCTTTGGTGCGCCTGGTGGCCCTCGACCCTTGGTGGACGCACTTGCCCTGGGTTAAGAAAGGCGGCTGGGCGCTGGCAAGCATACCAGCTTTGGCAAGCTACCTGCGGCGCGAGCGGCCGGCGGTCCTGCTATCATGTTGCCACCTCGTCAATATTGCCGCCCCGTGGGCACGCGCTCTCGCCCGCGTCCGTACAAAGTTGGTCATAAGGGTTGGTCAGCATCTGTCCCGAGGCGCTGTGAACATACAAAGACGGTTTGATCTCTGGCAGGCGCGCCACTTCTACCCCTGGGCCGACGCTATCATCACCAATTCGCATGGTGTTGCGGATGATGTTGCCTGCGTCACGGGGTTGCCACGTGAGCGCATCGCGATGATCTATTGTCCGGTGGTGACGCCGGAACTGCAAGAGAAGATGCGCGCTCCATTGGACCATCCCTGGTTTGCGCCAGGTAGCCCGCCAGTGTTGTTGGCAGTGGGGAGGCTTGTAGATCAAAAAGATTTCCCGACCCTGCTCAAGGCCTTTGCCCGGGTACGGGTGATGCGTCCGGCGCGGCTCATCATCCTCGGGGAGGGAAAGAAGCGGGCAAGGTTAGAAGTGCTGGCGCAGAAGCTGGGCGTAGCCGCCGATGTAGACCTGCCGGGGTTTGTACTCAATCCCTTCCCTTGCATGGTACGAGCCTCGGTTTTTGTGCTGTCCTCCGCCTGGGAAGGTTTCGGCATGGTTGTGGCTGAAGCCATGGCCTGTGGCTGTCCGGTGGTGAGCACGGACTGTCTGAGCGGACCGGCGGAGATCCTGGACTACGGCGCCTATGGCCCGCTGGTGCCGGTGGGGGACGATGCGGCGCTGGCTGAGGCTATCCTTTCTGTGCTGGACGCGCCGCCGGATCCGAACCGATTGCGCGCGCGGGCAGCCCTGTTTTCCGTGGATCATGCCGCCGACCGCTGTCTGGATCTGTTGCTGGGGCTGTGCAGAGGAGAGCAACCGAAGCACACCATCTCGCATGAAAGAAGATAGCAGACACCTGGCCGTATTCGTCTACGGCCTCTCTGGAAGCGGATCAGGGCGGCGAACGCTGACCCTTGCCCACGCCTTCGCTACTCGAGGCCACAAGGTGGATCTTGTGGTAGCCTGTTCGCAAGGTCCTCTTTACCAAGAACTCTCTCCCCTGGTGCGTCTGGTGGCCTTCGATCACCGGTGGAGGTACTTGCCCTGGGCAGCAATGAATAAGTCCCGCTGGGCGTTGGCGAGCGTCGCAGCTTTGGCAAGCTACCTACGACACGAACAGCCGGATGTTGTGCTGTCAGCAGCAAACCATGTCAATGATGCTGCCTTGTGGGCGCGGTATCTTGCCCGCTCCCGAACGAGGTTAGTGGTGAGGGTAAGCAACCAACTATCCCCATCTGCTGTGTACACACGCGGGGCAAACAAACTCTTCCGGCTACAACTTGCAGGCCGCTTCTACGCCTGGGCCGACGCCATTATCGCTGTATCGGATGGCGTTGCGGATGACGTTGCTCGTGTTACAAGCCTGCCGCGTGAGTCCATCACGACGATCTACAATCCGGTAGTGACGCCCGAATTGCAAGAGAAGATGCGCGCTCCACTCAACCATCCCTGGTTTGCGCCGGGTAACCCGTCAGTGTTGTTGGCAGTGGGGAGGCTTGTAGCTCAAAAAGATTTCCAGACCTTACTGAAGGCCTTTGCCCGGGTGCGGGCGGTGAGGAAGGCACGGCTCATTATCCTGGGGGAGGGGAAAGAACGCCCGGAATTAGAGGCATTAGCACGGGAACTGGGTGTAGCTTCCGATGTGGCCCTGCCGGGTTTTATTCCAAATCCCTTTCCGTACATGATGCGGGCCTCGGTCTTCGTGTTATCTTCCGCCTGGGAAGGGCTCCCTGGTGTTCTAATTGAAGCCATGGCCTGTGGCTGTCCGGTGGTGAGTACGGACTGCCCGAGCGGTCCAGCCGAGATCCTGGACGGCGGTGCCTACGGCCCGCTGGTACCGGTGGCGGACGATGCGGCGCTGGCTAAGGCCATTCTCTCGGTGCTGGAGACGCCGCCCGACCCGGAGAGGCTGCGTGCACAGGCTGCCCTGTTTTCTGTGGACCGTGCCACTGACCAATATCTGCAAGTGTTGCTTGAGCTGAGCGGCCTACCCAAATACTAAGTCAGACCTGAGGAGATTTGTACCCTCACCCCTGAGGTGCTCCCTCCAGATCGGAGGCAGACAGACCTCGTATGGACCTGCCCTACCCAAGACCTGAAGTGGACCGAGGTAGACTGTGTTGCCGACTTGGAGGATACCTACCACGTCGAGCGAGAGGTCCAGACGCTGTAAGAGTCGGGCGAGAGCCTGATGTAAGGGAGAACCACCCGAAGAACAACCCCAAGGCAGGAACCCATCCCAGTCTCGATGTGAGCTGGATCGGTCTCTTGCGTAGCCCTTCAACCTGGCGCCCCAGAACCCCACCAGAGAACGGCCTTGCGCGGTCAGGAACGCGTACAGGTTGTATCCACAGGCCACGCCGTCCCGGAACCTGAGCACGGTACGACGCATTTCTGGGTAGGCCGCCGCCAACAGGAACGAGCGCCCTGCACGGGACACCCGCTGTACGAGTCACAGGGTCGTCCGACACACGGTCTCCAGCAAGGACAATCGCGGTCAACGGTAGTCCGCTCCTCATCTCAATGCCTTTTCATAGATACGGTAGCGTTTGTAGGGCACCCCTCCTATCATGGCAAGCATATTCCGCATCGGCCTGTTATCCTCCAGCACCCAGGATAGCTCAACCGCCTGGACTCCACGCCTGATGCCATGACCGCGCACGGCATCAATGAGCATAAACGCAAGTGCGGTCCCCAACGCGGTTCCCTGAAAACGTTTGCGCACGCCCATCAGGGCGACACGAGCCGTTTTAGGATGCTTCACCTTAAGCCGCCACAAGAGCTTGAGCCAGCCAAACGGACACAAACGTCCATTCAGATCGCCTATCGCCTCATTGACATTCGGAAAGGCGACGATCATCGCGACCGGTACTCCATCCACTTCCGCAATCTGTACGTACTCGTCCTCAACCAACAGTCGCAGGCTGTGCCCGAGGTGTCGAAACTCCTCCTCTGTGAAGGGAATGAAGCCCCAGTTGTCCGACCATGCGTCCTCGTAGATCTCTCGAAGAATACTGATCTCTTCGCTCAGGTGTGACCGGCGCATCGGCCTGATCCGTACGGCGCCTGCAACTCGGCTCAAAACGACCCGCATGAGTTCTGGGGGCGTGAAATGTGTGGCAACATGATAGGCCAACAGGTCCTTTACGCCCTGATATCCCTCGGCTGCGAGCCGACCTGCATAGTACGGGCGGGCATGGCCCATCATGATCATCGGAGGCGTATCGTAACCCTCCACGAGCAACCCACACTCCTGGTTGATCGAAAGGTTGAATGGGCCGCGGATGCGCAACATCCCTTGGTCACGCAGCCAGGCCTCCGCTGTACTCAACAGCACGTGAAACGTCTCTGCCTCGTCCTCGGCTTCGAGCAGGCCGAAAAATCCGGTGGCATCCCGATACCGTACCTCGTGTAACGCGTCAATCTGGGCGCTGATCCGACCGACAGGCTTCATCCCACGGTAGGCGAGCCAGAAACAGCAGCGCGCGTGGGCGAAGTACGGGTGACGCCGGGAGAACTGCTCCCGTCGCTCGAGAAGCAGGGGCGGGATCCATGCGGGATCATCGCCGTAGACCGACCAGGGGACGCGAATGAACCGTCGAAGGTCCCGCGACCCGTTTATCGGTTCGATTCGTATAGGTTCGAGATCTGCGCGCATGGCAGGGGATTCCCTATCAGTGTACGAGTTGCGGGGTTCTGATCCAACGCCCCTGCACCACAGGGGAGTCGCTGCGTCAATGCGACGATTATGATGCACCCTCACCTTCTTGTTGTCAAAGACCTTAGGTCTTGTATATAAGGCGATGCCATCTGTTAGATGGCGGGGTGGGCAGGTCCATTCATAGCCTTGAGTGCTCGCTATTATCCACGACGTAATGATAACTTTCAATATTTATCCATCCGTCGCGAGGTGGTATGACCTTTCTCAGAAAATAGTGTTCAGCCGTCAGCCTCGGATAAAGCAGAGGAGTGTATCAGAAACCCGGGAAATCCCCCCTTGCCTTCTTTAGTTCCAAGATGTAATCTTTCCAACAAGTAGCTTCCTTTCTATCTTGACGAGATGAAGGCGGCCGAGAGGCGCCACATAACATCTTAGCCGTGCTCCCGATACAGCTTGGCATACCGAGTATCGACGGAAGGTTGAGCCCGGTCGCCAGCTTGTGGCGAAGCGGGAGAACAGGGAAATAGCCGAGGGTTTTCAAGGATGGGCAAGATGCACTGGTGGGATTCGCTGCGCGCGCGTTCCGCATTTGGGCGTCTGATCCGTGACATAGGTGAGGACATCACGCTTACGCTCTTTTTCGACCGGCTTCCGCTGTCACGGCGCTGCTCTGTCGCATCGCGAGACAAGCGGTCTCACAGGTAAATGACGGATGCAGAAAGCGCAGCATGATCGAGAAACCGGCCGACCCAGGCTGCGAGTCATTGTTCTTGCGGCGGGCACAGGCTCGCGACTCCGCCCCCATACCGAGAATCTTCCCAAGGCGATGATCCCGCTGCCGGATGGTCAGTCGCTGTTGGGCCATACGCTCTCCGTACTGGGTAAGGACCCCCAGGTCGGCGACATCATTATCGTTGGCGGTTACGAGTACGACGTCTTGCGCCGCTACGTCGAGACCCAGTGGAACGGTCGGTGCCGGACGGTTTTCAACCCGGACTACGCGGCAAAGGGCCCGGTTTATTCGGTGCTGCGCGGCCTCGAACAATGTCCCGCAGGGTGCTTTGTCGCGATCATGAATGGCGATACGTGGTTCAGCGAGCCGGCCCTGCGTCTAGTCACCCGTATGGCCGCCGACACGGCTGGATCGACGCTACTGTTCGGTTTGCGAGCGACCGAACTCGCAGCGGACGACATAAGAATCCTCGCCGATGACGGCCGGATCCGGCGCGTTGGCAAGGGGATCGACAGGGCGCAGATGATCTCCGCCGGATGCTGCCTTCTGCCGCCGCGCGCTGCCGCGCGGTTACGCGCGATCCTCACCTCCATCGAGGCCGGGCGCCACCCGGAGGTCAAGACCTGGCACGAGGCTCTCAATCATCTCTTGGAAGCGGGTGAACCGATCGAGTTCCGCTCTTTGCCACGGGACGAGTGGCAGGAGATCGACGACGAGAGCGATCTGGCGAAGCTGGCTCGTCGGATAGGCGTGCGCCGCAAGGCGGGGGCGACGTAAGCCGGTCAGAACCCACCTCTCTTACGGATCTCGGCGAAGAGGCGCTCGCATGAGCGGCCATCTCGATATTCATAGAAGTCCCGCCTCACCGTCTCGCGGGAGTTGCGCCAGGAATCCCCTCCGTCGACGACGATCTCGCGGAGCGCTTGCTGCACCTCCGCCTACGTCAGACACTTCGGGTCAGGCGTAATCGCATTGTAGTCGTGCTGAACGCCTCGCTTCCGGAGATAGTGCTCCAGGTCGTAGGGGAAGAAGATGATGGGCCGATCGAGGAGGATGTAGTCCATATAGATGGACGAGTAATCGGTGATCATGCAGTCGGCGTAACCCATGACCGGATAAACGTCCGCGTTTTTGTCCATGACGACGAGCGCCTCACGCTCCTGCACCGCGATTCCGTCCTTGGGGTGTGCCTTCCAGACGATCAGGAGACCGTGGCGAAGGGCAAAGTTGTTGAGTTCGTCGAGGTCGAGTGCCTGCGCAGGCTGGATCTCAGCGGGAGGGCGGTAGGTCGGGCTGTACAGGACCACGCGCTTGCCGGCGGCGGCCGCAGAGCGGATCTTCTCGGTGGTCGCGCCATCGCAGCCGATGAGGTTGAAACCTACGTTGGTGCCAAAAAAGACATCGTTGCGGGGCTGGCCGTTGAGCACGGCCTCTTTCATCCGGAAGGAAGCGCTGCGACGCTCGCGCTGCAGCCGTGAAGCGAAGAAGACCACATCATAGGTCGGGGTGGACGTTACACCAGTAGAGAAGCCAGTGAAAGGGCCCCAGCCCGCGCAGCGTGGCAGCGATATCCTTGTTCGTCAGGGGAACCCGCTTTATGCCGTTGCCGTGCCAGATCTGAAAAGCGGTGGCGTGCAGAGCCAACAACGACCTGAGCCAATGCCACCAGTCGGCGCTCTCTACCACCACGGAACTGGCCCGCAGCAGCTTGACGATGGATCGGGGGATGGGGTGGAGCAGAACCGGCAACCCGTGCTCGGAAAGTAGCTGCGCCGTGGCTCGCCAATGCGTAAGTAAGTAGAATTCGTAGTCCTGAGCATGGTGTGCGGTGAGGTAGAGATAGAAGTATTTCAGATTTCCGTTGAGTCCGCCGCCGAACCTTGGGATCAGCAGGATCAAGTCCTTCTTCTTCGGGACCAGGCGGGCCAGAGCGCGTAACAGGGCGATACAAGGAGACAACAGGAGGAGCAGTATCAGGATCCCTACCGAAGAGGCGACGCTCACAAGCCAATTCTTCCGTGACCGCTGCGGCTTTGCTGGTTGCGCCGCCGCTCGATGCCGTCTCGCTCGTCGTCATTGTGCGCTGAGAGTTCGGTTTGCCTATCAAAGGTGCCTAAACCCAAACATTGCAGTTAAAAAAACATCGTTTTGTCCGTGAACCTTTGCTAGCGTGGGGGTAGCTGATCACTCACGCTCACAAAGGAGGGACAAAACGATGCAGGCACAGGTTACCCCGTTGGATGGCTCCAAGGCAATCGGAATCACCTTCACCGACAAACCCGTGACGGCCTTCGGCGGCCTCGCGC
>Ga0080064_1002783_pt1 | contig 28124 bp, 21 predicted proteins | sample Subgrocontami54m_FD_69260 | JGI IMG/M metagenome (GOLD analysis project Ga0080064, IMG submission 69260) | Subsurface groundwater microbial communities from S. Glens Falls, New York, USA - GMW46 contaminated, 5.4 m (SPADES assembly) (version 2) ...
GGCGCCCCAGCCCCTGCCGCATTTCCGCCCGCCGCGCGAGATCACCAAGGAGCAGATCCGCGAGACCATCAAGCAGCACGCCGAGGCCGCCGGGCGCGCCGTGCGCGCGGGGTTCGACGGCACCGAGGTCACCAGCTTCATGGGCTACCTGCTCGCGAACTTCAATTCGCGCTTCACCAACCAGCGCACCGACGAATACGGCGGCTCGCTGGAGAACCGCGGCCGCTTCATGCGCGAGCTGATCGACGGCATCAAGCAGGCCACCCCCGACAACCCCCTCGTGATCCGCCTGAACGGCGCCGAGTTGATGGACCAGTGGGGCGGCAACACCGAGGAGGAGTGCTTCGAGCTGATGCAGCAAGCGGTGGACTGCGGCATCGAGATGATCAGCGTCACCGTCGGCTGGCAGGAAGCGCCGGAATCCTCGATCGGCCGCGACATCGCCCCGGGCCACTGGAACTACCTCGCCGCCAAGGCGAAGAAGCTGTTCCCCAAGACGCTCATCGCCTTCGGCAACCGCCTGCCCGACCCGGTCATGGCGAACGAGTGCATCGGCAAGGGCGAATTCGATTTCTGGGAGGTGTGCCGGCCCATGCTCGCCGACCCGGACCTCGTTCACAAGGCCGCCGAGGACCGCTTGCACGAAGTCAGGCGCTGCATAGGGTCGCTGAACTGCCTTTCGCGCCTGTTCCGCGACCTGCCCTACACCTGCACCATGAATCCGGCGCTCGGCCACGAGGTCGAGCCCGAGTACCACGTCACCCCGGCGACGGTGAAGAAGAGGGTCATGGTGATCGGCGCAGGCCCCGCAGGCATGGAGTGCGCGATCACCGCCGCGCAGCGCGGCCACACGGTCACCGTGTTCGAGCGCAGCGACCGCATCGGCGGCAGCCTGCTCGGCTTCGCCACCCACGACCTCGCGCGGCCCGACGACCTGCTCTCGGTGGTGAAGCACTACGAGGTCATGGCGAAGAAGCACGGCATCGAGCTGAAGTTCAACACCGAGGCGAACGCGAAGTTCATGCGCAGCCAACTGCACCAGTACGACGCCTGCGTCGTCGCCTCGGGCGCGCGCATCGACCTGGACGCCTACAAGCACCTCGAAGGCGCGCAGCTGCTGGTTGACGCGCACGAAGTCGCGGCCGGACGCGTGCAGCCCGGCAAGCGCGTCGTGGTGCTGACCGCCGGCAAGGTCGGCCTGGTGATCGCGGAGTCCCTCGCCAAGCGCGGCACCGAGGTGACGATCGTCGAGGAAGAAAAGCGCATCGCGGGCGACGTCATGCCCTCGTTCAAGTGGCGGCACTCGGCCTGGGTCGAGGAACTTGGCGTCAGGACGCTCACCTCCTCGCGAGCCAAGCGCATCACCGCCGAGGGCGTGACCGTGGTGAACGCCAAGGGCGAGGAAAGCTTCGTTCCGGCCGACACCGTGATCGCGGCGGGCCCGCGCAAGTCGAACCAGGAGCTGTTCCGCGAGTTCGAGTGGATGATCGACGAACTGCACGGCTGCGGCGACGCGCTCATCCCCAGGGGCATGGACGCGGCCATCCAGGAAGGCTTTCGATTGGGCGTGAGGATTTGATCGCCGAGCCGCTGCGATGACCCCCGGCGCGCAGAGCATGTTCGCCGACCTGCCGGCCTGGCAGGCGATGCTCGACCGCTACCAGGAGCTGTTTTCCGACATGCTGCCCGGCTCGCGCATCGGCATCCTGCCGCGCTCGGGCACCGCGCTCATGCCGGGCAAGCATCTCGCGGGACTCGCGAACTCCGAGTTCAGCCTGCCCGATGGAAAGATGCTCGCCTGGGAAGTGGACGAGGGCGGCATGCGCGCGGGCTACCATCCCTGCCGCAGGTTCGAGGAGGCGCGTGCGGACCTGCTGCTCGTCCCGGACGACGCGGCGCTGGAGGAGATCCGCCGCTGTCTCGACGGCGACCCGCTCTCCGTCATCAAAAAAATGATACGCTGCGGCAACATCCTGTTCTTCGTGATGAAGAGCAAGTACCAGTTGCAGGACGCGGGTTACGAGGACTTCCTCGACACGCTCGGCCTCGCGTTCCTGGGAGCATGCCGATGATCTTCGCCAACCCGAGCGGTGCGCCGGAGCTCGCCTGCGACGAATGCGGCTGCCGCTGGTTCGACCGCATGACCAACACCTGCTACGAATGCGGCGCGGCTGTCCCGGCCGAGGCGCTTGCCGAATACGCCCGCGCGCTCGAGGTGTTCCAGGCGCGGCGCGAAGCGCCCGGTCACGGGCGCCCTGCGCCCTGAATCGAGGCGCGCCGGGGCATGACCGAGACCACGTCAGCCGGGCAGGCCCCGGCGGCGGCGCCCGCGAAGGGCGCGCCCATACTCGCCGCGCACGGCGTGCATGCCTATTACGGCGAGAGCCACGTCCTGCAGGGCGTCGATTTCCGCATCGACCGCGGCGAGACGGTGGGCCTGATGGGCCGCAACGGCATGGGCAAGACCACGCTGCTGCGGACCATGCTCGGCTTCCTTCGCTGCCGCGGCGGATCGGTGAGCGTGTACGGCGAGGACGTGACCCATGCCGCGCCTCACGCGATCGCGCGCCGCGGCATCGCCTACGTGCCCGAGGGGCGCGGCATCTTCCCTAATCTGTCGGTGCGCGAAAACCTGGTGATGGCGGCCGGCCGCGGCGTGGACGGGCGCTGCGACTGGACCGAAGCCCGGGTCCTCGAAACCTTCCCTCGCCTCGCCGAGCGGCTGCACCACGGCGGCGGCCAGCTCTCCGGAGGCGAGCAGCAGATGCTCACCATCGGCCGGGCCCTCATGACCAACCCGGACCTGCTGATCCTGGACGAGGCGACCGAAGGCCTCGCGCCCAAGATCGCGCGCGACATCTGGACCATCATCGGCGCGATACGCGCGAGCGGCATCGCCACCATCATCGTCGACAAGAACTTCGCGGCCGTCTCCGGGCATTCGGACCGCAGCGTGATCCTGGTCAAGGGCCGCGTGGTGTTCGACGGCTCCAGCGAGTCGCTGCGGCATCAGGAAGAGCTGCACGTGAAGTATCTCGGCGTCTGACTCCGGGCTCGTGTTCACCGCGTTCATCGTATTCGCGCTGCTCGCGCTGGCGGGCACGATCGTGCTGCCGGCGGCCTTCGACGCCTCGCCCGCGGCGCGCGTGCACCTGGCTTTCGCCGTGGGCATCATGCCGCTCATTCTCGCGGCGTTCGACTACTTCGTTCCGGTCCTGACGCGTTCGGGGAGTTCCTCGCCGCCGGCGCGCGCCCTGCCCTGGGTCGCGCTCGCCGCCGGCGTGCTCGCTTACGCGCATTTCGCCGTGCCCGGCGCGCAGCGTTACGCGCTGTCCGCCGGCGCGCTCGGGGCCTTGATCGCCGCCGCGGGCTCGGCCGCCTGGATGCTCGCCCGCGGCGCGCGCACCGTCGGCCGGCCGCATCCCTGCCTGTACTGGTACGTGGCCGCGGCGCTTTGCCTCGCGGCCTCGGCCGCGGCGGCGCTCGCGATGCCCGTGCGCCCCGACCTGTACGCGGCTCTCAAGCGCCTGCACCTGCACCTGAACACGCTGGGATTCATCGGCCTTACGGCCGTCGGCACGCTGCAGGTCCTGATGCCCACCGTCGCCGGCCGTCCGGACGCGCGCGTCGCCGATCGGCTGCGCCGCGACTTGCCGTTTGCCGCCGCGGGAAGCGTCCTCGTCGCCGCGGGCGCCGCCTGGCAGGCCTGGCTCGCGTGGGCGGGACTCGTATGCTGGCTGGTTCCGGTCGCGCGCCTCGCCGCCGCATGGTGGCGCTTGGACCGCCGGGAAATCCTCTCCTGGCACGGTTCGGCGACGCTGCTCGCCGCCGCGCTCGCGGGCTTCGCCTTCATGCTCGCGGTGCCGGCGCTCCAGTCGGCGATGCACGCGGACATGCGCAGGCTGCCCTTCGCCTTCGTCCTGATCTTCCTGCTCCCGCTCGTGACCGGCGCCGCGGCGGCGCTGCTTCCGGTGCTGCTGCGCCCGGGCGTCCGGACCCCCTGGCACACGGCGTTCCGCGACACCGCCGGACGCCACGCCGGCGCGCGCGCCCTGCTCTTCCTGCTCGGTGGCGCGTCGCTCGCCCTGGGCCGCGGAGAAGGCGTCGCACTCACCGCGCTCGGGCTCGCGTGGTTCGCATTGCAGATCGTGCGCGCGCTCGCCCCCACGGAACACGAGGCGTAGTCGGCGGGCGCCCGCTCTCGGATTGATCTTGGTCAATCCCCGCGGATCCGCGCCTGTGGATCATGAAAGGCGGTAGCGCGTCAGGCAGCCGAGCGGATGACAGCCGAGCAAATCACCGATCCGGACATCCAGGCGGACATTCGGCCCGGGGCCGCACCCGCCGAAATGCTCTGCAGCGGGGCGTGGACCCTGCACGGCATCGCGCTGCTCGAGGCGCGGCTGGAAGCCCTTCCCTGGCCCGCAGCGGGCGAGCTGTCGATCGACTGCTCGGGGATCGCGGCGATGGATACCTTCGGCGCCTGGCTGCTGCACCGGACCGTGCACGCTCTCCAGGGGCGCGGACGCAGCGTCCGCCTGCATGGATTGCGGGCGGAATTCGACGCCCTGCTGAAGCTGATCGCCTCGCGCGCCGCCGTGCCTCGGCCCGAGGCCGCGCCCGCGCCCGGCAACCTGGAGAAGTTCGGCCGGCAGCGATGGATCGGCCTCCTCGACATGCTGGGCATGCTCGCCTTTCTCGGCGAGGTGGCGCTCGTCGCGCTGCACTCGCTCGCGCGTCCGCGTCTCATCCGCTGGCGGCCGGCCCTGCACAATCTGCAGACGGGCGGGTTCGAGGCGCTGCCGATCACGGGGCTGCTTTCGTTCCTGCTGGGTATCGTCATCGCCTACCAGGGCGCGGAACAGCTGCGCCGCTTCGGCGCCAACATCTACGTCGCCGACCTGACAGGGCTGTCGATGGTGCGCGAGATCTCGCCGCTCATGACCGCGATCATCGTCGCCGGACGCTCGGGCTCGGCCTACACCGCGCAGATCGGCACCATGAAGGTGACCGAGGAGATCGACGCCCTGCGCACCATCGGCGTCGCACCGATCGAGCTGCTCGTGCTTCCCAAGGTGCTGGCGCTCGCCATTGCGCTGCCGCTGCTCACTGCATACACCGACGTCATGGGCATCCTCGGCGGCATGGTCATGGCGCGCGCCCAGCTCGACGTCGGCTACGGGACGTTTCTCCATCGCCTGGAGGAGGCGATCAGCCTGACGTCGTACCTGATCGGCGTGGGCAAGGCGCCCGTGTTCGCCGTGATCATCGCGCTGGTGGGCTGCTATCGGGGGTTTCAGGTCACCGGCAGCGCCGACAGCGTCGGCCGGCAGACCACGGTAAGCGTGGTGCAGGCGATCTTCCTCGTGATCGTGACCGACGCCCTGTTCTCGATCGTCTTCAGCTGGCTCGGCATATGAGCGACTCCATGCAGCGCAATGCGGTGGTCGAAATCAGCGAACTGAACACTCGCTTCGGCAGCGCGGTCGTGCACGAGAACGTGAGCCTCACGGTGCGCCGCGGCGAGGTCTTCGCGCTGGTGGGCGCGAGCGGCTGCGGCAAGTCGACGCTGCTGCGCGAAACCATCGCGCTTCAGCAGCCCGTATCGGGCTCGATCCGGGTATTCGGGCAGGAGGTGGTCGGATTGGACGACGAGCAGGCGCTGCCGCTGCGGCGCAGATGGGGGGTCATGTTCGAGCGCGGCGCGTTGTTCAGCTCGCTCACGGTGTCGGAAAACGTCGGCATGGTGCTGCACGAGCACACGCCCCTAGGCGAGCGCCTGATCGAGGAGAACGCCGCGATCAAGATCGCGCTCACCGGCCTGCCGGCGGACGCCGGCCCCAAGTACCCCAGCGAACTCTCCGGCGGCATGCGCAAGCGCGCGGCCCTGGCGCGCGCCCTCGCGCTCGATCCGGAGCTGCTGTTCCTGGACGAGCCCACCGCGGGGCTGGATCCCCTGAGCGCGAGCGGCATCGACGAGCTGGTCCGGAACCTGCGTGACGCGCTGGGGCTGAGCATCATGATGGTCACGCACGATCTGGACCTCCTGTGGCGTGCCGCGGACCGCGTGGCGGTGCTGGGCGAAGGACGGATTCTCGGAACCGGCACGATGGAGGAGCTTTCGCGCTCCGAACATCCGCTCGTCCGGGAATACTTCTACGGGCCGCGCGGGCGGGCCGCGCGCGAGCAGACATGGAAGCAAGAGTAAATTTCGCCGCCGTCGGCGTCTTCGTGCTCGTGCTCGGCGCCGCGCTGATCGGGGGCGTTCTGTGGCTCTCCAGCGGCGGCGCCTACCGCGATACCTACGACACCTATTACGCCTACATGGACGAATCGGTGTCCGGATTGAGCCTCGATGCGCCCGTCAGGTATCGCGGCGTCGAGGTCGGCCGGGTGCGAAGGATAGCGCTCGCGCCCGAGAACATCGAGCGGGTGCGGTTGACCATGGACATCGCGCGCGGCACGCCGGTCAAGGTCGACACCATGGCCGTGCTGCGGATGCAGGGGCTGACCGGCATCGGCTATGTCGAGCTTGCGGGGGGCAGCCGCAATTCGCCGCCGCTCCTCGCGCAGGCAGGCGAGGACACTCCCGTGATACGCAGCGGACCCTCGCTCATGGTACGCCTGGATTCCGCCCTCACCGCGCTGCTGGATAACGTCAACCGCTCGAGCGCGAGCTTCAATGCGCTGATGGACGAGGACAACCGCCGCTCGTTCAAGCAGATCCTGGCCGACCTCCAGCTTGCGTCGCGCGCATTGGCGGCGCGCTCCACCGAGATCGATTCCGGCCTGGCGAACGCGGCGCGCGCGATGGAGAACGCGGCGCGCCTCACCGCCGAGATTTCGCAGCTCGTCGCGCGCGTGCAGCGCAGCGCGGATGCGTTCGACCGGATGGCCGGCGAGCTCGCTCGCGCCGGCGCGACCGCAGGCAAAACGCTGGAGAGCGCGCGCGCCACCCTGGACAGCGCGCGCACCGCGTTGGACAGCGCGCGCGCCGAGGCGCGGGACTTCGCCGCCGAGACGCTGCCCGAGGCCCGGCAACTGGTGACGGAAATGCGCGAGATGGCCGCATCGCTGCGGCGTCTGAGCGAAGAGGTGGAACGCAATCCGAGCGTGCTGGTGTACGGCAAGCCCGCAGCCAAGCGAGGGCCTGGAGAATGAATCGAGCCGGTGCGCTGTTGGCAGTGCTGCTCGCCGGCTGCGCCGGCTTGCAGGCTCCGCAGATGGATGCGTTGCATGTCCATCTGCTCGAAGCGCGCCCCGCCGCCGCCGGAGCCGCGCCTGCCCGGGATCGGGTGCTGGCGGTGAGCGCCCCGCGGGCGCGCGCAGGATTCGATACCGAGCAGATGGCTTACGTGCGCCGGCCGCATGCGCTGGAATACTTCGCGAACAACCGGTGGGCGGACACGCCCTCGCGCATGCTGGCACCGCTGCTGGCGCAGGCACTGGAGCAGCGCTTCCGCGCCGTGGTGCGGGCGCCAAGCGCGGTTCACGCCGATCTGCGGCTCGATGCGGAACTGGTCCGCCTGCAGCAGGATTTCACCAGCCGGCCGAGCCGGTTCGAGCTCGTGCTGCGCGCGCAACTGGTCGACCTGCACGGCAGGCGGGTGCTCGCCGCGATGGAATTCGAGGAGATCGAGCCCGCCCCGAGCGAAGACGCCTACGGCGGCGTGATCGCGGCCAACCGCGCGTTGCAGCGCATGCTCGCGCGCGTCGCGGATTTCTGTGCCGAGCGCTCGGGCGGTCCGTAATCGACGGTCGAGCGCGCGTTCAGCGCATCTCTTCCAGCAGCCTGAGCGTGTCGGCGAAGTACCAGATGTGCCGGATCTCGATCACGTCGTACACGCGCGCGAGTGCCGGAGGAAAGGCGCTGTAGGGCGAATAGAGCTGGGCGATGCGCCGCACCGCATCGTCGACTTCCCTCAGCCCGCTCGAGCGATGGATGAACACGCTCTCCAGGCTGCCGTCGCTGCGCACCGCCACGGTGACGATCGGATCCTCGTGGGACCGGGTCCTGGCCGAGGGCGGAACGTTGAGGTTGCCGTTGCGCTCGATCTTCGCGCGCCAGCTCTCGATGTACATGCGCACGCCGATGTCCCGATCGATGCCGCCGAGAATGGAGCGCCGGCGCGACGTTTCGGGAAAGTCGAAGGGCGTGCGCGGGCGCTGCGGCTCGGCCCGCGCGGCACCGGGTGATCGCAACTGCTCGAGCGATTTCGCAGCCAGATCCCGGCCGGACAAGGCGCCCGGCGCGGCTGGAGCCTCGGCAGGCCTGCCGCCGGCAGCGGCACCAGCGGGGGCGCGCGACGTCGCTCTTTCCGCCGCGAGCCGTTCCCTCTCGCGCTCGCTCGCCGCCAAGGCCTCTGCCCTCTGGCGCTCGGCGAGTTCCTGCGCCCGCTGACTGGCGGCGAGTTCTTCCGCCTTCTGCCTGGCGGCAAGTTCCTCCGCCCTGCTCTGCGCTTCCAGCGCCTGCTGGCGCGCGAGCTCGGCGGCCTGTTGCCGCGCGGCTTCCTCGGCCCTTCTCTGCGCCTCGAGCTCCATCGCGATGCCCGCCTGCCTCGCTTCCTCCTGTTTCCTTGCCTCCTCGAGTCTGAGCGCTTCCTCCTTCTGGCGTTCGAGCGCGAGCGCCTGCTGCCGCGCGGCTTCTTCTGCTTGCCTTCGGGCTTCGAGCTCGAGCGCCTCGCGCCTCGCTTCCTCCTTTCTCTTCTGCTCCTCGTCCTGCTTCCTCGCCTGCTCCTGCGCTTCGTTCTGTCGCGCGAGCGCCGCCGCACGTGACGCCTCCTCGGCTCGCCGGCGAGTTTCGAGTTCCTGCGCCTCGCGCGCCACCTGCGCCTGTTCCAGCTCTCGTGCCTCCTCGAGCTTCCTCGTCTCTTCCAGCCTCCTAGCCTCTTCCAGCCTGGACGCCTCCTGCTCCTTCGCCCGCCGCTCGGCCTCCGCTTGCGCACGCGCCGCCTGCTCCTTCGCCGCGTCGTCCTGCGCGCGCTGCTTCTGAGGCTCGGCCGGCGGCGGCACGGAAAAAGTCTCCTGCTCCGCTTCCTTCTGCGCAATGATTTCCGGCGGGGGCTTCTTGGGTGTCACCGTTTCGCGCTCCTGCGGCCCGGCCGCCGGAGCGGGCTTGGGAATTTCGCTCGGCGGCGAGGGGAGCGGGTCAGCGGGCCGAAGTTCCGCGAGCGCGCCGGCGGGAGACGGAGCTTCGACGGGTTTCTCGGCGCGCTGCGGGCGGGCGGGTTTCGGCGGTTCTGGAACGGCGGGCGTCGCGGCCGCCGGAGGCCGAACAGCGAGCGGAGCAAGCGCCGGCGCCGTTTCCCGCGGGCCTGCGGGCACCGCGGGCGGCACGTCCGCCAGCCGAACGCTCAGTTCCCAACTGTGCGCCCGTCGCTCGCCCCACGGCATCGCGAGTCCGGGCAGGCCCAGTCCCGCGACGCCCAACTGGAGCGACAGGATGAATCCGTGAATCAGCAGCGAGAGCGCCAGCGCGAACGCAAGCCTCGCCTTGTAGCGCCCGGGCTGGTAGCCAGCCGCACGCATGATCTCCGGCAGCTTCATCAGGCGTGATAGTACCTGCTGAACCGCCGGCACACCGTGCAACCGGAATTTCCGCCGATCCGGGCCGCACTCACGGCTGAACGGCCAGCGGACGCCCGCCTAGGACTTGGAGAGCCGCATGGATCGGGCGTCGGCGGGCAGTCGTCAGATCGGGCTGAGCGCAGCGAACCCCGCGCTACTTCGGCATCGTCGCCTTCGCCGCGGTGTAGAGTTCCGCCGCCGGCACCACCCGCCCGTGCAGCGGCAGGATCCGGTCGACCGAGAGCTTCAGGCGCTCGATGTTCCGGATCAGGGTGACATTGTTCGCATTGGGCGTCGCAGGCGGCGGCGCGTTCGGCGGACCGGGCGTGAACGCGTCGGCTTCGATCAGCAGCCGCTCCTTGGGCAGGTAGACCATCAGGAAGGTGTCGCTATGCGCGCCCTCGGTGACGCGGTAGATCACCAGCGAGCGCGCGCCGTCGCTCAACTCGAGCTTGTCGTTCACCGTCCTGAACCTCGCCTTCTTCCCCGATTTCGCGAGCCGGTCGGGACTGATCTTGCTCGGCACCGCGAAGGCGCGCTCGAAGTACGCCTTGTTCCCGGCCTGGGTGATGAGGGTCGCGCCTTCGGCCGCGGCCGTGCGCAGCCCGCCCGAATGGTCGAAGTGGCCGTGGGAGTTGATCGTATAGCGGATCGGCTTGCCCGGGGCGAGCTTCCTCACCTGCTCGAATACCGCGCCGCTGCGCCCGTCGTTGAGCGGCGCTTCCACCAGCACCAGATGGTCCTTCATTTCGATCGCCACGCTGTTGTGCGAGCCGCCGGCGACGAACCACACGCCCTCGGCCACCTTGTCCGCAGTCACGCGTTCCGTGGCGTTGCGCACCGCGTCCGGCAACGCGATATCGGCCGGCGCGTTGGGCTGGACTTCCTTGATCGCGACCTCGAGCACCGGGAAGCCGCCCTGCGACTGCCGGATCCGGGTGGGGAACTTCACGCCCCCGAAGTCGCGGTAATCGGAGTAGCGGGTCACCGCTGCCGTATCGCCGAGCACCGCATCGGGAAACCGCGATTCGACCCGCTCGACCAGGTAGTCCTCGTTGATGAACGCAGTCGCAGTGAGCCTGCCCGGCTCGGTGAAGGACACGGCGGCGAGCGATTTGCCGCCTTCGTTCCGCCACTCGAGGGTCGCCTTGTTCCGCATCGCCGCCTTGATCACGCCGTGCGGCGTGATCCAGAGCTGGTGCACCCGGTCGGCCACGAAGCGCGAGCCCGGCGCGGGCCCCGCACCGGTCTGGTTCCAGGCGTAGTCCCCGCTTACGAACTGGTCGTTGCGCTGCTGGCCCGCGAGCGGGTAGCCGCCGCCGCCGCGCGGCTCGGCGCGACTGAGGGTAATCTCCTCGCGCATCGAGGCGGTGTCGTAATTGATCGTCCGGATCTGGCTGTGGACATTGATCTTCGGCCACGCCGTGCCGGGCTTGTAGGCCTGGCCGAAGGTGTAGCCGATGCCCTCGGCCGCGTAGCGGATCGCCTTCAGGTCGCCCGCGCCCATTGCGGCCGAGGCGCGCTTGAGCACCGCGTCGGCTTCCAGCGAATACGCCGCCGCCGGAATGAACGCCAGCGCGATCACGGCCAGAGTCAGTTTGTCCCGCAAGCTGTGTGGCATGTTCTTCTCCCGATTTAGTTCACGACATGGCGTGGGTAAACACCGCGCGCCGGGTTCTATTCCTGATTGCGGAATTGAAACACCCGACCGCTGCCCAATCAAGCCAGAACCTCGTACGCGCCAACGCGTTCCAGCACGCGCTGAGGACTTTACCGCCGAGCCCGGTACCTGGCATCGGCAGCAGCGCGCTATGACATCCGCGCCATGCAGTTGTCAGGCGCCCTGTTCACGCCATCGCCCAGTCGGCTGAGAGCACCGCCGCCTGTTCCAATACGGTCTGCGTCGCCTTCTCCTGCTTGTCCGGCGGATAGCCGTACTTCCTCAGGATACGTTTGACGATCACTCGTAGCTGCGCGCGCACATTCTCGCGCAGGGTCCAGTCGATGGTCACGTTGGCGCGCACGGAGGCCACGAGCTCGCGCGCGATGCCGCGCAGCGTGTCATTGCCCAACACCTTCACCGCGCTGTCGTTGGTCTCCAGGGCGTCGTAAAACGCCAGCTCGTCTTCGCTCAAGCCCAGTTGCTCGCCGCGCCGGTCCGCCTCGCGCATCTGTCTTGCCAACCCAATCAGTTCTTCGATCACTTGTGCCGCCTCGATGGCGCGGTTCTGATAGCGGCGCAACGACTGCTCCAGCAACTCCGCGAAAGACCGCGCCTGCACTACGTTCTTGCGCCCGCGCGTGCGCAGCTCGCCCTTGAGCAGTTTCTGCAACAGCTCGACCGCGAGATTGCGCTGCGGCATCCCGCGTACTTCTGACAGAAACTCGTCCGAGAGGATGGAGATATCGGGCTTATCGAGGCCCGCGGCAGCGAAGATGTCTACCACGCCCTCGGGCGTCACGGCGCGCGAGATGATCTGCCGCACGGCGTGGTCGAGCTCTTCTTCGGGCCTGGCCTCGCCCGGCGCGCGCTTGGCGAGCACGGCCTGCACCGCCTGGAAGAACGCGACGTCGTCGCGAACGCGCAGCGCCTCGGCGTGCGGCACGGCCAGCGCGAATGCCTGCGACAGCTCGCGCACGGCGCGCATCAGACGGTCCTTTCCGTTCTCCTGTGCGAGGATGTGTTCCTGCGCGGCGGGCAGCAGGCCGAGCCGCTCGGTCGGTACGCCGCTCACCCACTTCGACCGGTCGAAGCGGTGGAAGAGCGCGCAGCAGATCTCGTACTTCTCCAGCATCATGGCGACCGCTTCATCCTGATCGAGCGCCGTGCGCCCCGTGCCGCCACTCTCGGTGTAGGTGGCGAGCGCCGCCTTGAGTTCGTGCGCGAGTCCGAGGTAGTCCACCACCAGACCGCCGGGCTTGTCCTTGAATACGCGGTTTACGCGGGCGATCGCCTGCATCAGCCCGTGGCCGCGCATGGGCTTGTCGATGTACATCGTGTGCAGGCTCGGGGCGTCGAAGCCCGTGAGCCACATGTCGCGCACAAGGACCAGCTTCAGCGGATCGGCCGCATCGCGGAAACGATTGGCCAACGCCTCGCGCCGTGGCTTGTTGCGGATATGGGGCTGCCAGTCCGCGGGATCGGACGCCGAGCCGGTCATCACCACCTTGATCGCGCCCTGGTCGTCGTCCTCGCGCTCCCAGTCTGGCCGCAGACGCGCGATTTCCTTGTGCAGCTCGACGCAGATGCGCCGGCTCATGCACACCACCATCGCCTTGCCGTCGATCGCCTCGAGCCGCTTCTCGAAGTGTTCGACGATGTCCTGCGCGACGAGCTTCAGCCGCCGTTCGGCGCCGACGATGGCTTCGAGCTGGGCCCACTTGGTCTTGAGCTTCTCCTTGCGCTCGACCTCCTCGCCCTCGGTGGCCTCCTCGAAGCCCGGGTCGATCTTGGGCCGCTCGGCCTCATCGAGCGCCAGCTTCGCGAGCCGGCTCTCGTAGTAGATCGGCACCGTCGCACCATCCTCGACCGCGCGCTGGATGTCGTACACGCTGATGTACTCGCCGAACACCGCCCGCGTGTTCGCATCCTGCAGCTCGATCGGCGTGCCGGTGAAGCCGATGAACGATGCATACGGCAGCGCATCGCGCATGTGCCGCGCGTAGCCGTCGATAAAGTCGTACTGGCTGCGATGCGCCTCGTCGGCGATCACCACGATATTGCGCCGGTCGGACAATACCGGGTGCCGGTCGCCCTTTTCTTCGGGAAAGAACTTGTGGATGGTCGTGAAGACCACGCCGCCCGCCGCCACGGCGAGCTTCGCTCGCAGGTCGGCGCGGTTTTCGGCCTGCACCGGCGGCTGCCGCAGCAGATCCTGGCAGCGCGAGAAAGTGCCGAAGAGCTGGTCGTCGAGGTCGTTGCGGTCGGTGAGCATCACCAGCGTCGGATTCCGCATCGCCGGTTCGCGCACGATGCGTCCCGCATAGAAGGCCATGGTCAGGCTCTTGCCCGAGCCCTGCGTATGCCAGACGACGCCGACGCGGCGGTCGCCCGGAACGCCGCCAGGCTTGATGCCTGCTTCATAGCGCCCCAACCGGTCCTCCATCCTGAACTCTGCCGCCCGCAGCGTCTCGCCGACGGCCACCTGCACCGCGTGGAACTGGTGGTAGCCCGCCATCTTCTTCGCGAGCTTCCCGCCGCCGGTGTCCTCGAACACCACGAAGTCGCGCACCAGATCGAGGAGGCGCCGCGGCGCGAACAGCCCTTCGATCGAGACCTGCAATTCGGGTAAGGTCGGATCGGCCAGTTTCTCGCCCGTGATCGTGCGCCAAGGCTTCATCCACTCGCGCCCGGCCGTGAGCGTGCCGACCCGAGCCTCGACGCCGTCGGAGACCAGCAGCACTTCATTGAACGCGAACAGCGTGGGCAACTCGGCCTTGTAGGTCTGGAGCTGCTGGAAGGCGGTCCATATGGTCGCGTCCTCGTCGGCCGCGTTCTTGAGCTCGACCACTCCCAGCGGCAAGCCGTTGATGAAGAGCACCACGTCCGGCCGGCGCGTGTGCTTGTGCTCGCTGACCGTGAATTGGTTGACCGCGAGCCAGTCGTTGTACTTCGGCTCGTCGAAGTCGAGCACGCGCGCCTGCGCGCCGCGGATCGCTCCCTCGGGCGTGCGGTACTCCACTGTCACGCCCGCCACGAGCAGCCGATGCACCGCACGATTGCGGCCCGACAGCTCCGCGCCTTCGGGCCGCGTCAGGCGGCGGAAGGCATCCTCCAGCGCCTCGGCCGGCAGTGCGGGGTTGAGCCGTATCAGCGCGTCGCGCAGGCGCGCTTCCAGAATCACCTGGGCGTAGTCCGTGCGCTCGGCCGAAGGTTCACCGGGCGCGATCTCCAGACCGTGCCTGACGGACCAGCCGAGGCTTTCGAGCCACGCCAAGGCGGCTTGCTCGACGATGGATTCAGTGAATGAACGCGCCGTCACAATGTTGGGCTCAAATAGGATAGTCCATGCGAATCAATAGTCTAACCCGAGACGAGGGTGTGTTCCGGTTTTGCGTCTAAATGGCGGTTGGCTATTGACTGCGGCTGCGCCAGCTTCCATCATTCGCCGCGCGGCCGAGCGGGATAGCTGGCCTCGGCGAACCGGTTCAAGATGGCATCTGTAACCAACGGACTTGACGGGCAGATGAACGCCAACGAACGCAACCAGAATGTCGATCTAAGGGATCAGCCGGCTTACGCCTTGGCTGAGGCGTCGCGCTACCTCAAGCTGCCGGCCGCGACCCTGCGCTCGTGGGTGGTGGGGCGCCCGTATCCCAAGGGCGACGGCGTTGGGCATTCCCGGCCGCTCATCCACCCGCCGAAGAAGCAGCCGTTGCTACTGACGTTCTGGAATCTGATCGAGGCGCACGTGCTGCGCTCGCTGCGGACCGAGCACGGGGTTTCGATCAAGGCGGTGCGTCAGGCCTTGACCTATGCGGAGCGATCGGAACAGATCGACCGACTGTTGCTGCGGAAGGACCTGCGGACCAATGCCGGCAAGCTGTTTCTGGAGAAATACGGCCAACTGATCGAGCTGTCCGCGTCCGGGCAGTTGGCGATGCGCAAGATCTTCGAGGAACACCTCAAGCGCGTGGAGTGGGACGAGTGGCAGTTCCCCGTGCGCCTGTATCCCTTCGTCTCGGGCGAAGCAGACCGACGGCCTATAGCCATCGATCCGCAGATCGCGTTCGGGCGCCCGGTGGTGTTGCGCGCCGGCGTGTCCACCGGGATCATCGCGGAGCGCATCGACGCGGGCGAGACCGTCGCCGACCTCGCCGACGACTACAGCCTCAGCCCGTCGGAAATCGAGGAGGCGATCCTCTACGAGCGCGCTGCTTGAGCCGCGTCTATTTCACTGACCGCGACCTAGGCAAACGCTTTCCCGATATTCTCACGTCCGCCGGCCTCGCCGTCGAGCGGCATCACGATCTCTTTCCCGCAGACGGCTCCGACGAACAGTGGCTTGAACACTGCGGCAAGAACGGGCGCATCGCCCTAAGCCACAACCAGCGCATTCGCTATACGCCCAACGAACTGGCGGCCGTGATACGCCACCGCGTCGCCTTGCTGATCGTAAGCGGCAAGGCTCCTTTGCCCGACTTGGGGAATAACTTCGTCACGAGTCTGGCCAGGATTGAGGCGTTCGTGGACGAGCACGAGCCGCCCTACATTGCGAAAATCTATCGACCTTCCGCCGCGGAACTGAAGCGCAACCCGACGATACCGGGATCAATCACGCTTTGGTATCCGAAAAAGTGACGGCGGATTATAGAATCCGGAGCGGCGACCTGCGCGACCTGCCGTCCAATTGGTGGAAATGGCCCGAAATGCGCCGTGAATAGGCCACTCCCTGATTCGTCGCCGCTTTCATCCTGGCCCTATCATGGATCTCGCGGCCAGGAAAGCCTTAAATAAGCAAGTGCTTGTTGTGAAACGGCTTCTGGGCACCGCGTGCTCCTCCGGATCGATTGCTCTTAAATACGCCTACGCCCAGAACGGCAGGAAACGGGCGAATTTGCGCGACCCGCCGACACTTTCGTCAGACTTGATCAAACCGGCCTCGATGGTTGCCGCGATGACCTGAGAAGCGATCACGGCCTTGTCCTCGGCCAGATGGAAACGCTCCCGCAATGACTGGTTGGTAAAGCGCGGCATCTTCGACGACGGACCCAGTAAGCTGCGACATGGGATTTGATCGTGCGAATCAGAGCAATCGTCCCAAGACTTTAGTCGAGCAATACCGGACGGGCTTTGAAACCTTTTCGAGTACGCCTTCCTTGACCAAGCGCTGCAACCAATCTTTCGCCTGGCCTTTCGATACGTTCAATTCTGCCGCGATTTCGGCGCCTGTCTTCGGCGTGTCCATTCTTTCGAGCAGCGACCTCACTTTCTCAAAGAGTTCTTCTGCTGGGGCGGTGGAAGCCGATGCGCTTGAGGGGGCGACCTGGATGCCTGCCTCCGGGGATTCGATCCGGGCCGTGTATTCCGGCGCGGTCTCTCTGGCAGTAGCAAGGGATAATTGTTCCTGGTTCGGAATCTCGCTCGGCGCCTGAACTGCCAGCGCCGCGTCGAGGGCCTCTGCGCTATCCGGATTCGGCCACGGTAAAGCGCCTTTTCGATGCAACGCTTCCAACCCCTTCCCCGTTTCGCCGTTGGACCGGATGTATATAGGGACCAGGCGCAGCCTCTCCAGTTGCTCGACCGCCCCCGCCCACGTACCGCCCTTGTTGTAGTCCGAGTTCACGACGAGCGCCGCATCCGCCAACGCATAGATCAGCTTGTTGCGCTGCATGGCGTTCCCTACATTGAACCCGGCCGAAGGATCGTAGGGGGAGACCAGGACCAATTGCCCATCCATCAGGAAGTTGCGGTGCTCACGCTTCAAGGCAGTCCGTTCAAGACTGTCTGCCAACACCCCAGCCACCTTGCCGCCGGTTTCCAGCGCGCCGCGCATGGCGGCCTGGTCGATGCCGCGCGCACCGCCTGAAACAAGGGTGCGCTTTGCTCTAGCGACAAGCTGACCAATACCTTCTGCGTACTCGACCAACCTGTCATCCACATTCCGGGAGCCGACGACCGCCAACCCGCCCGTATCCAAAAGCGGTGCATCGCCACAGCCGTAAAGTACCGGCGGCGCGTCTTCCTTGAGGCGTGCCTTCAGTCGCCTCGGGTACTCCACGTCGGCGCGGCTCACCACCCAGATCGCGCGCGTCTGCCAGCGCTCGACCGCCTGACTCAGCAGAAAGCCGCGTGCCAACAGACCCTTGAGCCGGTCACTGCCGACGAGCTGTTGGCACTCCTCAAGCAGTTCTCGCGCGTCCGGAACGAGCAGATCGGCGGGTTCTCGCTGCTTGTCGCGGAGAAATCGCACCAGGCGGTTGTACTCGCCCGGTTTCAGCAATTCGGACGAAGAATTGCGACGCCCCGCAATCAGCGGCGCTGTCAGCAACAGGATCACCTGCGTGTTGGGCGAGAGTGAGTTGTTCATTCGTCGTGCCCCGCGAGTGCGAGCGCCAGAGGCAACACCTCGCCGCTGCCATGAGAGCGCAACAACCAAGCCGCAACGGTCAAGGTCCAACGCGAATCCACCATGTCATCCACGAGCAGCACCGGCCCCCCGCGAAGCGCTTGCGCACTGAGCGCCAGAGAGCCGTCGATGTTGCGCGCCTGTTGTGTGCTGTTCGCCATCGTCTTCTGCTCCGGGCGATTGTCGGTCTTTGCAAGTACTTCGTCGAACGGCAGATTCAAAGCTGCGGCCAGCCGCCGCGCAAGGTCCGGCACCAGATCCGGGTGCCGAAGCGACGGGATACAGGTTACCCAGGCGGGCGCGGGTTGCGGGTTCCATTCCCGCACCAGGACCGCACAGGCTTCGACCAGTTCATCCGCGAAATGACGGTCGCGGTACTTGCCTTGTCGCACCAGACTGCCCCATCCAGCGTCACCCCAGATGTAGAGCGGCTTGCCGGGCTGTGCCCGAAGCTCGGCCGCAATTCGTCCGGTGAGACGATACTGCGGCATCCCGCCCGCCGGCCACTGCCTGCGCGGCTCGATGGGCAGGCTGGTGCGGCGCAGATAGGCTACTGCCTCCCGAACCAGCGCCAGGTCGGTAGTCGTCGGCAGCGACGGCAATGCGGGCGCACGTACGGTGCTGGGATCGCCGTCGAGTGCCTGGATAAGAAATTCTTGGGTTCCCGTCCCCTTGACAGGACCGCGATCCGAGCGGAATTTGAGCGGAATTACTGTTTAAAAAACCATATTCTGCAATTCGCCAAGCGTGACCCGGTTCATATGTTGATCGGCTTTCAATCTAGCTTGTCGCAGGCCGTACGTAGCGAGTTACCGACCGGGTGATGTCCACGCCGTTAACGTCACCGACGCATCCATCATCGTCCTCCCACTCTTCGAACTCCCCCCAAGCTGTTCGTAAAGCCACCTCCAACCGTTCGGTGTAATTAATCTTGGGGAAGCCCAATGCCTTTGCCAGTGCTCCATCTGTTGATGGGCGAAAGAGAATGTCGTCGCGCGGCGTAAAGTGCCGGTCGAAGCTATCTCGCGACACCTCGTCGTTGTAGTAATCATCATACTTGGGCAGTCCCTCGAAAACGCGCACTTCGGACTGCGCCTGCAACCACTCGGAAAGCTGTGCCTCAGTGAGTTGCTTGCCACCGAAACGATAGACCGGTAAGTCCCGTCCTAGGCACAAGGGATGCAGGTCTGCCAGCGCATCGACATCATCATTTGCAGCTGAGTCAATCCATTCCTCAGCCCATCGTCTCCAAGCGTCATGAGATGCCATGGGCAGCGATTCGCTGCGGGCTAAGTCCATATTGTTGTGCCCCAGAACGACGCCAACAAGCCTCGGCACGATTCCGCTTCGAAGTCCACGGTGCGTCACGATGGCGCCGGAAAAGTAGCCGTTTCTATAGCCAATTCGCCCCGCCAGAAAACCTGATGTCTCACGCAGGTCAATCAGCTTCTGGCCGTCCATACCCCTATAGCCTGGGTGCACCCTCGCCAAAAGCTTGGCAGGTGCCATAGTCTCCCAATCGTCAGGATTCACGACGGCCTCGGCCTCTCGGTTAGTAACTTTGACGCACACCTTGATATCGAGCGTCGGGCAAAGATTGGCGACCAGGACGTTGAAGATCCCTAAGTTAAAGCGTTCGGCGACCACTGCCCTACGCGCTGCGGCCGTAGTAGGGGTCTGGAAAATGTGGGCAAAGACATCCCCAGTTGGGTCGCGTATCCCTTCTAGAAGCTTCATTAGAGTGTTGTCATCCAGCGCGACCGAGACCTTTGTGCCAGCTCGCCGCAGTTCTTCGGTGGGGCTTGGTCGGCGCAGCGTTGGTCGCCCGTCAAGCCCATTGCCGAATTCAAGCAACCACTGGTCACTGTTGTCGCCACTGGTTCTCTTGAACCGGCGCGTGGTTACTACGACCTTGCGTCCTAGCATGAAGACCGAGAAAAAGCCGATACCGAAGCGGCCAATCGCTTTGAATCCCTTGGAGGCCAAACCAGGCAGTTCAGTCCGCAGCGATTCGCTGCTCCAAAGCGAATTGCCGAAATCCAGCAAGACCTCGGTCAGCACATAGCGGCTCATGCCGATGCCGGTGTCTTTCACGTCCAGCCAAGTGACATCTCCGCCACGAGCCAAAGCGATTTCGATTTCCCCCTCTTTCTGACCAATCTCACCCAATGCGCGCAATGCACGCACAGCGTCGGCGGCGTTCTGGATCAATTCGCGCAGCGCCAGCTCTGGCCGACCACCATAGAGTGTTGCTCCTCCGAGGCTGGCGATAACCTTCGGGACGTCGCCAATCTTCGGGGCCACATTTACCGGCTCCCAACCCGCTGTCCGAACGTTGGTAGCGAATACCTCAGGGCTGGTTACGCGTTCCACCGACCCAGTGGCAAAGGGCTTGCGTCCTGCATCGCGCATCAGTGTTTGAGCGTCACGCAATTCCCGGTCGATCATGCAGGCCGCTTCGTACGCCAGCCACCAAGCTTGACGATCGTTCGTGTCGAACGGGCTGCCTGAAGACAAGCGAAGCTCGCCACGATCGGTTCGTGCGGGCTGCCCCACCTTGGCTTGGAACTGCCAGTGCAACTGTGAAATTCCGTCGGGATGGCGTAGCGCAAAAAGAAACCATGGAGCGCGTTGACCGTCAATGTGCGCAGCATCGGAAGTGCGAAGGAGGAAAGCCACCTTGAGCACGTCGACGGCCCATCCGGCTGGTACCAGGAAACTGGGTGCGTTGACGTGGCGGTCCCCGAACGTCTCGGCAACGCGGTGGGCTGGCCAGTGGTGACTTTCAGCGATCTCTCCGATCAAGTCGCCGTAGTAATCTCGCAGTCCAAAGTGCTCAAGCAGGTGAATTTGTTCGCCCGTGCTGGGAACCTTCCATGACAGCATTGCGAGTTGGCGCGCCTGTTTCGCGTGCAGGTGTCGCAGCACCTGAAACAGCGCCGAGCGCTCTGGCGACGATCCGGTAGCCGGTTCGATGTCCTCGAAGCGTTGAGCCATAAGGTCTTTCCACTCGACACTGCCTTTGATGCCGGCCAACCCGTCTTCGTATGCGGCAAGCACATGCGCCGCATCGTGAAGCAAGAAGGTGCCCCCCAGCACAAATGCCTCTGCCGGATTCAACGGATAATCAGGGCCTGCAATCTCGTCAGCTACGCGCCACAGCGCATCGAGATGGGTGATGTCGTGGACAGTCAACTCCGGTAACAAGCCACCAATTTCGCCGACCAGTTGCGCAGTACGAACTCGAAAGCTCAGAAAGGCCTGACGAAGGATTTCTCGCTGGGGGTTGAGGCTGTCAGCCTGGTCCGCAAGCGTGCGCCGCCACAACGCGAAATTATCCATGGGTGTCATGTCGTCTTCCCGATTATTGCCATTGTGTATCACTTGGCTTGTGGCACCAGCGCAACGCGGTGCTCCTCCAACTGTTTAGCACGAGTGACGATACGGTCGTGTGATGCCTTCAAGCGTGCGACATCCGCGATGAAATCATCCGGCTGCGGCATAGGAGGAGGCGCATCCATCGGGGCATCGTGAGTGTAGTTCGAGCACCTAGTCATTCCGTCCCAGACTTCCTGAAAGTCCTGATCGTCGACGTATGCGCGCTTCAGGAGCTTCGTCTGGACGCTGTTGCGAAAGCGGCGGACCGTCTCGCCAAACAGCCCTTCCTCTATAAGTCTCTCCCAAGTGTCGCGGAGTTTTCGGTAGCCATCGCGAGTGAGCTGTTCGTATTCCTTGATATCTTTGTCCTGCTCCAGCGCTTTCTTGGCTCGCCGGGCTTGGTCGACCAAGCTGTTTATCCTCGCTGAGAGCTTGCCGGCCTCGAAGGGTAGTCCCTCCGCAGTGATGCCTTTGCTGGCACCTGCGGCTAATACGCGGCGTGCCTTGTACTTGGCTCCGGCCTTCGTTGCTGCCTCCGTGAGATCCCAGGCGAAGGAAAGCTCGTGAGTGAAGACGATGACTTGTCGCTTACAGGCCTCTTCCGCCAAGCGTTTGGCGAACAGCTCTCGGCGGCGGTTGTCGAGCGATGAAACCGGGTCGTCGAAGACGATACCTGATTTGCTTGGCGCGAGGCTGATCTCGGCGAGAAAACAACCGATGGCGATCGCCCGCTGCTCGCCTTCACTCAGAATGTCGGAAAGCTTCACCTTACCGATCGGCTTAGGGAGGTCCAGTTTCAACTGCTGAAGGCCCGCTCCCTTCTGGCCCCATAGATTGATCCCTACCTTGATGCCCGCGAGGTTGAAAGCTTTAAGTTCCGCGACTAAAGCATCATTGAGGCCCTTGGCAAGAGCAGTCTCGGTCATCTCCGTCGTCTTGCGAGTGATCACCGCCGTGTTGGTCTGTTTGGCACACTCAGCCAGCTTGACTTGAATGATTAGCGAGTCAACGGCCTTCTCAACAAGAGGGAGCATCTCCGCAAGCTTAGCCCTTGCATCAAGCTCGGCAAGTCGTGCTCGAAGCTTCGTCCGCACTTCATCCTTGACGGCCTTGTCCAGTTCGATCGCTTGGGCATTGAGTTTCTCGCGTAAGTTCTTGATGCTGGCCAAAGGATTTTCTGGCAGCGCGGCATAGTCCTTGATTTCTCGCGCCTTGGCCATCTCAATGGTTCGGGCGCGTCGGGTATCCAGCGCCGTGATGAAAACCTTGAAACGTTCCGGCAGGTCGGGCTGTCGCTCTGCGATCTCGTCCAGAATCGTCTTGTCGGATGGAAATCCAGTGGGCTTTGAGGCGTCGATTGTCTTATAGAGATCCCCGGCCTCCTTGCGCTGTTGTGCCGCCTTCTTCTGCGTGTCCGCTTCCAGAAACTGCACGAATCGCCGCAGCCGATCCTTGGCTTCATCTTGAAGCGGCTGCTGACACAAGACGCATTGCACACCATCGTCTTCGGCCGGAAATGGCTTGCCAGGATACGGACCTTGCTGAGCGAAGGCGATTGCCGAAAGAACCAACTCACGCCACGGGTCGATACCTGTGCCTTGCAATGCCTTGCCACCCTCGGCGAGATCATTTGCAGCAAGCTTTGAGGCCTTGTCTGCAGCATTGTAGGCGGCGAGAGCATTCTTCAATTTGCCTATGGCTTCGTCGGAGAGCGGTGCCACGGCTGTCGCCAGATCCGTCTCAAGGGTCAGGACACGTTGCGACAACCGGCGCAACTCGGTGGCCTTCTTGGCGGGGTCGTCTGTGAGCTGCTTGGCCAAACCATCGCGCTCCGCTTCCTCATCGTCCGATAAAGTGGCAAGCTTCTTGGTCTCTTGCTTGTCCGACTCGTGGCTCAGCGCTTTGATGAATGCACCAACTGTTGTATCCCCATGCAGAGGCATGAGGGTCGCTAGATCAAATGTCGCTTTCCGGCTTTCAGCATCCAAGCGGGCTTTGACTTCCCCGCAGGTTCGAACCATCTCTCGAAGAACATCCACGCCATAAGGAATGATATTGACTTCCTGCTCTTCATCGACGAAGAGGCGGGCGCAGCGGTTGTCAAACACTGCGATGGCAGATAGGTCATCATGCGCTGGGCTGCCATCAGCCCAATCCGCTGACAAATCAGTAGCGGCGGACCTCCACTCAAAGGCAGCACGGGCTGGCCCTTCATCAACGGGCGGGTTGAAAACGTTGGGAAGGATGCTCTCTTGGTCGCGAGCGCGACAGGCGCTTTTCAGCACGCGAGCGTAACCTGACTTCCCTGCGCCGTTATCTCCGTAAATAATGGTCAAGCCTTCGGTCTCCAAGGTAATTCCATCCGGGTGCTCCAAAGCATTGACGTTGACGAGCTTGCGGATAGCTTTGAGGGAGATCGACGCTCCGGCCGGAGGCTCTGCAGGAATCATGGCAGGGCCGAGCCGCACGGCTTTTCGTCCGAGGAGGTCAGGAATGCCCGCCGACTCCATGAGGAGGGCTGTCAAATCATCGAAATCTTGCGCGGCCAGTTGTCCCTTCACTATGGCTCTCCGTGCGGCATCAGAGAGCCAGTCCGGAAGGGCTGCTGACCATTTTGCGAGATCTTGAAGCGCTGCCATGTTCCACTCCTAGGGATAAGAAAATCTATCCGCAGTTATTCCACCCCGAGGGCGTTGAAGTTTACATCGGCAGGACACAGCAGCGCACCGGTGCTGCGCAAGGTACCGCGCGCGCACTGCGAGAGGTGAGACCCGCTACAAATCGACTTCATGTAGCCTTCCTCACCATGTGTGTAGCATCCTTGATGCGAATCTCGCCCGAGATGAGCTTGGGCAGCAGAGAGTCGCGCAGGGCGGCGAGGGCCGTGGATTCATCGCGCGCGCGATCCACACGCACTAGCAGCGGTCGCATAACCTTCGCGAACTGATGGATCACCGGTTCAACCGGGATGACGACATCCATCGCAAGAAGGCCTTCCGGTTTCACCCTTTGGTGACTGCCGGACGTCCCTGTCACGAGTGTCTCGAATACATCGACGAAAGCCGCATTCGAAAGGAAACTGTAGAGAAATTCTCGGGAGATGCCGATTCTCGGCAACGTGACTAGAAACTCAGTCGAGCAGATAGCGCGATAGTTGTCCCTCACAACTGGAAGCCAGATGCGCGGAATTCGGGGGTTTAGCTTCGAGAGCAACACGGCATCCGGCGGAACGAAGAATTTGTTGCTCTTTATCGTACTGCCAAGTTCGCTCTTCGGTGACCGACCTTCGTCGAAGGCCGGTATGCTGAAGTGGTCGAACGTTTCATCCGGGGAATCGCCTGGATTGATGCCATCGCGGCTCAGCGTCGCAAATTCTCCGACATTGCCAACCCTCCACCCCCCCGGAATCTCCCCCAGCTCCAAGTCCTCGAAGGAATCCGGGAACAGGTCGGCGAGGGGCTTGGGCAGGCCGGGGTCGCGGCCTTCGGCCTTGGCGCGGACGGGGTCGAAGTCCACGAACCATGACTTGAAGAGCGCCCGCGTCATCGCCTCCAGCGTCTCGTTCATCCGCCGGTTCACCTCGATCTTGTCGTCCAGCGTGCCGAGGATGTGGGCGATGGCGCGTTGTTCTGGCAGCGGTGGCAATGCGAAGGCGAAGGAGCGAATGATGCCTTCGTTCAGATTCGGCATCGTCGCGCCAATCGCATGGAACTTAAACCAATCCACCGACGCCGGGTCCGCAAGGACATGCGAGACAAAGTCTGCGGAGATGTCGTTGTGATGTTCGTTGACGCGGAGTCGAATAGCGCCTGTTCCGCAAATGAAGCCGTCCTCTGCTTCTCGAACGCAGCCGACGTGGCCCGTGGCCTGCACGCCCCGGCGAGCAAATAGAATGTCACCCGGACGCAGTCGATGCCGGATGAGCTCTTTCGCCTTTGTTGCCGAAATTTTTGGAAGAACGGAGTGATCGATCCGGCGATCGCGAATCGCCTCGGTCGGGACTACCGCAACACCTTCGTCGACGTAATCGTGGGCGTGCAACTGCGAGCCGAAGGGACCTGTCTGCAACTCGGCGGCTCCAGCATCGCACAAGTCGCCGATCGTGCATTGCCTCCACTCACCCGCCATACCCAAGCTCCTTCAGGTTGGCGGCGATGGCGGCGTCCAGCTTCGCGGCCTCGGCCCGCTGCTCGCGCAGTGTCGCGGTGAGGCGCTTCATCTTCTCTTCGAACGGCTCGCCGTCGTCTTCCTGCGCCTCGGCGCCGACATAGCGTCCGGGCGTGAGGACGTGGCCGTGCTTGCGTACTTCCTCCAGCGGTGCGCTCTTGCAGAAGCCGGGCACGTCGGCGTACTCGCCCACGCCCTTCTCGCCTCGCCAGGCATGGTAGGTACCGGCAATACGAGCGATGTCCTCGTCGGTCAGATCCTTGTGCGTGCGGTCCGCCATGCGGCCGAGCTTGCGGGCATCGATAAAGAGGATGTGCTTGCGGCGGTCGATGCCCTCACCCCTGCCCTCTCCCGCAAGCGGGAGAGGGAGTCTCTTCTTGTTGCGGCGCAGGAACCAGAGGCAGGCGGGGATTGGGGTGGAGTAAAAGAGCTGCCCCGGCAGCGCGACCATACAGTCCACGAGGTCCGCTTCGATCAGGTTCCTGCGGATCTCGCCCTCGCCCGACTGGTTGGACGACATCGAGCCGTTGGCGAGCACGAAGCCGGCCACGCCGGCGGGCGCGAGGTGATACACGATGTGCTGCACCCAGGCGTAGTTGGCGTTGGCCGCGGGCGGCACGCCGTACTGCCAGCGCTTGTCGTCGCGCAGCCGCTCGCCGCCCCAGTCTGAGATGTTGAAAGGCGGATTGGCGAGGATGAAATCGGCCTTCAAGTCGGGGGGGCGGTCGTTGTGGAAGGTGTCGCCGTGGCCGATCTGGCCGTCAATGCCGCGGATGGCGAGGTTCATCTTCGCCAGCCGCCAGGTGGTGTAGTTGGACTCCTGGCCGTAGATCGAGATGTCGGCTTTCGCCTTGCCGCCGTTGCCGTTCCCGCCGGCGTGCGCGCGGATGAACTCCACCGACTGCACGAACATCCCCGATGAGCCGCAACAGGGGTCGTACACCCGGCCCTTGTAGGGCTCGAGCATCTCGACCAGCAGCTTCACGACGCAGCGCGGGGTGTAGAACTCCCCGCCCTTCTTGCCCTCCGCGCTGGCGAACTGCGAGAGGAAGTACTCGTACACGCGGCCAAGCACGTCTTTCGCTCGGGCTTCCGCGTCGCCGATGCGGATGTTGCTGACCAGATCGATGAGTTGACCCAACCGCTGCTTGTCGAGCGCGGGCCGGGCGTAGTCCTTGGGCAGCACGTTCTTCAACGCCGGGTTGTCGCGCTCGATGCCGGACATCGCATCATCGACAAGCTGGCCGATGGTGGACTGTCGCGCCTGCGCCTTCAGGTGCGGCCAGCGCGCCTCGGGCGGCACCCAGAAGACGGGATGCGCCGCGCCGCGATACTCGTCCGGATCCTCGGGGTCGGCGCCCTGCGCCTTTTCGGCGACGAGCTTCGCGTGCAGCTCCTCGAACGCGTCGGAGATGTACTTGAGGAAAATGAGGCCGAGGACGACATGCTTGTACTCGGCCGCGTCCATGCTGCCGCGCAGGGCGTCGGCCATCTGCCAGAGCTCGGCTTCGTAGCCGACGTTGGCGGCGCTGGTCGTCGCGGAGGTCGAATTCTTTTTCACTTTGGACACGTGTTACCTTTTCGGGGGTTCGAACTCCCGATGGTTCTGGGTAGGCTTGGCTTGTTGTATTGGTTGTTATGCTTGGTTGAACCTCCGTCAACCAAGGCCTTCTCATTCTGCGCTCTTCTGCCCTCCTCGCTCAAGGGGACCAACGCATCAATGCCAGGCGCAATCCCCGTCGCTAACTGGCCAAAGACCAGGCTTAGGTTGACGCATCGCGCTTCTATCATTGCTAGATTTGACAACGCCATATGGCGCTCATCCGCTCTAGGACTTGGGATGCGCAGATAAATGTTTGGCATTGCCTGCGTTGAATCGACCACCCCGTCTCGCTGCGCGAGCCACCCCTCCTTGGCAGGAGGGGAGCTGGATGGATTGCTTTCCCACGTCAAGCCCGCGTCGTCACCGGCGCGTCGTCCTTGCCGGGTTCGGGCATTGTCTCCACTCGCGTCTCGTCCGGCACTGGCTCATCGGCCGGCTCGGTCGCGGTTTCGGTCACGACCACGTCCGGCGCCAGGAAGCCGCCCGACTGGTAGCGCCACAATCGCTCGTAGTGTCCGCCCAGGCGCAGCAGTTCCTCGTGCGTGCCCTGCTCGACGATGCGGCCTTCGTCCAGCACGATCAGCCGGTCCATGCGCGCGATGGTCGAGAGGCGGTGCGCGATCGCGATCACCGTCTTGCCTTCCATCAGGCCGATCAGTTGCTCCTGGATGGCCAGCTCGACTTCGCTGTCCAGCGCCGATGTGGCTTCGTCCAGCACCAGGATGGGCGCGTCCTTGAGCACCACGCGCGCGATCGCCACGCGCTGGCGCTGCCCGCCGGAGAGCTTCACGCCGCGCTCGCCCACGTGAGCGTCGTAGCCGGTGCGGCCCTTCCAGTCCTGCAGGCCGAGGACGAACTCGTGCGCCTGCGCCTTGCGCGCGGCCGCGATTACCTGCGCGTCGCTCGCCTCGGGGCGGCCGTAGCGGATGTTGGCGGCGATCGAGCGGTGCAGGAGCGAAGTGTCCTGCGTCACCATGCCGATCGCCGCGCGCAGGCTCTCCTGCGTGACGCGGCCGATGTCCCGAGCGTCGATGCGTATGCTGCCCTGCTCCATGTCGTAGAAGCGCAGCAGGAGGTTCACGAGGGTGGACTTGCCCGCGCCCGAGCGGCCCACCAGCCCCACCCGCTCGCCGGGCCGGATGGTGAAGCTCAGGTGATCGAGCACCGGTTTCGCGTCGCGCCTGCCGTAGGTGAAGGTCACGTCGTCGAAGACGATCTCGCCGCGCGAGACTTCGAGCTTGGCCGCGCCGGGCCGGTCGATGCCGCCGTGCGGGACGGCGATGGTCTGCATGCCCTCCTGCACCACGCCGATGTTCTCGAAGATGCCGGTCACCTCCCAG
>Ga0080064_1002784_pt1 | contig 28112 bp, 27 predicted proteins | sample Subgrocontami54m_FD_69260 | JGI IMG/M metagenome (GOLD analysis project Ga0080064, IMG submission 69260) | Subsurface groundwater microbial communities from S. Glens Falls, New York, USA - GMW46 contaminated, 5.4 m (SPADES assembly) (version 2) ...
GCGGGGTTGGCGAACCTGGGGGGGGCGCTCCCCGCCCGGGGGGAGCCGTGGCCGAAGGGCTACCACTTCCGCTCGCCGCCGCGGTTCGCACCGTGGCTGTTCGCGGCGCACTTCGACGTCGTGACGCTGGCCAACAACCACACGCTGGATTACGGGGCGACGGGGCTGCTTGATACGATCGCCGCGCTCGACGCGGCGGGCGTGCGCCACATCGGCGCCGGAGCGGACGCCGCCGCGGCGCACGCGCCGGTCATCGCCGAAGCGCACGGGCTGCGCGTGGCGTTCCTGGGCTACGTCGCCACGCCGGATGAGGGCGGCGGCTTCTCGATCCGCGCGTGGGAGGCGGGAGCGACGACGCCCGGCATCGCACTCGGCAGCGCTGAGGCGATCGCGACCGGCGTGGCCGCGGCAAGACAATCCGCCGACTTCGTCATCGTCGCCGTGCACGCGGGCGACGAGTACCGCACGGCGCCGAACGCCACCCAGCGCGCGCTGGCGGAGGCTGCGCTTGGTGCCGGCGCCGATGCGTACATCGGCGCTCACGCCCACGTCGTGCAGCCGATCGAGATGCGCGGGAGCCAGCTCATCGCCTGGGGGCTCGGCAACTTCATCTTCGATCTCGACGAGGTGGACCTGGCAAACATCCCGGTGCCGCGCGTGTCACTCATCCTCAAGCTGACGCTTACGAAGGGCGCGGGCGTCACGGCGTGGCAGGCGATCCCGGTAACGCTCGACGCGGCCGAAGACCGCCCGCGGCCGGCGACCGCGGATGAGGCGGCGGCGCTGCGGGAGATCATCGGGCCGGATTGGCCCTGACGGCAGAGGAGGAGAGCATGGACCTGGGGCTGCGAGACCGCGTGGCGATCGTCGGCGGCGCAAGCCAGGGCATCGGCCGCGCGACGGCGAAGATGCTGGCGGCCGAGGGCTGCCGCGTGGTGATGGCCGCGCGCGGCGAGGAGGCGCTCGCCGAATCGGTATCGTCGCTCCGCGCCATCCTCGCCAACAAGCATCCCGGCGCCGGGCCGCTGCTTGCGGTGCCCTGCGACATGTCGTCGCCGTCCGACATCAAGCGCCTGGTCGCGCGTACCGTCGCCGAGTTCGGCGGCATCGACATCATCGTCAACAACGCCGGAGGGCCGCCGCTCGGCACGTTCGAGCAGCACGACGACGAGGCGTGGAGGAAGGCGTTCGACACCAATCTGATGAGCGTGGTCTGGATGGTGCGCGAGTCGCTGCCCTACCTCAAGCAGTCGGCGCAGGCCCGCATCATCAACATCACGTCGACAGCGGTGAAGGAGCCGATCGATGGGCTGATCCTGTCGAACTCCGTGCGCCTCGGCACCACCGGCCTCGCCAAGACGCTGTCGCGCGAGCTAGGACCACATGGCATCACGGTCAACAACGTCGGCCCCGGCCTGACGCTCACTGACCGCATCCGCCCGTTGTTTGAAGCGCAGGCGAAGGCCCAGGGGCGGTCATTCGACGACGTGCGTGCCGAACGCGAAGCGTGCATCCCGGTGCGCCGCCTCGGCGAGCCTGAGGATGTGGCCGCGATGATCGTCTTCCTCGCTTCGGCACAGGCGCGCCAGGTCAGCGGCCAGACGATCCTGGTGGACGGCGGAGCGACGGGGGCGGTTCTTTAGTTCACAGTCATCAGTGGACAGTTCACAGTGGACAGTTCGTAGTTCGCAGTTCGTAGTTTGTAGCTCACAGGACGGGCCTGGGGTCACTTAGAATTGTGAACCGTGAACTGTCTACTGTGAACTCGGTCAGGCGAATCCTTCGGCGGCGGATTCCCAGCCAGGGACGAACTTGCGCCAGCCTTCTTCGCTGTGGAGGTACGGGTAAACGACGTAGTAGTTGGTGACGCGCGGCTGGAACGGCTCCTTCGCCAGCGCCATCTTCGCCTCCTGCGGCGTGCGACCGGCCTTGCGGTGGTTGCACGTCTTGCACGCCGTCACGAGGTTCTCCCACGTGTGGCGGCCCCCTCGATGCCGCGGCATGACGTGGTCCAGCGTCAGGTCGCGCTGGCCGCGGCGGCCGCAGTACTGGCACGTGTGCCGGTCGCGGTTGAAGACTTCGCGGCGCGACAGCCGCATCTGCGGGCGCGGCCGCTTGATCAGGTAGATGAGCCGGATGACGGACGGGAGCGGGTACACGGTGCTGGGCGAGCGCAGGTGGCCGCGGCCGTGCTCCAGCACTTCGGCCTTGCCGCGGTGCACAAGGACGAACGCGCGCCGGGCGTTGCAGACGTTCAGCGGCTCGTAGTTCTGGTTGAGGACCAGTACGCTGCTTGTAGTCATAGACCCGCTTCCAGTGGCGTGATCATATCAGAGCCCGAAAACCTCCGGCAACGCGGCGCCGGAGAGGCGCTCTGTACTCCGGGCGGACTTCGCCCTAGAATCCGGTCACGGCAGCGCGGCACACCGGCCGCGCGCCCACCTGATGGAGGATGCACGTGGCCACCAAGAGCGAACTGATCGAAGGCCTGGAATCTGTCGTCCGCGAGTCCCGGCGCATCGCCGACGTGCTGAACCCGGACGACTGGGCGAAGGCCGTCGACATGGACGGCTGGACCGGCGCGCAGGTGCTCGCGCACGTCGCCGGCGTCGGCACAATCGTGCCGATGTTCATCACCGCCCTCGCCAACGCGCCCGCCGGCACCGACGCGATGGGCGGCACGGGGAACATCGACAGCATGAACGCGGGCATCGTCGCCGCGCGCGCCGGCAAGTCGCCGGCCGAACTGGCGGACGAGGTCGCGTCGGCCTACGCCGCTATCATCGATTTCGTGCGCAATGCGCCCGATGAGTTGCTGGTGCAGCGCGGCACGGCCGGCGGCTACAGGGACGTGCCGCTCGGCGACCTGATGATGCGCATGGTCATCCTGCACGGTCTCGCGCACATCTACAGCGTCTACAGCTCGGTCTTCTTCGGTTAGCCATGGACAACGCACTGCACCCGTCAGCGCTTGCCGTCCTGGTTGCCACGCCGGCGACGCTCCGGGGCCTGCTCGGCAGCCTGCCGGATCATGTTGTCGCCGCGCAGGGCAGCGAGGGATGGTCTCCGAAGGATGTCGTCGCGCACCTCGTCTCGCTCAACGGCCCGACGCTACTCGGCCGCGTGCGCCCGATGATCGAGCAGGACGACCCGCTGATCCCGAGCGTCGACGAGCACGCTGTGCTCGAGCGGTCAGGCCTGCGCGCGCTCAGGCTCGATGCGCTGCTCGTTGAGTTCGCCCGTCAGCGAGAGGATGCCGTGACGTGGCTGCGGGGCCTTCCGCCGGACGCGCTGGCACGCACGGGCCAGCACGGGACGGCCGGCCGCGTCACCGTGGCGGACATCATCCACCACAAGGCGTGGCACGACCTGCTGCACATCGGACAGGTCTGCCGCATGCTCGCCGCGCCGCTCGATGAGCAGCGCGGCGCCATGCGCCAATTTACCTAGCTACACCGTCGCGACAGGATCCAGGCGCGTTATCTCGGGCCGGCCCGCCAGCAAGCCGCCGATCTTGCCGCCGAACGCCGCCATGTGCGGCGTCTTGGTGTGCTCCGCCATCGCCTCCGCGTCGGCGTACGCTTCGATGAAGAAGAACTCGGTCGAGGCCTTCTGGTTCTGAGCGAGCGTGTATTGCAGGGTGCGGCCGGCCTCGCTGGCCTTCACGGCGGCAACCATCTCGGCGCCCGCGGCCTTGAACTCTTCTTCCTTGCCCTCCTGAACGGTGAGCTTGGCGATCACGGCGATCATGCTGCTGTCCTTCTAGCTGTACTGCTGTCCGTCGCCGTCATCGTGCGGGATCGCGGCCTTACGATCACGCCGCGCGAGCGCCACGCGAACCAGACGCAGGGCCGCGAGAAAAGCGCCGACGGCGTCGATCACGTACCCTATCCGCACAGACGTTCTGGTATACTACTGCCCATGGCGAACGAAGGACGGCCGAAACCTCCCGCCTGGTTGAGCACGGCCGGCTCGCGAAACGCGCGCTCCGGCAAGGGCCGCGCGTCGCGCCCCCCCGCCCGAGCCGCGACCGCATCGCCCACGCCGCCGCCGGTGCCTGCTTCTCTCCCCGCAGCAGCCACAAGCCGCAGGCAGCGAACGGCGCCTCCGCCCGGCGTCGCGCTGTCCGACAACGCGCGCATGGTGCTGGAGCGCCGCTATCTCGCGAAGGACGCCGCCGGCAAGCTCACCGAGACGCCGGAGCAGCTGTTCCGCCGCGTGGCCCACAACATCGCGCTGGCCGAGGCACGCTATGTGGCGCCATCGCAGGCAGACGAGACCGTTGCCGCGATCGAAGCGCAGTTCTACGACCTGGTGACGTCGCTGCGCTTCCTGCCCAACTCGCCGACGCTCGGCAACGCCGGACGGCCGCTCCAGCAACTGTCCGCTTGCTTCGTGCTGCCGGTCGAAGACTCGATGTCCGGCATCTTCGACACGCTTAAGAACACCGCGCTGATCCACCAGTCCGGCGGCGGCACCGGGTTCGCGTTCAGCCGCCTGCGGCCGGCCGGCGACATCGTCGCGAGCACCGGCGGTATCGCCAGCGGCCCCGTCTCGTTCATGCGCGTGTACGACGCCGCCACGGAATCGATCAAGCAGGGCGGCACCCGGCGCGGCGCGAACATGGCGATCCTCAACGTCGAGCACCCGGACATCGAGGCGTTTGTGAACGTGAAGTCCGACATGACGGCGCTGCAGAACTTCAACATCAGCGTCGCCGTCACCGAGCGCTTCATGCAGGCCGTCGAGCGCGATGAGGAGTACGAGTTGCGTAACCCGCGCACGCGCAAGGCAGCTGGGAAACGGCGGGCGCGCACGGTGTTCCGCCAGATCGTCGAGAACGCTTGGCGGAACGGCGACCCCGGGCTCGTGTTCCTGGACCGCATCAACCGCGACAACCCGACGCCCGCGATTGGCGTTATCGAAGCAACGAACCCGTGCGTCATCGGGGCGACCCGGATCGCGACCCATCGCGGCCTTGTCCGCATGGACGAACTGCACGCATCGCAGGAGCCGTTACAGGTGGTCGCGGACCGCCGCGGCCGCTACCTGAACGCTCGCGGCGTATCGCTGTTAGACGCGGCTCCAGTCTTCCGAACGTCAGAGCGGGCTGATATCTACCGCGTTGTCACGCGCCATGGCTACGAGGTCACGGCGACGGCGTACCACAAGTTCGTTACGCCGCGGGGGCGCATCGAACTCCGCGACCTCCAGGTGGGTGACACGCTGCTCGTACAGTCGGGAGAAGGCGCGTGGGGCGACCGCGGGAGCCGCGACCTGGGCCTCGTGCTCGGCTCGCTCGCCGGCGACGGCAACTTCCACGATGGGCACGGCGTCGTCCTGTCATTTTGGGGCGAGGACGCCGACTACGCCGGCGAGGTACTCGCTGCAGTCAACCGGATCGTCGCGATGGAGCCGCTGTCCCCGAACAACCGCGACTACGGCCCTGTCACGGCTCACGCCGTTGCTTCGCGGCGCCGCCTCGACATGCACTCGGTGCGGGGGCGGCGGCAGCTCGAAGGCCTCGGCGTCACTGCTGAGGCGAAGCTACAGGTCCCTGAGGTCATCTGGCAGGGAACGCGTGACGCAGTCGTCGCGTATCTGCAGGCGCTGTTCGCGGCCGACGGCACGGTGTCGCTGTCGATGCCGAAGATGTCCTGCTCGGTGCGACTCGCACAGTCGGACGACCGATTCCTCAAGGAGATCCAGCTCCTGCTTGTGAACTTCGGCATCGAATCAAGGCTCCACCTTCGGCGGGCCGCGGGACGCCGCCTGATGCCGGACGGACGAGGCGGATCAAAGGAGTTCCCCCACCGCGCGCAGTACGAACTGATCATCGACGGCAGCAGCCGCGATCTCTTCTGTCGCGAGATCGGCTTCCTGTCTCCGCGCAAGCAGGCGAAACTGCTGTCGTTCATCGCCTCCAAGAAGCTGCGATCGAACCGGTCGCGCTACACGACGGAGATCGTATCCATTGATCATGCCGGTCAGGCGCCGGTCTTCGACACGACAGAACCGGCGACGCACACTATCACCGTCGGCGGGCTCGTGACGGGGCAGTGCGGCGAGCAGCCGCTCTTGCCGTACGAGTCGTGCAACCTCGGTTCGCTCAATCTCTCGGCGTTCGTGAAGCGCACGGACACGGCGCGCGCGGGCAACGGCCGGGGCGCGCGCAGCGCCGCGCCGCCGGCGGCCGAAGTCGACTGGGACGCGCTGGCCGCCGCCATCCCGCTCTGCGTGCGCTTCCTCGACAATGTGATCGACCAGAACCACTACCCGATACCCGAGATCGACGAGATGGCGAAGAGCACGCGCAAGATCGGGCTCGGCGTCATGGGCTGGGCCGACCTGCTCTTCGAACTCGGCATCAAGTACGACTCCAATGAGGCGATCGAGCTTGGCGGGCGGGTGATGTCGTTCATCCAGGACCACGCGGACCGTGCGTCAGTCACGCTCGCACAGGAGCGTGGGGTGTTTCCCGCGTGGCAGGGATCGGTCTACGACCCGGCCACCGGCGACAGCCGGGGCGGGCCGCGCTATCGCAACGCCACGCGCACCACCGTCGCACCGACCGGCACGCTCAGCATCATTGCCGATACGTCGGGCGGCATCGAGCCGGCGTTCGCGCTGGCGTTCATGCGGCAGCATCACCTGGACCGCAAGGACCCGGCGAAAGTGACGCGGCTGCCCGAGGTGAACAAGACCTTTCTGGCGGCGGCGCAGCGCGCGGGCTTCCACAGCGACGAGCTGGTCTCGTACCTGGCTGAAGGCGGTGCGCTGGCCGATCGCGATGACGTGCCCGGCTGGGCGAAGCGCATCTTCGTCACGTCGCACGACATCGACCCGGCGTGGCACGTGAAGATGCAGGCGGCCTTCCAGCGCCACACCGATAACGCCGTCAGCAAGACGATCAACTTCCGTCACCACGCCACGGTCGAGGACGTCGAGCGTGCGTACATGCTCGCCTACCGTGAGGGCTGCAAAGGGATCACGGTCTACCGCGACGGGTCGCGCGACCACCAGGTGCTTTCGCATGCGACGGCGCGGGGTCCGGAGCAGGCGGAGTCCATCGCCGCGGCACTGGCGCTGGGATTCGACGAGCTGATGCCCGATGGCGCGCACCCGCCGCCGCACGCATCGACCGAGCCGCGGCCGGCAGGGCGTCCGTACCGTCGCCACCTGCCGGATGAGCGCAAATCCATCACGCACAAGTTCCGCGTCGGGGAGCAGGAGGGGTACATCACCGTCGGCCTGTACGAGGAAGGCGCGCCCGGCGAGATCTTCGTCAACATCTCGAAGGAGGGGTCGACGATCCGCGGGCTGATGGATGCCGTGGCAATGCTGACGTCGGTGGCGCTCCAGTACGGCGTCCCGCTTGAGAACCTGGTGTCAAAGTTCCGCGGCGTCCACTTCGAGCCCGCCGGCCTCACGGGCAACCCGAAGATTCCGGCCGCCTCGTCGCTGGTGGATTACATCTTCCGCTGGCTCGAACTGCGCTTCATCGCGCCGCCGATCGCGACCGCCCCGCAGGCGCTTCCAGCGCCGGAAGGCACGAAGCGCCGGGGCAAGCGCGCCGTTCCCGCCGAGCCTGCAGCCTCCGCGAGCCCGCAAGCCTCGGCCGCTCCCCAGCGACCAGCAACCAGCAACCAGGAAACCAGTACGGGCATCGGCTGTCCTGACTGCGGCTCGATCCTCGTCTTTGCCGAAGGCTGCCTGGTGTGCCGAGGCTGCGGCTACAACAAGTGCGGCTGAGCCGATCTCTCGCCTCCGCGCCGCGCGGCGCGATTCCCCGGGGCGCGGCAGCAGGTCAGTGGCCGCAGCCGCAGCCGCCACCGCCGCAAGCGCAGCCGCCGCCGGACGGCATCGGCTCATAGCCGCCGCCACCGCCCTTCGAGACGGCAGCGAACATCGAGAGCGTGCGCGCGCCGCCCCGGTGGCCAGCGGGGCACGTCGCGCGCTCGTCGGCCTCGCGCATGGGCCGGAGCAGCTCGAACTTCGCGGCGCAGGCGGGACAGTAGTACTCGTACAGCGGCATCTCTCGTCACCTCTCCCGTCACGCTAACGGCCGCCGTGCGCGCACGTCAAGCCGTTGCATCGGCGCGGACACAAAGAAGGCACGCCACCGGCGCGCCCATCACTGCATCTCGAACCACGAACCCCCGACTACCTACTCCAGGTAATCCTTGAGCTTCTTGCTGCGCGACGGATGCCGCAGCTTGCGCAACGCCTTGGCCTCGATCTGGCGGATGCGCTCGCGGGTCACCGCGAACTCGCGTCCGACCTCCTCCAGCGTGCGGCTACGGCCGTCTTCGAGGCCGAAGCGCAACTCCAACACTTTCCGCTCGCGCGACGTGAGGCTGTTGAGCACGTCCATCACCTGCTCCTTCAGGAGCTGGTGCGATGCCGCGTCCGCCGGCGCCAGCGCCGACTCGTCCGGCAGGAAGTCGCCGAGATGGCTGTCCTCCTCCTCGCCGATCGGCGTCTCGAGCGATACGGGCTCCTGCGACACCTTGATGATCTCGCGCACCTTCTCCGGCGTCACCGGCGGACCCTGGCGCGGGTCGGTCATGCCGCGGGCGATCTCGTCGCTCGTAGGCTCGCGGCCGTACTCCTGCACCAGGCGGCGCGATACGCGCACGAGCTTGTTGATGGTCTCGACCATGTGGACGGGGATGCGGATGGTGCGCGCCTGGTCAGCAATGGCGCGCGTGATCGCCTGCCGGATCCACCACGTGGCGTAGGTGCTGAACTTGTAGCCCTTGCGGTAATCGAACTTCTCGACCGCACGGATGAGGCCGATGTTGCCTTCCTGGATCAGATCCAGCAGCGACATGCCGCGGCCGATGTATTTCTTTGCGACGCTGACCACGAGCCGCAGGTTCGCCTCGGTGAGCTGCCGTTCCGCCTTGAAGCCTTCGCGCTTCACCGTGAGGAAGTGCTCACGGAGCGTCTCCTCTTCCTTGCAGCGCTTGCTCAGGCGGCCCCACGGCGGCGGCATCAGGTCCTTTTCGCCACCGTAGTACGCGGCGACCGCCTTGATGTGCTCCGGCTGCAGGATGTGCGTGATGATCGATAGCTGCACGATCGCCTGCTCGGCCTCGAGCTGTTCGACGCGCATGTACGTCGCGAGCCGGCCCGCCAGGTCGAAGTCCATCTCGGCATCGACCGTGTTGCGCCAGATCTGGTTGGCGACCAGGTCGGAGACCACTGCGGCCTTGACGCCGATGTCCTTGCTGATGAACTTCATGCACTTCTGCGCGTTGTGGTATTGCTCGATGAGGGTGAGGAGGATTTCCTGTCCGGTGGGGAGGCGGTTCTTCTCGGCCAGCCAGCGCTTCTCGATGTGGTCGAGGTGCTTGGCCTCTTCCATCTGCCGCGCCAGGCGCTTCTCGTCGGCGCCGGACAGCAGGTAGACCTTGCCGATCTCCCGCAGGTACATGCGTACCGGGTCGTCGATGCCCTCCTGCTCTTCGAGCGGGACGGCCTCCTTCTCGACCTCTTCTTCTTCGATGTCCGCGCGCTCGGGGCCTTCGGCCCACACGGATGGCGCGATCGCGCCGTTACGGTTCGCGGCGGCAAGCACGACAACGCTGTCGCTCAGGCGCGTGAAGACGCCGTTGATGGCGTCATCCGGATCGGCAATGACTTCCGTGCGGCGATCGGGTGTGTCGCCGTTCAGCGTGGAGGAAGTCTGATTCCGGTACTTACTGCTCATTCACCACCTCACCGGGCGGGGCGCTCGGTATTGTGTTGTTCCAGTAGTCGCTGATGAACCTTCAGCCCGGCTTCCATGTCGCCGACGAAGGCCGCTGCGGGATCAGCCTCATCTTCGGCGGTGTGCTCCATGTCGGTGCCGCCTGCTGCCCAGGCGGCTCGTGCGCGTTCTGCAACGGATGCGGCGTCTCCGACGGCGATGTCCGCGAAGACGGCGGTGCTCGCGCGCTTTGCGAGACGCAATCGCTGCTGTTCGATACCCCACACGGCGGAGCGCAGGGCCTTCACTACGGTGTCGTCGTCGTAGGCGGGAAGGCTGAGCCCGGTGACGCGCTCATACTGTGGACGCAAGTCCGGCGTGAGCGATGTCTCGAATGGCTCCCCAGTGTCCGCCCAACCGACCCATGTCTCGAACAGCGCGCGATTCTCGCTGTGGCCGAAGAGATCAGGCTCGAGGACGACCCCTTCGGCATGCGCCACAGGATAGCGGAAAAGTAAAGCCAGACAAAACTCTTCGCGCCGGTCGCGCGGCGCGGGTTGCCGCCGCACGGGCGCGCCGGCTTCATCTTCCTGCTCCACGGGCGCGGTCGCGCGAGGCCGCACGGGCTGCCGCATGTCCAGCCGGAGCGTCGCCTCGTCCACCTGCACCATGCGCGCTAACCGCTGCATGTAATGCGACTGCAGCACGCGATCCGGAATCGCCGCGATGATCGGCAGCAGTTCGCCGGAGACCGCGGAGCGCTCGCGAGGGACCGACAGATCGTGCTTCGCCGCCACGGCCTCGAACCGGAAGTCGAGGAACGGCATGGCGCCGTCCACCAGCCCCACCCAGAGTTCGGGGTTCGAGCGGATCACGTCGTCCGGGTCGCGCCCCTCCGGCATCACCAGCACGCGGATGTCCGCGGCCAGCGTCTCCTGCATGCGCACGATGCCGCGCCAGTTGGGCACCGGCACATTCTCGTGCGGCATCACGGTCTCCAGCACGTCGTGGCCGCGCAGCATGCCTTCGCTGCCGGCGGCGTCCGCGTCCAGCGCCAGGATGAGGTTATGCGTGTAGCGCTTGAGCAGCGTCACCTGCCGCTCCGTCAGCGCGGTGCCCATCGATGCGACGACGTTGGCGAACCCGTGCTCGTGCGCGGCGATCGCGTCCATGTACCCCTCGACGATCACGGCGCGTCCCTCGCTGCGGATCGCGTCCTTCGCGAGGTCGAGCCCGTAGAGGATCGCCCCTTTATCAAATATCGGCGACTGCGACGTGTTGACGTACTTCGGCTGGTGCTCGCCCGCGCCCAGCGCTTCGCCCGGGAGCAGGCGACCGCCGAAGCCGGCGACGCGGCCGCGCTCATCGCGGATGGGGAACATCAGCCGGTGCCGGAAGCGGTCGTAGACGCCGCGCTCGCCTTCGACGCAGAGGCCGGCGGCCGCGGTCTCCTTCGGCGAGAATCCGCGCGCGCCGAGGAAGTCCGTCAGCGCCTCCCATGTGTTCGGCGCGTAGCCGATCTGGAATCCTTCGACCGACTTCGGCGCGAGCCGGCGCTCGGTCAGGTAGTCGCGCGCGACCGCCGCCTGGCCGGCGTGCGGCCCGTCGTCGTCAAGCAGCTGAGCGTGGAAGAATGCCGAAGCCGCCTCGTTGATCTCAAACATGCGGGCACGGCGGGCGTCCTCCTGCGGGTCGCGCCGCGATTCCAGCGCGACGCCCGCGCGCTCGGCCAGCACGCCGAGCGCCTCGCGGAAGCTGCAATCTTCCTTCTTCATGATGAACGCGAAGATGTCCCCTCCCGTGCCGCAGGCGCCGAAGCAATGCCAGCTCTGGCGCGCGGGACTCACGTGGAACGACGGGGTGCGTTCGGCGTGGAACGGGCACGGCGCCATGTAGTCGCGTCCGGCCCGCTTCAACGTGACGTATTGCGAGATGAGGTCGACGATGTCGACGCGCTGCTTGATCTCTTCGACGACGCTCATTTCGTCAACCTACCCTATTGAACGCCTCGTCAGGGGGATGATTACACGGCCGCCCGCCGGTACTTGTCGCAGGAGTTGGGCGACGGATTCGGCGTGCTCGCGTTCGTGCTCCGCCATCTTCACCGCAACGTCCTGCACGCTCATCCGACCCAGCCGTTCATGGAGCATCGGACGGAGGAGCGCGGCGTCGTCGCAGCGCGCCAACAGCTCGTCAAGCTCGCGGCGGGCCGCCTGCATGCCGTGGATGATCTGCGGCACGGCCAGCCGCTGCGCCAGGCCGGGATCGTCATCGTTCAGCACGCGGGTGCTGGGGAGCCGCGGCTTATCCTCGTCAAGCGCCAGGCGAGCACGCTCGACGAAGAGCCGCTCGGTGCGCAGCAGGTGCGCGAGGTGCGCCGCGATCGGCCAAGCGGCGGCTTCCGGCGCGTAGCGAAACTGCTCTTCGCTCAACCCACGGATGAGATTGAAAAGCTGCTCCCGGCTTCCCTGCAGATCGGATTTCAGTTGTGAGACTGTCATCTGGCCTGGCGATCCTCGCCTGCGCGGGGGGTATGCGACTGTCACGGTTTGGAGTCGGCCCATTGTATCGACAGGGCCAGAGCAATTCCACAAGGGCAACCGTTAGGGGAGCGGCTCGTCCTCTTCGGATGGCGGCGGAGGCGGGGTCTCGGTGGCGGGCGTCTCGAACGGCACGGCGGAGCGCGTAGCTTCGGGCTCGCCGGTGCTGACGGCGACGGTGACCCGGTTGTTGGTGTCGTCCGTCTCCTGCAGGTCGCCGTTCGGGTCGACGATGAGCAGCAGCGTCTCGTTGCCGCTGACCGCGTACCCCGTTCCGACATCGATGCTGCGGCCAGCCTGCAGGACGAACGCGGGCAGCGTTGCCCCGGCCAGTAGCTTCGTGCCGTCGGCATTGAAGACCGCCACCACCAGGTCACCCTTGGCGTCGCCCTGGCCCTGGTTCACCACGGTGATGAACAGCTTGCCGCTGGCCAGCGTCGGCGTCGTGCCGATGACCAGGTCCGGCAGGCGGCCGTCCGGCGTGGAGGTGGCGGTCGCGCTCCCGTCGGGCGTCGGCGTGCGCTGCGCCGCGGCGGCCGTCAACACGGAAGGCGGCTCCGTCGGCAACTCGACGACCACCGGCGGCTCCGCCGTGGCCACGACAAGCGTCGCCGGGTTGCCGACGACGTCGAGCATGTCCGCGGCGATCCAGCCGTGAAGTTCGGAGTTCGGCGGGAAGATCACGCGGTACCACCGGGTGTCGGTCGTGCGCCCGTCGATGACGACGTCGTCGCCCTTGTCCAGCGTGCCGAGCACCGGCGTGCGCGCGCCGGGGGCGGTGCGCACGGCGGCGATCCTGTTGGCCGTGCCGTTGACGCCGAACGCGCTGGCCGTTTTCGCCGTCGGCCCCACGGTCTGCGTCGTCGCCACCTCGACGACGACGGTCGGCGTCTTGCCGCCGCTGCCGCCGCGCACGCTGTCCACGACGACGAGCACGCCGGCCGTCAGGCCGAGCAAGGCGACCACCGCCAGTCCCGCAAGAAAAATGGGGTGCGTGAGGACGGCCCTTCTGGTCTCAGGGCCGGGAAACCATTTCATACGGGGATCACGCCAGCGAAGCCTCTCTCCAACTCGCGCCATTGTAGCGCAAGGGGCAGCCGCGGCCCGGACTGCTCGTTCCGACCCTCGGCCGTTTTCATCGCGGTGCGTTTCCGCCCTACGGATCTGGCGGGCGCATCCGATTGTGTACTTGGGGAGAGCCGCCAACCGAATCCCCTTCGAATTTGGCCGAAGCCAGCGTCACGCCGCCACCAGTACGGACGCTGGCTTCGCCGCGTCCGGAGCAACGCCGTCCGACGGACGCTCACGCCGCGTTTCCGCGATTTGCCGCCGTTCCCGCATCCTGCGGCCTTGACCCTCGCCCTCCGGTTCCGAATCATGCGCGGGGACAACCCGCGTCCGCGGCGTCTCCGCATTACCGTGGGAGGCTGAATGAGCACCATCGGCGCGTTGCGCAACAACACCCTCTCGTCGAGGCTCGTGCCCGACTCGTGGCTCTCGAACGTCATCCTGGTCGCCGCCGGTTCGGCACTGATGGCGGTCTCGGCCCGATTCAGTCACCAATTCTCGTTCAGCACGGTGCCGATCTCCGGCCAGACGTTCGCGGTGCTGCTGATCGGTGCGCTTTACGGCAGCCGCCTGGGCGCGGCGACGCTGATCGCGTACCTGGGCGAAGGCGCTGCCGGCATGCCCGTCTTCGCCAGCGGTCACGGCGGCATCGCCGCCATCGCGACGCCGTCCGGGGGCTACCTGTTCGGCTTCATCATCGCCGCATTCGTTGTCGGGTGGTTCGCGGAGCGCGGTTGGGACCGGTCCCGCTGGATCGTCCTGCCCATGCTGCTCGGCAACGCCGTGATCTACGTCCCCGGCGTCATCTGGCTGCACCAGCAGTTCGACATCGTCGGCAAGCCGATCACGTGGGACACCGCTCTGCACTACGGCCTCTGGCCATTCGTCGCCGGCGACCTTGCGAAGCTCGTCGCCGCATCGCTGGCAGTGCCCGCCGGCTGGTCGATCGTCGAGTCGTTGCGGATCGGGCGTCGCTAAGGCGACGGGCGCCGCTTGGTGCCATACGGCACCCGGCGCAGGGCCGCTTCGCCCGCCGCGTGAACGCATCGACAACGTTACACTTACTCCAGTAAGAGGAGGAGTCATGCGCGACAAAGGCCCCATCCTGATCCCGCTCGATGGCTCGGAACTTGCCGAGGGTGCGCTGGCGTACGGCGTCGCGTTCGCGAAGGCGCTCGGCGAACGCGTCGTCCTCGTCACAGCGTGGGAAGGGACGGAAACGGAACTGGCTTCCGGCTTCCCCGCCATGGCGATGGAGATCGAGCAGAAGGCGAGCGACTTCTACGCGACCTATCTCGAAGGCATCCGGGCGCGGATCGGCGATAGTGTCCACGTCGAGACGCACGTCGTCACGGGCGACGCCGCGGAGCAGATCCTGAAGGCCGCCGACACCGTGCAGGCGCGGCTGCTCGTCATCGCCACGCACGGCCGTTCCGGCATCGGCCGCTGGGTCTACGGCAGCACCGCCAGCCGCCTGATGCGTGAGTCGCACATCCCTGTCGTCGCCGTCGGTCCGCACGCGCTCCAGCGCTCCACGGCCGAGGTCTCGGTCAACCACCTGATGGTGCCGCTCGATGGCTCGCCGCTGTCCGAAGCAGCACTGCCGGTGGCGCAAGATCTCGCCGCCGCGCTCAAGGGGCGCATCTCGCTGGTGCGCGCGGTGCGCTGGGCCGTGCAGACCTACCCGTACAGCCTGCCCGACGCCTACATCCCGCAGGTCGATCAGGAGCTGGAGGCCGGCGCGAAGGCGTACCTGCAGAACCAGGAGGCGGCGGTGAAGACCGTGCCGGTTGACGCGTTCGTGGTGCGCGGCGCCGTGGCCGACGGCCTGCTCGACGTCGTCGAGAAGCAGGCTGTGGACCTCGTCGTCATGACGACGCACGCCCGCCGCGGCCTGGCACGCGCCGCGCTCGGCAGCACCGCCGACCGCATGCTGCAGGGCACGGCGCCGGTGCTGCTCGTGCCGCCGGAGCAGAAGTAGGCTCCTCGCCGCCCGGCGCTCGATTCGCTACGCTGGCCGCGATGCGTTACATGATCCTGTTCGCCGCGCTCATGGCGCCGCTCGTGGCGGCGGCCTGTGGCGGCAGTTCGACGAAGCCGAGCCCCGCGACGGCCACGACCGGCAGCGCAACGGCGCGCGCAGGCGCGGCATCGCCCACGGCGGTCGCGCCGAAGACCGTGGCGGCCGCCAGCACGCCGGCACCGTCGAACGGAAGCGCCACCGGGGCGGAGGTGACGGGCATCGTGGGCGCCGTCAGCACCGCCAGCCGGATGATCGAGATCAACCGTCTGTCCGGCGCCAGCGTCACCAGGATCTCCGTCGAACCCTCGACCGCGCTCCGCAAGGCGGGCGGCGGTAGCACGACGCTGGCGCAGATCCGCCCGTCGGACCGCATCATCGCCCGCGGACGGCTCAACGACCGCAAGGACACGCTGATCGCGATCGAGATCACGGTCCAGGACGTCGTCCCCGGCGCGCAGCCCGGCGGATAGGCCCGCAGCCCACTCGATGGCACCGCCGCCGCCTGCCCGCTCCTGCTAAGATCGGGTGCGCGCACCTGCATCCCCGATGGCTTCCGGGACGTACTGGAGTTGGAGCACGTGGAGTACACGGGCCTTCCGGACGAAGAGCTCATGGACCGGCTGACCGGCCGGGATCTCGCTGCGTTCGAGGCGCTTTATGACCGCTACAGCGACCTGGTGTACTCCGTCGCGCTGCGCGTCGTGGGCGACAAGCACGTGGCGGAGGACATCGCGCAGGACGTGTTCCTCCGCGTCTGGCGCAGACCGGACCAGTTCGACCCGCGCCGGGGCAAGTTCATGACGTGGCTCCTCAGCGTCACGCGCAACCGCTCGATCGACGAGCGGCGCAGCTACGGGCGGCGGCTGCGGCGGGAAGCGCTGCCATCGACCACGGAGGAGGAAGAAGCGATCCCGAGCGGCGACGAGCGCGACGATCCGGCGGTCGCCACCGTGCTCTCGGATGAGCGCGCGGCGGTACGCAGGGCAATGGAGGTGCTGCCGCCCGAACAGCGGCTGGCGATCTCGCTGGCGTACTTCGGCGGCCTGACGCAACAGGAGGTCGCCAACAAGCTGGGCCAGCCGCTGGGCACCGTGAAGACGCGCATCAGGCTGGGCATGCAGAAGATGCGGGGCGCGCTCGAGGAACGCCGCACGAAGGACGGACGGAGTTGATGCAGCCGGATTGCCAGGCAACGCGCGAGAACATCGACGCGTACGCCCTCGGCGCGCTGGACGCCGACGAGGCGCGCGCGCTCGAAACGCACCTGGCGGCCTGCGACGCCTGCGCCGCGCTGCTCGACGACGCCGCAAAGGGCGCGGCGGCGCTTGCGCTCGGGGTGCCGCTCCAGGCCGCCAGCCCCGCCCTCAAGGCGCGCGTCCTCGCGTCCGCCGCGATCCTCAGCGACGCGACACGGCCGCGACGGCGAACGCCATGGTGGCAAGCGGCTGCCGCCGTGCTTGCGATCGCCGCAGCGGGCGGCTTGGCGTGGGGCATCGCAACGCAGCGGCGCGTCGACGACCTGGAGGAACGCAACGTCCGCATCAGCGCCGCGGCGACGGAGCAGGCCGGCGAGATGGCACAGCTGCGCGCCGCCCTGCAGGAGATGGCGGGCGCCGACGCCCGTCTGGCGAGCAGCGTCCACATGCAGGAGGCGATCGTGGACGTCGTATCGCAGCCCGACATGAGGCGGACGGCCATGACCGGCACGGACGCTGCGCCGGCCGCCAGCGCGCGCTACCTCTGGAGCCCCTCGGAGCAACTCGGGACACTTGTGGCGTCCGAGCTCCCGGCGCTGCCGGAGGGCGGCGTGTACCGCATGTGGGCCGTCTATCGCGGCGGCCGCTGGATCGCCACCGGCGATTTCACGGCCGACGCGGACGGCGGCGGCCACCTCGTCGTGCGCGGGGACGAAGGCGATGAGCCGCCCGGCGATGCGCTGCTCTGGTTCTGTGTCACCATCGAGCCCGCGGGCGCGACCACCGCAAGCCGCGGCGAGATGATCCTCCGCAGCCCCAACTTCTGACCCGCAGGTCCAGCCGCGGCATTCCGGAGCGCCTGCGGCAGCGCCAAACTGGCAGGCGGATCTGCCCGTTGACACTGATACCTTGTCTCACGTAAGGTGAGACCAGGTATCAGTTGCAGGAGCGGATCGTTGTCCGATATCGACCTCATCGTCGAGCGCCTGGAGATGCGCGGCCACCGGATGACCGGCAGCCGCCGCCGCGTGCTCGATGCCGTCCTCGCCCAGCCGCCGCACTTTACGATCGACGACGTCGTCCGCAGCACGCGGAAGACCGGACGCGCGACGGTCTTCCGCACGATGAAGCTGCTGCTCGACCTCAACATCGTCTGCCGCGTGCTGCTGGATGACGGCACCATGCACTACCGCCTGAGCGCGCGCGGACACCACCACCATCTCGTCTGCCGCGACTGCGGCCGCGTCGAGGACTTCACGCGCTGCGACGTCTCGGCGCTCGTGCGTGAGCTGTCGAAGGCGACGGACTACGAGATCGAGGGTCACTGGCTCGAGGTCTATGGCCGCTGCCACGCCTGCCGGCTGCTGAAGAAGGAGGCGGTGGCCGTTGATTGAGCGCACGCCGCTCTCCTCCGGCATCGCCGGCGGCACCATGCCTGCGTCACACGCAAGCTGCCTGGTGCTGCGTGATGTCACCATCGCCTACGGCCGTCATGTCGTGCTCGCGCACGTCGATGCTGATATCCCCCGCAGCCAGGTCGTCAGCATCGTCGGGCCCAACGGCTCCGGCAAGAGCACGCTGCTGAAGGCGATCGCCGGCCTCGTGCCGCTCGCGGGCGGCGAGATCACGCTGTTCGACGAGCCGATCGAGCGCATGCGCCGTCACGTCGCCTACGTGCCGCAGCGCGAGGACGTGGACTGGGAGTTCCCCGTCTCGGTCCACGATGTGGTGATGATGGGGCGCTACCCGCGCCGCGGCTGGCTGCGCCGCTCGACGGCCGAAGACGAGCGCATCGCCGCGGGCGCGCTGGACCGCCTCGGCATCGGCAACCTCGCCGGCCGCCAGATCGCCGAACTGTCGGGCGGCCAGCAACGCCGCACCTTCATTGCCCGCGCCGTAGCGCAGGAGTCCGACGTGATCCTGCTCGACGAGCCGATGGCCGGCATCGACGCGGAGACGCACGACCGGATCCTGGAGCTATTCGACGAGTGGCACGCCGAGGGCAAGGTTGTGCTGCAGGCGACGCACACGCACATTCACGGCGGGTCGATGATCGTGCTGCGGCGCACCGCCGAGCCGTTCCCGGCCGACCAGTTCGAGCACCACGCCGCGGAGGGCGGAGAGCACCATGTCCACCCTCATTGACCCGCTGCGCGATCCCGCGTTCGTGCGCGCGCTGATCGACGTCGTCGCCGTCGCGATCATTGCCGGCGTGGTCGGCACGTTCATCGTGCTGCGCGGCATCGGCTTCCTGGGCGATGCGCTGGCGCACGCGATCTTCCCGGGCGTCGTGACGGCGTTCCTCGTGGGCGGCAACCTGCTGGTCGGTGCGCTCATCGCCGGCCTGGCAACCGCCGCGATCATGGGGCTGCTCACGGCTAACGAGCGCGTGCGTGACAACACGTCGATCGGCGTCATCTTCACGGCGGCGTTCGCGCTCGGCGTCGTCATCCTCACGAATCACTCGGTGGACGCCGAGGAGCTCGAAGGCATCCTGTTCGGCGACCCCCTCGGCGCCCGGACGCTCGATGTGGCGCTCACGATCGCGATCGGCGCGGGCGTCGTCGGCACGGTGGTCGTGCTGCGGCGGCTGTTCGTGATGGCGTCGTTCGACCCGGCCGGCGCGCGCGCCATGGGGCTGCCGGTCGTCGGGCTGGACGTGTTGCTGCTGGCGCTGACGGCGCTGACGGTCGTCGTCTCGTTCAAGGCCGTGGGCAACATCCTGGTGATCTCGCTGCTGATCACGCCGGCGGCGACCGCACGGCTCTTCACCGACCGCCTGGTGCCCATGGCCGCGTTGGCCGCCCTTATCGGCGCGCTGGCGTCCGTGGCGGGCATCTACGTCGGCTATCACCTGGAGACGTCGTCGGGCGGTGTCATCGTGCTGATCGCGACGGTCACGTTCTTCGCCGCGTGGCTGTTCGCTCCCGCGCACGGCGTGGTCGCCGTGAAGATGGCGCGCCGGGGCGGCACCCTGCTACGATCCGAGCCGGAGGCCGTTGCGGAGGTCATCCTCGCTTCGCCGGAGATCCGCGCGCCCCACGATGCCTGACTGATGCGACATCTCACTGTCTTCGCGCTCGCCGTCTCGTTGCTGGCAATGTTCGTTATGTCATGCGGCTCCGAATCGCGCGCCAGCGGCGGCGTCATCATCGAGCCGCTCCCGTCCAGCACGCCCGGATTCACGCAGCTCGGCATCCAGCCGATCACGCCGCTCGCCGACCCAACGGAGGCGCCTTCCGCCCCGGATGAACCCATCACCCCACCGGCGGAAGTGGACGCCACGCCCACGTCGGCGCCCGCACCCGAGGCGACGGCCGCTAATGACAGCCTCGCGCCGGCGGAGGGCCGCTGGATCGACGTGGACGTCACGCGCTTCGTCGTGCGGCTGATGGATGGGACGGCGGTGACGCGGGAGATATCGCCCGTCGCCGTCGGCGCGCTCGTCGACACCGGCGACTACGCGTCGACCCAGACGGGCCTGTTTCACGTCTACAACAAGGCAGAGGATCTCGCCTGGGATGCGCCATACCAGACTTACATCAGCCACTGGGTCGGATTCGACCCGGACAAGGCCAACGGCTTCCACTCGTTCCTGAAAGACGAGACAGGGAAGGTTGTCGATGCGTCTACCGGCCGCGTCTCCAACGGGTGCATCCGCACCGGCGCGGAGGACGTGATCTTCGCCTTTGCCGAAGTCGGCATGCCGGTGTATGTGCACGTGTAGTTGTCAGTTCACAGTTGACAGTTCACAGTGTTCGAGGGCCAGTTTGTTCCCACTACGAATACGCTGGCGCACGATGGTGCCGGCCGACTGTTAACTGATGACCGTGAACTGTGAACTCGGCCCTACAACACCGACTCGTGCGGGTCGAAGGCGGGGTACGGCGGGAAGAGGGATTCCAGTTCGCGGCGGATCGGGTCGTCCGGCGGAAGGAAGCGGCTGAAGTCGCCGTCGGGTTCCGGGCGCTCGCGCTGGCCCGTCACCTTCGCGTCCATAATCTTGTTCTGGAGCATGATCAGCCCCGTCAGCAGCGACTCCGGCCGTGGCGGGCAACCGGGCACATACACGTCGACCGGGAGGACCAGGTTCACGCCCGGCATGACGCTGTAACCGTAGGCAAACGGCCCGCCCATGATCGCGCAGCCGCCCATCGAGATCGCCCATTTCGGCTCGGGCATCTGCAGCCAGATGCGGCGGATCGCGGGCGCCATCTTCCACGTGCAGGTGCCCGACACGATCATCAGGTCCGATTGCCGCGGCGAGGCGCGGAAGATCTCGGCGCCGAACCGGGCGATGTCGTAGCGCGGCGTCGCCGTCGCGATCATCTCCATCGCGCAGCACGCCAGCCCGAACATCGTCGGCCACAGGGATGAGCTGCGCGCCCAATTCATGATCGTATCGACGCCCGTGAGCAGGATGTTCTGGCTCACGTCCGCATCGATATCCTGAACCTGGCCGAGCAGCGGGATGGTGTCTTGGGTCATGGAGATCATTCTGACCGATGCCCCTACTTTGGGCAATCTTTCACAATCGGCGTTTGGGGTCTGCCTCAGAAGAAGCTGCGGCCGGCCTTCTCTCGCAGCGGCCCCGCCATGGGCAGCCCATCGACCATCTCCCGCGGCTCCAGCTTGCGCTCGCACGACTTGTCCAGCGTGACGCGGTCGGCGATGTACTCCATCCGCGGCACCGCGTACCCGCAGGACGTCTGCACCTTCTCCACGTCGATGAAGAAGGCCTGCCGCACGTACGGATGAAAGTCGTCCTGGAACGCCGCCTTGTACTGACGCAACGCCGGGTCGTCGAGGTCGACGCGGCGGCCGCGCCCGTACAGCCGCACGATGCCCGCCGTCGGCTCGAAGCTGCAGAGCATCAGCGTGACGCGCCCGTTCTCCGCGGTGTGCTTCGCCGTCTCATTGCCGCTGCCCGGATAGTCGAGGTAGCCGACGAGGTTCGGCCCCAGCACCCGCAACAGCGTCCGCCCCTTCGGCGAGAGGTTCGGAAAGCCACCGTTCGGGTCGCCCGGCGCGGTCGCGATGAAGAACATGTGCTGCCGCCCGATGAACGCCCGCAGCGCATCGTCGATGTGATCGTGCCAGTCAGCCATGCGGCCTCCTATCTGTGCGCCTCATCAGTTGATCGCGGTCGATGTGCAGAACCGCTCTGGGTCGAACCGGCAGCTGTGCGCCTTGATGAAGTCGCGGGCGCGCTCGTCGCTGTAGTCCGCCGCGGCGAACGTATCGACGCGCGTCCACGACGCGAGCCCGATGGTGTCGTCGTCGAGGTCGGGATCCGGCGACATCACCACCTTCGCCCCAAGCGACAGTTCTTGTGCCACCAGGTCCTTGAGCCGCTCCACCGTCGATGCGCAGTCGTCGCTGGCGCAGTTGTAGCCGACGTAGACGCCGGCGTGCTCCTGGATGTGGGGGATCGCCTCGCGCGGGACCGCGAAGTCGTAGATGTCCGGATCCGGCGGGATCTTCAGACGATGTCCGTCCTCAAGCTTCACGGTCCCCTGTACGGGCAGGTGATAGCCGGACGTCGGCGGGTTCGATGCGTAACAGTTCGCCTCGATCCTGTCAGCGTCGCAGAAGGGTACGTGACGCGGGAGCGGATACGTCGACAGGTGCGCGCGCCCCTGCGACGGCACGAAGCGGCCGGGCAGGCCGGCGCTGTCATCCATCTCCGCGCGGTCGGCCGCCGTAAGCGCCGGTTTCGCCTGCGCCCCGGGTTGGCCGCCTCCGGGCACCGATGCCGCCGCCGCGCGGACATCGATCGGGTCATCGCCGACGACCACGCCGGTAAGCAGTGCCCCGTACCCAATGAGATCGACGGCGACGAGCGCGGCCACCATCGCCATCAAGCCGAACTTCAGCAGCGCACCCAGGAATCGCATCAGGCGGTGAGTATACCGGGGCGCAGGTTTGTCCCTCGCGCCGTGGTGACTAGACTGGCGGTTGCATGAGCCAACGCCGCCGCCAAATTCGACGCATGCTCGTCCGCACGTGGCCGCTGTTGGCTTCGCTGGCGCTGCTGGCCGGTACGCCGCTGATGCTGAGCTTGAACCGTCACGGACGCGTCGCCGTCCGCACATCGCTGTTCCTGCCGGACATGGTGCTGCAAGTCCCGTACATCCGTCCTGTCAAGCTCATCTCCTCCGCTCCCCGCCGCGAGCACATCACCATCGACTACGAGAGCCGCAACGGCCCCCGCTCGATCGAGGCCGACATCTACATCCCGGCGCACGGAACCAACCACCCCGGGATCGTCTTCTCGATGGGCGCGCCGCCGCTTGACCTCGACGAGCCGCGCCTGGTGCGAGTCGCCGAGGACTCAGCACGCGCGGGGGTGGTCATCATCGTGCCGTTTTCGGAGCGGCTCGACGACGTAAGCATCGTCCCGGAGGAGATCGACGCGCTGGTGGCGCAGTTCCAGTTCGTGCGTGACCTGCCGGGTGTGGACCCGGAGCGCGTGGGCTTCTTCGGCGCCAGCGTGGGCGGTTCGCTCGCGCTCGTGGCCGCGGCTGACCCACGCATCAACGAACAGGTGGACCTTGTGGTCTCTTTCGGCGGTTACTTCGACGCGCTGGAGACGTTCGGTGCCATCCGCACGCACCGCATCCGGTATCAGGACATCGACCAGGAGTGGAAGCCGCGCGAGCACGCCGAGCGTGTGGTGGCTCACCAGCTGATCGACCGCGTGGACGACGCGGACGACCGCGAGTTGTTGGAGAAGGTGTTCCTGGACTACGAACCAGCGACCGATGCGCAGATCGCAGCGCTCGGGGACGTCGGCCACAGCGCGTACGACTTCCTCGCGAACACGGACCCCGCGGCGGTCACCACGCTGATCGAACGCCTGCCATCCGATGCCGTCGTGGAGCTTGACTACCTGTCACCAAAGACGAGCATCGGCGACGTGAAGGCGGAGATGATCATCATCCACGACCGCGCCGACCCGTTCATCCCGTACACGGAGTCGCGGCGGCTGCGGGACGCGGCCGATCGCCGCGCGGATCTGCATTTCTCGGAGATCAGGTTGTTCGAGCACGTGCAGCCGAAACTGAACCAGCGCCCGGAGATCATCGCGCTGGACACGACGCGGCTGCTCTACCGCCTCTACCAGTTGCTGCTGCAATGGGACTGAGGCTCAGTCTTCGAGGAGCCCCTGCGACGCGAGGAACTGCCTGGCATCTTCGACGCTGCTGAACACGCGCGAGCCGAGCGCGTCCAGCGTGTCCACGACGTCGTCATCGGCAGCGTCATCGTAGGCCGCGTCGACGATGCTCGCGCGCTCGACGCGGCCCTGCGCCGCGAAGCCGTTTTCAATGTACGGGGCGACCTTAGTCCACTTGACAGCCATCGCTGCTCCTTCGTCTATTCGCGGAGTCCGGCGGAGTATAGCGGGGCGAGCGGCAGCGCGAAACGCCGCTACCCGCCGCCGCCTGCGGTGATGTCGCGGCGCCGATACAGGATGAATCCGACAGCGAGGAACACCGCCATGTAGACGAGCAGGATCATCGCCGCCTCGGCCGGAGAATGAACGCCGCGCTCGCGAAGAGCCCGCGCCGAAGGTCCGAAGTTGGGCAGCCCGGCGGGGATCTCGTTCTGCAAGAGGATCACGTCACGGTTGGCGTCGATCAGGTAGTTCGGCATGCTCTTCCACGGCTCGCCGCCCAGCCGCATCAACCCGCTGATCAGCGGCTCGAGGAACGCGACGCCGATGCCCGCGCCGACGCCGGCGAGCGTCGAGCGGCCGGCGATCGCCGCACCGAACGCCAGCGCGACGTACGGCGCGACGACGAACAACGTGCGTCCGTACGCGAGCACCTGGTCGTACACGAACGCGCGCGTGACGAAGCTGAAGTCGACGCCGCCGTTGGTGGCCGTGATCACCGTGCTGTAGAGCATCGCGACCAGCGCCGCCAGCAGCGCGCCCATGGCGACGAAGCCGCACACGACGATCAGCCGCGCCGTGAGCAGCCTCAGCCGCCCGCTCGAGGCCGTGGCCATGAGCCGCACCGTGCCCCACGCGTACTCGCTGCCGACCGCGCCCGCCGCCAGGATGATCGCCAGGAGCGTGCCAAACTGCGCGACGATCTGCAGCGCGAACGGCACGCCGGTCTCCAGGAACAGCCCCCGCCGCAACTGCTCGTACGGGATCCGCTGCCCTTCTTCGAGGAAGCTGCCGGTGCGGCTGCTGATGCTCCAGACGATCGAATAGAGCAGCACGACGAGCGCGACGAGCAGCAGCCCGAGCACCCACGTCATCATCCGCTTGCGCAGCTTGAAGAACTCGGCAGCGATCAAGTGGCCCATGTTCACGCGTCCACCGCCTCGCCCGTGAGCTCCAGGAAGACGCTCTCGAGCTCCACCTCCCAGGGCGACAGCTCCGACACGTAGATCCCCCTCGATGCCAGCGCCATGTTCAGCTCGGCCGATTTCGCGACGGGCGCCGCCGCCCGCACGAATCCGTCGATGCGGTCAACCGCCGTAACCCACGGCACGCCGGCCAGCGCGCCCACGAGCGCGTCATTGTCTTCGGCCTTCAGCCGCAGGTACTGGCCGCGGCCCAGCAGTTCGGCGACAGTGCCCTGCGCGACCATGCGCCCTTTCTTGACGATGCCCACGCGGTCGCTGACCGCCTGCACCTCGTGCAGCAGGTGGCTGCAGAGGAACACCGAGCGCCCCTCCCGCGCCAGCCGCGGGATCAGTTCGCGCACCTCACGCGTGCCGGCGGGGTCGAGGCCGTTGGTCGGCTCGTCGAGGATGATCAGCTCGGGGTCGCGCAGCAGCGTCGAGGCGATGCCCAGCCGCTGCTTCATGCCGAGCGAGTACGTCTTGTACGGGTCGCGGCCACGTTCGTGCAGCCCCACCAGCTCCAGCATCTCGCCGATGCGGGCATCCGGGATATCGCCGAGCGACATCGCCAGCGCGCGCAGGTTGTCGTAGCCGGAGAGGTACGGATAGAACGCGGGCGTCTCGATGACGGCGCCGATGCGGCGCAGCGCCGGCCACGGGTGGGTCGCCATGTCGTCGCCGAAGACGAGCGCCCTGCCACGGGTCGGGCGCACGAGCCCGAGGACCATGCCGACGGTCGTGCTCTTGCCGGAGCCATTAGGGCCCAGGAAGCTGTACACCTCGCCGTCGAAGACCTGCAGGTGCATGTCAGCGACGGCCGTGATGCGGCCGTACTGCTTCCAGAGCCCTTCCGTACGGAGAATCTCGCGGCCCTGCGACACGAAGCCCACCCTTCGATCCATCTTAGCAGCCGGTACCGGCCCGGCCGCCGGCGTACGTGTTATGCCGACGGCGTCGCATTCAGCCGGCGCATCGAACGCGTCAAGGGTTCGCAGCTTGAGGGAAGCGGCAGCGATTGGATACCATGCGGCGCCGGGAGTGATTCCGGACGAGCGCCTTCCCTGGTAGCTCAATGGTAGAGCAATCGGCTGTTAACCGATTGGTTGTAGGTTCGAGTCCTGCCCAGGGAGCCAAACTTTCCAACTCCCCTGTCGCCCACCAAACCTCGCGTGGCGTTCCGCGGTGAGCGCCGCCTGGCGCCCGGCTTGCGCTAACAGAGCCCGAACAGCTTTGCCTGGATCAGCAGGTCGGTAGAGTTGATGTTGGCGTCCTTGTTCACGTCGAAGTCGGCCACGTACTTGGGTCCGCTCTTTGGCCCGAAGGACTGCGCCACCATGAGCTGATCCGTCGAGTTCACCTTCGTGTCGTTGTTGAGGGACGCCGCTTCCCTGCCGTCGTTGCAGACGTCGCGATCGCTGTCGAGCGCCAACGGGTCGCTACCGTAGCGCAGCACTTCGACGCTGTCGAGCAGCTTGTCGCCGTCTGTGTCGGGCAACGCGGGGTTGGTGCCAAGCGACGCCTCCAGGCTGTCGGCGAGGCCGTCGTGGTCTGTATCGCCGGGCACGTTCACCACCACGGGCTTCGATGCGGCGTTGGCCGGATCGGTGCCCATCATGCACTCCGCGCCATCCGTGAAGAGGTCGTCGTCCGTGTCGAGCAGCAGCGGGTTCGTGTTCGCCGAGGCTGAGGCGCACGCGCCATGGCTCGCCTGCCCGGCTCCGATGTAAATCTCCGTCTGGTCGGGGATGCCATCGTTGTCGGCGTCCGGATCGCAGGCGTCCCCGCTGTCGTCCGAGTTGACGACGGTGGTGTCGTCGAAGAACGGTCTGCCGTACGGGTCCAGATCGATGGCGTTACGGTCGGTGTGTTGCTGCGAGGCGTTCGGGGCCGCCGGGCAGTTGTCGGCGCTATCCAGCACCGCATCACAGTCGCCATCGCCCGCGCAGCCGGCGTTGATCTGCACGACCTGCTGGAACGTCGGGCGATTGATGAACGCGAACGCCGGCGTGGACGAGATGCCGATGGCGGATGATCGCACGTCGTCGTCCGAAACGTTGCGTTTCCAGTCGATCACCTCCGGCGAACCGAACTCCGTCTGCAGCGAAGCAGCGGCCTGCCCGAGCGAGGACCAGAGCGCCGACGCGCACGCCGCCAGGTTGCCGGCGCCGCAGTACGTCTGCGACCACGGGCTGGCTACCGGCTGGCCCAGCGCCTGCCGCAGGTCCTTCTGGACGTGGCCGTACATGCCGCCGCCGAACGCCGAGCCGTTGTGGCCCTGCGGCGCGTCGTGCAACCCGACGCCGAGCGTTCCGATCGCGCCATACGATGATGCGTCGAACATCGCGTGGACCAGCGGCGACCACCAGGCGTCCATGATCGCCGGCGCCTGCGGGTCGTCGTACACACCGTTGTGGTCGAAGTCGCGGCGGTGCGCCGCCGCGGCCGCCCACGCGGCCAGCCGGTCGCGCATGTCCTGGACGCGCTGCTGGTCCGCTCCGCCGGGCGCGGTCGGGCCCATGACCTGGAGCAGCAGGGGGAGGACCTCCTGGCCTCGCAGGTCGACGGTGCCGGCGTCCTCCATGGCGTTGACGAGGGCGGCGCGGTCCAGCGGACCGGCCGCGATAGCGTCTTCGATGCGCGAGCTGAGCATCTGGACGCGGAAGACGGGCCCGTTCGAGAAGTCGCGGTCGTTCGACATGAACTGCGGCGCCTGCTTGTTGTTCCATGACGCGAGGTAGCCCTGCGCGGGGTTCAGCGCCCACGGCTGCGAGGCCAGCGGGATGTCCCCCTGCCAGTCCCACTGCCCGGTGCCCCAGGCGGGCAGATAGGGATCGACGCCCTGCGCGCGCTGCGGGCATGCGCACGAGTGCTGGTAGCCGATGTCGGTCGCATCGACGTAGAACCAGTTGAAGGAGTAGTCGATGCCGTCCCCCATATTCGAGCGGAAGTCCGAGAAGCCGTTCGTCATGTGGGCGGGGTCGTTGACGCGGTAGAAGCCGTGCGCCGAGCCGAGCTCGTTGCCGTACGTCGAGCGGTGATTGGCGATCGCGATCGGCGTGCCATCAGCAAGGGTGCCGCGCTGGCTGATCGGCCCGTAATCCGCCGTGCGCTCGACGCGCCAGGAGATCGCGGGCGTCGTGCCCTGGACGTGCTGATACGTCGTGATGGGCAGGCAGGTGGCGTTGTGGAGGTATCCCATGGGGCCGGGGGTCGCCGCGCGGCCGGGCGGG
>Ga0080064_1002785_pt1 | contig 28109 bp, 31 predicted proteins | sample Subgrocontami54m_FD_69260 | JGI IMG/M metagenome (GOLD analysis project Ga0080064, IMG submission 69260) | Subsurface groundwater microbial communities from S. Glens Falls, New York, USA - GMW46 contaminated, 5.4 m (SPADES assembly) (version 2) ...
CTCACCGTGAACGGAATGTAAAAGGATTTATGCTGCACTACACGAGGGAGACCCGATGCCTCAGTATAGAGCGTTAGAGCAGTGGGTGGATCAGGTAGCGAGAATGACCCGTCCGGACCGCCTCCATTGGTGCGATGGGTCAGAGGAGGAGTATCAGGTCCTGATTGAGGGGATGCTACGGGATGGGACCTTAATTGGACTGAACCATCAGCGCTACCCGGGATGCTACTTGCATCGGAGCCATCCGTCGGATGTCGCCAGGACCGAGCATCTGACCTTCATCTGCACGTCTCGAAAGGAGGATGCCGGCCCCACGAATAACTGGATGGAGCCCAAAGAGGCGCGCGAGCAAGTCGGGAAGCTGTTCCAGGACAACATGAGGGGCCGGACGATGTTTGTCGTCCCCTATCTTATGGGCCCGCCCGGCTCTCCCTACAGCAAGATCGGCGTGGAGATTACGGATAGCCCCTACGTCGTCGTCAACATGCGGCTCATGACCCGCATGGGAAAGGTCGCGCTTGAGCGGCTTGGCGAATCAGACAGTTTTGTCCGTGGCCTGCACTCGCTTGGGGACCTGAGTCCGGACCGCCGCTTCATCCTTCACTTCCCGGAGGAGCGCCTCATCTGGAGCATCGGGTCGGGGTATGGGGGCAACGCCCTGTTGGGGAAGAAATGCCACTCCCTTCGTATCGCCAGTTGGATCGGTCGAGAGGAGGGCTGGTTGGCCGAGCATACCCTGATCATCGGGGTGGAAGATCCGTCAGGGCAGGTCACCTATATGGCGGCCGCCTTTCCGAGCGCCTGCGGCAAGACCAACCTGGCAATGCTTGTCGCCCCTCTACAGCTCTCGGGCTACAAGGTGTGGACTGTGGGCGATGACATCGCGTGGATGCACGTCGGGCCCGACGGACGGCTGCGGGCCATCAATCCGGAGGCTGGGTTTTTCGGTGTCGCCCCCGGCACCAGCGTCAAGACGAATCCGAACATGATGGCGGCGATCGGCCGAAATGTGATCTTCACCAATGTGGCCGTGACGCCGGAGGGCGAGCCATGGTGGGAGGGAAAAGACCCGACACCGCCCGGCGGCCTCGTTGATTGGCAAGGCAACCCTTGGACGCCTGGGGAGGGGGCGGCCGCCCATCCTAACTCGCGTTTCACGGTTCCCGCCAGGCAGTGCCCGTCGATCTCCCCTCACTGGGAGGATCCGGAAGGCGTCCCGATCTCGGCGATCATCTTTGGAGGACGCCGGGCTCGGGTGGCGCCGCTCGTCTACCAATCATATAGTTGGCAGCACGGTGTCTTCGTCGGGGCCGGCATGGCCTCTGAGACCACAGCCGCACAGTCAGGCGCGGTCGGGGTCACCCGGCGCGACCCGATGGCGATGATCCCATTCTGCGGGTATAACATGGCCGACTACTTCGCCCACTGGCTTGAAATGGGCCCGCGGAGCGCCCATCCCCCCGCGATCTTCCACGTCAACTGGTTCCGGACTGATACGCAGGGCCGCTTCCTCTGGCCCGGCTTTGGCGAAAACATTCGCGTTCTCAAGTGGATCCTGGAGCGAGTTCAAGGTCAGGGCAAGGCCGTCGAGACCCCCATCGGGTTCATTCCTACATCTGATGCGTTGGAGATGGATGGGCTCAGATTGCCCGCTGGCGCCACGGATGAGCTTTTAAGGATCGACTCCGGCGCCTGGTCTGCAGAGCAGGAGGAGCAGGGCCTGTTCTTCGGCCGGCTTGCCGCGCGCCTGCCCGTCCAGATCTGGCAGGAGCATGAAATGCTCCGCCAGCGGCTCAGCCGCCTCAGCGTCCCCGTCAACGCCGCCGAGCCGCCACACGTACCGTAGTTGCTAGCCCTCCGGCGATTCTGACTCGAATTTGCCCCTCAAATATAGAGAGAGGATTGTCAGTGCGAGCCCACGAGCACACCAAAGAACTGGCGGCGGCCAATGAAGCATTGCGAGTCGCAATCGCTGAACACCAGCGGGCGGAGGAGGCGCTGCGGGTAAGTGAGGGAAAATATCGCGCTCTCGTGAGCGAGATTAACGACGGGCTGTTTGTGGTGGACGCTCAGGGAGTCATCACCCTTGCAAACCGGTCGCTGGCCAAGATTCATGGCGTTGAAAGCCCGGAACACCTCGTAGGCCGAAGCTTCTTGGAATTCATTGCCCCCGTCGAGCTGAACCGCGTGAAGGAGTTGTTCGGCCGCGCGGTAGAGACCAGGATCCCGGCTGAGGTCGTAGAGACTCAGATCGTGCGCCCGGATGGGGAGAGCGTGTTTGTTGAGGTGAAGCCGGTTCCCATCCTGGAGGATGGCGGGGTTGTGGGCTTCCGGGGAATCCTACGGGATGTCACAGAGCGCAAGCGATCGGAACTCGCCCTGCGAAAGACTTACGACCTTCTTATGGCGGTAGTTGAGGCCTCGCCAATGGGCATCACCATTCTCGATCTTGATGGGAACGTCAGGCTGTGGAACCCGGCAGCGGAACGAATCTTCGGGTGGCGGAAAGAAGAGATCTTGGGGTGTCCGGTCCCCACTGTCCCCCCCGAGAAGCGCGAGGAGCACAGGGCGATTCTGGAGCGGGTTCTGGGAGGCGAGGACTTCTCAGGCCTCGAGGTGGTTCGCCAGAAAAAGGACGGCTCTCGCGTCGACTGCAGCCTGTTCACGGTGCCCCTTTACGATAATAAGGACGGTATCTACAGCGTCCTCGGGATCATGGTTGATATCACGGAGCGCAAACGGGCGGAGGTGCTGATCCGCCAGCAGGTCGCGGCGCTCGAGGCCACTGCGAACGGCATCGTCATCACCGACCGGGAGGGCGCCATCATCTGGACCAACCCGGCCTTTACCACACTGACCGGTTACAGCCTGGAGGAGGCGATCGGACAGACCCCGCGTCTGCTCAAGTCTGACGCCCAGGATCAGGCGTTCTACCATAACCTTTGGGAGACCATCCTTTCCGGGAGAGTGTGGCAAGGAGAGACCGTCAATCGCCGCAAGGATGGCAGCCTGTATACCGAGGATCAAACCATCACCCCGGTCCGGGACGAACGCGGGGACATTTCCCACTTCATCGCCATCAAGCGCGACATCACTGAGCACAGACACCTCGAAGAGCAGCTTCGCCAGGCGCAGAAGCTGGCGGCCGTCGGCCTCCTGGCCGGGGGGATAGCGCACGACTTCAATAACCTCCTGAACGGGATCATCGGCTTCGCGCAACTGGCCTTGAGGGAGATACCCGCGGATAGCAAGGGGCACCATTACCTCAGCCGGGTGCCGGAGATGGGCCGCCGGGCCGCGAGTCTTGTAGCCCAGGTACTGAGCTTTGCGCGGAAGACCCCGCTGCGACGGAAGCCGCTGGACCTGAACCCGATGCTCCAAGAGACAGTGAGCATCTTGCGACGCACGCTCCCAGAGGCGATCGCGATCAAGCCGGAGCCCAGCCATGAGCCCCTCGTCGTTAATGCCGATGGCGCCCAAGTGCAGCAGATTCTCCTCAACCTTACCACCAACGCCTGTGACGCTATGCCTCAGGGGGGGACCCTGACCCTTCGGCTGACGCCGGTCACGCTTATCGAGGCGAGCCTGGGTGAGCATCCAGAGCGCCGGCCTGGCGCCTTCGCCTGCCTGACCGTGGCCGATACCGGGACCGGCATCCCGGCCGCCATCCGGGATCGCATCTTCGAGCCCTTCTTCACGACCAAGGAGACTGGCCATGGAACCGGCTTGGGCTTGGCCTCGGTCTACGGGATCGCTCACCAGCACGAGGGCTGGATCGAGGTGGAGACGGCCGAAGGCCAAGGGAGCGCCTTCCACGTCTTCCTCCCCCTGGTTCCCGCTCTGACAGAAGTCGCGCCCTCGGCCGAGAAGGCTCTGCCGCGGGGGACCGAGACGCTCCTGTTAGTGGAGGACAGTCCGATGGTCCTGGAGTTGGGAGAAGTCCTCCTGAGCGACCTTGGGTACACCGTCCTCAGCGCTGCAGATGGCGTCGAGGCGTTGACGGTCTTCCAGGCTCACTCCGACATCGCCCTGGTCCTCACCGACGCCATCATGCCTCGGATGGGGGCGGCAGACCTGATTCCGGCCCTGCGCGCCCTCAACCCTGACATCAAGGTGCTGGTTGCTACCGGCTATGCCCCGGACGAGATTCAGCATGGCCTGGAACGCTCGGGGGTTGCCGGTTATGTTTGGAAGCCGTTTTCCCAGGCCGACCTGGCTACTGCGGTCCGCGCTGCCATCGACGGCGAAGCGCCTGCCGGGCGCTCATCGGGGGGCTCAGGCGCGACCGCCTGAGGGGAGCCCGCCTGTTCGATCAGCGAGCGGCCTTTTCCTTCCCATTGGATAACATAAGAAATTGGGATGGCTTGATGCCCGGAGGGAGGCAGTGGAAGAACAGTTTGTCGCTATCACGCTTCACCGGATCGCCGGCCAGATAGTCTGCGGCGCCGTCACCCTGGCCAGGCAGCCGGATCGCTCCTGGTGGGGGAAATGCGGCAAGTGCGGGGAGGAGTTCCGGCTGGAACCGGATGCCCGGTTCGAGGGGCAGGTCCGCGCGATGAGGAATTGACTGATGCTAAACATCGAGCTGAAAGCGCGCTGTGAAGATCTCGGAAAGCTTCGAGAGAGTTGCGAGTCGCTTGGGGCGGAGGGTCAGGAGCCGGAGCGGCAGGTCGATACCTATTTCAGCGTGAGCCATGGCCGCCTCAAGCTCCGGGAGTCGTTAGAGTCAGGGGCCGAGCTGATCTATTATGCCCGAGACGATGTTGCCGGGGCGCGGGAAAGTCACTACGATCTCTATCAAGTAGAGGATCCTGAGGGTCTCAAGGCGATGCTGACCAAGGCGCTCGGTGTCAGTGTGGTGGTCGCGAAGCGGCGCGAGACCTTTGTGATCGGTAATGTCCGGATCCACCTCGACAAGGTGCAGGGGCTGGGCAGCTTTGTTGAGCTTCAAGGGACTATCGATCACTCGGGGGAGCTGCCGCTGGTCGCCGACGAGGTCCAAGGCGTGCAGCGGGCGCTGGGGATCGACCCGCAATCTCTCGTCAAAGAGTCCTACGCAGTCTTGGCCGGCAGGGCGGAGGTAACGCGAGGGCCTTGCGCTAATTGACCAGCCCTCGAATCCCTCCTCGCCCCCCTTTTGAAAAGGGGGGTTGGGGGGATTTTGCTACAGGGAATTACAACGTTCATGCCCGTGGGCGTGCCGCAGACACCAGTGGCAATGCAAGCGACTGAAAGGTGAGCAATCTCGTCCCGGGGGATAGATTGTATGGAGCATCGCAGGTTTGGACGCACAGGCGTTCAGGTATCGGAGATCGGCTTTGGGGCCTGGGGGATCGGCAAGGGGTGGTGGGGCGAGGCCGACGACACCCTCTCGGTCAGGGCTCTGGCGAGGGCGCTGGACCTGGGCGTCACCTTTATCGATACCGCGTATGCCTATGGCAATGGGCACAGCGAGCGGCTGATTGCCAGGGCCGTCAGGGAGACCCGGCGGCGCGTATTTATCGCCACCAAGGTTCCATTGAAAAGCGCCGACTGGCCGCCCAAGCCGGGGACCACGGCGCGGCAGGCCTTTCCCGCCGATTGGATCATCACGCACACGGAGCAGAGCCTCCAGAACCTTGGGGCGGAGTGCCTCGATCTTCAGCAGCTTCACGTCTGGCGCGATGAGTGGCTCGGTGAGTTGGAATGGCAGGAGGCGGTGTATCGGTTGAAGCAGCAGGGGAAGATCCGATTCTTTGGGGTCTCACTCATGGATCACCAGCCAGGGAGCGCGCTGAAGCTCGTGAGGTCCGGGCTGGTCGATACCGTCCAGGTGATCTACAACATCTTCGACCAATCCCCGGAAGAGGTCCTGTTCCCCCTGTGCCGGGAGCATGACGTCGGCGTGATCGCCAGGGTCCCTTTCGACGAAAGGGGACTGACCGGAAGCCTCTCACCGGAAACGACCTTCCCCCCCGATTCATTTCAGGGCTTCTACTTCCGCGGGGACCGGCTGCGGGAGACGTGTGAGCGCGTTGATCGTCTCAGACCGCTGCTGGGAGGGGAGATCAAGACAGTGGCGCAGCTTGCCCTCAAGTTCTGCCTGAGCCACCCGGCGGTCTCAACCGTGATCCCCGGGATGCGGAGGCCGGAGCATGTGGAGGCGAACTGCTCGGTCTCCCACAGCAAGCCGCTGCCACCTGAGACACTCGCTGCCCTAAGGGCTCACGTCTGGTCCAGGAACTTTTATTAGTAGGTGGAGCCAGCCCCTTCTCATCTGTCATCTAGCGCCGACATCGGCGACGTTAATCACCGCAAAGTCCGCCATTTCCACGAAAGCGGGAATCCAGGGAGAAACTGGATTCCCCCGTATCAAGTATGGGGCAGGCTTGTCAAGCCCGGAATGGCAAACAGGACATGGCCCAGTCTGCCAGGTGAATTGAACCCGAAAGGGTCGTGTGCTATTCTTCTTCGCATGTAGAGAGGTCTCTGCTTATTGGGATGGAGGCCCCCAGGAGGACACGCAGACGTGAACGACACCTGGAAAGATTATGTTATTGCGACCTATCGCCTGGCCGCCTCAGGCGATCTGGCCAAGAAGGCCGAGACGATCGCGCTGGGCATGACCGTCGGCAGTTGGACCGGCCTGCCGGCCGCCCGGCAGGAAGCGCTGGATCGCCACGCCGGCCGCGTGGTGACGGTGGAGGGGAACCTGATCCGTATCGCCTACCCGCTGGCGAACCTCACACCCGACCTCCCGGCGCTGCTCACCTGCACCTTCGGCAAGCTCTCCATGGATGGCAAGATCCGCCTGGTGGATCTCACCCTGCCACCCCACTTCGCCGCCGCCTTTGCTGGGCCGAAGCTGGGGGTGGAAGGGGTACGCGAGAGAACCGGGGTCCACGGCCGACCGTTGCTCATGAGCATCTTCAAGTCCTGCCTTGGGCTTACACTTACTGAGCTGGCCGAGGGCTTTTTCCAGCAGGCATTGGGTGGCGTGGACCTGATCAAAGACGACGAGATCTTCTTCAACGACTCGGAAGCCCCTTTTGAGCGGCGCCTGGAGGCGTGCCTGAAGGCGGGTGAGCGGGCGCGGCGGGAGACGGGCCAGACGGTGATCTACGCGATCAACCTCACTGGCCCGGTGCATCAGTTGCCCGAGAAGGCCCGACGGGCCGTGCGCCTGGGAGCGAATGCCCTGCTCATCAATGTAGTGCCCTACGGGTTTGACCTTATGCAGCGACTGGCTGAGGATCCGGAGATTACCGTGCCACTCGTGGCCCACCCGGCGCTGGCTGGGGCCATGTACCCCTCCGGCGACTATGGCATCGCTGCGCCACTTTTGTTGGGGACGCTGATGCGGCTGGCCGGAGCCGACCTGGTCCTGTTCCCGTCCCCTTACGGCGGGATGGCCTTGGAACGGTCCGAGGCCCTGGATCTGGCCTCGCGACTCAAGGATAAGACCCACCTCCCCTGCCTTCCGGCCGTTCCTGTGCCTTCAGCGGGGATCCACCCAGGGCTGGTGCCACACATTATGGACGACTTCGGCTTCGATGTCGTGATCAATGCCGGCGGCGGCATCCACGGTCATCCAGGCGGGGCGGCTGCCGGCGGGCGGGCCTTCCGCGCAGCGATTGCCGCCAGTGTGGCCGGCGTTCCCTTAGAACAGGCTGCCGCAGAAAGTAGCGATCTTCGGGCGGCCCTTGACCTGTGGGGTAGCGGCAAGGCCTGACGCGCGGAAGGGTTTCCAGCATGAGTCGGCAGGTGGTCATCTTCTGCGACTTCGACGGGACAGCCGCCGAGCAGGAGGTCATCGTGTCCCTCTTTAAGGCCTTTGGCCCGCCAGGATGGGAGGCAGTACGTGACGCGATCATCGCCGGGACGATGAGCGTGCGGGAGGGAGTCGGTCGCCTCTTTGCCCAGATCCCTTCGCGTCGCGTCCCGGAGATGGTGGCGTATGCTCGAAGAAACGCCACGCTACGGTCCGGATTTCGGGAGTTTTTGGAGTACTGCCGGGTCCATGGTCACCGGTTTTTGCTGACCAGCGGAGGGATCGACTTCTTCATCTACCCTATCCTGGAGGGGCTCCTGGCTCGGGACCAGATCTACTGTAATGGGAGCGACTCCAGTGGCCCCACGGTGCGTATCCTCTGGCCCCACGGGTGCGACGAGCACTGTCAGGCCGACTGCGGGATGTGCAAACCCAGTATCATGCGTCGCTTTCCGCCGGAGCAGTATCGCAGAGTGGTGGTAGGAGACGGGGTCACGGACCTGCCTGCGGCCAGGCTCGCTGATCTGGTCGTCGCCCGCGATCTGTTGACCGTCAAGTGCCGGGAGGCCGGGATTCCCTATGAGCCGTTTGAGACCTTTTACGATGTTATGGTGGTGCTCGACCGCGTGGGGGCGGAGGTGTGCGGATGACAATGGCACACCAAGCCACGGAGCAGGCCCTGACAGCCTTGGTCGAGATTACGGCCAGCTTCGCCCGGCGGGGCTGGTTCCCCGCGACCAGTGGCAACCTCTCAACTCGGGTCAGCGCCCCGGGCGATCCACTCTTGCTGGTCGTCTCCGCTAGCGGTCGGGACAAAGAGGCGATGACGGCGGCCGACTTCGTCCTGGTGGACGAATCGCTTCAACCAGTGGGGCCCGGAGTTCAGCCTGTGGTGAGCCCAGCCGAACCACGCCCGTCGTCTGAGACCGTGGTTCATGCCCGCATCTACGAGGCCACCGGGTGTGGCTGTGTCTTGCATGTGCATACGGTGTGGAACAACCTGATTGCGGAGCTCTTCTCCTCCCAGGGTGAGGTCGTGCTCCGGGATCTTGAGATGATCAAGGGGCTCGACATCTGGGAGGAGGCGGCAGAGGTCCGGGTTCCTGTTGTGGAGAATCTTTTTAAGCTGCCTGCCCTGGCAGAGGCCGTGGTGGAGCGGATTACAGACCCGAGGGCGCCTGGCATCCTGATCCGGCGCCATGGACTGTATGCCTGGGGAGCGAATCCCTTCCAGGCCAAGCGCCACGTTGAAGCCTTCGAGTTCATGTTTGAATACCTGCTCCGTCGGTGGACTGTAGGGGCAGGCCGAGGCAGGACAAGGGGGGCATCGTGGGAGATGCCCAGGAATTGAATCAGAAGCTGACGGCTGAACGCTATGTTCCAGAACGGGAAGAAGATTGACTTCTCTTAGGCCATATGGTATATAGTGCCATATGGCGGCTACGCTGCTTTACCAAGAACGGTTCATCTACGCAGACGGAACGATACGAGAGATGGTGATATGGCGTCTGCCGAGAACGAGTAAAGACCGACGGCACGGCCTAAAATACCGCCTCTACTATGGGCTGGCAGATGGAACCTGCCTGGTGCGGTACGACAACGAGATTGGCAAAGGCGATCATCGGCATTACGGTAGCCGAGAACAGTCCTATCGATTCGTCGACGTCGAAACATTAGTACGGGATTTTCTCGCCGATATCGCCAAGTTGCGTGGAGGGACAGAATGAGCGGTAAGATTCGGATCGGTGTCGGCAAGGCAGAGGAATCGGCCCATCGGTTCATAGAAATCTGGCATCAGGCGGAGCAAGGAAAGAGAGTGAAGGTTCCTGAAGAGCGCCTTGTGTTTGAGGATCTCGAAACCTTGCTCAGGGTGCTGACGCCAAGACGGTGGGCGCTGTTGAGAAGGCTCAAGCGGGAGGGGTCCACAAGTGTGCGCGCGCTTGCGAAGCTTCTGGGCCGGGATTACAAGAACGTACATGCGGATGTGAAGGCGCTCGCGCTGCTGGGACTCATCATTCGGGAGGAGCGCGGTGGGGTGCTGGTGCCTTGGGAAACGGTCACTGCCGAGATGCGGCTTGTCGCATGACGGCGATCAGGCTACACCCCGACAACCAGCCCATCGAGGCGCCGGCGGAGATGGCGAGCTTTCTCGAAGGTGAGGGCCTCCTCTACCGCAACTGGGATGTGTCGAAGCTGCGAGGTGGATTGCGGGACAACTACGCCCTAACCGAGGCCGAAAAGGCGGAGATCCTGGCGACGTTTGAGGGCGACCTGGAGAAGCTCAAGGCTGAAGGGGGGTATGTTTCAGCCGACATCGTCGTCCTCTGGGAAAAGATCCCCGACCTGGAAACACTGCTCGACAAGTTTAACCGGGAACATCATCACAGCGAAGACGAGGTGCGGTTCGTGGTCGACGGCCACGGCATCTTCACGATCCGCGGGCGGAGTGGCCGCTACTTCGATGTAGGGGTAGGCCCAGGCGATCTGATTGCCGTACCTGCAGGTACCCGCCACTGGTTTACGCTGGCCGAGGATCGGCGGATCAAGTGCATTCGCCTCTTCCAGGACCCTGCCGGCTGGGCGGCCATTTACTGACACGATAGACCCCCTCCTCCAGCACCCATGCTGACCCGGTTTTGCAGCGGGATGTGCGGTGTGTTAGTCTGTTTTTGTGCGAGGCCGGGTTGGGAGCGAATGATGACCGAAGAGGCGAAGTTCACCATCGAAGTGCTCTGCCCTTGCTGCCAGGCGAGGCTGATCGTTGACCCCGAACGTGGCGCAGTCTTGCATCATAAGCTGCCACCCAAAGAGGCGGCCGTCACAGACCTGAAGGCCGCGGTCGAAGAACTGAAGGGCGAGGCTGGCCGGCGGGAGGCGCGCTTCAAGGAGTCGATGGAAGCGGAGAAAGAAAAAGGGAAGCTGCTGGAGCGGAAATTCAAGGAACTGCTCAAGAAGGCGAAAGACGAACCCGTCGCCCGGCCCATTCGGGACATCGACCTGGATTAGCCCCCACCTGTGGTGAGTCCAGCCGAACCGCCCATCGCGATGAACGATCACGACCTGCTCTGCACGCTCCTCAAGCGAGTCAGTCGCTCATTCTATTTGACCCTGAAGGTTGTTCCCGGCGATGTGCGGCGGCCGATCGGTCTAGCGTACCTCTTCGCCCGGGCGGCAGATACCATTGCCGATACCGCTCTCATCGGCCGCACCGATCGTCTGAAGTACCTCGAACTCTTCCGTGAGGCGATCAGGGAAGGGAAGACCGGCGATCTCCTGGCGATCAAAGAGGTGCTCGCGGGACGGCAGCAGGTCGCGGCGGAGCGGGAACTGCTCACCCGCCTCGACGAGGGGTTTTCGATCCTTCATTCCCTCAGTCCATCCGATCAGGCGATGATCCGTGACGTGGTCCTGACTCTGACCGATGGGATGGCCATGGACCTCGCGACCTTCCCCGGAGAGGATGAGGGTCGCCTCGTCGCCCTGCAGACACGAGCCGACCTGGACCGCTATACCTACTATGTTGCAGGGTGCGTGGGAGAGTTCTGGACCGAGATCCATATGGCGCATCGCCCGTCCCTCACTGGGTGGGACCGGGAGACGATGAGGCGACGCGGCGTTCGATTTGGGAAGGGGCTCCAGATGACGAACGTCCTGCGCGACCTCCCGAACGACCTTCGAATAGGCCGCTGTTACCTCCCTAAACAAGAGTTGGAAGCGCTGGGCCTTGAGCCTACCGACCTACTCGACCCAACCGCCGTTATCAAGGTCAAACCGTTGCTGCGGTCCCTTCTCGCCCTTACGCTCGAGCACTACCAGGAAGGCTGGGCCTATACGCTCCAGATCCCGAGGCGAGAAATCCGAATGCGCCTGGCCTGTGTGTGGCCGCTGTTCATCGGCCTCAAGACGCTGGCGATGCTCGAGCAATCGCCGAACCTGCTGGATCCGGGCGTGGTCATCAAGGTCCCACGCGGTGCCGTCTATGGCATGATGGCGCGCTCCTTGGCGATGATCGGTTCCGACGCGGCCCTGGACCGATACTACCGGCGCCTGTGGCGAAGCGTGCCGGTCTCCGGATAGGGAAGCGATGACGGCAGGACAAGAGCACGTCAGAGCCCATGTCTGGATCTCAGGAAGGGTCCAAGGGGTGTTTTTCCGCGCCTCCACGGTGGATGAAGCGGTAGCTAGGGGAGTTGATGGTTGGGTGCGGAACAGTTCGGATGGTCGGGTGGAGGCGGTGTGTGAAGGCGAGAAGTCGGCCGTGGAAGCGATGATCGCCTGGTGTCGGAAGGGTCCACCGGCGGCGCGGGTGAGTTCAGTTGAGGTGGTATGGGAGGAGCCAAAGGGCGAGCACGGGTTCGGGGTGCAACATTAGCCGATTGCACAGTGCAGGCGGCTGGTCCAAGCGTGCAGGGGTCTTAGACCCTATACGCTAAACCCTATACCCTGGGTTCCGGGGCTACACCGCGGTGTACAGGCTGCAAAACTCCTCGTCGGTGAGCTGATCAAGCCTGGAGAAGTCAATATCGTTCGATGCGCGGCCTGGGTATTTATTGGTGATCGTGACCCCGAAAAACTCCTCGAGCCTCTCGGTCCTGACCATTGTGACGGCGTTCCACGCATCACGTGCGCAGGCCTGCGAACATTTGTCGCACCCGATACATTCATCGAACCGGATCTGAACAGACGGCACATTGTCATGGACGCTGCGGTCGTATCCGTGCACCTTGACCTGCTCGGGCGTCAGGTGCGAGATGCAATCCACCGGGCAGACCGACTGACACGGTGTCACCCACTCCCCATGCTTAACATTGTGCCCACCGCACCCGGAGCAGTTGCCGGGATCGACCAACGCGATCCAGGCCGGCTTCGCCTTCTTCTGGCCGATCTTATCCGGGTATTGATCGGTATCGACCAAGCCGTCGCCGTCTTTGTCCTCAGGGCTACGGTTCAGATCCAGGGTCTTTTGCCGAAGCTTCTCAACGATCTGCGCCCGCTCCTCCGCGAGCACCTTATAGGCCGAATGTTTCTCCTTCCAGGTTGGGTAACGGTCAAACCGAAGTAGCCACCCGTAGCCGTTGTACTTCCAGAACTCCGCCCGCTTCAGCCGGTTCGCCTCCAGTTGCGCTTCGAGCGCGGCCTTCTCCTTCTGGCGCGTCTCGAACGTCTTCAGGTAGCTGTCCGCGCGTCGCCTATCCCGTTTATGCGGCGGCATGTACCCCGGAAGCGCGTGCTCGTGTCTCGTCAGCACATCAGGCACCATCGTGAGGCCCCCTTTGCCACTCCAAGATTCAGGCTACCCGCCTACCTGGCTCAAGTCAAGCGCTTGCCGCGTCTAGACCCCGTGAAGCTTGAGGCCCTGCACGGCCTGATAGATCGGGATGACGTCAGCAAGCGGAGGCCACGGCAGGATGCCGAGCGAGTCGTGAGCATAGTCTCGGGTGCGCATGCCGTTCAAGACGCAGCTCACGCCTTTCGTGCTGGCCGAGACCCAGAGCGCCTTTCGGGACAGGCTCTCGCCTCGTCGCTCCTCCGGGAGGAACGGATCGATGGCCGCCGAGATCACGTCATGGCCACGCTGGCTCAGGCTCGCCGCCAGCCGGATCATCCTGTTGCCAACGATGGCATTGAGCGGCCGGTTGACCAAGACGGCGATCCCCACGTCGGATACGGCCCCCAGCGCCGTCTGCCGATTGTCCGGCCCGGTGTTCCGCTCCAGGAGCGCGCCCGCCTCAAATAGGTTCATCGGGAGCTGAAGGATCCGGAAGTGGTGGGCCGCCCCACCAGCCTCTCGCGCGGCGGCAAGCATCCGGGCCAGCGACGTCGTCTCCGGATCAGCAGCAGGCGACACGGCCGTGTTCGAGGAGACGCCGTACCATCGGATCGTGCCGGCTGCCACTTGGCCTTCGAAGAAACGAAAGGCTTCTCGCAGCCGCCGATAGAACTCGTCACGAGCTAACTCCAGGTCGCCGCGTCCACGCTGCTTGGCGTCTGAGAGGAAGTACTCAGGGTTGTGCAGCAGGCAGACATCAAGGGTCTCGATTTGCAGCCGGTTGAGCGACCGTTCGAGCTGCTCGCGCAGGAACTCCGGATGGATGCAGTGCCAGCAGCCGTCCATGTATTTGACCATCTCGGGGAACGGCCTCCCCGCCGCCTCTCGCTTCTGCGCCAGCTCCAGATTCTGCCCCTGAACGTAGCCGATCTTCGAGACGACAATGACCTCCTCGCGCCTGAGCGTTCCGGCGCGTGTGAGCGTGCCGAGGACGGCGCCGACGCACCGCTCGCTGCCTCCATCCATGTAGTTGGTCGAGGTGTCGATCAGGTTGCACCCATGGCGTAGCGCCTGCTCGAGGGCCTCGCTGTGCTCTGGGGTCTCGTCGTCGATCCGGTAGCCACCAAAGCCTAGCTTGCTGGTAGTCAGGCCTGTCGCCCCGAGCGGCCCGTAGCCTGATGGGGCGAAGCGTTTTGCATGGGCGGCGGTGCCGGCCTCCGTCGCGCTGCCACGCAGGAAGCTCCCGACGGCTGACCGCGTGCCGCCCGCCGAGCGCCGCTCAGGAAGGCTGAGGGTGGAGGCTACCTGAGCTGGATCGGTGATCGGGGCCTGGCAGGTGAAGTTGCGACAGACGTAGAGCGCCGCGCGACCGTTGACCAATCCCTTCCCCAACAGCAGAGGGAAGGGGGGTGGGTCGCCTTCAGCCGGATCGTGATGCGCCACGATCCGGTTTGGGAGGTACTGGCGTCCGATCTCCTGGCGCAGCGCCTCAAATCCCGCCTCTGCTGGCGCGCCGATCAAGGCCAGCTCTGTCGGCCCCTCCAGGAGGAGATCCACGGCGGCAAGGCTCTTGGCGAAGGCGTGCGGATACAGGGCGATCTGTTTACCGAAGGCCACGATGGCGCGATGCGCCGCGCTCCGCAGGTCCTCTCGGTCCAGGTGAAACGAGAGGCGGGCCAGCGCCGAGGCCGCCACGGCGTTGCCGCTCGGCATTGCCCCATCAGTCCCCTCTTGCCGGCGCAGGATCAACGATTCGTGGTCCCGCGCGGTCGTAAAGAAGGCGCCGCTCGGCTCATCCGCGAAATCGGCCAGCAGGCGCTCGGCCAGCCTGACGGCTTCAAAGAGGTAGCGCGCAGCCCCGCCCGCCTCATAGAGGTCGATCAGCCCTTCAGTGAGGTAGGCATAATCCTCAAGGTAGGCGCCTAGGTGCGCCTTGCCGGCCCGGTAGGTCCGGAGCGGCCGGCCATCCGGTCGGACCAAGGTGGTGAGCAGGAAGTCGGCCGCATGGACGGCGGCGTCGAGATACCGCCGATCGCCGAGGATGCGATACCCCTCCGCCATCGAGCCGATCATCATCCCGTTCCAGGCTGTCAGGATCTTGTCATCCAGGCCGGGTGCAACCCTTTGCCGCCGAGCCTCATAGACCTTGGGGCGCGTCCGGTCGAGGGATGCCTGAAGCTCTGGGGCGCTGATCCCGAGCTTCACCGCGACCTGTTCGAGCGTGCGCCGGACGTTGGGGATACTCTTGCTCTCCCAGTTGCCGCTCTCCGTGATGTCGAAGTAAGTGCAGAACCGGCGCGCCTCCTCCTCCCCCAGGATCGCCTCGATCTCAGCAGGCGTCCAGACATAGAACTTCCCCTCCTCCCCCTCGGAGTCGGCGTCTGTGGCGGAGTAGAAGCCCCCCTCCGGCGCGGTCATCTCGCGCAGGATGTAGTCGAGGACCTCGGCCGCGATTCGCCGATAGGACGGGTCGCCGGTCACCTGAAAGGCCTCCAGATAGGTCCTGGTCAGAAGCGCGTTGTCGTAGAGCATCTTCTCAAAGTGAGGGACCAGCCAGCGCTTGTCGGTCGAGTATCTGGCAAATCCGCCACCGATCTGGTCGTAGATCCCACCACGCGCCATGGCGTCGAGTGTCATCCGCACCATATGCAGGCCGTGGGCATCGCCGGTGCGCCGGTGGTGGCGCAGCAGGAGCGACAGGCCCGTCGCGGCAGGGAACTTGGGGGCTGGCCCGAATCCGCCATGGACCGGGTCGAAGCCCCCAGCGAAGTGGGCGACGGCTTGCGCAACCTCGGTCTGCCCCACCGGCAAGGGGATGGGAGGGCGAGAAGCCTCACGCAAGCGTTCGGTGATCTCGTCCGATTGGGTCCGAAGGGCGTCGGGATGCTCGCGCCAGAACTGCGCAATCTGTTTGAGGATCGTCGGGAATCCTGGGCGACCTAACCCGCCCCTCGGTGGGAAATAGGTCCCTGCGAAGAACGGCTGCTGATCGGGGGTGAGGAAGACCGTCATCGGCCATCCCCCCTGCCCCTGGTTCAGGGCCACCGTGGCCGCCATGTAGATCTCGTCAAGGTCGGGCCGCTCCTCCCGATCGACCTTGATGCACACGAACGACTCGTTCATCAGCTTGGCGATCTGCTCGTCCTCAAATGACTCATGCTCCATAACATGGCACCAGTGGCAGGCGGAATAGCCGATGCTGAGCAGAATCGGCCGGCTCTCGTCCTTGGCGCGGCGAAGCGCCGCCTCCCCCCACGGGTACCAGTCCACCGGATTATGGGCATGCTGCAGGAGGTAGGGGCTGGTCTCATAGATCAGCCTATTGGTGTGCCGCGGCAGCGCCTCGTTACCCATTTCATGGGACCCCACACTCATTGCATTCCCTCTCATCTGACCTTAGCTGAGGGGAAGAGAGGTGTCAAGCAGTCGTGGCGCACGAAAGCCCGAGCAGCAGCAAGCCTCCGTGCCGCCCTCACTCTCACGCGATCGCCAAGCCGTTGGATTGTAGAATTATCACGCAGGTGTAATCTGTTGCAGGATATCTCGACAGCAATCTTACGGCTTGACCTTATCTGGCGGTTTTGGTAGAGTAATCAGAGTTTCTTTCGATGTTTGCTGGGGAGGCGCGATGTCCACGGCAGAGTACGCGTTATGGTCCATTGTGGCCCTATTCTTTGTCCTAGTGTGCGGCATGATCCCCGCGCTCGTGCAGCTTCGGCGGACCGCCAGGCAGGCAGAGGATTTTCTCGGGCTGGTTGAGCTTGAATTGCGGCCTACGCTGGTCGACCTGAAGGAGGTCATTCGGAGCCTCAATCGTACCTCCGACCAAATTACCGGCGGGATGGAGAAAATGGGCGGGACGCTTGAGACGATTGCTGAAGTAGGGCAGACAGTACGGGATGCAAATCAATTGGTACAGCACATCGTCTTTCCGAAGCTGATCACTGGCGCTGCTCTTATGACCGGCCTTCGGGTTGGCCTACGAACCTTACTTGTACGACTTGTAGGAAGGAGGTGATCGACATGAGCGAAGAACGGGGATGTGCTCCTGCTTCTGTGGCCCTCGCGTTTATCGTTGGCGGCGCGCTTGGGGCGAGCCTGGCGCTTCTATTCGCTCCAGAGGGAGGCCGACAGACCCGCACTCGTCTCCTCGGTCTCGCGACAGACGCCAAGGATCGAAGCACCGATCTCGTTGATGACGTCAAAGACCGGGTTGAGGATGCGATCGGGGTAGGCAAAGAGATCTTTGAAGAGAAAAAGGCAATTCTCACCGCCGCCTACCAGGCCGGTAAGGAGGCGATGGAGAGAGAACGAGGCAAACTACAGGAGAGATGACAGCCTGTTGCGGCAATGTTACGGGCGTTCCCGGCTTGGAAGGAGGGCGCCCGTTTCCGTCTCGTGCGGTGTAGGGGCGGGGTTCATCCCCGCCCGTCCCACGGGAGGGCATTAAGCCCTCCCGTACTCCCTGATAACCTGCATCACCTGGTCGAACAGCCGCGCATTGGTTGAGATGGCGTTCCCCCCCCGGATGGTTGGCCGTCCCTCCCAGTCCGTAAAGGTTCCGCCTGCTTCCTGTAGGATCGGCAGCAGGGCCGCGCAGTCCCAGATGTTCATCACCGGATCGAGCATCACCTCCGCACGTCCCGTTGCGACCAGAATGTGTCCATAGCAATCGCCCCAGCTCCGGTGCATCCGGGTGGCGGCGATCAGATGGCGGAAGGCCGGCTCCCGCCCATGGGGTTCGAAGCTGGCGCCATCCGTGTAGAGGAGCAACGCCTCCTTCAGGCTGTCCACCTTTGAGACGGCGGCTCGACGCCCGTTCCAGAAGCAGCCCATTCCCCTGCCTGCGGAGACCAGTTCTCCCAGCGCGGGGAAGTTCGCCACCCCAAGGACGACCTCTCCATCGACCTCTAATCCAAGCAAGACGCCGAAGAGCGGAACGCCGTGGAGGAAAGAAGCGGTTCCGTCAAGCGGGTCGATGATCCAGGTCCAACCGGAGCTGCTCTGCTGCTCGCCGAACTCTTCGCCAAGAATGCCGTGGTCCGGGTAGGCCTGTCGGATCAGTGCTCGGAGCCTCTCCTCGGCTTTGCGGTCGGCCACCGTCACGAAGGTATGGTCCGGCTTCCGCTCCGGCGAAAGAGCGGTCTGGAAATAGTCCATGACGATCTCTCCAGCCTCCTGGGCTGCCCCGACTGCGAAGTCCAGGAGCCTCTGAAGCCCCTCTTTCCCGAGCATGCTCCGCCTCATATCAAACGGTGGGAGCCTTGACGGCAGGCTCATGAGGCACCATTCCTCTTCTGCCGATTCTCAAAGGTCTTCAACAATGATCAGTCCTCCTCCACGAGGACGAACTCTTCCCTTGGCGCGCCACAGATCGGGCAGTGGTCTGGCGGCTGGTCACCCTGTTGATGGTGGCCGCAGATGAGGCACTTCCAGACGATGGCCATGACCGTGATCTCCACGAACACGTCTCATGCGTGCGATACCGAATGCCAAGGGCCACACACATATTATCACCACCCTTTGCCAGGAGCAACGCAGTTGGCGAGGACGAGGAGGCTTAGACGCTGCCAGACGGATGTGGTAAACTGAAAATAAATTTTACAAGGGGGTCAGATGGAAATCGACGCTATACGCGAGGTGGCGCTGCGGGCCGCGAAGGAAGCCGGGGCGATCCTTCGCCAAGGACTGGAGCAGCAGCGGATCATCGAATTCAAGGGCGAGAAGAACCTCGTCACCGACATAGATCGCCGCTCAGAGAAGGCGATCGCCGAGATTGTCCGACGGGAGTTGCCGCATCACAGTGTTGTGTGCGAGGAGGGGACCAGACTTCAGGGCGACTCGGGATACCGCTGGCTCGTCGATCCGCTGGATGGCACCACGAATTACGCCCACGGCTATCCCTGCTTCTCCGTGTCGATCGGTGTGGAAAAAGATGGTGAGCTGATATTCGGGTTAGTCTACGATCCGAACCTGGAGGAACTGTTCACGGCCGAGCGAGGCGGAGGGGCGTTTCTGAACGGCAAGCGATTACAGGTCTCGGCCATCTGTACGCTGTCGAACGCCCTGCTGGCCACCGGCTTTCCGAATGACGTCGCGGGCGCCAAGCACAACAACCTGGATTATTTTGTGAGGTTCATGAAGCGAGCTCAGGGCGTTCGCCGTCCCGGCTCCGCGGCCCTCGACCTGTGCTATGTGGCCGCCGGTCGGTTCGACGGCTTCTGGGAGTTGAAGCTGCACCCGTGGGACATGGCGGCCGGCTCGCTGATGGTCACCGAGGCGGGCGGCCGAGTGACCGATTTTCACGGTGGGCCGCATCACCTGTCTAACCCCCAGATCGTAGCCAGCAACGGCCTGCTCCATGAGGAGATGCTGCGCGTGCTGGCCATGGAGAATTGACTCCGCCGTCACCCCGCCTGCTGAAGATCTCAAAGAAGTTAGCTGCGTCAGCGTCGTCACCGGGCCCTGTTCCAGCCGACCGCAGGCGGGTCGGCTAAACGACATGCTAACCGACGGCGTGCTTGCGCGCTGCCTGAGTGGAGCGCGCAGTGAGGCGCCGTGTCGACTCCGACACTTGTAGCAGAGAACGCAGCGCGTCGTTTACGGCCGCGGAGTCGCGAAATGCCTTCGCGATATCCGGCTCGAGCACTACGACGTTTGCACCTTCCTTCAGAAGACGCCGATAGTACTTTCCACGAACGGCCTTGGAGTAATCAAAATCGTACTCAGGGCGCATCTCGTCTTGTTCGGTTTCTCTCTTATGTCTCATGACGCTTCCTCTCTCGTGCTGTAGCCGGACGGGCGCTGATGATTCGTACCGCTGATCCGCGCTCAGTATGACATACTACCATTAGTCGGCCCTGAGCGGAGAACCCGATGGTGATGAGCCTCCGCTCACCAACCGAGTGATCGGGATCATCGAATGTCGCAGACAACGGGTCATAGAACACGGTGACCGCCTCATCAAATGTGACTCCGTGTTTCTTAAAGTTCCGTCTCGCCTTGTCGCGATCCCACTCAAACCGCATTGCATCCTTTTCGCATCGACGATGAATATGACAGACTGAGACGCCTCAACATGTAACCCTTGTCCCCGGACTTAGTTGTTACCCATCTCCCCGACCGATTACTCATCCGCCACCGCATGATACGCGTAGCCTCGCTTTTGAATGAAGGTCCCCACAATTCCCATCAGCGCATGATTCACGGGACGGAGAAGGTCCACCATGGTCATCGCCATATCGTCTAATTGGTTCTTGCCGACAGCCAACCTGAGCCAACCCGTTGCTGCTGCGTCAGCGAAGTAGAAACGGGTGCTTTGCATGTTGTCGCCTCGAGATATGAACGCGCGGTCATCTGCCTTCTCGGTGCCGATGAAATAATGCTTGTATCCGTCAAAAACCGCCTTCGGGTCATAGTGTGCCGACACCTTATGCCGGATCAATAGTAAGCTCTTCCCTAGAGGATCCGTCGGAGTGGTGCCAGAGGCTACGGTGATGACCGCGTTCCACGCCTCACGTCTAGACGGCGGCAACTGCTTTATCACTAACACCAGGAAGGGATGCTGTATAACGTCCTGGTTATTGCGGATTAAATTGAAAAGCTCATGCAGCAGCCCAACGAATAGACGGAAGATATGGAAATTTATACCACCCCACGCGCCCCACGCTTGATCTTTCCGAGCCGGATGCTGTGGTCGCGATTCTCCCAGAAGGAGGCTAGAGTAGAAGACATCCTTGCAGTCGTTGTAGATCAGCGCCAGAGAGAGTATGAAGTTGCACAATTCCTGAGGCACGGCCGCGTCAAAGGTTTCGGGCGGCGCCAGTTCGGAGCACTCGTCCTGGGAGCTTTTCATTCATTCGTTAAGGGTCGATACCCCGCGGCTTGCCGCGTCTGTGTGATCTCGGGGTGGCAGAAGGTGCACTCCTGGCTTCGTATGTAACTCATCCGTCTGCCCTGAAGGTATTCGGCCAGTGCCGTTGGATACCCCGCGGCTTGCCGCGGGGAGGCTTCATTGAAGTCCTGGCCGTCCAACGGCTCGGCGCGAAATATCCGCGCCATCATGTCTAACCCGCGGCCGCCGGGTTCAGCCGCTGGTTTGGTGAGGGACTCCGCCGCTTCTCTCACCTTGCGTATAAACGCAGCAGCGTAGGACTCCGAGTCGCGAGCGATTACCGTGCAGCCGCCTCGAGATCTTCCCAGGCGGGCTCAGTCCAGACTACTTCTCGATCCACCGAGACATCCGACGGACCACTTCCTGGTGTGTCAGCGTTCGGCCTTCCCGCGCAGCGTCCAAGCCCTTCTGAATTTTCTGGCGTACGTAGATATGATACTGAATGTCCTCCAGAGAGGCGTCATCCGGCAGGCCCTCAAGCAACTCGCGCACTTCGTTTTTGGCCGTCTTCATGCTCGACCTCTACGTACCATCTATTTCGCTCGTGATACCTCCAAGAACTCAAATGATTCTCTTGCCTTTCTAGGGACTTGTCAAGGATCTGCGCGATAAGGCCTTCGCCACAAACACAGACCGCTGCGGTTCGCGGGGGTCATTCGTAATGGGTCCACAGACGGATGATCTTGACAGTCTTGATGTCGTCCAGCACCTGGTACACCAGCCTGTGTTGGATGTTGATCCTGCGAGATACGGCGCCGGCAAGGTCTCCAACGAGTCGCTCGTACGGAGGGGGATTCTGATAGGGATTCCGTGCCAGGATTTTGAGAAGGCGCTCCGCCTGCGGTTTGAGTCCGGAACGCGCCAACTTCTTGGCATCACGACTCGCATGACTGGTGTAGACGAGCCTCCATCTTACCAATCAAGCTTCTCGTGACACTTCTCGACAGGCGTTGTCAGGCCCTTGCGAATCGAGGCGCGCATTCCCGGGATGGAATCCAGGTACAGCGTCTCCTGAATAGCACGCCAGTCGGCTTCCGACACGAGCACTGCCGAATGGCGCTTGCCGGCGATCTGGATGGGTTCATGGGAATCGGCTACATCGTCCAGGAGTGCGTACAGTCTTTTTCGGGCCTCAGTGGCTGTTATGCTAGTCATGTCATTCCCTCCAACGGCCTTCGATATCGTACGTTATACCGTACGATATATTCATCCAGGGGTCAAGCGTTATTCGGCGCCCAGCATAACCTGCACCTGAAAGCCTATTCAGGCCTGTGAGGATAACCGGACTTGGCTGGGGCCTGGGATTGGCTGCTTGAGAACCCCCAGGCGGCACAGGGCAAAGTCGTACTTTACGGGATCATCAGGATCGAACGTACGGAGTCGCTGCGTTACCTCTTTGGCCATCCGCCAGTTGGGCTGCTTCACCTTGGTTAGACCGAGTTGCCGCGAGATCCGAGCCACATGCGTATCGAGCGGGACGATGAGCTTGCCAGGCGACACCGCTGTCCAGATGCCAAAATCAATCTCATCGCCGCGACGCACCATCCAGCGCAGGAACAGATTGAGGCGCTTGCAGGCGCTCCCCTGGGCCGGCGAGGGAAAAAAGAAGCGAACGCCAGCCTTTGCCGGGAGCATGCGCGAGGGGTAAAAGGGAGAGACGTCAAGCGACAGCATCCGCTCAACAAAGCTGTTCAGGGCAGGCTCAATATCGTCGTGAGTGGGATCATACCCCTTGAGAAAGAAGGCCTGAAGCGATCCCTCCGCCGCGATAGCCTGATGGAGCAGATGGCAGAGGAGCGCGAGATCGACACCGGAGTTGAAGCGGTGAACAAAGCGTTGGAACCGAGCGGTATCGTGGGCAGGATCGAACTGTCGAATGAACCTGGCTGGGCTCCTTCCCATCGCCTTGAGCGCGGTCTCGGCGCTGCGGTGGATCTGCTTGACGTTGCCATAGGCAAGGGAGGCGGTCACGAAGGCCGCGATCTCTCGGTCCTCGGGGCTTGCGTAATGGTGGGGAATGCTGAGGGCGCTGGTCGAGAGAAAGACAGGTCGACTGTAGCGGTGATATAGCTCATCCAGGAGCTGCTTGAGCTGCGCGTGGGAGCGCACGGCCATGGCGACGACTCACTCCTTGTTGTTCAGCTCCTTGGCCTGAAACCCGATGGCATACGGGCAGTGGATCGGCGCTCGCTCGATGATCCCGTTGGCTTTGTAGTATCCGGCAATCCGGATGTTGTACCCGTTAATGCTGCCGGACACACCGCCACCCTGCACGTAGTTCCATCGCTGCTGCCTCCCCGAATCGTTAATGGCTACCACAATGGCGACGTTCCCATCCTTGAAGAAATGCTTATCGGCCGCGCTCAGTATCGTGGTCGCCCGGACGGCGCCATACATCGGGTGCGAGTGATAGTCGCCCACGCAGTCCCAGCGTGACGTGCTCCTGACGGCCTCCTCGACCCGCTGACTCCGCATCAGATCGACGTGTACCTCGCGAAACTTCCGGTTCGCCGTCTGGTACGGAACCACGAAATCGACGAGGATTCGTTCGGACATGTTCTGGCCAAGCAGGACCCCGAAGCACTCCTTGCGGTAGACTTCAATGGTCGAGACCAACAGTCCGACAAAGGCATTCTCGCTAAGGTATAGCTCCATAGCCTTCAACCGCCATCGGTACAACCTGAAAAGGGCAAGCTCAGCTTCGCTACGATGAGGCGATGTGATAATGAGGCGCCGTGACTGGTGCGAAGCGTGTCGCTATCGGGTTCGCCTTGGATGATCGTTCGTGAAGATGCGTTCGCGTAGAGGAAGAACCGGTTGAAGCCCCTCACTGGAGATCAGCGGTTCGCTTACGCCGGGGCAACTTCATCAACCGGCAGACTCGCCAGGCGCACAACAAGGATAACCCGCCTCTTGGAGGGAGGCAAGCCCAAAAAAACGGCAACCCCGCCCAGTCAACAGCGTGGGAAGAAAAAAGAGAAACTGCCTGATGGTGCAAGTGTTATCTGAATAGATACGTCACATCTCTGTCGCTCCGCCTTCGATCTATCACCATAGCCGAGCCAGAAGGCCAATTACTCCTATTATTTCAGTAAGTTATAGCCATTTTCCGCTTTTGATGTATCGGACAGCGATCCGGCAGACTCTCCGATGATCTGGGAAGCCCGGGAGCTTGGTGGCGATTATTGAGTCATGGCATGGGGGCAAACGGTAAAAGAGGCGCGGAGGCGCGGAGGGGCGGAGCTTCAGATAGTCACGAGGCCATTCTCCGTGGGATTACATAGAAGGCTTGCGAACCCTCCATCGGCTTCTCGCAAATGTGACGATTCCGGGAAGCAACGAAAGCACAATGACGAGGGCGATGACGACCTGGATGTACCTGTCAATATTCGGGATGGTCTTACCAAGGAAGTAGCCAAGGGACGTCAGGCTCACGACCCATCCAACCCCTCCCATCACATTATAGAGGATGAATCGTCCGTACTCCATTCGGCCTACTCCGGCCACCACCGGAGCAAAGGTTCGGACGATCGGCATGAACCGGGCGATGATGATGGTGATCCCGCCGTACCGATCGTAAAACTCTTTGGTCGTGGTGAGGTGCTTCTTATGGAAAAACAGCGAGTTTTCGCGGGTGAATATTTTCGGTCCGGTGCTCGCCCCGATGGTGTAGCCGACGGTATCCCCGACAACCGCGGCCAGGCTGACGAAGAGAAAGAGACTCCACAAGTCCAGGTGCCCGCTGGCGGCGAACAGCCCTGCCGTGACAAGGAGGGAATCCCCTGGCAGGAAGAAGCCGACAAAGAGGCCGGTCTCCACAAAGATGATGGCGATCAGCGCCGTGAGGCCGCCGATCCGAACCAGGGCCTCCACATCGTACACTCTGTGAAAGAGATCCCACAGCCACTCCATCTCTCTCCTCTACCGTGATCAGTCGGTAACGGCGCCTTCCGATGCTGACGAAACCGTGCGGGCGTACTTGGCCATGACGCCGCTCTTGTACCGGGGGACAGGCGGCTTCCACTTTCGGAGTCGCCGCTTGAACTCGGCGGCTGACAGCTCCACGTCGAGCCGCCGCTTCTTGATGTCCAAGACCACGATGTCACCATTACGCAGCGCCGCGATTGGTCCACCCACGGCCGCTTCCGGGGCAATGTGGCCAACCATCAGGCCATGCGTCGCGCCCGAAAAGCGCCCATCGGTCATCAGCGCCACTGAGTCCAGGAGTCCCGCGCCGGCAAGAGCCCCGGTAACGCCAAGCATCTCGCGCATTCCGGGCCCGCCCTTGGGCCCCTCGTAGCGAATCACGATCACGTCGCCCGCCTTGATCTTCCCGGCCTTGACGGCGGTGAAGGTATCCTCTTCTCGGTTAAAGACCCGCGCTGGGCCACGATGGACCATCCGCTCGTGACCGGCAACCTTCGCCACACACCCCTCCGGCGCAAGATTACCCTTGAGGATCACCATGCCCCCGGTCGGCTTGAGCGGCCGATTGAGCGGCCGGATCACCTCCTGCCACGGGGTCTCGCGGGCACCCCGCGCTTCCTCGCCGATCGTCTTGCCGGTGACCGTCAGCTCGTCAGCGTGCAGGAGGCCCGCGTCAAGGAGACGTTTGGCCACCACCGTCATACCACCAGCCCGGTGCATGTCCGGAGCGGTGAAGCGCCCCCACGGCTTCAGGTCGGCCAGGAGCGGGATCTTTCTCGATATTCGATCGAAATCGCCCAGTGATAGCTTGACACCGGCCACCCTGGCCAAAGCGAGCAGGTGGAGCACGGCGTTGGTGGATCCCCCGGTGGCCATCACCCCGGCGATGGCGTTCAGAAAGGCATTGCGGGTGAGGATCGCTTTCGGGGTCACGCCGCGCCGCAAGACCTCCATCACCAGTCTCCCGCACTCGAACGCCACGTCCTCCTTCCCTGCACCTATCGCCGGGACACCATTCCACCCCATCGGCGAGATGCCAATCATCTCAAAGGCGGTGGACATGGTGTTAGCGGTGAACTGGCCGCCGCAGGCGCCGGCGCCCGGGCAGGCATGGCCCTCGATGGCGCAAAGCTCCTCAGCCGACATCTTGCTCGCATTGAAAGCGCCCACAGCCTCAAAGACATCCTGGATCGTGAGGTGGCGGCCCTCGTACTCGCCGAATTCGGTGGAGCCGCTATAGAGCATGAGTCCCGGGATATTCAGGCGGGTCAGGGCCATGACCGTACCCGGGATCGTCTTGTCGCAGCCGGAGATGGCGACAAGGGCGTCAAAGAGGTGACCTCTGGCGACCAGCTCGATCGAGTCGGCCACGACCTCCCGGCTCACCAGGGACGTCTTCATCCCTTCGGTGCCCATGGCGACGCCATCGGAGATCGCAATCGTGTTGTACTCGATCGGCGTCCCGCCGGCGTCCCGAATGCCTGCCTTGACTCGCTCGGCCAGCGTCCGGTGGTTGAAGTTGCAAGGCATGACCTCGATCCAGCAATGGGCCACGCCGACGAGCGGTCGAGCCAGGTCCTCATCCTTGAAACCGATGGCCTTGAGCATCGCCCTTGCCGGCGCGCGGTCTGGACCATCGAGTAAGGTGCGGCTTTTATGCCTTGGATCGAAGGTCATCACTTCCTCCTCACTTGCAGCGCCCTTTGCCTGCATCCTCCCCTCGCGTAGAGCAAAAAGGACATGACGTAGGGACGAGTCACGGGCGGGTGATGCCCACGTGAATTCCCTGCCCTAGCAAGCGGGGCGGCGACGTACGGTTGGTTGAAAGCACATACAGCTTCCCCTCTTCAGTGACCACTCCGATATTGGTTGCTGAAACCGAGAAGGGACGATTCGCCACCCGGGCCACGCCGGCCGAGAGATCGACCGGATTATCACCGATCTGGTCGAGCGGCACACCCCATATCTTTTTGTTAGTAGGATCATACCAGACCAGCAGATCCCTCGTCGATGCGAGGTAGACTGATCTTCCATGGGCGCCTGTTTTGAGGTCCTCGAGGCCCTTCGCCGCATAGATCGCACGGACCAGGTCCGGATTCCGCAGATCTCGCACGACCCAGAAGAGGTGTCTTTCGATGATCTTCTGCGAGGTTATCTCGTAGCCTTCCAGCGTAATCAGGCCTGTCTCGTCCTCGGGTCTTGTCACCAGAGTGAAGTCAAACAGGCTGAACCGCTGGACCCGCGACGCCGGTTCCGGCGCTAGCCTGATGATCGGAAAGATCAGCTCAGGGGGGGCCTCAGCCACAGCCTTGAGTCCTGTTCCATCCAGACGCATGTGCGAGAAGGCCCGTTCCTCAGAGGTGACCTGGGTACTAAACACGAGGCTATCCTCAAAAATCCCCATCTTCTCGTAGGCTAGCCCGGAGGCGCTCCCCGTGTTAGCCACAATCGACCGAAGCGGCCCAGCCGGAAGGTCATACCGTCGCATCTCCTTGTTCAACCCAAAGAAGAGGACGTCTTTGCCCTCAATGTTGTACCGGATCACAGTGTCGATCGATCCGCTGACCGCGGAGATCTTCTGCTTGCCTCCGGTGAGCAAATCTACCAGGACCAGAATCCGGTCACCCTGGCTCTCCGAAAGATAGAGGAGGTGATTGTCGTCGAGGAACTTCGGCGAGAAGCTTCTCGCAGTTGGCAGTTCATCCGAGAAGTTGCGCCTGACCCCTACGATATTATTATTTTCGTCCAGATCGGCGACGAACACCTGATCGAGGCCGGTGGTGGTCCCGCCAGTCACATAGGCCAGCCGCTGGCCACTGGGTGACATGGCGATCTCCGAGATTACCCCGGACAGCCCCGGGACGCGGACGGGCCTGCTACCATCTGCGTTCTGAACCAGGACCGAGGTTGTTCCATGGCCTTCTGAGACGATGTAGGCGACCTTCGACGGCGTGGTCGCACAACCCGCACTGAAGATTAGAGCGGCCATGAATCCACACAGGGTAACGACCTTCCTTGCTTGCATGGGCGATCTCCTTTTCGCGCTTGCGGCGGAATCACTCGCTGGACCGATCCGCCTCTTCGTTTTCAGCCTCCGGGTACAGGATTATAGGAGAGAATCTCCTGCGGCACAAGTACTGGCTGGCTCCCCAAAAACAGAGATCGCCATAGCTGAGATACTGCTGTACGCCAATCACCGCCGTTTTACGACCCGGTGACCAGCATGGCTCGCCACGTGCGAGGCGCTTGGCAGGGGGTCACCTGTTGCC
>Ga0080064_1002788_pt1 | contig 28103 bp, 28 predicted proteins | sample Subgrocontami54m_FD_69260 | JGI IMG/M metagenome (GOLD analysis project Ga0080064, IMG submission 69260) | Subsurface groundwater microbial communities from S. Glens Falls, New York, USA - GMW46 contaminated, 5.4 m (SPADES assembly) (version 2) ...
GGATCCGTCTGCCGCGGGAGTCACGGGGCCGACGGCCTGCCACGGCGCGGCGGACGGGCGCTGCTCGAAGGACACCCCGGAGATGCCGCGGACGACTCCGCCGAGCGAGACGGTCGAGCCGTAGACCACGGGCGTGCTCGGAGACGGTGGCGCGAGCGAGAGGATGCCGACGTCGAACCACGTCGAGCGCAGGCCGAGCGCGCCCCGCAGCTTCGTCGCGGCGACGGGCAGGTCGACGGCCTGCGCGAAGAGGTCGACCGTCGCGACGCGGCCCGAGATGCTCAGCGTCGTCTTGATGTCGGTGATCGGCCCGGGCAGCTTCAGCGCCGAGACGACGGTCTTGCCGGTTACCGGCACGGGGCCCCAGTTGTGGTACGGCGAGATCGTGTCGTACGGATCGGGTACGGACACGAGGTACGGCACGGCGGTGCCGTACCAGTTCGCCGCGGACTCCGTCTGGCCGCCCGACGTCGACGAGAAGTAGGTCGTCGCGACCTTGCCGCCGAAGAACAGCACCTGCCCCTTCGTCTCGTCGACCGCCGCGTTGGTCGCCGGATCCTCGTGGGAGAGCCCGAGATACATCTGGCTCCGCGTGTCGTTGAAGACGTCGTACGGTGCGCCGACCTGACGGGTTGCCATCGCGTACGAGCGTGCGGCCACCGCCTGCGCTTTCAACGCCTCGGCCGCCCAGTTCGACGGCATCTCCGACGGGACGACGCCGTAGAGGTACTGCTCGAGCCCGACGACGTTGATCGCGCGAAGCTTCCCGTCGACGACGTCGACCTGGATCTGACCGCGGTACGGCAGCTTGAGCGTCAGCGGAGCTCCCGGCCCGGCGCGGAACGTCAGCGGCGCCGTCAGCGGCTGCGGCGTCGTCCGGCCGTCGACGGTCAGCATCAGCGTCGCGCCGAACGTGACCGCGCCGGCTGCGAGCGTGTGCGTCTTCCCGAGCCCGTCACGCACGCTGAACGGCGCGTCGGAGGAGAGTGTCAGGGTCTTCTTCCTGTCGGCGAGCAGCACCCGCACCCGCGAGATGGGCGACGTGCCGAGCGTCGTACCGGGGTAGTAGTGCGAGAGGATCTGCTGGGCAGACCAGCCGTGCTGCGCGTAGCCGTAGGCGCCGTACTGGCTCATGCCGACGCCGTGACCCCAACCGTGCCCGGTGAAGACGAGCAGCGGCCCGGAGCCTGCCGGCGCCGCGAAGCACGTGCCCGTGCAGACCGACGTCCCGGCCGCGGCCGTGGCGGAGCCCACCGCAAGAGCTGCGGCGACGACGACGAGGGCTGTCGCGCGACGCATCATTGAATAGCCGGGCGGGGCCGTCTCCACCGACCCCAGTGGAGCGCAACCACGCTAGCAGAGTCCGTTTTCGGGTTCTGTGAAGGTTCGAGTTCTCCTCGGACGGCCGGTTTCATCCCACATCGGAGGCCGGCCGGCCCAACGAGGCGATCGGCCTGCCGCACGCTCGCCTAGACGGCGGTGGAATCCGCGAGCCGCCCGGCGTACTGCTGCTCGTAGTAGCTGCGGTACTCGCCCGACTTGATCGGCTCCCACCAGGCTCGGTTGTCGCGGTACCACTCGACCGTCTCACGCAGCCCGTCCTCGAAGCTCTTCTGCGGCGACCAACCGAGGCCGCGCAGCTTCGCGGTGTCGAGCGAATAGCGCCGGTCGTGGCCGGGACGGTCGGGGACGCTGCGGAGCAGCGAGCGGTCGGCGCCCGCGAGCTCGATGATCCATCCGGCGACGTCGATGTTCTCGTGCTCGTCGCCGCCGCCGACGTTGTAGATCTCGCCTGGGCGACCCTCGTGCAGCACGAGCTCGATGCCCGCGCAGTGGTCTTCTACGAAGAGCCAGTCGCGGATCTGGCGTCCGTCCCCGTAGAGGGGCAGGGGCTCGCCGTCGAGTGCGTTCGTCGCGAAGAGCGGGATGAACTTCTCGGGGTACTGGTTCGGGCCGTAGGTGTTCGAGCCGCGCGTGATCGACGCGTCGACCTCGAAGGTGCGTGCGTACGCGGGCACGAGCAGGTCGCCTGCCGACTTCGCCGCGCTGTACGGGCTCGACGGATGGAGCGCGTCGGTCTCCTTCGAGGAGCCCCCCGCCTCGAGGTCTCCGTACACCTCGTCGGTCGAGACCTGCACGAGACGGATGCCCGTCTGGCGCAGATGCTCGAGCAGCACCTGCGTGCCACGGAACTCCGTGCGGCCGAAGTCCTCCGCGCTCAGGATCGAGCGGTCGACGTGCGTCTCGGCGGCGAAGTTGACGATCGCCTCGCAGCCGGCGGCTGCGCGCGCGACATCGTCCGGCTGTGCGATGTCGCCGTGGTGGAGCTCCACGTCGCCGGGCAGGTTCGCGCGGTTGCCCGAGTAGGTGAGCTTGTCGAGCACGACGACCTCGTTGCCGTTGCGGAGCAGGCGCTTGACGAAGTGCGAGCCGATGAAGCCGGCACCGCCGGTGACGAGGATCTTCATGCCTGCAAGGGTAGTGGGCGCTAGCGGGAGGCGGCGGGGAGCAGGCGTGCCAGGGGAGCCGGCATCCACCAGTTCCAGCCGCCGAGCAGCCGCATCGCGGCGGGCACGATCAGGAGGCGGACGAGCGTCGCGTCGAGGAGGATCGCCACGGCCAGGCCGACGCCGAGCTCCTTGAGCGACCGCGCGCCCGCCACCGCGAAGGCGGCGAACACGGCGACCATCACGGCGGCCGCGCTCGTGATGATGCGGGCCGAGCCGACGAGCCCCTCGGCGACAGCGCGTTCGTTGTCTCCGTGCGCGAGCCAGCGCTCGCGGATGCGCGTCAACAGGAAGACCTCGTAATCCATCGAGAGGCCGAACGTCACCGCGAGCACGAGCGCGGGAACGATCGTGTCGACGTACCCCGGCGAGCTGTAACCGGTCCAGTCGAGCCAACCCCACTGGAAGACGGCGACGAGCACGCCGTACGACGCGCCGACGCTCAGCAGGTTCATCAGCACGGCCTTCAGCGGCAGAACGACGCTGCGCAGCAGCAAGAGCAGCACGACGTAACAGGCGGCGAGGATGAAGAGCAGCATCTTCCAGAGTCCGCCGAAGATCGCGCGCTGCACGTCCAGGTCGAACACCGTCGAGCCGCCGACGATCGCACCTGGGCCTGCAGCGCGCTCGATGCGACGTACAACGTCTCGCGCGGGCTGCGACTCTGGCTGCACGGCGAGACGGGCGTCGAGCAGCCAGCGTGTGCCGTCCGCGCTTCGAACCGGGCGGCTGACCTCCACCACGCCCGGCATCGTGGCGAGCCGCCGCGCGAGCGAAGCCGGCGACGTCGAGGTGACGATGTGCACGGGCGAGGCGAAGCCGGCACCGACGAGGGTCTGCGCCCGCTCGGTCGCGACGCGCACCTCCGCATTCGCAGGCAACTCGTCGAGGCCGCGGTTGAACGTCTTCATGGCGAGCAACGGAGACGAGAGCAGGAGCATCACGGCGGCGCCGCCGGCGAGCGCTGCAACGGGCCGTCGCATCACGGCATGCGCCCAGCGAGTCCAGAGCGCGTCGCTACCCTCCTCGCCCGTCCGCCAGGGCAGGCGCAGCCGGAACCGGTCGACGCGGGTGCCCGCCGCGGCGAGGAGCGCCGGCAGCAGCGTCACGGACGCGAGCACCGAGATGCAGACGACGACGATCGCGCCGACCGCCATCGAGCGCAACGCGTTCACGTCGATCGCGAAGAGCGCAGCAAGCGAGACCGCGACGGTCGCGCCGCTGAACACGACGGCGGTGCCGGAGCTCGCGAGCGCGCGCTGCAGCGCTGCCTCCGCCGTCGCACCTTCGTGCAGCTCGCGCCGGAAGCGGCTGACGATGAACAGCGAGTAGTCGACGGCGACGCCGATTCCGATCATCGACGCCATGTTCGTGACGTACACCGAGATGGCGAAGGAGCGCGAGAGCCAGTAGATGACGGCGCCGCTCAGGAAGACCGCGACGGCACCGAGCGCAACCGGGGCGAGCGCCGCGGCGACCGTCCCGAAGCCTGCGAGCAAGATCAGGAGGATGAGGGGGAAGCCGATCGCCTCGCCGTGCGCGAGCTGCTGCTTCGAGACGCTCTGGAAGTTCGACCAGATCGCAGGCTCGCCGATCACGCGCGTCTGCACCTGCGGCGTCGTCTGCACGACCGCGTGCCGCAGCTTCGTCGCCTCGTCGATCGAGCCCGACGTCACGCCCGTGTATGCGATGGGCAGGAGCGCCGCGCGGCCGCCGTCGACGAAGCGCGGCCTGCCGGGCCGCAGCGCGGCGTCGGCACGCAGCGCGGGCGCGGCCTCGCGGAGCCGCCGGCGGACGTCGGCGGGCGCCCGGCCCGTAATGAGCAGCGTGAACGCGGGTGGCGTCACCCCGGGGAAGTCGTCGAGAACGCCGGCGACCCTGATCGACTGGCTGCCCGGAACCTCCCAGCCGCCGCCCGAGAGATGGTCGTTCTGGTGTAGCGAGAACCAGCCTCCGGCGACGAGCAGCACGAGCCAGGCTGCGACCACCACGCGCCTGCGGCGCGCCACGAGCGCCGCGAGCCGGGCGAGCGCAGACTCGATCCCCGCGAGGTTGTCCGGTTCCACCGTTCGAGCGTAGCGCCGGAGCCGGTGTAGGCTCCTCGCGTCGAGCGACGAGGAGGAAGTCATGGCGCAGGTCGAGAGCGAGAACCGGGCGACGTCGAATCCGGACGCGCGCAAGAAGGTGTTGAAGGAGATCAAGGAGCGCGGGATCGAGGACGTCCTGCTCTGGTTCACGGACGTCGAGGGGCACCTGAAGAGCTTCTCGATCACGACGAGCGAGGTCGAGGGCGCGCTCGACGACGGGATGGGCTTCGACGGCTCCTCCGTCACCGGCTTCAACGCGATCGAGGAGTCGGACATGGTCGCGATCCCGGACCCGTCGACGTTCCGCGTGCTGCCCGACGGCCTGACCGGCCGCCTGATCTGCGACGTCGTGACGCCTGACGGCGTGCCGTTCGGCGGCGACCCGCGCCACGTGCTGCGGCTCGCGCTCGAGCGGATGCAGTCGATGGGCTTCGACACGTTCAACATCGGCCCCGAGGCGGAGTACTTCCTCTTCAGGGACGACAAGGGCACCGAGACGCTCGACGAGGGCGGCTACTTCGCCCAGACGACGATGGATGCGGCGACGACGATCCGCCGCGACACCATCCGGGCGCTCGAGCAGATGGGCATCCCGGTCGAGTACCACCATCACGAGGTCGGCCCGTCGCAGCACGAGATCGACATCCGCTTCACGAACGCCGCCGACATGGCGGACCACATGCTCACGTACCGGCTGATCGTGAAGGAGGTGGCGAAGGAGCACGGGTTCCACGCGACCTTCATGCCGAAGCCGCTCTTCGGCGAGAACGGCTCGGGCATGCACACGCACCAGTCGCTCTTCACCGACGGTCGCAACAATTTCTACGACGCGGACGACAAGTGGCACCTCTCGGAGACGGGCAAGGCGTTCATCGCGGGCCAGCTCCGTCACGCGCGCGAGATCACTGCGGTGTTCGCGCAGTGGGTGAACTCGTACAAGAGGCTCGTCCCCGGCTACGAGGCCCCGGTCTACGTCGCCTGGTCGCAGCGCAACCGCTCCGCGCTGATCCGGATTCCGCTCTACAAGCCCGGCTCCGAGAACGCGACCCGCGCGGAGCTCCGCTGCCCGGACCCGGCGTGCAACCCGTACCTCACCTTCGCGTGCCTGCTCCATGCCGGCCTCGAGGGAATCGAGAAGGGCTACGAGCTGCCCGAGCCGATGGAAACGAACCTCTACCACCTGACGGCCGAGCAGCGGCGGGAGCGGGGCATCGTCTCCCTGCCGGAGACGCTCGGCGAGGCGATCGACGAGCTCTCCCGCTCCGAGCTCGCCCGCAAGGCGCTCGGGCCGCACATCTTCGACCGCTACGTCGAGCTGAAGCGGAAGGAGTGGGACGAGTACCGCGTCCAGCTCACCGACTGGGAGATGAAAAAATACTTGCCGGTCTTGTAGGGGGACTTCCGCCCGGGCCGCCCGCCTGGCACAATCGAGGCCGGTTCGTCCCCTGCGGAGACGAGCCCAACTGACGGCCGACCGCGGGGTGCTCATGGCACCCTGTGGTCGTTCCAGGGCGGATCTGCGGCACGGCGGCAACGGCCGCGACCTGGGCTTGGATCAACCGCGTACGAAGGGGTCGCTGCGCGACCCGCCCATCTACAGGAAGCTGCGGATGCTCTCGCGGTCGACCCGGAGGCCGATCACGCCGCTCGAGCCGTCGATCTGGTCGATCGTGTCGGCCGGAACCATCCGGCGGCGGCGCGAGAAGAGCCCTGACTTGACCGAGAGGGCGTCCGGCACGTCGGGAGCGGTGCCGTACATCGGGCACTCGACCTTGCCGACCAGGCGCCCCTGGCGATCGGCGACGATGTAGCCGGCAGTCCGGCGGAGGTCGAGGGCAAGGGCGCTCATGTCAGTGACGGTATGCCCGCTCTGCAAGGAAATTAGCGGGGCCGCGGTAAAAGGTTTGTTAACCCTTGCCATTCTCCTTCCACTCGACGGACGGCCCGGGCGGGATCTTCCAGCGCCGGCAGCGCTTACCCGGGCCGCCACACCATCAGCACCACCACGGCGACGATCAGGAGGCCGCTGAGGTTGCTCGCCCAGAGCGACCGCCGGTCGCCGACGAGCGCTCGCAGCTCCGCCGACGGCGCGTCGCCCTCCGCCGCGAGCCGCTCCGCGAGGTAGCGGGCGTGGCGTGCCGTCCGGCCACCGAGAGCTCCGAGCACGACGCTTGCGAGCCAGAGCCAGACTGCCGCCTGGATCCAGGCCGGCGCGAGCCCGTAGCCGAGGTGCTCGGCGAGCGCGATCCCGAAGCCGAGGGTCGCCGCGGCTCCGACGAGGACGAGCACGACACCGACCCGCGTCAGCCCCAGCAGCATGGCGATCTCGCTTGGACGCTCGCGCCGGATCGCGGCGAGCTGGAGCGTTCCCGCCACCGCGGCGCCGGCCACGAGGAAGAAGGCGCCGCACAGGTGGAGGAAGAGCAGCCAGTGATACGCGGTCATCGCCTCCTACGATACGGCGGTGAGCGCGACCGAGCGGCATCTCCGCCTCCTGACCGAGACCACGGCGGCCGTCAATTCGACCCTCGACCTCGAGGAGGTGCTCAACCTCGTCGCGACGAAGGTCGCCGGCGCCCTCCGTGCGGATGCGTGCTTCGTCTATCTCTACGACGAGCGAACTGACGAACTCGTCCTCCGGGCGACGCACGGAACGAGCATCGAGGACATGACGCGTCGGCCTCGGATGCGAACCGGCGAGGGGATCACCGGCACGGCGGCGGCGGAGCGGTCGCCCGTGATGATCCCGGCGCAGGCGCATCTCGATCCGCGCTTCAAGCAGTTCGCGAACCTGCCGGAGTCGCAGTACGAGTCGATCCTGGCCGTCCCGATCCTCGTGCGCGGTGAGACGCTCGAGGGCGCGCTCAACGTGCGCACGCGCGCGCCACGGGTCTACGACGAAGCGGAGATCGAGCTGCTCGTCTCGATCGCCGACCAGGTCGCGCAGTCGATCGTGCACGCGCAGCTCTACTCGCAGGCACAGAGGCGGGTCGCCGAGCTCGAGGCTCTCGCGCGCATCTCCGAGGCCGTCTCGGAGTCGCTCTATCTCGAGGAGTCGCTCGAGGCGATCGTCAAGACGACGATGGGCGCCGTGGCGGCGACGGGCGCGGCGCTCGTCCTCGAGGACGGCCGGATCGCGTGGCCCGAGGGCCGCTCCGGCAAGCACGCAGTGCGTACGCCCCTCCGCTGGAAGCGGCGCGTGATCGGCGAGCTCGTCGCCGACCGCGACGCGCCGTTCTCCGACGACGATCGCGCGCTGCTCGAGGCGATCGCGCACCACGCCGCCGTCGCGCTCGAGCACGGTCGCGCCGTGATGCGTGGCGTGCTCGCGCAAGAGATCCACCATCGGGTGAAGAACAACCTTCAGACCGTGGCGTCGCTGTTGCGCCTGCAGTCGCGGGCCGAGGGCGTCGACCCGAAGGAGGCGCTCGAGCATTCGGTGAACCGCATTCTCGCGATCGCCGCCGTGCACGAGGTGCTCACAGAGCAGCGCGACGAGGACGTCGAGCTCGCAGAGCTGATCGACCGCCTGCGCTCGATGCTCGTCCAGGGGCTCGCCGCCGGACGCGTGGTGGAGGCGAAGCTCGAGCAGGTCTCGCTTGCCGGCAGCCGCGCCACGGCGCTCGCGCTCGTCTTCAGCGAGCTCCTCCAGAACGCGCTCGAGCACGGCTCCGGCTCGGTCAGCATCGAGCTCACCCGGCGCAACGGCGATGTCGTGCTCGCGATCGCCGACGAGGGCGCCGGCCCCGGTGGTGCGGCTGAGGGGACCGGGCTCTCGATCGTCGGCGCGCTCGTGCGCGACGAGCTGCAGGGGAGCTTCGCGCTGACCGAGGACCACGGCACGCGGGCCGAGGTGGTGTTCCCGGCATGAGCTGGCTCCTGTTCCTGCGACCGCACCGGCCGGAGATGCCGTTCGAGCCGACCGAGGAGGAGGACCGGATCACCGGCGAGCACTTCGCGTATCTCCAGCGCCTGCGCGCGGAGGGGAAGCTCTTGCTCGCGGGGCCGTCGCCGGTCGCCGGAGACACGATCGGCATCGGGATCTTCGACATCGACGACGAGGCGGAAGTCCGCTCGCTCGTCGCGGCCGATCCGGCCGTCGCGAGCGGGATCATGACGGCCGAGATCCGTCCGCTCCACATCGCGGTGCGGTGAGCGGCGAAACTCCCGTCATGAGGATCCTGATCGCCGAAGACGAGACGATTATCCGGCTCGACCTGCGCGACCTGCTCGTCCGTGCCGGGTTCGAGGTGTGCGCCGAGGCGCGGGACGGCGAGGAGGCCGTCGCGCTCGCGCGCTCCGAGCAGCCGGACCTCGCGATCATGGACGTGAAGATGCCGAAGCTCGACGGCATCGACGCAGCGCGGCGGATCCTCGAGGAGCGGCCGATCCCGATCGTGATGCTCACGGCGTACGGCCAGGCCGAGATCGTCTCCCGCGCGGTCGAGGCCGGCGTCTACGGCTATCTCGTCAAGCCGTTCCGCGAGCAGGACCTGCTGCCGGCCATCCAGTCGGCACGAGCCCGCCACGACGAGCTGCAGGCGCTGCGCGGGGAGGCAGAGTCACTCGCGGAGGCGCTCGCCGCGCGAAAGGCGATCGAGCGGGCGAAGGGGCTCCTGATGGAGAAGGAGAAGCTCACCGAAGCCGAGGCCTTCGCACGCCTGCGCAAGGCGAGCCAGGTCTCGGGCAGGCCGCTGAAGGTGATTGCAGAGGCCGTCGTCGCGACGCTCGGAGTGGCCGAGTGATGCAGTGGGAGCTGCGGATGTACCGCGCCAAAGAAGGGGCGCTCGACGCGTTCGTCGACGAGTGGCATGAGCATGTCCTCCCGCTCCGGCGCGCAAAGGGGTTCGAGGTGCTCGGGCCGTGGGTCACCGAGGACGGGCGGTTCGTGTGGCTCGTCGGAGGCGAGGATCTCGACGCTCAGGACGCGGCGTATTACGCGTCGGCCGAGCGCGCGGCCGTCGACCCCGACCCTGCGCGGCACATCGAATCGGCGCAGACCTGGCGTCTCGAGGAGCGATGACTCCCGAGCATCCGAATGCAGCGCTGATGCGGCGCCTTTTCGAGGCGTTCGGCCGCCGTGACGGCGCGGCGCTCGCTGGGATGTTCGGCCACGACGTCGTGTGGCGCGTCGGCGGGGACACGCCGATGTCGGGCGAGTACAGAGGCTGGCGGGCCGTCGTCCTGTTTCTGCGCGGGACGACGCGCGAGACGGACGGGACGTATCGCAGCTCGCTCGTCTGGGCGCTCGGAGGCGACGGTCATGCCGCCGCTGCCTACCGCGCGCGCGGAGCGCGGCAGGGTCGCGAGCTCGACATCGACCAGTTGCTGCTCTGCGACATCAGCGACGATCGCATCGTCACCGCCACGGCGATTCCGTTCGAGGCCGACGCGTTCACGAGGTTCTGGGCGTGAGCGCCCGTCCGGCGGACTTCATCGGACGCGTCGGGGAGCACTGCGTCTGGACGGTCGCCGGCGCGAGCGGCATGGCGGGCACGTACTCCGGCCGCGACGCCATTCTCGCGTTCTTCCGCCGTACGCAGGAGCTGACCGGCGGGACGTACGCGGTCGAGCTGAACTGGGAGCTGGACGACGGCGACCGGCAGGTGACGTACTACCGCGCCCGCGGCCGCCGGCCCGACGGACGCGAGCTCGAGCTCGACCAGGCGCTTGTCTGCCGGCTCGACGCGGAGGGACGCTGGGTCGAGGTGCGTGCACTGCCGTACGACCAGGCCGTCTTCGACGCCTTCTGGGCCTGAGCTCGGCTAAGAATCTATTAAGGCGTACGTTTCCTCGTGCGCTGCCGAGCTAGGCTCGCGACATGAACCAGCGCATGCCGTACCCAGTCCCGCACGGCCGGTACTTCGAGATGGGCGGCGGACCGAACGGCGGCGGCGCGGACTCGCTCGAGTGGGTGATCTTCGCGCTCCTCCTGCTGCTCATCCTGCTCGCGATCGCGCAGATTGCGCTGACGCTCATGCGACGCCCGCGCTTCGGCGGTCGGCTGCACAAGCACTACGCCGTGCAGGGACCGCCCGGCACTCCGGGTGGCAGGCTGTGGGGTCGCCCCGATCCCGTGTCCGTTGCGCGCATGCGCTACGCGCGCGGCGAGATCGGTCGCGACGAGTACGTGCAGCTCATGCAGGATTTCGGCGGCGAATCCGAGGTCGAGCCACTGACTCCGCCGGCCTAACGGGCGCCGGCGGAGTCAGTCCACTCCGCTCCTGCATCGTTATCGAGCCGCTGCTCCGCCGTCCCATAAGACTCGCCACCCGCACCACCTGACGCGGACGACCGACGGCTGAGTGAACTCGACGGTGCGCGGGCGGGCGGTGTCCCGAACTGACACGTCAGGTGCCTGGCACCAGACGTGGCTGCTGTAGGCATGGCCTGTTGGCCCCGACGCGCCGCGAGGCACGCAACCGTGCGGCGGCCTGGCTCAAGCGGACACGTCTCGGTGCCTGGCACCGGACATGTCGTGTGCGGACAGGAGCTAGACGAGCTCGTTGTCGAGCGAGAACACGAGTGCGTCCACGGGTCGCTTGCAGTACGGCGGAAGCTCCTCGACGACCTTGCCGGCGGTGCCGCCGAACGGCTCGAGGTCGCCACGCAGCGCTTCAGCGAGCCCGAGCTCGTCGTGGATCGTCACCGTCTGGTCGAGGGAGAATGGATCGATCCCGGTGAGCTCACGAAACACGTGGCCCATCGGCAGCCAATCATCGGACGGCTCTTTGTTGAGGTGGCTGTTGCCGCACCAGACGAGCAACGGGGTCGGCGGCAACGCTGCGGCGAGATTACGCGCCTGATCCTCCTCGCGCGCATTCACGAGCGACCAGTCGACCTCGCCGTCGGCGCGGAACGGACTGCGCGAGTCCATCGTCTCGTAGGCGATCAACGTCCAATCGAGTGCGAGCGCGTCCGCGACGAGCGCCCGCATCTCCGGCTGCTCGAGGTATCCCGCGGACGACGGGAGGCGCCGCTCTCGGTTCGCCATCTCGACCAGACCATCGTTCGGCAGCGCTTCCATCGCAAGATGCCGCACACCGCAGTCGTGTGCGACCGGCAAGAGGCGCCGACCGATCTGGCGCGTCCGAACGCAACGCCGCAAGCCGTCGTGGAACTCGTTCGCCATCAACACGGTCGAGCGTTCGAAGCCGAGCTCGACCAGCTCCTCAGGCGTCCGCCACCCGCTCACGCCTGCGCCTCCTCGAACAGCGCTTCCCACCGCTCGAGCAGCGCCTGGAGCGCGTCTCGCGACTGTTTGTGCGCTGCGAGGACGTCGACGCTCGACCAGTCGTCGGCGAGCTTCACCTCGAGCTCCGCCACCTCCGCCTCCCGCGTCGCGATCTCGGCCTCGACCTGCGCCAGCTCGCTCGGCCGGGGCTTCGGCGCGCGCGGCGTCTTCGCCTTCCTCTCCTGCTTCGGCGTGCGCGCATGTTCGGGCTTGGGCGCGGCCGCCCGCATTGCGCGCTCGTCGCGCCGCCGCAGCATCTCGGCCCAGCCGCCGTCGTAGGCGTGCAGCTCGCCGTCCTCGATCGCGAGCGTCCGCTCCGCGATCCCGTCGAGCAGGGCGCGGTCGTGCGACACAAGCAGGAGCGTGCCGGGGAACGCATCGAGCGCTGCTTCGAGTGCCTCGCGGCTCTCGAGGTCGAGGTGGTTCGTCGGCTCGTCGAGCACGAGGAAGTTCGCGCCCGACGCGACCGTGACCGCGAGCGCGAGCCGGCGGCGCTCGCCGCCGGAGAGCACGGACACCGGCTTCTCGACCTCGTCCCAGCCGGAGAAGAGGAAGCGTCCGAGCAGCGACATCGCGTCGGGACGCGCGAGGCTCGTCATCGTCTGCACGCACTGCAGCACGGAGCCGCGCGTGTCGAGCTCGGCCTCCTGCTGTGAAAAGTACGCAGGCACGACGCCGTGGCCGAGCTGGATCTTGCCCATGGCCGCCTCGCGCCGGCCGAGCAGCGTCTCGAGCAGCGTCGTCTTGCCGGACCCGTTCGGCCCGACGAGCGCGACGTGCTCGCCCCGTTCGAGCGCGAACGACGCGCCGCGCAGGAGCTGCCGCTCGCCGATACGCACGTCAAGGCCCTCGACCTCGACCACCGTGCGCCCGCTGCGCGCCGGCTTCAGGAACTCGAAGCCGAGCGTGCGCGTGCGCCGTGAGAGCAGTGCGACCTCGTCGGCCGCCTGCTTGCGCTCGCTCTCCAGCCGCTGGATCTGCGTCACCTTCGCCTGCGCCTGCTTCGCCTTGTCCTTCTTCGCGCGGAACCGCTCGACGAAGCGTTCGAGCCGCTCGATGTCGCCCGCGATGCGCTGCGTCTCCTTCTGGGCGTGCAGTGCGCGCGCCGCCTTCTCGCGGCGCCACGCGTGCCACGGGCCGGGGAAGAACGTGCCGCGGCCCGCGACGACCTCCATCGTCGCCGTCGTCACCGCTTCGAGGAACCAGCGGTCGTGGGCGACGAGGATCACCGCCGCGTCGAGCGACTGCAGCTCGCGCTCGAGCCATTCGAGGCTGGCGACGTCCAGGTGATTCGTCGGCTCGTCGAGCAGCAGGAGGTCGGGGTCGCCGCCGAGGGCGCGCGCGAGCGACGCACGGGTCAGCTCGCCGCCGGAGAACGTGCGCAGCGCACGGTCGAGCTGCTCGTCGGCGAAGCCGAGGCCGCGCACGACGGACGTCGCATGGTCGCGCCAGCCGTAGCCGCCGGCGTGCTCGAGGCGCGCCTGCGCCGTGGAATAGCGGTTCATCGTCACCTGGTCGTGGACGCCGCGTGCCATCGCCTGCTCGAGCTCGGTGAGCTCTTCCTCGAACCGGACGAGGTCGCGCGCCCCCGAGAGCACGTACTCACGCAGCGTGATGTCTCGCTCCACGGGCGGGCGCTGGTCGTGCAGCGCAACGCGCGTTCCCTTTTCGAACGCGAGCTCGCCGCCGTGGCGCTCGGTCTCGCCGGCGAGGATCCGCAGCAGCGTCGTCTTCCCGGCACCGTTGGGCCCGGAAAGCGCGACCCGGTCGCGCCGCTCGACGCTGAAGGAGACCCCGTCGAAGAGGAGATTCCCGGAGATCTCCTTGCGGAGGTTGGAGGCGATGACGACTGCCACGATTCCCCCAGGGTAGATAGACGCAGAGTAGATTCGACCGGTGCCGTCCGTGCTCGCTCTCGACGTCGGCTCGTCCTCGGGGCGCGCCCCGGGCTTTGTCGCGGCAAGCGTGGATCCTCCTTATCTGTTCGTGGCCAATCAGCAATCGGGCGATGTCACCATCATCAACGTCACCACGCAGAAGGTGATGGCCGTGGCGCGCGTCGGCAAGGATCCCTCTTTCATCGCCATCACGCCGAATGATGAGTACGCGTTGGTGCTCAACCGGGGTTCCGGAGACATGGCGGTGCTGCACATCGGAACCCTGACCGCCACTCGTACAAAGGCCGCGCCGCTGTTTACCATGGTTCCGGTGGGTTCCGGACCTGTGAGCGCTGTAGTAAGGTCAGTCTGATGATCCATCGACGTGAGTTCCTGGCGGCAATGCCCGCCGCTCTGGGGCTGGCGGCTCAGTCTGCCGCCCGAAAGCCGAATGTCCTTCTGATCATGAGCGATGACCAGGGGTTCGGCGATCTATCGCTCCACGACAACCCCTACCTGAAAACTCCGGCCATGGACCGCATCGCAGCGCAAGGCACGGAGTTCCGCCGCTTCTATGTCTCGCCGGTCTGCGCCCCCACCCGCGCCAGTCTCCTCACCGGACGCTACCACCTGCGTGGTGGAGTCTACGGCGTAACCGCCGGGCAGGAGACGCTGCGCACCAACGAGACAACACTCGCCGAATCCCTGCGGCCTGCCGGCTACCGGACCGCGCTGGTGGGCAAGTGGCACCTCGGCGAACACTACCCCTACGTTCCCCACGCCCAAGGGTTCGACGAGTTCACCGGTTTCCGAACCGGCCACTGGACCACATACTTTGATCCGCCGCTCGAGCGCAACGGCAAATCCTACCAAGCCAAAGGCTACATCGCCGACGTATTCACCGATGAAGGCATCCGGTTTATGGAACGAAACCGGCAGAACCCGTTCTTCCTGTACATGGCCTACAACACCCCGCACACTCCCTACCAGGTGCCGGACAGTTTTTATGAGCCCTACAAGAACAACAAGCTCCTGCCCAAGGAAACGGCCATCATTTACTCGATGGTGAAGAACCTGGACGGCAACATCGCCCGGCTCCTGGGGCGCCTGGACGAGTTGAAGCTGGCAAACGACACCATTGTCATCTTCCTCAGCGACAACGGTCCCAATGGACGACGCTACAACGTCGGGCTTCGCGCCGCCAAGGGCAGTGTCTATGAGGGCGGCACACGCGTTCCGTTCTTCATCCGCTGGCCCGGGCATATTGAGGCGGGCAAGAAGATTGACACCATCGCCGCCCACATCGATGTCTATCCCACTGTGCTCGACCTATGCGGAGTCAAGACGGAGCAGCCGCTTCCCCTGGACGGACGCAGCATCGCCCCCCTGCTGCGTAATCAGGCCGCGAACTGGCCGGACCGCATGCTGTTCACCTACCAGCATGGACGCGCGGGCAAGGGGCAGGGCGCGGTTCGCACGCAGCGTTTCAACCTGATCAACAAGACCGAGCTGTACGAAATTCCCGTCGACCCGGGTGAGCAGGACGACGTGGCCGCCAAGTTCCCCTGGCAGGCCGCGGCGCTTGCCAAAGCCTACACCGAATGGTTCGACAAAGCCGGTAAGGAATGCCGCTTTGAGCATCTCCCCATCCCGATCGGCTATTGGGAGGAGAACCCCGCCACACTCACCCCGCCCCAATGTGAAATGGAAGGCACGGTCCGCTTTTATGGTGGCAGTGGCTGGGCGCACGACTGGGTCACCAACTGGACCGCCACTACAGACGCCGTCCATTGGGACATCGGCGTTCATGAGCAGGCGACCTTCCGAGTGCGCTTGCGCTATCTTTGCGCCAAGGAGAACGTGGGAGTGAAAGTGAAGGTGGAGGCAGCCGGGACCAGCGTCGAATCCTTCATCACGGAACCAACACCTATGACCCCGCGCCCGGCTCGGGACATCGGTCCCCTGAAAGAGGCGCCGGAAATGTTCTGGGGGGAGGCGCTGATCGGGACATTTTCACTGCCGAAGGGTAACGCCCGCCTTACCGTCCGCGCCACTTCAATTCCGGGCAAGATGGCCATGGATCTCAAAGCCGTCATTTTCGAACGGATCAGCCAATAGGAAGGAACAACGCATGGAACGCAAGAAAGCAACCGATTTTCCGCAGGAATTGCTCAACCTGTTTGACCTCTACGTTCACGGCGACATTGACCGCCGCGCATTTCTCGAAGGCGCGCAGAAGTTCGCCGTTGGCGGACTGACCGCCGCCGCAATTTGGGAAAGCCTAAGCCCGAACTACGCCTGGGCGCAGCAGGTCCCCAAGGATGACGCCCGAATCAAGGCCGAGTACGCTTCCGTCGATTCGCCGCAAGGCAATGGAACCATCAAGGGTTATCTCGCCAGACCCGCCAAGGCGGCCGGTAAGCTGCCAGGCATCCTCGTGGTTCACGAGAACCGCGGACTGAACCCCTACATTGAGGACGTTGCCCGCCGCCTGGCCACCGAAAAGTTTGTCGCGTTCGCCCCGGACGGACTCACCAGTGTCGGAGGCTATCCCGGCGACAACGAAAAAGGCGGCCAGCTATTCGGCCAAGTGGACCGTCAAAAGATGGCCGAGGACTTCGTCGCCTCCGCGCGGTGGCTCAAGGCTCGGTCCGATTGCACCGGCAAGATTGGAGTGGTCGGCTTCTGCTTCGGCGGCGGCATTGCCAATCACCTCGCCGTGCGTTTGGGCTCAGACCTCGCCGCGGCCGCTCCCTACTATGGCGGGCAGCCGCCTGTGGCCGACGTGCCCAAGATCAAGGCCCCCCTTCTGGTCCACTACGCAAGCCTCGACACGCGCATCAACGGCGGCTGGCCCGCCTACGAGGAGGCGCTCAAGGCCAACCACCTCACCTACACCATGCACATGTACGAAGGGGCCAATCACGGTTTCCACAACGACACCACACCCCGGTACGATGAGGCTGCGGCCAAGTTGAGCTGGCAGCGGACGTTGGACTTCTTCCGTAAATACGTGGCGTGAAGTGGTTGGTTGTATCGTTATCTTGTCAGCCACCAAGGTTTCGTGAGGTGGCGCTAATCATAGGTTCAGAACGGCTATCCAGAAATCGGTTTTCGCGCCAAATGCTCAGCACGGTACAGCCATGCACCTCAACCGAACACCAACCACTGGCTTCTGACTCTCTCCACACACCTATCGAACGCCGCTTTAACTTCGCGGTACTTGTCATCACGATGCAATTGCCCACCCGATTCGAAGAAACCGGCCCGTAAAACGTCGGCGACTTTCTCCGGATATGCCGGACCAGCTATCAGCTCGGTTTCTGCCATAATGTTCGGCTCGCCTTCGTAACGCGTCTTCCAGCCGAATCGGCCTACCGACGCCCAGAGAGTGAACTTGGAATCCTTGATCTTCTCTTGTTGCAACTCAGAACGAGAAACTTGGCCGTCGCAATGGCAGAGGCAGAGGAGGTATTCAAACCAATCAAACGTCTGATCGTACTCGGCGTCGCCAGGAAGGTACTCACGAAGGGGATCGCGAAGGACTTCGAAGAGGCGGTCGCTCAGTGGGGTCTGCCGGTTCCCCAACACTTGCTTTTGCAGATCGCGGCTGAGCACCGCTTGGTCATAAATCGCGGCCGCCACGGTCTCTTCGGGCCTGTTGCCGTCGTACTTCACAATCAGACCAAACAAGGACCTCACTATCCGATAATTGTGACGACTCAAGGCGGCTATCCCCGCTCCGTAAAGCAGCAGCAAACAGGGGTAGAGCCTGAGGTTGGCATGCCCACCGAGGGATGTTTGATCCGCTATACGCTTGAAGCTTAGAAGGAGTAGCTCATCGTGCTCCGGTTCACTCCAATACGCCCCGCAGATCAGGAGGCGAAGCATGACTTCCACAGTCTCTTCATACGTCTTGAGGGTAGTAAGGCTCGGGGCGGTCACCGAAAATCGTGGCCCGGTCAACAGCGCATAGGTTTTTTCGGTTTCCGAGGTAACAAGATCGTGGAGGCTGATTCTATGCACAGGATCGGCCAGGTACCTCTTCATCCGAGCCACCGCGACCTTAGCTGAAAGCACATCGGTGCTTGCCATGTCCTCAAGTACAAAAATCTTGTCGCGTAGATCGCTGAAGAACTCGTCTGCTCCTGTGATCTGGATCACAGTTGCTTGACGAAGCGTCGCCAGGTCTTGAGCTTTCTGGCTCAGCTCAGACCTGGTGGCCCAATACGTCGTAAACCGGCGTGTTGAACATCGCTCCAGCGAACCACGGAGGGCCGTATCCCAATCCCCCGACCATCCACACACGACAAGCCCATACTCGTCGAACACCTGATCCAGGAGACACTCCATCTCGTCTTCGTAATGAGCAAGCTCATCGCCCGTGTTCTTCAGGCGAGTATCGAGATAGTCACCGTTCGGCTTGATTACGGTGCAACGGGAGTGAGCGAGGGGCAGAGCGCCCTTCGCAGCATCGGGAGTGCTGATGACAAATGGCTGAATTCCTACGTCGGCGAGAGCCGTTTCGAGTAGCCTGTCGAAGTTGGTCGTAATCAAGACTCGGAGATAGCCCTTGGCAACGAGCTCCGCGATGGCGCGATGCGCTGGCGCCGGCAGTTTCCGGCCCTCGTCCCGCTCTTGGCCGGCCGGTTCGAAGTAGCCACGCAGCAATTGCATTCTTTCTGCCGATGATTTCGCGAGGTCATTCAGAATCTCCGAATACTCAGGGTCTCTGCCAAACGAGGTTCTGTACCAGCTCTGCGGGTCTTCGACGCACTCCTTGCCGTTCAGTTTCGCCAGCCTGCGAATCAGTTCCTCTACGATTTCCTGGCCCGTCGGCACGCCGGAAGAACGGGAGACGCCTGAACCGACCAGCAGGGCGAACACACCAGGATTGCTTTGAACGGACACCGCCAGACTGAGGGAAGGGTCAACCATCTGTTTCAGTTTCCCACGCCTCCCATGGCCGCGCCACAACGATGCCGATTGCTGTTTTTATCCCTCCTCTTTCAATTGTTTAGTGGGGCATCAAAGTTGCCTCTTGAGCTGGCCATTGGCTAAGATCCAGACATGAAGTTACTCGTAACGCTGGAACGGGATGAGTCGGGCATTATTGTCGCTGAGTGTCCGTCGATTCCAGGATGCGTGTCTCAGGGCGTCACTGAATCAGAGGCGCTTGAGAACATCCGGGAGGCGATCATGGGCTGTTTGGCGGCACGGAGGGCAAACAACATGCCGCTGACGATCGCTGTTCACGAGGTGGAGGTCGCCGTGTAATGGCCGCTCTCCCCTCTGTTTCTGGGGAGCGCGCGGTTCGAGCCTTCAAAAGATCGGGCTGGATTAAGGACAGGCAGCACGGAAGCCACGTGATCCTTGTCAAGCACGATCGCCACGTCAGTCTGTCCCTTCCCCAGCATCGTGAACTCGCGCCAGGCACGCTGCGGTCCCTGATTCGAGCTTCTGGAATGACTGTCGAGGAGTTCGCCCGGCTTCTTTGAGGTGTTTGGCCCAGTGTCCTCTCCCGTCGCCCAGACAACAAGGATTCGAGAACCGCAATGCTCAACGTGCGATCACTTGTTCTTCGTCAACCACCCAGGCCGCATACTCCATCAGAGCTTTGAAAGCCCCGCTGTTAGGCCGCTTTCGTAACAGTAAGGAACGCCGTATGAAGAGTCGTCACGTCAACGTGCAACTCCAAACCCTTTCCAGACGAATCCTCGATCAGTGGAAGATGCTCCGCGATCGCGGAAACCCCGGGACGCAACTCGCTATCAAGCGCCGCGACGACCAGCCGAACCAGCCTGTCTGTAGTGGGTCCAATTCGGTCCTCGCCACATTCCCATTTCGAGATCTTGGATTTGTCGGTGTGAAGGTAACGGCCAAGTTTGTCCCCGCTCAGACCAAGATGGTTTCGCAGGAACCGGAGTTGCTCGCCGGTTAGCCGGGCGGGACTATTCGCGAGCGCTTGCGCTATTGCTCGATGAATCTTCGCCATCCCCGGAATGATCACGTCGGAGTTCCCGCACTTCGGGCAATCCGCGACATCAATCCTCTGAAGAATGACGTTGGAAAGGCCGCTTTCCGTGTATCGATGATTGCGGCGCTCAGGCTTGACCTGCTCTCCGCAGCTTGTGCACTCGTGAATCCTACTTCTCTTCATGGAGTCCTCTCAAAGACAGTGATGAACACTGCTGAATCCTGTCTGAATGTGAAAACAATCGCGACGTGACGGCCATCCGCCGTTTTCCCTTCAATCCTGTACTTCCACTGACCGGTCTTGATATCCTTCTCCGGCGCATCAATGATCGCGCCAGACCTGCAAACCACAAGAACGTCTTCCATGGTCAGCTTGTCATTGGTGAGTTCATCACGGAAATGGTTTGAGTAGATGACGACATCCTCTTGGAGGCCTCGGTTGAGTTTGGATTTCGCTCTATCCTTGCTGAGATTGCCATCCCCCATCTGTTGGTATTATACCAACACGAGCTGATTTCAAGCGGGGGTCCCTAAGTTAGTTAACTTCTTTCCGGCGAACTATGGCGGCGGAAGATTCATGCGCTTCATCAGCGCCAGAAACCGCGGATCACCGCGTAGCGGCTTGAAACCATCATCCCTTACAGCAGAGAGCCAATCGTGATGCGGCTCGTAGTTCAGCATTCGGAAAGCTTCATCCTTGTTTCCCAGCAACGTGTTGATGGAGGCGCGCCAATGCGCGGTCCACCCGGTGAGCTTCATGCTTTCGAACTCAGACAACACCTTCCGGGCCTCCTCAGTGCGGCCGGCCATCGCGTAGCCAATCCCCAAATACCCCTTCATGCCCGGAGCGATTGCGATGGCCTTCTTGTATTCCGCGATCGCCTCCTCGTGCTTTCCTTGGTCGGTGTAGGTACTGGCAAGTACAATGCGGGAGTTAAAGAGGTTGGGATTCATTTCGAGCGCCCGCCGGGTTTCCGCGATCGCTTCCTCGTAGCGTCCGGCCATCCTGTAAAAATCAGCGGCCCAATGGTAAATGTCCGAGAGCGGATCCAGTTGCCGTGCCCGCTTGCCAGCGGCGATGGCCTCCTCCATACGCCCAAACAACGCATGGAGCCACGCCATGTGGAAATGGGCGAGCGCAAAGTTCGGATTGAGCGCGAGCGCCCGTTTCATGCGTCTTTCCGCTGCCTGCCACTGAAAATCCCGGTAACCTTCCAGGACCGCTAAAGCGAGGTGGGCGTCGGCCAGCGTATCGTCGAGTTGCAAAGCCCTCTCGGCCGCCGCCCGAGCGCGCGGCACCCTGTAATCCGGCGAGTCCGATAGATGTCCGGCTGTCACGTAACCGGTCGCCAGTCCGGCGTAGGCCAGCGGGTCGGCCGGGTCCTTGTCCACTGCTTCCTGAAAGAAGGCGACGGCCTTGTCGAATGCTTCCGGAGTGCCCTTGTTCATCCAGAACAAACCCTTCAAGTACGCCTCGTATGTCTCCGGGTTCACCTTGCGGACATGGGTCAGCAGGGCTTCCTCCTCCGGCCGGAGTGTCACTCTCACCTTCCCTGCGATAGCCTTTGCCACCTCCCCTTGCAGCGCCAGGATGCTCGCCAGCTCGCGCTCGTAGCTGTCCGCCCACAGGTTCTGGTCAGTCGCCGCGTCGATCAACTGTGCCGACACGCGCACCCTGCCGGCTTCCCGTGCCACCGAGCCGCCTACCACTGCATTCACCCCCAGCTCACGGGCGATTTCCCTCAGCGGCTTCTTCGACCCTTTGTACCTCATCGCCGTCTGGCGGGAAATCATACGCAGCGAACTGATCTTCGAAAGGTCGGTTGTCAATGCGTCCGTCATCCCGTCGGCGAAGTATTCCTGTTCAGGATCGCCGCTGAGGTTTTCCAGCGGCAGCACCACCAGCGACGTGATTGAGCCAGTTGTACCAGTTCTCAGTCCGATCGCCACACCCGCGGCTGCGGCTGCCAGCGCTCCGGCTCCAATCAGGACATTCCGGCGGCGTAGCCGCGCCGGTGCGCTCACCGGCAAGCCTTTCTGCAGCGCCCGCAGATCCACCAGCAACTCGTCTACATGTTGGTAACGCCCGGCCGGGTCCTTTGCCATCGCCCTCGCGATCACTCGGTCCAGCGTCACCGGCACGCCAACCCGCAGCGCCGTGACCGGCTCCGTAGGGGTGTGAATGATCGCATACAAAACGGCCGCTTCGTGCTCGCCTCCAAACGGAACCTGCCCGGTCACCATCTCGTAGAGCACCACTCCCATTGACCAGATGTCGGTGCGGAGGTCCACTGCCAGGCGCTGAGCCTGCTCCGGCGACATGTAAGAGGCTGTGCCCAGCGTGGTCGAGGACTTGGTCAGCCCGCTCTGCCCGCTGATCTGGGCCAGCCCGAAATCCATCACCTTCACCGTGCCGTCAGCGGTCACCATCAGGTTGGCGCTCTTGATATCGCGGTGGACGATCCCTTTCTCATGCGCTGCCCGCAGCCCTTCCCCTGCCCCGAGAGCGATTTCGAAAGCCTCGTCCAGCTTCAGCGGACGTTGCTTAATTTTTTCCTTCAGAGTCTGGCCCTCGATATAGGCCATCGAGAGAAACGTCTGCCCGTCTGCTTCCCCGATTTCGTAAATCGTGCAGACGTTCGGGTGGTCCAGGCTGGCAGCGGCCCGAGCCTCCCGGAGAAATCGTTCCTTGCTTTCCGCGTCGTCCAGCGCGTGGGGGGAAAGGAACTTCAGCGCAACAGATCGCTGCAGGCTCAGGTCCTCGGCCCGATAGACGACACCCATCCCTCCTTCACCAAGCTTTTCTGTGATGCGATAGTGCGAGATGGTTTGGCCGATCATCATCTCGTTCCCTAGCCTACTACCAACTTCAGTTGCGCGCCACCTTCCTGGCCACGCCCTGGTTCCCGATGTCCAGTACCACCTTCCATGACCCGTCGCCTTGCTTGCCCCAGATGGTCACATACCGGCCAGGCTTCTCCATTGGCTCGCCGTTTTCGAGGTAACGCAAGATCGAGGTTCCACTGGTATATCCAAGGTCCGTCGACGCCGCCATGCCGGCGAACTCCGGCCTCCAGCGCAAAGAGTTCTCCTTCTTGGAAAAGAGGGGCTCCATCATTTCGCGAATCCCGTCACGCCCCGTGACCACCGCGCCGGTGTTTCGGAACATCATGCCATCTTCAGCAAAGAATGACACCCAGCCCTCGACGCCGCTTGATGCCGTAACACGATCAAACTCGCGGTCCGCCTCCAGCAGCACATCGCCGGCGCGTGGTTGGGCATGCAAACCGGCCAGAAACCCGGCCGCCACGGCCACAGGAATCCAAATCCATTTCATAGGTCACCTCGGAGGAATGATGTGATCAATGCCCTTGCGGACACCGTAGTCTTTTGGCTCGGTTTTGTAGTCGGAGCCGCCGCGCGCGTTCCAGTTCCAAACCACCTCTCCCCGCCGCAGCGTCAACTCACAGGCAAGACGTTGTTTGCCCTCCAGTCGCGCTCCGCTCGCATCCGCATATCCAAACGTGCCCTGCATGAGGTTCCAAACCGCCACGTCCGCCTCGGCGCCCACGGTGAGATGGCCCAACTCCGGCCGCTGGATCATTTGCGCCGGCGTCCAGGTGGAGGCGCGCATCACCTGGGCGAGCGGCATCCCCAGCACCAGGCACTTCGACATCGTCGCCGGCATGTCGATCATCCCCGCATTCATGCTCCCCGTGTGCAGATCGGTGGAAATCGAATCCGGATAGAACCCCTGCGCAATCGCCGGAACCGCGTTCCGAAACACAAAGCTGCCGCCTCCATGCCCGACGTCGAACCGCACTCCGCGCTTCCGCGCCTGCCGCAAGTAGTCGTACAGCTTTCCCTGTGCGTCCACGTACGGTACCGGCGCACGGAACATGTGCGTACTGATGTCGCCCGGCCGCAAATGTACCCCAACCAACTCGTAGTAGGGCCGCTCCACCATGAAGTAGCCGAAATCGACCATCACCGGGATCCCCGCCGCCTTCCCCGCCGCTACCGCCGAGTCCACCGACAACCAATCGGGCCTTTGATAATGCGCAGACTTCACTCCCACCACCACATCCTTGTGCTTGCGTGCCAGTGCCGCCACCGCCTCCGCATCAAAGTCGCCCTGTTCCACGAAATCCGTCATCATCCCGAACCCTGCGATGTTGATCAGCGCCAGCACGCGCGTTTTGGCGCGATCGATGACAAAGAATCGGAAGTCCTCGAAGTTGCGCCAGCCGCTGGAGCCCGCATCCACCATCGTCGTTACCCCTGTGCGGAAACTGAAGGCGTCCGGCTGCACGCTGTTGTCCCCGGCCCAGGAATCCTTCATCCCGGTGGTGTGATAAAGATGCGTGTGAAGGTCCACCAGACCCGGAGTCACATACAACCCGGTCACGTCGATAGTCCTCCGCGCGGCCGCCGCCGGAATATTCGCCGCCACAGCGGAGATCTTCCCGTCCCGCACCGCCACGTCCATCACCGCATCGATATTGTTCTTGGGGTCGATGACGTGGCCCCCCTTCAGCAGCAACTGGTGCGGTTGCCCGCACAGCGTCCAACAAATCAGAACGGAGAGGATGCTCACCCGCCTCATGCCTTCACCACCTTTTCTCTACGCCGGTCCCAAGCCACATATTGCCGCTTCCGGTAGCTATCGACCCCCATCGACGCCGCCACAACGCCGTAATAGCCAAGCATGCTGTCACACTTCAGAGCCGCATTGGTCCGGATCGCCGCCTGCAGGTTGCGATGATGCAGCGTCAGGTCCTCCGCTCCCGTCTTGACGTGCGTCACCTGCTGCACTTCCTTTTCGAAAAGCCTCTGCGGCCGTATCGTGAACCCATCCCGCGTGAAATACAGCGTCGCCTTGTGGCCTCGCAGCATGTGCTCCACCGTCGCGTCGTTGGCCATCGACGAAATCAACTGCACCGTCAACCCTTCCGGATAATCGAGCAGAATATTCATTGTGTCCGGAATCTCCGCCGGACTGTTGGTCCAGAAAAACTTTCCGCCCGTTCCCACGCCCCGATCCGGAAACGTCAATCCCAAGGCCTTGATGATCCGTGTCACGCGATGTATGAACAGGTCCGTCGCAATCCCGCCGGAGTAGTCCCAATACCTGCGCCAGGAAAAAAATCGGTCCGGATCAAACGGCCTTTTCCTGGCCGGACCAAGCCATGCGTTCCAATCCAGATTCACCCCGGGTTTCACGTCCGGGTCCTGCTTGTAGATCCAGAAATCATCGGCGCGCTCATTGCGCGAATAATCGATTTGCGCCAGCAACACCTTGCCCAGCGTCCCATCCTTTACGTAACGGTTGGCCGTTTCGTAGGAATCATCCGACATCCCCTGCACCCCGACCTGCATCTTCACGCCAGTGGCCTTGATCTTGGCCACCACCTTACGCGACTCCTCCACATACCGCGTCATCGGCTTCTCGCAATAGATGTGCTTGCCCGCGCTGGCCGCATCCAGCGTCATCGCCGCGTGCCAGTGCTCCGGCGTTGCGATCAGGACATAGTCCACGTCCTTGTTGTCCAGCACCGCCCGGTAATCTTTCACCTTTTTCCCGCCGGTCAATTGCGCCGCGGATTCCAGATTCTTCTCATACACGTCGCAAACGGTGATGATTTCGCACTGGTCGGACTCCTTCATCTTCACCAGCGCGCGCATGTGCCCGTGCGACATTCCGCCGCATCCGATCACACCGATCCGCAGCCGCTGGTTCGCGCCGGTAATCTGCCCGTAGGATTTCGCGCTGATGGAAAGTGTAGTGGCGGCCAGAAAGCCGCGCCGTGAAATGGGTGCCATGTCGAGATTGTATGACACCTCCGCCTACCCGGCCACCCGGACCCGCACCCCCTGCCGTGAGACTTCCACCGGCAACACCCGCGCTCCCTCCCGCTCAATCACTTCCTCCACCCGTTTTTTGGCATCCGGTTCTACCAGGAAAAATACGCACCCGCCGCCTCCGGCTCCACAGGCCTTGGCGCCGCGTGCTCCGGCTTTCCGCGTGGATGCCACCAGCCGGTCAATCAGTTCTGTGCTGATGGTGGGCACATTTCTTCTGCGGTGTGCCCACTCTTCGCGCAGCAGCCGCTCCGCTTCCGGCCAGTCGGCCTTCTCCAGCGCGCCTCGCATCGCCTGCGCGATGGCTGAAATCTGCTCAAAATTCCGGTGCACCCGCTTGTCGCCGTTGATGTGCGCCTTCATCACTTCCCAGTTGTTGATCCCGGAATTGCGCGGCTCGCCCGTGTAACAGAGCACCACCCGTGAATTGAATTCATCCAGCTCCACCTCGATGGCGCACCGCCGCACGCGCGCCACCCTGAGTTCAATTGCGCTCACTCCTCCATACATAGCCGGATAATAATCCTGCGCCCCAGTCGGAACACGGATGATCTGCGACTCGACGTTCTGGCAGATCTCGCGCAGCCGCTCGGTGGGATGCCCGGTCTTCAGCAATCGGTTGAACGCATGCGCCACCGTGATGATGAGCGAGGAGGACCCTGAGATTCCTGCACCCGCCGGAGCCTCCGAATGCGTGTCCAGTTCCAGCCCCATTCCCGGCCGGAAAAATCGCACCAGCCAGGCCAGCAGCGGCAGCTTGTACTGCTCCGCGCGCAGCAAATGATCCAGGGACAGGAACGTCTCGGTCGCCTTTTGATCGCGGGACCGCAACACCACTTTCCCATCCTCACGCGTCCGCAGCGTGCAGCTGGTGTAGAGGTTCACCGCGAAGTTCACCGTCACCGCGCCCGGATGATACAGGTACAAAGGCCAGATATCCAGTGTTCCGCCGGCCATGTCCACACGGCAGGGAGATTTCGATTCGATTTGCATCACTTTGAGGAAGCCTCACTATAACGCGGGTGCCGCGCCACTTTCCGCAGCAGCAACGCCGACACCGCCGCCAGCACAACCGACGCCATTCCCGACAACCTCGCCATCCCCTCCGCCGTCAACAATCCCGTCATCGACTCCCGCCATTCCAGCAATCCGTAACGCGCCAGGATCACCACAGCCACCAGCAGCCAAAAGAATCCGCTGCGCAACAGGCGCTTCACAGACTGCGAGTCCCGGTTGCCCAGCGACAAGGCCGCCCCCAACCCCGTGGTAAACAAGGAGAGGTTCAATCCAAGCAGTAAGGCCCATGCCAGGAACCCCGTCTCAGGCAACACCGCCGTTCCGTGCCACGACTCTACGTTCACCGTCGTCAGCGCCATGCCCAGCAGCAGGAGGCTCGACAGCCAACCGTACAATACGCACGCCACCACTTTTCCCAACAACTCCCCCGGGTCGAAAAACGCCGCAGCCACTACGCTCGACAGAAAAAAGGGAGACGAGCAGGCGTACATCACAATCAGATGCGGATCCAGAAATCCGAGCCCCATGCTGGAGGGCAGCATGTAGCCGAGTGCCCCGATGAATCCCAGCAGCAGGAATACTCCGGGAATTCCGCCCAATCGCCCGGGCACCAACCGCCACTGGCTCCAAACGCTACCCATCAAACTAGCTTGCATAAGGGGTAGAATGACACAGATATCCTTTTTAAGGAGTGTTCTCCATGCATCGCCGCTCTATGCGCTTCCTCTTTCCAGTGTTGGCCGCCATCACGCTTGGCTACGGTTTCCAGGCCGCGCGCAAACCTGCTCTGTCTTCTGACCCCCTGATTGCCGGCTTCCAGCAGACCACCGTCGCCTCGGCCGCCGACGCCGTCGACCAGATCGTTGGCCGCCGCGGATTCATGTCCCATGACATGCGTCCCCGTGTGGATGGAAAATTCGTCGGCCGCGCCGTCACCGCCCTGATGCGCCAGTCCACTCCGGAGCTATCCACGCCCCAGCTCAGCGCCAAGTATTCGGTGGCCATGATCGACGCCGCCAAGCCCGGCGAGGTCGGTGTAATTGTCATCGAGAACGGACTCGATGTGGCCGGACTCGGTGGCCTGATGGGCACCGCCGCAAAAGCCCGCAACATGGCCGGCATCGTCATTGATGGCGGTGTGCGCGATGTCCCCGAGGTTCGTTCCCTCGGCCTTCCCGTCTATGCACGCAGCGTCGTCCCGTCCAGCTCTGTTGGCCGCTACGCCACAGTCGCAAACCAGATCCCGGTCCAGTGCGCTGGCGTCGAGGTCCGGCCGGGGGATTTGATTGTGGCCGGTGAAGACGGCGTGGTGGTTGTCCCCCAAGACAAGGCCCAAGAGGTCCTCAAACGCGCCCAGGAGATCGACGAGCGGGAATCAAAGATGGTGCCGATCATTCAGAAGTTGAAGGCGCTCGGAAAGGCGATCGAGCAATTTAACCGGATTTAGGCGGAGAGCACATTCCAATTGAAAGATGAGCCTGGAGGGGACGCCGGGATAACCGGGACCAAGTAAGGGCTCCTTTCCACAATTCGGTGTCGGCGG
>Ga0080064_1002790_pt1 | contig 28089 bp, 37 predicted proteins | sample Subgrocontami54m_FD_69260 | JGI IMG/M metagenome (GOLD analysis project Ga0080064, IMG submission 69260) | Subsurface groundwater microbial communities from S. Glens Falls, New York, USA - GMW46 contaminated, 5.4 m (SPADES assembly) (version 2) ...
TCCTCGTCACCTCGGACCATTGGGCGCCGCAGATTTTGAAGCACCGCGGCGCGCGCAACCGCCCGGGCAAATACTATGGGCCGTTCGCCTCGGGATGGGCGGTGAACCGCACCATCACGGCGTTGCAACGCGCGTTCCTGCTGCGCTCCTGCTCCGACGCTTTTTTTGAGAGCCGCACCCGGCCCTGCTTGCTGTATCAGATCAAGCGCTGCTCAGGGCCGTGCACCGGCGAGATCGCGTTTCCGGATTATGCCGAACTGGTGCGCGAGGCCAATGCCTTCCTCTCCGGCAAGAGCCGTGGCGTGAAGGAGCAACTGGCGGCGGAAATGGAACAGGCTTCCGCCGCCCAGGACTATGAGCGCGCGGCCGTCTATCGCGACCGCTTGGCGGCGCTGTCTGCCATCCAGTCGCAACAGGGCATCAATCCCAGGACCATCGAGGAAGCCGATGTCTTTGCGCTGCATCAGGCCGGCGGTTTCAATTGCGTGCAGGTCTTCTTCTTCCGCACCGGGCAGAACTGGGGCAACCGCGCCTATTTCCCCAAGGCGGACCGTTCGCTCTCGGCCTCCGAGGTGCTCGGCGCGTTCCTTGCGCAATTCTATGACGATAAGCCGCCGCCCCGCCTGGTGCTCATCTCCCATGACATCGAGGATCGTGCCTTGCTCGCTGAAGCGCTCACCGCCAAGAGCGGCCACAAGGTGGAGGTGGCGCTGCCGCGACGCGGCGAGAAAAAGGAGCTGGTCGAGCACGCGCTCACCAATGCGCGCGAGGCGCTCGGCCGCAAGCTCGCCGACACCTCGGCGCAGGACAAGCTGCTCAAGGCGCTGGCGGAAACCTTCGGCCTGCCGCGGGTGCCGCGCCGTATCGAAGTCTATGACAACAGCCATATCCAAGGTTCGAACGCGGTGGGCGCGATGATCGTCGCTGGGCCGGAAGGCTTCGTCAAAGGCCAATACCGCAAGTTCAACATTCGCTCATCCGATCTCGCCCCCGGCGATGATTACGGCATGATGCGCGAAGTCTTGCGGCGACGCTTCAAGCGATTGCTCACCGAAGCGCCACGGGAGATAAGCGATGCAGTCGCGCACACTTTCCCCTCTTTCCTGGTGGGAGAGGGTGGCGGCGAGCGCAGCGAGCCGCCGGGTGAGGGGGCTTTAATAACGATTTCCCCCTCACCCGGTCCTCGCCCGCTCGACGCGGTCTCGGACCACCCTCTCCTATCGCAAGTCGGGCCTGCCCGACTTGCGCACGATATTGCGGAACCCGGGCAAGCCCGGGTTCCAGGGGAGAGGGAAGAAGAGTCTCCCTGGCCCGATCTCGTTCTCATCGATGGCGGGCAAGGCCAGCTCAACGCCGCGCGCGAAACACTCGCCGAGCTCGGCGTCACCGACGTGCCGCTAGCCGCCATCGCCAAAGGTGTGGATCGTGACGCCGGAGAGGAAACCTTTTTTCTGCCGGGGCGGCCGCCGATCAAGCTGCGCCCGCGCGACCCGCTGCTTTACTTCGTCCAGCGGCTGCGCGACGAGGCGCACCGTTTCGCCGTCGGCTCGCACCGCCAGCGCCGCAAGCGCGACATCCGCGAAGCCGGGTTGCAGGAAATCGCCGGCATCGGACCCGCGCGCAAACGCGCACTGCTGCGGCATTTCGGCACCTTGAAGGCTATCGAGCGCGCCACGCTGGCCGATCTCACGCAGGTGCCCGGCATCAATGCCGAGACGGCGCGAAAGATTTATGACTTTTTCCATGGGGCACCGGCGTGATGCTTCTCGGAAAATTGAGTGGTTGGAACTTGTCGCCCCATACGATGGTCCTGTTGACGGCCGCACAGCGCAGGTATTTGGTCGCGTTATGAAGCCCATCTCCAGTTCCGTTCCATCACGACCGCTCGCCTTGCCGAATCTGCTCACCTATGGGCGCATTGCTGCCGTGCCCGCGGTGGTTGCCGCCATGTATTGGCAGGATGTGCTGCAAGGAGGACTGTGGCTGCGCTGGGTGGCGCTTGCGATCTTTATCGTGGCAGGCGCGACGGATTTTCTTGACGGCTATATCGCGCGTATTTGGGCGCAGCAGTCGAGCTTCGGGCGGATGCTCGATCCGATCGCTGACAAGCTGCTGGTTTCGTCCTGCCTGCTGATGCTGGCCGCCGATGGCACTATTCGCGGCTGGTCGCTGTGGGCCGCCATCGTGATTCTGTGCCGCGAGATTCTGGTCTCAGGCCTGCGCGAATATCTGGCCGAATTGCGCGTCAGCGTCCCCGTGACTCAGTTAGCCAAGTGGAAGACGACGTTGCAGCTTATCGCCATCGGCTTCCTGCTGGCTGGTGCCGCAGGCGACCGCATCGTGCCCATCGTCACGCCCATAGGCCTTACGTTGCTCTGGCTGTCGGCATTGCTGACGCTGTACACTGGCTGGGATTATTTCCGCGCCGGCGTCAAGCATCTGAGATGACCGTGAAGATCCGCTACTTCGCTTGGGTGCGCGAGCGCGTCGGCAAGACCGACGAAGAGATCGATCTCCCGCCTGGGATCACTACCGTCGGCGACCTGATGACGTGGCTGGCAAAACGGGGCGAGGAATATGCCCATGCCTTCGACAATCCCAAGGTGATCCGCGCCGCCATCGACCGCAGTCATGTCCGGCCGGAGACGGCCATCGCCGGCGCCAGGGAAATCGCCTTCTTCCCGCCCATGACGGGGGGATGATTTTTTCTTCCTCGCCTTGCTTGCGGGGAGAGGTGTTACGCTTCGGCGTGAGGCTTGAGCCATGACCATACGTTTGCAGCGCGAGGACTTTGACGCCGCCGCCGAGGCGGCTGCGCTCACGCGCGGGCGCACCGACATCGGCGCCGTCGTCACCTTCACCGGCATCTGCCGCGGCGACGAGGCGGGTGAGCCGATCGCGGCATTGACCCTCGAGCATTTTCCCGAGATGGCGGAGGCGGAGATCAGGCGGCATGTGGAGGAAGCGCAACGCCGCTGGACGCTGCTTAGCGTCACGGTGATCCACCGCCACGGACGCCTCGTGCCGGGCGACAATATCGTCCTCGTCATTACCGCCGCGTCGCATCGGTCCGCCGCCTTCGCGGCTGCGGAATTCCTAATGGACTACTTGAAAACCCGCGCGCCGTTCTGGAAGCAGGTGGAGCGCAGCGGCGGCAAGAGCTGGGTCGAGGCCACGGCTAAGGATAATGCCGCGGCGGAACGCTGGAGCAAACCGGCAGTCCAACCTGCACGCAGGGGCTAACAGGTGACGCCAACTCGCCGGATGCTCTTGCAAATGTTTGCGGCTGCACCGCTGCTCGCCGCCGCCGGTAGCTGTGCGTTTGCCAAGACGTCGGTGATCGCCCATCTCATCCAAGAGGCGCCGGCCGATGGCGGCCTATCGCAGCGCATCGATTTCATTTCACGCGCACTGCTGGGTGTGCGCTATCAGGCTGACACGCTGATCGGCGGGCCGCGGCGGCAGGAATTGTTCGTCGTCCGCGCCGACGCCTTCGATTGCATCACCTACTGTGAAGTCGTGCTCGCCGCTGCGATCGCCAAGGATATTGGCGAGTTCGAAGCGGTGTTGCGGTGCATTCGCTATGAGCATGGTGAAGTGCGGTGGGACCAGCGCAATCATGATTTCGCGAAATGGAGCCAGCGCATCGTCGAAAATAAGATTTGCCAGCCAGTCAGGATGAACCCTTCCGTTTCCATCGAGAAGACTCTCAACGGAGGCGGGCTTGGCAAGCGCTGGTTTTCGATCATCGGCATTGCCCCATCGACTCTGCTGGCCAACCACCAGCTTCTGCGCGGTGGCGATGTCATCGGTTTCGTCTCCCGGCAATCGAATCTCGATTTCTTTCACGCCGGCTTCACAGCCTTTGGAAAAAATGCCGGCTTGCTGCTGCGCCATGCGTCGCAGAGCTACGGCCGTGTTCTTGATGAGAAAATGGAGACGTTCCTCGCCGCCAATGGCGTGAAATACGTCACGCTGTTGCGCGCGGAAAATCCCGCGCCGGCCAGCAGCTGAGGCGCCGGTGTGCGGCGGCGATTACGCCGCTGCCGCTTCTCTTTACCTCTCCCCGCAAGCGGGGAGAAGGAAACGGCTATGCCGCCGCAGCCTTGCCCTTGGGCTGAACTTCCGCGGTATAATCGTCCATCAACTGCTTGGTGATGGCGCCGGGCGTAAACTTCCATTGTGCGATCTCGGCCACCGCCGTCACCTCTGCGGCGCTGCCGGTGATGAAGCATTCGGAAAAGCCGGTGAGCTCTTCCGGCATGATGCGGCGTTCGATCACCTGGATGCCGCGCTTCTTCGCAAGCCCGATCGCGGTGCGCCGGGTGATGCCGTCGAGGAAGCAATCCGCGGTCGGCGTGTGAATCTTGCCATCGGTGATGAAGAAGATATTGGCGCCGGTGCATTCGGCCACGCGGCCCTGCCAGTCCAGCATCAGCGCGTCGGCATAGCCTTTGCGCTCCGCCTTATGCTTGGAGACGGTGCAGATCATGTAGAGCCCGGCGGCCTTGGAGCCGGCCGGCGCGGTCTTGGGGTCGGGACGCCGGTATTCCGCAAGGTCGAGCCGGATGCCCTTGAGCCTTTGCGCCGGGTCGAAATAACTCGGCCATTCCCAGCTCGCGATGGCGAGATGGATTTTATTGTTCTGCGCCGAGACGCCCATCATTTCCGAGCCGCGCCAGGCGATCGGCCGCACATAGGCGTCTTTCTGCCCGTTCTTTTCCAAGACCAGCCGCTTGGCGGCATCGATCTCGGCGACGGAGTAGGGAATCTCGAAATCGATCATCTGCGCGGAATGCCGCAGCCGCTCGGAATGCTCGGTGATCTTGTAGATCTCGCCGCCATAGGCGCGCTCGCCTTCGAACACGGCGCTGGCGTAATGCAGCCCGTGCGAGAGCACATGCAGCTTCGCGTCCGCCCAGGGCACGAGCTTGCCGTCGTACCAGATGACGCCATCGCGTTGGTCAAAGGGTGCAGCAGGCGCAGCCATGGCATTCCCTCCTCGGGTTTATTCGGTAACGACTGCGGGCGGCGCCGGGTCCGAAGGCTGCCAGCCCCTATTTTGCGTCGCGGGCCAACACCCGGTATGTTTTCACTTGCTCAATGAGAGCGTGCTTTTACGACGAGCGCAACGACCGGCCCCAAATAGCCTGCTGGGCACGATCCTTTCGTCAAAGAGCGGCTTTGGGTAACAAACAAACAGAAATATGTCAATATGACTGACCTAAATTTTACGGCCTTGAAACGGCCCGCGGGGGCCAGCGAAACCGGCGATCCGGGGCCGGTCTGGGACATCATCGAACTGCTGTTTTTCGCCTATCGCGATTTTGTCAGCGATCCGGACGAAGTGCTGGAGAAGCTTGGCTTCGGGCGGGCGCACCACCGCGTGCTGCACTTCGTCAATCGCAATCCGGCCATGAAGGTGGCCAACCTCCTCGGCATCCTCAAGATCACCAAGCAGTCGCTCGGCCGGGTGCTGAAACAACTCGTCGATCAGGGCTACATCGTGCAGAAAGAAGGGGCGAACGACCGCCGCCAGCGGCTGCTCTATGTTACGCCGAAAGGCGAGGCGCTGGCGCTGAAGCTCGCCGGACTACAGACCCAGCGCATCCTCCGCGCGCTCGAGGGGCTCGGTCCAGGCGCGCATGATGCTGCGCGCCAGTTCCTCATCGCCATGCTCGACGCCGGTGGCCGCGACGAGGTGCTGCGGCTGATCGGCCAAGCGGATCGCGGATCCCGCTCGCGGTCTTGATGGGCCAGGATGCGACCATGAATTCCGACCCCGCCGCGCTCGCCGACGATGCGCCGCACCTCCTCGTGGTAGATGACGACCGCCGCATCCGCGATCTGCTGCTGCGGTTTCTGCTGGCGGAGGGTTACCGCGTCACCACGGCGAAGACCGCCGCGGAAGCGCGGCTGAAGCTCGACGGGCTGCGCTTCGATGTGCTGATCCTCGACGTGATGATGCCGGGCGAAACCGGCTTCGAACTGGCGCGGGCGATCCGGCAGACTTCCACCGTGCCGATCCTGATGCTCACGGCGCGGGATGAAAAGGAAAGCAGGATCGAGGGCCTGGAAATCGGCGCCGACGATTACCTCGCCAAGCCGTTTGAGCCGCGCGAGTTGTCGTTGCGCATTGCCAATATCCTCAAGCGGGCGCAGCCGGCTACGCCGGTCCCGGTGGAATCCGTGCGCTTCAGCCAATTCGTGTTCCATCTCGGCCGCGGCGAATTGCGCCGTGGCGACGAAGTCATCCGCCTCACCGACCGCGAGCGCGAGATGCTGCGCGTGCTCTGCGCCCGCCCGGGCGAGACGGTTCCGCGCCTCGCGCTGGCCGGCAACGGCGCTTCGCTGAATGAGCGGGCAGTCGACGTTCAGGTCAACCGCCTGCGGCGCAAGATCGAGCGCGATCCGGCCAATCCGCTGATCGTGCAGACCGTGCGCGGCATCGGCTACCGGCTGGTATTGAGCCCATGACCAGCCTCGACATCAGCTTGGCGACGCTGCGTTCGGCGGCTGGGCGCGTGAGGGAAGCCTGGGCGCGGCTTTGGCGCGGCATCAACAGCTTCATGCCGAAGGGCCTGTACGCCCGATCGCTGCTCATCATCGTCACGCCCATGGTGCTGCTGCAATCGGTCGTCGCCTTCGTCTTCATGGAGCGGCATTGGAACCTGGTCACGCAGCGCTTGTCCGCCGGCGTGGTGCAGGACGTCGCCGCGCTGATCGATGTCTACAAATCCTATCCGCCGGATTCGGGCCAGGCCCGCATCCGCAAGATCGCGCAGGACCGGCTGGGCCTTGTCGTCGACTTCCTTCCGGTGAGCGAAATGCCGCCGCCCGGTCCCAAGCCGTTCTTCTCGCTGCTCGATCAGGCGCTTTCGGAGGAGCTGCGCAAGCAGATCGGAATGCCGTTCTGGATCGACACCGTCGGGCGCTCCGCGCTGGTGGAAATCCGCATCCAGCTCGACAACACCGTGCTGCGCGTGTTCGCGCGGCGCAACGCCGCCTACGCCTCCAACTCGGAAATCTTCCTGTTGTGGATGGTCGGCACCTCGCTGGTGCTGCTCACCGTCGCCATTCTATTCCTGCGCAATCAAATCCGGCCGATCCTGCGGCTGGCGGATGCCGCCGAAAGCTTCGGCAAGGGACGCGAGGTGCCGGATTTCCGGCCGCGCGGGGCGCGCGAAGTGCGCCGCGCCGCGCAGGCTTTCGTTGAGATGAAGCAGCGCGTCGAACGCACCATGGAGCAACGCACGACCATGCTGGCCGGCGTGTCGCACGACCTGCGCACCATCCTCACCCGCTTCAAGCTGGAAATGGCGCTGATCGGCGACAGTCCGGAAGTCGAGGCGATGAAAAAGGATATCGACGAAATGGCGCGGATGCTGGAGGCCTATCTCGCCTTTGCGCGCGGCGATTCCGGCGAGCAGTCGGCGCCCACGGACATGGCCGCTTTCCTGGAAGAGCTGAAGCTCGATGCCGAGCGGCAAGGCGACAAGGCGAGCGTAGCGTTCCATGGCACTCCCATCGTCACGGTACGGCCGGCGGCATTCAAACGCTGTCTGTCAAACCTCGTTTCCAACGCCGCACGTTTTGCCTCGACGATTTCCATCACCGGCCACCGCGACCATCGCTGGCTGACGGTGACCATCGACGATGATGGGCCCGGCATTCCGGCTGCGATGCGTGAGGAAGTGTTCAAGCCGTTTCTGCGTCTCGACGATGCGCGCAACCAGGACGAAGGCGGTACCGGCCTCGGGCTGGCCATCGCCCGCGACATCGCCCGCTCGCACGGCGGCGACATCACGCTCGGCGACAGCCCGCTCGGGGGATTGCGGGCGACCGTGAGGATACCGGTGTAATTGAATCCCGTCCTCATCCTGAGGAGGGCGCGCGAGCGCCCGTCTCGAAGGATGGCAGCCGTCTCCAGTTTGTGAGCTTGAATCAATAGCAGGGCAAGCATGTCGGGAATAAACCTCTGACCGGACATGTCGCGGAGCCGACGCGATGATGCTTACATCTTGGCGAGTTTTATCCAATTGGAATTGTCGCGTTTGGCAGAAATTGCAAGAGAAATTGATGACGAATACAAAACGTGAGATGCACATTCGATCAAGCCGCCGCTGCCTCATCGGCCTCATCCCGGCGTGAGCGCCGGCGGCGGGGAGGACATCGTGGCGGTGCCAAGGCGCACAGATCGTCTAGCAGCCGCGACCAGCTTTGGCCGCGCGTGAGCGCCCGGTCCAGCTCGGCCATGGTGCGGGCGAGGCCGGGATCCTCATCCTCGACCCAGACCCGCAGCACCTGCGCGAACATCAGCGCCAGGCCCTGCGCGCGCAACGCGCCCTTGCCGCCGGCAACGCCGATGCCGGCCGCGGTGAGCATCCACCGCATGGAGCGCACGGCCAGCCTGTTGAGAACGAGCGCCAGTCCGGGATTGCACATGGCCGAGCGCATGAGCGAGCGCACGGCGGCTCTATATGGCGCAAGCGCTTCCAGCCGGCGCATCAAGACGTCGAACAGCCTGTCGCGCGGCGGCTCTTCCACCGTTTCGCTGTCGCCGCCCTCCAACACCTGGCGGTCGATCTCCTTCATCTGCGCCGCGAGGATGGCGAGGGTGGAGTCGAATTCGTCGCGCAACCGGGCGAGCGGCACGCGGGCGCGTTCCGCGATTTCGGCCAAGTCGATTTTCTCAATCGGCTTCGCTGCCAGCAATTGCATAAAGGCTTGGATGATGCGCTCGCGGTCGCTGCCGCCGGTCGCAGATGCGGCGCGCGCGGGGGCGCGCTTGGCTTTGGAGCGTGAAGGCTTGCGGGCCATGACGGCCTCCTGATCGTGTCGCTGAAATCAATGTAAGCCCGCAACCGGGCGGTTCCAAGGCAGGGCGCTAGCTTTTTGTTTGAGCATGATCTTTTCCGAAAACCGGTTCCCACTTTTCGGGATCATGCTTTAGCCCGCAAGCTCCCGCGAACGCTTTGCGGCTGCGGCGATGGCTTTCGCCAGCAAGGGATCGAGGCCATCTGCGGCGGCCATCAGCACTTCCAGCGCGGCGGCCGTGGTGCCGCCCGGCGAGGTGACGTTCTGCCGCAAGGTGGCCGGATCAAGCGGCGAGCGATGCAGCAGTTCGCCGGAGCCGGCGATGGTCTCGCGCGCGAGCTTGGCGGCAAGCTCGGCCGGCAGCCCGGCGGCGATCCCCGCCCGCGTCAGGCTCTCGGCCAGGAGAAACACGTAAGCCGGACCAGAACCGGATATGGCGGTCACCGCATCCATCAGGCTTTCATCATCCACCCATTCCACCGACCCGGTGGCAGCGAGCAGCCGGTGCGCCAGATTGCGCTGCGACACGCTCACGCGCGCATTGGCCACGGCGACGGTGATGCCGCGGCCGATCGCGGCCGGCGTGTTCGGCATGGCGCGCACAATAGCCGCCTGCGGTAAAGCCCGTTCAAGGAAGGCCAGCGTTTTGCCGGCCATGATGGACACGACGAGGGTTGAGGAACCGGCGAGCTTGGCAAGCGGCGGCACCGCCTCGGCGGCGACCTGCGGCTTGACCGCGATGAGGATCGCGCTCGCGTCGCCGATCTTGTCCATGGGCGGATTAAGCCGCAGCCCGCGCGCGGCCAGCACCCTCACCGCGTCCGCCGGCTGCGGCTCGATGACGGCGACATGCTTCGGGTCGAGGCCGAGCCCGATCCAGCTTTCCAGCATGGCACCGCCCATCTTGCCGGCGCCGACCAGCACGACGGTATGGGCGATATCGCTGAATTTAGTCGCGGTCATGGCCGCATCTTGCCATGACCCGCGCCGGCGGTCACGCTTCTCCCGACGTCTCGAACATGGCGGCGTCGAGCGCCTCGCGCGCCGGCTTGCCGGCCCAGACCACGAATTGGAAGGCCGGGAAATACCGTTCGCAGGTTTCCAGCGCGGTGCCGAGCAGCGCCTGGCATTGCTCGCCCGAGGCGGCGATGCCGCCGGTCAGCACCAGGGCATGGCGGTACATGACGATGCCGTCCTGGATCCACAGATCGAAATGCCCGACCCATAATTGCTCGTTGATCAGCGAGATCAGCCGCTGTACTTCCGGCCGCCGCCGCTCCGGCACCTTGAGATCGAAGGCGCAGGCCAGGTGCAGCGCCTCGATGTCGGTCATCCAGGTAAAGGAGACCTGGTAGTCGGTCCAGCGTCCGGCCACGAGAATAGTGATTTCGTCGTCGCTCGCGCGCTCGAAGGACCAGTCGTTGACCGCCGCCATGCGCTCGACCACGTCGAGCGGATTGATGCGTTGATGTTCGGAATAGCCGATCAGGGACATGCCGTCTCCACGTAGCCGGGGGATGGGGGTGTGCACGCCGCCGCACGCGCACTGCACGCTTACGGCACGTCCCCGAGGGGCAACATTTTGACGCAGGTTCTACTAAGCCGGGCCGATTGACCGCAAAGCCGCGAATCACTTAGCGACTCGAATATAAACGCAGGAGTCCAGCCGCCAAAGCTGATTTGCTTATGGCTGTGATTAAGGATTCTTCGGACGCGCGCAACGCATCCGCGCCTGCCGTCCACAAGCATCGCTGCGACAAGTTGACTCGGGCGCGCGCCAGCCCGGTTCGTTCAATCGAACAGACTGGACACTGACTCTTCCGAGGCAGTGCGGCCGATGGCTTCTCCGATCAGGGTCGCGATCGAGAGCACGCGGATGTTCTTCGCTGCCCGCACCGCCTGCGCCGGCTGGATCGAGTCGGTGATGACCAGCTCCTTCAGCCGCGAGGCGTTGACACGCGCCACCGCGCCGCCCGACAGCACGCCGTGGCTGATATAGGCGTAGACCTCGGTCGCGCCTTGCTCCAGCAGCGCGTCGGCGGCATTCACCAGGGTGCCGCCGGAATCCACGATGTCATCGACGAGAACGCAGGTGTAGCCCTTGACCTCGCCGATCACGTTCATCACTTCGGAGTCGCCCGCTTGCTCGCGCCGTTTGTCGATGATGGCCAGCGGCGCGTTGATGCGCTTCGCCAGCCCGCGCGCGCGCACCACGCCGCCCACGTCCGGCGACACCACCATGATCTTTTCCAGATCGAAGCGTTCGCGAATGTCGCGCACCATCACCGGCGAGGCGTAGAGATTGTCGGTCGGGATGTCGAAGAAGCCCTGAATCTGGCCGGCGTGGAGGTCAAGCGTCATCACCCGGTCGGCCCCGGCATGGGTGATGAGGTTGGCGACGAGCTTGGCCGAGATCGGGGTGCGAGCGCCCGGCTTGCGGTCCTGGCGGGCATAGCCGAAGTACGGAACAACGGCCGTGATCCGCCGCGCCGACGCGCGGCGCAGCGCGTCGATGATGATGAGCAATTCCATCAGGTGGTCGTTGGCCGGAAACGACGTGGACTGGATGACGAAAACGTCGGCCCCGCGCACGTTTTCCTGAATCTCGACGAAGATTTCCATGTCGGCGAAACGGCGGACGGCGGCCTGGGTGAGGGGGGTCTTCAGGTAGGCGCTGATCTCCTTGGCCAAGGCGGGGTTCGAATTGCCGGCAACGAGCTTGAGCGCGCCGTTTTTGCCCATCGCCATCCCCCCGCCGGTTCGTGCTGCCGCCCGCGTGTCTAACAAGGACGCGACAAGGCTGGCAATAAGAGTAACTCTTTGTCCCGAAAACTTTTTCAGTAGCCGGCAGCCTCAGGAAACTACGCGGCCGCTTCGGTCAGCGCGATGGCGTTGACGTGGCGGCCATAATCGGGCTCGGCCCGGTGGGTGGAGCGGCGGTAGCTGTAGAAACGCTCGGCGTCGGCATAGGTGCACAGGCCCAAATCCTCCACTTCGGCGATGCCGGCGCGGACGAGGCGGGCGGCGATAAAGCCGGCGAGATCGAACAGCGCGTGGCCCTCCCGCCCGGCGGGGGCGAAGTAGCGGGCGTTGTCCGGGTCGGCCGCGAGGAAACGCTCGACCAGATCGCTGCCGACTTCGTAATTCGGCTGGCGGATCATCGGGCCAAGGGCGGCAACGATGCGGGTGCGCTCGGCGCCGAGCCGCTCCATGGCGGCGATGGCGGCTTCGGCCACGCCGGAAAGGGCGCCGCGCCAGCCGGCATGGGCGACGCCGACGACGCGCGCCTGCGGGTCGGCCAGGAGGATGGGGCCGCAGTCGGCGGTGGAGACGCCGATGGCGAGGCCCGGTACGCGGGTGACGATAGCGTCAGCGCGCGGTCGCGTGGTCTGAGTCCAGGGCTCCACGGCTACCGCTACGTCGGGCGAGTGGATCTGGTAGGCCGTGAGGAAACGGCTGGGCTTAACCGCCAGCGCCGCCGCCATGCGCGCGCGGTTCTCCGCTACCTTGGCCGCGTCGTCATCGGAGCCGACGCCGGCGTTGAGGCTGGCATAGAGGCCCTGCGACACGCCCCCTTCGCGGGTGAAAAAGCCGTGGCGGATGCCGGCAAGCGCGGCAAGCGAGTGAGCCTGGAGCATCAAAAAGCCGTGTTCCGTGGTAGGATGCTGATCTGGATCAATGTAGACTTGGCTGTCTCGTTCAATTTAGACGGCAACAGGAGCGAGCCATGAAGATTTCGAAAACTGCGATGATGGCAGCCGTAATCGGCGCAGTCGCAATCACGTCCGTCAACCCGGCTTCGGCGCGGCAAGGCCGCAACACTGCGGCAGCGGTGGCTGGCATTGCCGGTCTGGCGCTGGGCGGGATCATAGCGTCGCAAGTTTACCGCCCGAGATCCAATTATTACGAATATGCGCCGGGACCGGCGTATTATTACCCGCCGCCGCCGCCGCCGCGGGTGTATTACGCGCCGCCGCCTTACGACCCGGCGATCGCCTACTGCATGCGCCGGTTCAAGTCCTATGACCCCTACAGCATGACCTATCTCGGCTACGACGGGTATCGGCATTACTGTCCGTAACGGCGCTCACGTTTCGAATCCGGGAAGCGGACCGAGCTTGGGGTCGGCGATCCCTAACGCCTTGAACAGCACGCCCATCTTGCGGGCGCCGCTGCCGGTGAGGCGTTGCACCGCGGCGTCGATCTCGCCGGCCTTGCCGCGCGGGGCATTGGCTTTGAGCGCCGCGGCGCGGCTTTCGATCCCGAGCCGGCGCAAAAACTCGCCCTGCTGCAGCGGGCCATGGATGCGCGCCCCGATGCTTTCGGCCGCCTCGGCCAGCGACTGGAAATCCACATGCGCGGTAAGATCGACCAGGCCGGGGGCGACCAGCGGATTGGCATAGGCGTGCTCGCCCACCGCCTGCACCGTGTCGCCGACCTCGCTCTGCCGATGGCCGTAGTCGATGATGAGCGCCGCGCCGCCGGAGCGCGCCATGCGGCGGCCGATTTCCAGCGCGGTTGAATCGGTGCGCCATTCGAAGACGCTGCCGGGCGGCGCGTCGCGCACCTGCTGCGGCAGGATCCTCTCCAGATGCTCCAGCGGGGCCGGCGCCACCCCGAGGGAGAAGTTGCCGTTCTTGTCCACTATCACCATGCGCTCGTGCCAGCCGTCGTCCTGCCGGATCGCCTGGTGCACCGGCAGGGCGTCGAAGAACTCGTTGGCGAGGATGATGGCGGGGCCGTCCGGCACGTCTTCCAATGTCTCATGCCAGAGCAGGGGCATGTCGAACTGTTCCAGCGTCTGCCGCTGCAATTGTTGCAGCGCCGGGCTGACCTCCACCAGATGCACGACGATGGCGCGAGGAAACTCCGGCATTACTTTCGCCGCGCGCAGCGCGTCGGCCAGCATGGTGCCACGGCCGGGGCCAAGCTCGATCAGGCGGATATTTTCCGGCGCGCCCATCTGCCGCCACACCGCAGCCGCCCACAGGCCGAGCAGCTCGCCGAACATCTGGCTGATCTCCGGCGCGGTGATGAAATCGCCCGCCGCGCCGAACGGATCGCGCGTCATGTAATAGCCGTGCTCGGGATGGCAGAGGCAGATCGACATGTATTGCGCGATCGGCATCGGCCCGACCATGGCGATGCGGCGGCGGATGTCCGCTTCAAGCGGCGGCGCGTCGTCGGCCATCACGCCTTCCTGGGTTTCCGTTTCAAGGCCATGGCGATGAGGATGATGCCGAACAGCATCAGCGGAATCGAGAGCAGCATCCCCATGGTCAGGCCGCCCCAGAGGAAGCCGAGCTGGGCGTCGGGCTCGCGGAAAAATTCGGAAATCATGCGGGCGACGCCGTAACACAGCGCGAAGGCGCCGATGACAAGTCCCGGTCGCTGCAAGCCGCCGCGCCGCACCAGCAACCCGAGGATGATGAACAGCAGCAGCCCTTCCAGCGCCGCTTCATAGAGCTGGCTCGGATGCCGCGGCAGCGGCCCGCCGCCGGGAAACACCATGGCCCAGGGCACGTCACTCGCGCGGCCCCATAACTCGCCGTTGATGAAATTGGCGAGGCGGCCAAGGAAAATCCCGATCGGCCCGGCCGCGCAGGTGAGGTCGCCGAGCGAGAGGATCGGGATTTTTCGCTTGCATCCGAACAGCGCCACCGCGGCGACGCAGCCGAGGAAGCCGCCGTGAAAGGACATGCCGCCTTTCCAGAGCTGCACGATTTCCAGCGGATGCGCGGCGAAATGCGCGGGGTTGTAGAACAGCACATAGCCGAGCCGCCCGCCGAGGATGATGCCGAGCGTGACCCACAGCACGAAATCATCGAGGTCGAGGAGCGTGAGCGGCGGCTTTCCGCCCCACAATTGCCCGGTGCGGATCAGCGCCCGCGCATAGAGCCAGCCGAGCAGGATGCCGCCGATATAGGCCAGCGCATACCAGCGGATGGCGAACGGCCCGATGGAGACGATCACCGGATCGAAGGCGGGAAACGGCAGGACCAAATATGGCATAAAATTTTTCCGGTTCTTGCGGTGATGGCTCTACCATGACGGCGAAGTCAAGGCGGCAACCAAAAGTCTCTTTTGGTTGCCGCCCCGGCCGAGCCAACGGGTCCGCGCAAAGCGCGGCCCGATGACAGGCTCCGTGAGAGCCGGGGCCCATTTGTCTGGGTCCCGGATCGGCCTTCGGCCGTCCGGGATGCACCTTGCGGTCGCGGGCCGGGATCGCCATTGTCTGGGCAAGCGATTCATGGCGAGCCGGAGATTTCCGATGACGCAAACCAGCAGCCGCATCTACGACGAAATGGCCCGATTGATGAACGACGCCGCCGGCGTTGCGCAAGGCGTGCGGCGCGAGTTCGACACGCTGTTCAAGGCGCAGGCCGAGCGCATTTTGCGCGACCTCGACGTGGTCAAGCGCGAGGAATTCGAGGCAGTGAAGGAAATGGCGAAAATCGCGCGCGAGGAGAATGAGCAGCTGAAAGCGCGCGTCGCCGCGCTGGAGGCGCTGGCCGCGAAGATGGGCAAGCCGGCATCCGCGCCGCCGCGGACTGAGACGCGCCCGCCGCCGGCGGACATGCCGCCGACCGCACCGTTTGAGGAGTAGGTTCTCCTGGTTTGTCATGCGCGGGCTTGACCCGCGCATCCATGATTTTATTGCCAAGCAAGACGTGGATGCCCGCGACAAGCGCGGGCATGACGAGGAAATCCGATTCGATTGTCAGACAGCCAACTAACTTTTCTCCTCATGGTGAGGAGCGTCCGCAAGGACGCGTCTCGAACATCGCAAGTCGGCTATAGCCGACTTGCGCACTCAATAGTGCCGATCTCCGGGTAAACCCGGGATCGGTCGCCCATCCTTCGAGACGGCGCTTCGCGCCTCCTCAGGATGAGGCGGAACATAGCTCCGCCGGCCCTATTCTTTGCGGCGCGGGCCACGCCGTCGTCTCATTTCCGCGCCCCCCGACACAGGGGGCACGGGGGAGTCGCCCCCCGGAAAAATGAGGGGAGCGGAGCGCCGAGCGGCGCTGCAAACTTTCAGAGCCATGGCCTCTCGACCATGGCGCGCCCTTTGGCGAAGGGCGCACGCCTCCCGGCGCTCCACTTGCGGTGCTTTTCGGCCGCCGTCCCGCGCTCGCCGGGGGCATTTGCGCCGCCGGTTGCAAGCTCCTTGCGCCCGGGTCCTATTGCCCGGGGGTCGGGGTCCGGCGCCGCCCGAGCGCAGGCTTACGAGGCCTGCCCGCGGGCACCGCACCCTGTCCCACCCTCAAGACGCCTCATGAGAGCGCCCTCAGCAGACAAGGTATGGGAATTTAATCACATAAGGGAAAGGAAGTCAAGCATTACCGGCACCCGGCCGGTTGCCACTTGTCACTTCGGCATCGTCCAGCAGGACCATCACCATCTCCAACGCATAAGCGATGTGCGATAAGCCGGCTTGGGACGTGCGATGCGCCATCTCGCGCGCCTGCGCGCGCATGTCCGCATAGTCCGCGGGCTGCAAGGCGGGCGGATGATGATGGCTGCGCGGCTCGGACATCTTTCGCCTTTCAGTATCGCGGCGTCTTTCCGTCCTCGGGACACCTGTTCAAGCCCGCGAGGCCATCGACAAGGCGGACGATGGAACGGCGCAAGCCGGCGTCGCCGATTTCCGCGAAGGCCTGAACCAGCCGGAATCGCTGCGGATCGGCAATAAGCCGCAATGGGGACTGCGTATCGGCCGGCCCATTGTGACCTTTCACGCCCTCGAACAGCGACGAGACCGGCACTTCGAGAACGTGCGCAATGCGAACCAGCCGGCCGCCGCCGATACGATTGCTGCCCTTCTCGTATTTCTGCACCTGCTGAAAGCTGACCCCGATTCCTTCGCCGAGCGCGGTTTGCGTCATCCCCCGAGCGATACGCCGGGCGCGGACGTTGCGGCCGACAAGGACATCGGTAGGATCGGAGGCACGCGCGGGCATCGACTCCCTCTTGATCCACGCTTGGCGACAGCGCACCGTGCCGGCCGCCGGCGCAATGTGATACCTTCGCTGCGGGCGGCGCTTTTCGGGCGGCTGCAACGCTGGATGGCACGATCTCTATTCTTGTACTTATGATACACGAAGAATAAAATAGATGCAACTCGACCCCAATCGTGAACTCATTCGCATGTTCGTTGAGCGCATCTTGGATGAAATATTTCCGGATGAAACCGGAGCGGCGCGCCTACAGCAAGTCGGCCTGTTCACCTTGATCTACATGCTACAAGGCGATGAGAAGCCGGTCACCGCTGCGCGGATTTCTGAGATGACCGGCCAATCAGAAAGCCAAATTCATCACCAGTTGCAAAAGCTGATGAAATTGAAATTGGTCGAGCGCACCAAAATTCCAAACAAGCAAGGGCGCGGGCGCGCGTTTCAACTCTCGATCAAACACAACGCCAAGACCAAGCGCCTCGCCGCCGCCATCGCCAAAGGCGGCGCGGGAAAGCGGTGAGCAAAAGGTGGATGGCCGCTCTTTTCTTCTCCCTCTCCCCGTGGGGGAGAGGGTCGGGGTGAGGGGGTTCGAGCTTATCGTGAGGCTGTACGCCCTCACCCGCCACGCCTTCGCCCTCCAGGCTACGGCGGGCGACCTCTCCCCACGGGAGAGGTGAAGAAGAAGCCAACCTTCCGCCGGCCTGCGATTGCCGTTGCCCGCATTGTCACTCGCTGCGATGCGGCCCATAATGTGACGAGAGGTATCGGACATGGCCAATCTCCTGGACCGCATCAGCATTGATCCCGCGGTGTGCGGCGGCAGACCCTGCATCAAGGGGACGCGCATCTGGGTAGCGCTCATTCTCGACCTGCTGGCCGGCGGCATGCCGGAGGCGAAGGTGCGCGCCGAGTATCCCGAACTCATGCACGACGACATTTTGGCCGCCATTGCCTACGGCGCCGAGGCTTCGCGCGAGCGGATGATTCCAATTCCGGTGGAGCCGGCCGTGTGAGGATCAAGGTCGATGAGAACATCGGCAGGAGCGGGGCCGACCTCTTGCGGCGCGGCGGCCATGACGTAATGACCGTCCGTGAGCAGGGGCTTGCTGGCGCAGCGGATACGGCCGTGTTTCAAGCTTGCCGGGCGGAGGGCCGCACGCTGATCACGTTGGATCGCGACTTCGGTCAGGTTCCGCGTTTCCCGCCCGAACAGAGCGCCGGCACTGTTGTTCTTGAGCTTGGCTATCCCGCGTCTATGGATGCGCTACTCGACCGCCTCCGCGATTTTCTTGCGCTTGCTGCGACCGAGCCGGTCCATGGCAAGCTTTGGATCGTCGAACCGGGACGCATAAGGGTGCGTTTGGAGCGAGACGAGTAGTTCTTTTCGTCATGCCCGGGCTTGACCCGGGCATCCACGTCTTTCTTGCTCGCGGCATCGAAATCATGGATCGCCGGGTCAAGCCCGGCGATGACGGAAGTTGGAGTAAGGTGGGCAAAGGGAAGCGTACCCCCAATCTTTTTTACGCTTGCGATGCGGTTGGAAATGACGTGGGCACGGCGCGTTCCGCCTTCGCCCTCCTGCCTTCGCCGAAGCGAAGCCGCTTCGGCTTCGCGCAGGCAGGCCGGGCTCCGGCGGACAAGTCCGCGCCTTTGCCCACCCGCTTGCTGCGCTCATAAGTTAGGCTACGAACTAGTTTCGGATCTCGAATGCCGAGTTGTTCAACATTGCCAACAAATCAGAGGGTTTAATCCAGTCGCCTGCTGAGGAATCAAGCGCGTCAGCTTTTGGCGCAGCAAAACCGACAACAAATAGACCTCCACGTAGGCGCGCGAGGCACATCATCAACCCATCCTTCTTGTTTACCTCGTAGCGATATTCGAAAATTTCACTCGCATTCCATTTTCCTTGTTCGAGAGTTCCATATTTCTTCATCATGTCGAGAAGTACCTTGGGCACCCCCTCTTTCGCAAAATCCTCTTTCGTTCGCCAATAGGCAGATACCCGTCCTGCTTGGGGCAACAAAGTTCGAAAATGTTCAAAATACAAACACAGCACAACTTTGTGAGCAAACAAGTTGAGTTGCCGGATTGTAAGCGGGCCAATCGTCGCGAATCCGGCATCGCTTGGAACAGGAACGCCTTGTTCTTCGAGATGTTTGCGCGCCTGGGTCTTGTCTATAGCTCCTGACCATTCCTCTACTATCTCCGGAGCTTGGCGGCGTACCTGAATAAGCAGACGATGATGGTCTTCCAACTCTTGTGCGTTACTGGGATAGCGCCATCGGGCGATGACGGAAGCTACAAGGTCGGCTGTGCTTGTCCCCCGATTGCATTCGTCGCATGCAGGCATCACCAATTTATCTGGCCGATGCGAACTGTCGAATAATGCCTTCGGCGGCATGTGTTCCCGAGTAACGGCCCGCCGCTCTCCGCCACACATGCAGCATTCCGGAAATTCTTCGATGAATCTCTGTGTCGCGCTTCTTTTGCGTTTGGCTTCGCCCATACGACTTCCATACTGAATTGGTGCAGAATCATGCAGCTTACCCTTCCTTGCGCTCCCCCCGCCCCCTCCGCTATACACCCCCTCGCTGGCGCGGCCCCGACACCCCTGGAGGCTGGCTGCGCCGGACGGGCCGCATAAGCGGCTGTTTTTATTCCAGAATTGGCAAGGATCAAAGCAATGGCCAGCGTCAAGGAACTGAAGGCGACGGCGCGTCCGAAGAGCGGCAAGGGGGCCGCCCGGGCCGAACGTCGCGCCGGCCGCGTGCCGGGCGTTATTTACGGCGACAACCAGCCCCCCGTCACCATCGCGCTCGACCATGCGGAGCTGCGCCAGCGCATCTATGCCGGCCGCTTCCTCACCACCGTCTATGACCTCGAGCTCGACGGCAAAAAGCACCGCGTGATCCCGCGCGACTTCCAGCTCGACCCGGTGAAGGATCTCCCGGTGCACGTGGATTTCCTCCGGCTCGGCGAAGGCGCGACCATCCGCGTGAACATCCCCGTGCACGTGAAGGGCGCGGAGAACTCGCCCGGCGTCAAGCGCGGCGGCGCGGTCAACATCGTGGCGCACACCATCGCCGTGCGCGTGCGCGCCGACGCCATTCCGGAATCGATCGACGTGGACGTGAGCGATCTCGACATCAACCATTCGCGCCACCTGAATGACATCAAGCTGCCTCCGGGCGTGCAGGTGCTGGAAGCGTCCGACGCGACGCTGGTCACCATCGTGCCGCCGTCGGGCTACGCGGAAGAAATGAAGGCCGCCGCCGAAGCCGCTGCCGCCGCCGCTGCCGCCGCCGAAGCGGCTGCTGCTGCCGGCGTGACCGCGGAAGGCGCGCCTGCCGGTGCGCCGGGTGCTGCGCCTGGTGCGGCTCCTGCCGCCGGCGGCGCTCCGGGTGCTGCGCCCAAGGGTGGTGCTGCTCCGGCCAAGGGCGCGGCGCCGGAGAAGAAAGCGCCCGAGAAGAAGTAAGCAGCGCATGATCCGGCGAAGTGGAAACCGGTTCGCCGATAAGATCATGCGCAAGCCCATTAGTGAGCGCGCGAACAGCAGATAAGTGTACGCAATCTGCGCAGGCTTGATTGCTTACGCAAAACCGGTGCCCACTTTTGCTGATCGCGCGCTTCCGCCCGCCGCGCGACGCGGCGGGCGGCGGGACATTTGGCCATGCTGCTCTTCATCGGGCTCGGCAATCCGGGCAGCCGCTACCTCCGCAACCGCCACAACATCGGCTGCATGGCGGTGCAGGCGATCGCGCGCAAGCACGGCATCGGGCCGTGGAAGCGGCGCTTCCAGGGCGCCGTGGCGGAAGGCGCCATCGCGGGCAAGCGCGTACTGCTGCTGTTGCCCGAAACCTTCATGAACGACAGCGGGCGCGCGGTGGCGGAGGCGGTGAATTTCTACAAAATTCCGCTCGGCGACGTGGTGGTGCTGCAAGACGAGGTGGATCTGCCGCCGGCGAAAGTGCGGGTGAAAAGCGGCGGCGGCAACGCCGGGCACAACGGGCTGCGCTCCATCAGCGCGCATGTGGGGAATGAGTATCGCCGGGTGCGGCTCGGCATCGGCCATCCCGGGATCAAGGAATTGGTGCATTCCCACGTGCTGGCGGATTTTTCCAAGGCCGACATGGCATGGGTGGAGGCGGTGTGCGAGGCGCTGGCGGAGAACGCGGAATTTCTGGCGCGCGGGGAGGACGCCACCTTCCAGAACAAGGTGCATCTCGCGCTGGCGGCGAAGGGGTTTATCGATTCAAAAGAGCAGGATGAGGAATCTGACGCCGATGTCTGATGCGAGCTTTTTCCGTCACCCTGAGGTGCCCGCGCGCAGCGCGGGCCTCGAAGGGTGATGGCCGTACATCCTTCGAGGCTCCCCCGGCTCAAGGCCGGGGTCGCACCTCAGGATGACGGATTGAGACAGAAACAAGGGTAATCCATGGGCTTCAAATGCGGCATCGTCGGCCTGCCGAATGTGGGCAAGTCGACGCTCTTCAATGCGCTGACGGAAACGGCCGCCGCGCAGGCGGCGAATTATCCGTTCTGCACCATCGAGCCCAACGTGGGGGAGGTGGCGGTGCCGGACCCGCGGCTTGAGACGCTGGCGAAGCTGGCGAAATCGGCGGTGATCGTGCCGACGCGGCTGACCTTCGTGGACATCGCGGGGCTGGTGCGCGGCGCGTCGAAAGGCGAGGGGCTCGGCAACCAGTTCCTCGCCACCATCCGCGAGGTGGACGCCATTGCCCATGTGGTGCGCTGCTTCGAGGACAGCGACGTGACGCACGTCGAAGGCAAGATCGATCCCGTCGCCGACATCGAGACCATCGAGACCGAGCTGATGCTGGCCGATCTCGACAGCCTGGAGCGGCGGGTGGACGCGCTGGAAAAAAGGGCCAAGGGCAGCGACAAGGAAGCGAAGGAGCAGCTCGACCTGGTGACGCGCGCGTTAAAACTGCTGCGCGAGGGCAAGCCGGCGCGGCTGTTGGAGCGCAAGGCGGAGGAAGAGAAAGCCTTCCGCATGCTCGGGCTGCTGACCTCCAAGCCGGTGCTCTATGTCTGCAACGTGGACGAGTCTTCGGCCGCGACCGGCAACGAATATTCCCGCCGGGTGGAAGCGCGCGCGAAAGAGGAAGGCGCGGGCGCGGTGGTGATCTCGGCCAAGATCGAATCCGAGATCGCGGTGCTGTCGCGCGAGGAGCGCGAGGATTATCTCGCCGCGGTCGGCTTGAAAGAGGCGGGTCTCGATCGCCTGATCCGCGCCGGCTACGAGCTGCTGCATCTCGTCACTTTTTTCACGGCGGGGCCGAAGGAGGCGAAGGCCTGGACGGTGACGCGCGGCACCAAGGCGCCGCAGGCGGCCGGCGTGATCCATACCGACTTCGAGCGCGGCTTCATCCGCGCCGAGACCATTGCCTACGACGACTATGTGGCGCTCGGGGGCGAGGCGGGCGCGCGCGACGCCGGCAAGCTGCGGCTGGAAGGCAAGGACTATGTCGTCGCCGACGGCGACGTGATGCATTTTAGATTTGCGACTTAGCTTCTCTTACCTCCCCCTGAAAGGGGGAGGTCGGCGCGCGTTAGCGCGTCGGGTGGGGGTCAAACAAATTCGCGCTGAAAAATGATCCCTCCCCGGATCGCCTTCGGCGATCCGACCCTCCCTTTTCAAGGGAGGGGTCGCTCAATGCCTCACCCCTCCCCGCGTTGCCGGATGGCGCCGAGATGCTCGCTGATGCGGAAGACGATGAGGATGAACTCGGCCGCGATGCGCGCGAAGATCACGCCGATCACCACGCCGATCAGGCTGGCCAGCACCATGATGAAGCCGACGAAGGGATTGATGACCATCATGGCGAGTCCCGAGCCGATGCCGGACAGCCCGAACAGCACCGCGACCGCCACGGTGAGCCAATAAAACACCTTGATGATGGAGGGCGTGATGAACCGCTCCCACTGGAACAGGTCATTGAAATCGAACATTGGCTTCTCCTGTTGACGAAAAGCGCATGCTCCGCGCGAGTCGCAAAGACTGCACCGCGCGCGGGAACGGGTCAATCAACGGCGCGCCCTGTGGTTGACGGCGTTTGCAGCGGGGCCTAGGCCGTCGGCATGAGCATTTCCGGGGAAGCCGCGACCCCTGAACCGGCGGATGCGAGAATCAGCAAGGGCGAAGAGCGCCGCGCCGCGGGGGTGGCCTGCGGCGCCCATGCACTGCACGACGGCTATACCGACCTGATCTACGTGCTGCTGCCGGTGTGGCAGGCGGAATTCGGCCTGGCCTACGCGCAGCTCGGGCTGCTGCGCGGGATTTTCACCGGCGCCATGGCGGCCTTGCAGATCCCCGCCGGCTGGCTGGCCGCGCGGCTCGGCAGCGCGCCGCTGCTGGCGGCGGGCACGGCGCTGGTCGGCGCGGGATTTTGCCTTGCGGGCTTAAGCTCCAGCGTCGCCATGCTGGCCGTGGCCTTATTGATCGGCGGCATCGGGGCGAGCACGCAGCATCCGCTTGCCGCCGCGCTGGTGGCGCGCGCCTTTGCCGGATCGCGCTCGCTGAAGGCGCTCGGCACCTACAATTTCGCCGGCGACGTCGGCAAGATGACGCTGCCCGCGGTCGCCGGTTTAATGCTGGTGGCGATGCCATGGCGGCCGACCGTGGCATTGCTGGGCGCGATGGGCATTGGCGCGGCCGTCCTGATCCTCACGCTCACGCCGCGCTTTGCGGCGAGGCACAGTGGGACAGCCCCCGCCGCCGCTTCGGCCGCCAGCGGTCATCCGCGCACGCGCTTCGGCTTTCCGATCCTATTGTCGATCGGCGTGTTCGACAGCAGCACGCGCATGGCCTTTCTGACTTTCCTGCCATTCCTGCTGGTGGCGAAGGGCGCGAGCGTGACCACGGTCGGCTTTGCACTCACGCTGGTCTTCGCCGGCGGTGCCGCGGGCAAGCTCATTTGCGCCTTCATCGGCGCGCGCCTGGGCGTGATCCCAACCGTCTGGCTTACGGAGGGGATGACCACGCTGTCCATCGTGGCGCTGTTGCCGCTGCCGCTGGAAGGCGCGCTGATTTTGCTGCCAGTCGTCGGCGTCGCGCTCAACGGCACGTCGTCAGTGCTCTATGGATCGGTGCCGCAACTGGTCGAGCCTTCGCGCCACACGCAAGCCTTCGGCATCTTCTACACCGGCACCATCGGCGCGGGCGCGATCGCGCCTGCGATCTACGGTCTGCTCGGCGACGCCTTCGGGATCACCGCCGCGCTCATCATCGTCGCATGCACCGTGCTCGTCACCTTGCCGCTGGCGGCGGCGCTGCGGCCCGCCTTCGCGTCGCCGCACTCGTGACGGCCGAGCTGCCCGCGCAAGCCAAGCTAAGGGAGATTGCCCTTGACCTGCCGGGTCACGGCCGCCGGCAGTACTTCGAGATAGGGGCCCATGAAGAAAGCTTCGCCGGAGCCATCGCCGTAAAGGCGGTTGTGGGCGTCGATCATGGCGCGCATGGGCACGATGCAGACGGCCATGGACGCAACGATCAGGACGTTGATGTCCCCCGGCGGCATTGAAGTTTTGAAATTCGGGTCGGCCGCGACGGCGCGCACGATGCAGTCGGTGGCCGAGCGCATCAGCGGCCCGATTACCGCATCCTTTTGCTGCGACGACATGTGCAGACGCGCGGCGGTGGCTGCCAAAGGAGCCTGGAAGGGCTCGACCGCCGCGGCAATCACCAGCGACAATCCGACAACCGACCCCGCAAGCATCCCCGCCCCCCGTATCCGGCAAATCTCAGACCCTCGCAGGCCTAGCGCGGCGAGGCCGGCGCGACACGCCGAAAGTGCACGGAAACACGCCACGGCGGTGCTCTATCCACTGTTTTTCCTGCGTGCTGTGCATAATTGCCGCGCGCCGCGTTGATCCGCGGCAAATTCAGGGAACCGCGTCGGCGGCACGGAACCGAAGGCGGCAAGCTGCGTTTGTACCGGTAGACCGTTTCGGCACGGCGCGGAGGCCATAGACGGACAGCAGCGGCGGGTTGAATCATGGCGGACAAGACAGGTCTCGGATTTCTCGGCTTCTTTTTCGCCGGCGTTACCATGGCGGTGACGGTCATCGCATTTGTCGTGGTGCGCGATCATGTGGAAGGCCGCCTCATTCTCGACGGCACGGCAATGGCCCAGCAACTGGTTTCCATCTCCGTCCGCTAATCGCCGGTAGCTAGAGTCTGATCCGATTAGATTGAATCGGATCAGACTCTAGATTCCTTAGTTTATCGCGCAATCTTGCGGCGAACCGGTTCCCACCCCGGATCAAGTCCGGGGCAGGCTTTCGCCGGATTGCGCTCTAGAAGAGCGGCGCTGAAGCATTGGCGCCAAGTACAGAGGAGTTGGTCATGGCGGATGAGAGCGGCGGTATGGGCTTTCTCGGCTTCATTCTTGGCGGCGTTGTCGTGGTGGTGGCGATCATCGCCTTCGTCGTCTATGGCGGCCAAGGCACCGGCCCCGGCAAGACCGTGAATATCGAAAAGACCGTGAATATCGAATTGCCGAAGCCTTCGGCGCCGAAGTAACGCGCGCCGAGCCGGTGCTTTTGCTGCACAAATCATAAATGCGACTGAAAAGAGGGGGCTGCCCGCTGTGGTCCTCGCGTCGCTATCGTGGGCCGGCGAGGCTCGTTTTTGCCGAATTCATGCTTATATATAGGTTATCGTTTGGACGATCGTGTTTCCAAATGATGCCTTAACCATTTTTGGGGTCGCCGGTCGGCGACGACCCCTTTTTGTATGTTGCCGAAGCCGCAGTGCGCTTCGGCGATTTGATCAGGAGATAGCCCATGTCGGAGCAGCCAGCCCTTCAGCCCATGCGCGCGCATTTGCGCGAACTCGGCGTCATCGACTACAGCGCGCCCGCGGAGTTGTTTCCCAGCCGCAGCCGCAAGGCCAAGCGTCCGATGAGCTACCGGCGATTTGATACCGCGGCGGAGGCGGTCCGTTTTGCTATCGAGGAGCTTCCCGCGCCGCTTCTTCTCGGCGCTTTCCTGGAAGTCAATGAGGTCCGGTTCAGCGGCGACGACATTCGCCGCCTCTACGACCGCGCCGATTATCCGCTGCCCCGCGCTGTGAGCGCTAACTAAAGTCTGATCCGGTTAGATTGAATCGGATCAGACTCTAGATTCCTTAGTTTGTCGCGCAATCTTGCGGCGAACCGTTTCCCACCCCGGATCAAGTCTGGGGGCAGGCTTTTTCGGGATCATGCATCTAGGCCGCTTTCGCCCACGTCAAATCCAGGCCGGCGCAGAAAAGTCAGCGCAGAAAAAACCCGTCAATCTGACGAAGCCTGCCGCGGGAGAGCCTATGGGCCCTTCTTTGCGAACGGGTTGGCGCTGAATGGATTGTTGTTCTGCCCCGTGAATGATGAGCTGGGAGCGGCGGCGCCTTTTTTCTTGTTTTTGTCCTGCTTCGGTTTCTTCTTCTCTTTGTTGCTTCTCATTTGACCCTTGGCCATGACGGTTCTCCCTGGCTGGCCGATGCGGTGGAATTGAGCGCAAATCGGCAACCCGCATTTTGCGCCTTTGCGCGGCGGGAGCAAGAGGGGTGAACGGCATGCTCGCCGTGCCGGGCGCCCCGCAGGATACGCAGGACGAGCTGGCAAAATTCTCCGCCAAGAACGATGCGATCAACAAGACCCCGATCATGGCCTATCCGCCGCCTCTGGCCGATGAGCAGAAGCGGGCGATCGATCAGCGCGTCGCGTATCCGCGGCGCGCGTTGGCTTTTGTGTAGGCCGCGTCAGGCCGTGAGCACGGCGAACAGATAGACAACCACCACCGCCCAGCCGACCGCGAAGGCGGCCGTGCGCGTGCCCCAGGTATTCGACATGGCGGCGATGGGATGCGCCACGCGCGCCCAGAAGAAGATCGCGGCACAGGCCGCCGTGGTGGCGGTATGCACGTTGCGGAACTCGCCCGCCAGAACGGCGACGGCGAACAGCGGAATATTCTCGACCAGATTATGATGCGCGCGCTTGAGCCGGGACGCCCAGGCCGGCATCTCGGTTTTCTCCGGATAGCTCAGCGCCGTGACCAAGCCCACCTGCGCGATGTGCGCCAGGATATAGGGCACCCAGATGAAGGCCATGATGGTGGCGACATAGATCAGGTAACGCAGTTCGATCGACAGCGCTCGCATGCTCGTTCCCCCTTGGCTCGGTGACTTATTTGATGACGATCTTGCCCTTCATGCTGGGATGAATGCCGCAGATGTAGTCGTAGCTGCCGGCATCGGCGATTTTCAACTCCGCGCTTTGACCCTTGTTGAGCACCGGCGTCTTCAGGTTTTTGGCGCTGACCACGACCTGATGCGGCGCGCTGTCGTTGTTGGTCCAGGTGATCGCCGCGTTGGGCGCGACCGTCACTGTCTCCGGCGCGAACTTGAAACTGGCGATGCTCACCGCGCCGGCGCCTTGCGCCACCACCTGCGGCGATAGCGCGACGCCGGCCAGCGCCCCCAGCGATGCCGCAATGACGGCCTGCTTGAAGTGGGTCATGGCTACGTCTCCCTTGCCTATTGAAGGCGGCATTATGTGGCGAGTGCCGGAGGATTGATAGGGGTGCCGGCACCGTCTGCTCTTCCACCAATCGCGTCGGCCGACGAGGTTTAGCGGGCGGCCCGCGCTCAGCGCGCCGTGGATGCTTTTAATTTCTCGGCGGTGCATTTCTCCACCAGCGGCAAGCGCTGATCGAGACTCAGCCCGCGCCCTTCCTTCTCGTATTTCATCCAGCAGTCCGTGCTGGCTTTTTCCCGCGTCATCGGCCCTGCCGGCGCAGGGGAGGCTGCCGCCGCCACGACCGGGAGGCTCGTGGTCTGCGGCGCAGAGGAGCTTGCCGTGGTTTCCGGCGCAGGCTGCTGCTTCAGCGCAGTCTCCATAGAGGCGCAGCCGGATAGCGCCGCGACGATGGCCAGAACGGCAAGACTCCGAAAAGCGCTGATTTTTTGCCGCTTGGGCATCGACGGCTTCCCCCCTGATCGGCCGGGCATTCGCGATGCTGAACGCCACGGCAGCCTGTGGAGGTAATGAAGCGCATTCGCGCGGGATTGTCACGGGCGCGGCGGCCGGGAGAGCGATGTTGTTGTGACCGCGCTGAGTTCGCTCTTTCTTACCTCCCCCTGAAAGGGGGGAGGTCGCCCGCCCAACGGGTGGGTCCGGCCGAAGGCCGGCCCGATGGTAAACTCCGCCCGAAGGGCGAAGGCGTGGCGGGGGGGGGGGGGGGGAACAACCCCCCCCCCCGCCGGCCCGCCCGCGCCTCCTGGTGGGCGGCCCCCGCCCCGCGCCCGCGGCCC
>Ga0080064_1002791_pt1 | contig 28086 bp, 33 predicted proteins | sample Subgrocontami54m_FD_69260 | JGI IMG/M metagenome (GOLD analysis project Ga0080064, IMG submission 69260) | Subsurface groundwater microbial communities from S. Glens Falls, New York, USA - GMW46 contaminated, 5.4 m (SPADES assembly) (version 2) ...
TGTATCGTGAGAAGTTGGCGGTGAGCGTTATCAAATTCCCGGGTGCAACGCACGCATACCAAACCATGCAGCGCCAGCGCTCTCTCCCGATAGTCATCATTCGACGCCTTAAGTGACTGTTTTTTTATTTCCCGCACAACCTCTTCGGGAGATTTCGTATTTTTTCCACCTGCTTTAGTTGTGGTTGCCCCGAGACGTCCCGTCTGACTCCCATAACTTACCATGGCCGCTTTCTTTCCCCTCTTAACTAGCGATTGCTGCGGTTGTCGTAAAGAACCTCAAAAAAAACTTTGACGCCTTTAATGACACCTCGTACCAACCGGAATTTGTTACCAATAGTTATTTTTTGCATGGTCGTGCACAGGATATTTTCCACGGCACTTCCCAGTTCCAGGACGGCCCTGATCTTCTGGAATAACGGCGCCAACGCCTCCGTTTCACGGCTAACGGTACAGGCGACACTTCTAAAATCGGCACTGCCCTCAGCGAGGTTTCGCAATATTTCAGGCAAGCTTCTGTTGATCGCCTCCATTGCCACAAGCATATTTTTGGCAACACGCCACATCTGCCAGAAAAAGGGCAAAGCACAGATGGCCACCAGCAGAAAGGCCCCACTTAATATTAAAAGACCGGTTTCCAGCATAAAAAACGTCCCTTCTCATCCCGGCATGATACTCTAAGCCTTGCTATCCTCTTTAAAAGCGTCGATTCCGGCATCCAAGGCTTTTTTAAAGCGATTCTTCCCATCCAGCAATGCTTCCTTGCCCCGCTCGGCCATCCCTTCGACTTCCTCTTCCAAATGGCCGACTTGCCCCTTGGCCGCCGTCTCCAGCTCCTTAAGCCTTTTCAGGGCTGATTCGTAGGTTTTCTTGCTTCGTTCCAACGCCCGTTCATAATCCGACCTGGCTTTGGTCAGTAATTCATCTGTTTTATTTCCGATATCGGCGCGCGTTTCCTTGCCACTTTTGGGTGCATAGAGGATCCCAAAAATCGCACCGACCATCCCCCCGATCAATAATCCTTTTAATAACTCACCACTTTTATCTGACATAGTTCTTGCCTCCTTGGTTTATTCACGATTAATTATAGCCGGATAACCGAGTATAAAATTTCACGAATCTCTCGCATGCTACCACAATGGGAAGGGAAACACCACACAGATAACCATATTAATTTTCACAAAAAAATCCGGGCACCCGAATAATTCGAGTGCCCGGATTTTTCCTAACCAGCCATACCGAATGCTTAGTGGGCCGGAGCCGGAGCCGGGGCCGGGGCCGGGGCTGCTTCAGGGGCCGGAGCCGGGGCCGGGGCTGCTTCAGGCGCCGGAGCCGGGGCCGGGGTCTCCATGGCCGCATCTGGCTTCTGCTCTTCTGCCTTTTTGCATCCAACCACTGCAAATGATAATGTTACGAAGAAAAGCAGGGAAAGAGAAATAGCAAATAATTTTTTCATTGACTTTTTTACCTCCTTTCAAAGATTTCCCACGTTGAGTGCTAACGCACTCACTTACTCTGGCGAGAAAAATACGCCTTTTTTTTGCCTTGTCAAGTAAAATTTATCAGGGTATAGGCTGATAAAGTCCAAAATTACAATATCATGTGGAATGAGTTGCAAAATGCTGGAAAAACAGCCCCGGAGGAAGGAAAGTCTATTTTATGTGCGACGATACACTCAGTAAAAAAACGCGGGAAACGGCAGCGAAACTATTTGGCAAGGGGATTAAAATGGACCCCCCATATTTCACCTGGAAGGCCTTTGATAAAGACCTGGCCAACGATCTGTCTAAATTTATCACCGGCAATTTGTACTCACGCAAGGTATTAACGCTGCCGGAACGGCAGATGATTGCCTGCGCCATCCTGGCGGCCACCAGGGCCGGTGGTGAACTGAAACTCCATATTAACGCCGCATTGAATGTGGGATGCAATCCCCGGAAAATGGCCGAGATATTCTTCCAGATGGCAACTTATACCGGCATGCCGGCCGTTAATGAAGCGCTGCTGATTTATCGAGATGTACTTCAGGAACGCGGTGAATGGCCACTGAAGGAAGAAGACTAAAAAGAAATAACCCGTTAATTCAGAGAGGCGTTCCCCCTTCTTGCTTGGCCTCGCCAGTCTGCTTGTCCGCATCCCCACCCTTTTCACCGGGCAAGGTGTCCTCAAGGAAACATTCCAGGATGGTGCTTGCGGTAGCTTTCTTCACCGCCTGGCCGGTTGCCCGGTCCACCTTATTAAAAACTACACCTTCGGGCACAGGAAAGAGTTCAGCCGGTTTCCCCTGCAACGCCTTCTCCATAAAATATAACCAGATCGGCGCCGCCGCACGGCCTCCCACCTCCTGCTTGCCAAGCGTCCTCTCCTTGTCAAAGCCGACCCACACCCCGGCAACAAGGGAAGGGGTGAAGCCTATAAACCAGGCATCTCGCATTTCATCGGTGGTGCCCGTCTTACCTGCTACCGGCCTGCCGATGCTTTTGACCACCATCCCCGTGCCGCTTTCCACCACATCCTGCATGATATAGGTAGTCATAAAAGCAATGCGTGGATCGATAACCTGAAAACTCACAGGCTGGTTCTCTTCAAACACATGTCCGGTACGATCGACTATTTTCCTGATGAAAAAAGGCTCGACCTTCTTCCCCTGATTGGCGAAAACGCAATAGGAACGCACCATTTCCTGCAGTGTCACCCCGGAAGTTCCCAAGGCCAGGGAAAGATTTTTTGCCAAAGGGGAAACAATGCCCATGTTGGCGGCGTAGGACGCGGCATAATCGACACCGATGTTCTGGAGCAGTTTGATCGTGACAATATTCCGCGAGTGCACCAGTGCGTTCCGGAGCGTGGTCGGACCGTGGAACTCTTCGTCAAAATTCTGCGGCTTCCATACATTGCCGGCGACATCTTCAAAAACGAGAGGCGCATCAACAATAACTGTTGCCGGAGTCATCCCTTTATCAAAGGCAGCCGCATAAATTAATGGTTTAAAGGCGGAGCCGGGCTGCCTCCTCGATTGGGTGGCCCGGTTGAATTCACTCTTGATAAAATTCCTGCCTCCCACCATCGCTTTAATCGCCCCGGAAGCAGCCTCCATGGAAAGAAAAGCGCCCTGCGCCGAACCTTTCGGATAGCCCTGCCTTTCCTCTAATTCCGCCATACCCCTTACCACCGCATCCCGCGCGGCCTTCTGCATATTTATGTTCAACGTCGTGTAGATCTCAAGCCCCTCTTTATAAAGGACATCACTCCCATACTTCTCCAGAATGTAACGGCGGACATTCTCCACAAAGTAAGGGGCTATCTTGTCTTTCGGTTTGATGGAACGCAGCCGCAAAGGCGCCTTCATGGCCATTTCCTTTTCCTGGAGGGTGATGTAACCGTCTTCCACCATCCTCCCCAGGACATAATCCTGCCTCTGCTTGGCCCGGTCAAAATGGTTATAGGGGGAGTAGTTCGAGGGCGCCTTCGGCAAACTCGCCAGCAAGGCGGCTTCCGCCAAGGTCAGGTTTTTCGCGCTTTTGCCGAAATATCCCCCTGCGGCTGCTTCAATGCCGTAAGTGCCATGGCCGAGATAGATACAATTCAGATAAAGATTGAGGATTTCTTCCTTGGTAAGATATCTGTCAATTTTGTACGCCAGGATCGCTTCTTTGACCTTCCTCAGGTAGCTTCGTTCCGAGGAAAGATAGAGGGATTTTGCCACCTGCTGGGTAATCGTAGAGCCCCCCTGGACGATATGCCCCGCTTCCAGATTTTTATAAAAGGCGCGGGTGATGCTGTGCAAATCCAACCCCTGGTGCTGAAAGAACCTGGTGTCTTCAGCGGCGACAAAGGCCATGATAACCCTTTTGGGCAGCTCAGAAACCTTTATTAACTTTCTGTCTTCGGCAAAAAATTCATCAACGAGTTCGTTATTGTCGGCATAAACCCGGCTGGCAATGCTGGGCCGGTAGTCCTTCAAGGCAGCGATGCTGGGTATTTCATTCACAAGGACATAATAGTAGAAAGTGCCTCCCGCTGTTGCCACAGCAAGAATCAGAATAACGGCGACAAAAAGCAGCTTGGTTAAAATTCTATATTTTTTTGCTTTGGTTTTAAGCATTTTGGAATTATTGTTTTTCATCCTTCCTTTTCCTGATTATCTTTCCCGCCCAGTTTATCATCCGGGGCAGGTTTTTTCACGGCGAATTTGGACACGATAATTCCTATTTCATATAGCACCATGAGGGGGAGGGCCATTAATATCTGGTTGAAGGGATCGGGGGTAGGCGTTAAGATGGCCGCAACGATAAAAATGATCAAAATGGCATACCGTCGCTGTTTTGCCAACATCTTCGGGTTAACGATGCCGATTTTCGTCATGAAAAAAAGAAAGACCGGCAACTCGAAAGAAACACCAAAACCGAGGAGAAATTTTGAAGTTAGTGCTAAATATTCCCTCAGGGAAAACATTGGTTTAAGAAAGTCAGTTGTATAAGATACAAAAAAAGCACAGGCTGGTGGTAAAACGACATAGTACCCGAAGAGCACGCCGGTGACAAACAAGGTGCTGGAAACCAAGATAAAAGGGAGGACATATTTTTTTTCCCGGACATGCAGACCCGGTGAAATAAACTTCCATATCTGGTACAGGCAATAGGGACCGGAGATGAAAAGAGAAGCGTAGAAGGCAAGCTCCATATAAATAAAAAAGGCTTCTGCCATGCCCGTATAGATCATAAAGCTTTTAGGAGGCAGGACTTCGGCCAGGGGTCTGGTAATAACCTTGAATAACCACTCTTTACAACTGTAGCTGATCAGGAAACCTGCCCCAATCGCGACAACGATGTGAATCAGCCTGGTCCGCAACTCCTCGAGGTGCCCGATAAAAGACATTTTTTCATCAGTGGGATTATCCATAATTAAACAAATCCTGAGGGTAATTAACCGATATGGCTATTATCGTGAGATATAGGAGGGGCTTGAGGCGGTGCGACGGGAGGGTGCAAGGCTTCCTCACTCGTCTCAGTCGCAGGAGACGATTCCTGAGCAACCTTGACAGGCGATAAAGGATAACGATCGGCAACGCTGAAACTGGTGCCTGAGGCTAATGATTCCTTGAGCTTATCTACGTCATGCTTTATTTCATCTACCCGCAGGGATTCCTTCAACGTCTCCGTGGCACCATCGGTGGCTTTACGTAATTCCGCCATTCCCTTTCCCAAAGACCTGGCCAAATCGGGCAGTTTTTTTGGTCCGACAACCAGCAAGGCAATGACTAAAATTACAAGCAGTTCCGGCATTCCTATTCCAAACATCCCATAACCTTCCCGCACGTTTCTAGCAACGTATATATACCCTCTGACGCCTTTGTCAACGGATTTCACCTGCGCAAATTGTCTAAAGGCCAGAGGCGCGCGGCGGTTTTTTCCATGGCGGCGGTTAAGTTGTCCGCCTCGCCTTTTACAACACTGGCCTTGATTTCTGCCAACACCTGCTCATAAACGGCAATAATCTGTTTCATATCAGTGTTCTTGCATATTATTTCTGCATAAAGACGGGGGTTTTCGGAAAAGACATTTCGAACCATCTGGGATTTGCTATCAAAGGAAGGGGTGGTATAGCGATCAAGCTGCGCGAGGGGCGCTGCGGTTTTGCCGAGGGCCATGCCCATCAATATCGTATTCAGATGGTTCAACCCCTGGACAATGGACATCAGCTCATCATGCTTTGCCGGTGTTATTTCTTCGATCGAAGCGCCGCCACTGGCCATAACTTCCCGCAGCCAGGGCAACCATTTGTCCCCCCGGGCCGGACAAAGGACAACATGACGGTTTTCCGGCATTTCAACCTGGGGGCCAAATAGCGGATGGCAACCGATAACTTCCGCTGCGGAACAATTCAACATGGCCTTGACTGGTTCTACTTTTAGCGATGTGAGGTCCATAAGCAGGCTTTCCTTTGCCAACAAGGGGCCAACTTTGGCAATGATCTCAGCGGTAATGCCTATGGGCACGCTTATCACCACCACCTGGCAACAGGCAGCCATCTGCGCCACGGACATGCCGGTAACACTGCCTGATACATGGACTTGATAACCCTGTTTTCGTAAAAAGTCGGCAAACCATTTGCCCATGCCGCGGGTGCCGCCAATGACCCCTATCTGTATATTTTTCATCCTGCTATCGCCTGCTGGCGGAGGAGGTGATCCGCTAAAATTATGTTCACCATCGCCTCGCATACGGGCACGATACGGGGGATAGTCGCCACATCGTGCCTGCCCAGAACGCGCAGTTCCCGCGCCTTGCCGGTGAGATCAACGGTCTGCTGCACCTTGCCGATGGATGGTATCGGTTTGCTGGCCACCCTGATGACCAGGGGCTGCCCACTGGTAATACCAGCCAGGATACCGCCAGCATGGTTGGAAAGAAATCCCGTCGACGTGATGGGGTCGTTCGCGGTAGCGCCGGTCATGGCCGCAACCTGGAAACCCGCACCAATCTCGACGCCCTTTATCGAACCAATACTCATCAGGGCTTTGGCCAGATCGGCATCCATCTTGTCAAATACGGGTTCCCCCAGGCCGGTGGGGCAGCCGCGCACGATAATCTCCACCATCCCGCCCAGGGAATCACCCTCCTCCTTTGCCTTTGCCAGGCGCTTTTCCATCTCTGCCGTTACCTGCAAATCTGGACACAAAAGCTTATTCTTACCCAATTCCTCACGGGAAAGTCCCAGCAAATCCTGCCAGGTACGGCTGATCGTCACACCGCCCAAGGTTTTTGTATATGCCAGGACTTCCATGCCGACACGGGCAATCACCTTCGCGGCCACGGCGCCTGCGGCCACCCGGGCTGCCGTCTCGCGGCTGGAGGCTCGCCCGCCGCCGCGATAGTCCCGTATGCCGTATTTCTTATAGAAGGTAAAATCACCGTGCCCAGGGCGAAAGAGATCTTTGATCGCTTCGTAGTCATGGCTCTTAGCGTCGGTGTTGTGGATTATCAAGGAAATGGGGGCGCCAGTAGTCTTGCCTTCAAAGACACCTGAGAGAATCTCCACCAGGTCTTGCTCCCGGCGGGCTGAAGCGGAGGGAATCTGCCCGGGTCTTCTCCTGTTTAACTCCTTTTGAATATCCGCTTCCTCAAGATCGATTCCCGGGGGACAGCCGTCTATGACCGCGCCCAGGGCGGGACCGTGGGATTCACCCCAAGTTGTCACTTTAAAAAGTTTGCCTATGGAATTTCCCGACATGATTGCCTCACAAAGAGCGGCTTAACGCCTGTTTCGTCAACAAATGCGCAATATTATGGATACATTCCTCTATCCCTGCTACGTCTGTATCAACCGTAAAATCGGCCAAGCGGCGGTAAAGCGGCGTCCGCTCAGCCAGTGTAGCGGCGATTTCCTTGCTCAAATTATCAGAGGAAAGGGGGGGCCGCTGATCTAAAGTAACGGTATCACCGCGCATCCTTTGGAGAATGGTTTCTTCCCCGGCCACGAGCCAGATTAAAACCCCTTCCTGCTTGAGGATAGCGGCGTTTCTCTCATCCAGAACAGCGCCGCCGCCCGTGGCGATAACGCTTTTTCCCAGGACAGTCAAGCCCTGGATGGCTTCCCGCTCCTTTTCCCGGAAGAAGTCCCAGCCTTTTTCAGTAATCATCTCCCGGATGGTAAGCCCGGATTTTTCTTCCACCAGGGCATCCGTATCAATAAAAGACAGGCCCATCCGGGCGGCAAGTTTTTTCCCGATGGAAGTCTTGCCCGTACAGCGGTAACCGATCAGGATTATCTTACGGTCGTGTCCCTCAGCCATAGAGTTTGCCCAACTCTTCCCAGAAGGCTGGGAATGACTTTTTGACGCACTGCGGGTTTTTTATCCTCATCCCTGGCGCCGCCAGGCCGGCGATTGCAAAACTCATGGCAATGCGATGGTCGTTGTAGGTCTCTATCTCCGCTCCATGAGGTTTCCCCCCCCAGATGACTAGACCATCAGGAAGCTCCTCCGCACGCACCCCGATCCGGCTGATTTCACTTACCAGCGCCGCAATCCGGTTGCTTTCCTTGATCCGCAGATGGGCAACATTGGTGATTTTGGTACACCCCTCTCTAAAGGCCGCTAAAACAGCCAGCGTCGGCACCATGTCGGGAAGATCGCCCATATCGAAGGTATAATCGCCAGCCGTAAGTTTTCCCCCTGCAAGTTCCACACGGTCCTCACCCCGCGTGACGTGACAGCCCAGTGTTTCCATGATCTGCAGCAGTCCAATATCCCCTTGGAGGCTCCGGGGATTGATGTTTAGGACCTGCACCTTCCCGCCACACAGCGCCGCCGCAAGAAAAAAATAGGAGGCGGTGGAAACATCGCCTTCCACGAGATAGATCCTGCCTCGATAGCACTGACCGCCGGCCACCCGATAATCCCCCTCCCCTTCCTGGCTCACATCTACCCCGAACTGGCGCATCGCCTCGATCGTCATCGTGATGTAGGGCTGAGAGACGGTGGGACCGGACACACAGATACCTACCTCCCCCTGCGCATAAGGGGCACAGATAAGGAGGGAGGAGACATACTGGCTGCTGGCAATATTGGCAAAGGCTGCCCTGCCGCTTCCCAGGCCTTTCGCCTCAATGGTGACAGGGGGACACCCCGATTCCGCATGAGACTGCACACCCAGGACCGCCAGAGCATCCAAAAGTGGCTGCACCGGCCTTTCACGAAGGCGCGGCTCGCCAGTCAGGACGAAACGACCGCTCCCCAGAGCCGCCACCGTCGTCAGGAAGCGTAGGGCCGTGCCATTATTACCCAGAAACAACGCCTGCTCGGGGCATTTTATACGCCCCTCCGTCCCCTGGATAATGAGTTTGTCGCCATTTTCCTTTATCTCCGTACCCAGGGCACGGAGCGCTTCTTTAAGATACAGAGTATCCTCGGCAACAAGGACGTTGCGCAACGTGGATTCTCCTTGCGCCAGCGCCGCAATCACCATCGCCCTTTGCGTATAACTCTTGGAACCAGGCAGTTTCACCGTGGCACGTAAATTTTTCAGTGGCTTAATTTCCTGCATGGAGTTTTTTCGCTCTCCTTTTTTAATTATGGTCCCTCGCCGCGGGAAACCCCTCCCCTCAATCCCCTCCCCAAGCGGGAGGGGATTGAGGGGAGGGGTAAAAAGTATTTCTCCTGTCTAACAAATACTTTTCACCCTCACCCTCCCCCGTCAAGGGGGAGGGAATTTATATTCTGTTGCTCATTGCAGCAAGTGGTTTTTAACCACCTCCCGCATGAGCGCCCGGGGTGGCTCCTGACCTGTCCAAATTTTGATCTGCTCAGCTCCTTGATGAACAAACATATCGAGCCCCGACAGCACACCGCAACCCGCTTTTTCCGCCTCACGCAAGAGACGGGTCTGGAGGGGATTATAAATGACATCCATTACCCACCGAAAATTGCTTAATACTGCCTCGGGGATCGGAGATTGGTCCGCATGTGGAAACATGCCTGCGGAAGTCGTATTGATCAAACAATCGGCTTGGATACCGCTTATTTCCGACAGTGGCCGGAAGTCACATCCCCAGGTCCGGGCCAAATGCCGCCCTTTTTCTTCCGTCCGGTTGACAATAATAGGAATCCCGCCAGCCTCAATTATGCCAAAAATTGCGGCGGGAGCCGTTCCGCCCGCACCCAGGACAACAAAAGTCTTCCCCTTCATCTCCATAACCGCTTGCAGCGTACTGACAATTCCCTGCCAATCGGTGTTGGCTCCCCTCAATCTTCCACCTGTGTTGATGACGGTATTGACTGCCCCGATCTTCCGGGCCTGCGGCTCCACCTCATCCAGATATTTCATTACCTCCACCTTATGAGGAATGGTGACACTGAGACCTCTGATATTAAGCGCCTTCATGCCGCGCAGGGCGTTTTCTACATCTTCGACACGGCAGGCAACGTACGCAGCCGGTAATTTCATCTCTTGATAAGCGCGGTTATGCATGAGCGGCGAGAGGCTGTGCCCCACAGGATTTCCGATCAGGGCATAGATTGCTGTGTTGGCTGGCGTCATCTCAATTTCTCTCCAGCAAGCGCCAAATTTGTCTCGTTTCGCCGATAGTAAGCTGGCCGGGGGCCGACTCGCTACCCCTTTCCAGAGCAGCAAAGGTAAAGAGCGAGCCCAGGACAGGCGCCGCAATCCGGCTCATTCTGCCCTTTTCTCCCATGCACAAAGCGATTATGGGGAAATTGCGCCGGCGGGCATAGGGAATGAGATCGAGAACCTTCAGGTTGTCTTCCACACGACTGGCCCAAGTAACGATTTTCACAACCTGGGCGCCAGCCTCGACGCAGTCGCGGAAAAGCCCAAACAGTATCTTGCGGGACGGAGTTTTGATGAAATCATGATGAGAAACGATTAAGCGGGTGCGCTCACCATGTTTACCGATACAGGCAATAAGCTTTTCCCGTAAGACAGCAGCAGTTGACAATTCGACATCCACGAAATCTGCATGCAGCGAAACTGCTTCCATTAAAACCTCAATCCGCTTATCCTCACCCTGCTCCGGAAAATCAGGACAAGGCCGATTGGTAACCAGCACCTGCGCCTTGCCGGCAGAGCGCGCTGCCCCCAGAAGTTCCCGAAGATTGCCATCAGCCAGCAAATCCATGCGCAGCTCCAGCGCATCCGCCAGCCCTGCACCTCTCTCGATGATCTGCAATGCTTCCGCCTGCGTAGCGGCGGCTACGGGAATGCAGATCATAGACGGTCCCCACCGCGGGGATAGGATCCTAATATCTTGAGAAAGCTTGTTTTTCGGCGCAAGTCGTCGAGGCATGAGTTGATATCCTCATCCAGGACATGACCGGCCACATCTACAAAGAAAAGATACTCCCAAAGCCTGTCCTTTACGGGGTGGGATTCGATCTTCATCATGTTCACCCCGCGATCGGCAAAGGATTGCAGAGCCTGGTGCAAGGCGCCGGGTTTATCGGTTGTTGCAAAAAGGAGGGAGGTTTTATCCCAGCCGGTAGGCTGGCTTTCACCTTGACCAATCACTAAAAAACGGGTTGTATTTGAGGACTGGTCCTCAATTCCCGCCGCGATGACCTTGAGATCGTAGAGAGTGGCAGCATCTTTGCTGCATATGGCAGCGCCTTCCTGTTCCCTGGCTACCCGTTGCGCAGCCTCCGTCGTACTTGCCACCTCAATCAGGACGGCATGGGGAAGATAGGTCCGCAACCATCCCTGACATTGCGCAAAAGGCTGCGGATGGGAGTAGATTTTTTCAATATCCTCCAACCTCTCATGGCGGGTAAGGAGACACTGGGTAATACGCAGGAAGATTTCCGCCCGGATGTGCAAAGGCGTGGTTATCAGCTTGTCCAGGGTTAGATTTATCGACCCTTCCAGAGAATTTTCCACGGGCACCACGCCCCATTTAACCTTTTCCTTCTCCACCTCCTCAAAGACACTTGAGAGAGAATATTGAGGAAAGAACTGGCTGCTGGAACCAAAATGCGATTTCGCCGCCAGATGGGTAAAGGATGCTTCCATACCGAAATAAGCGACTGTAACGGGGCTTTGCAGCAGCCGCGAAGCCGAAATAATCTCGCGGTAAATCGCCTGGAGGGCTTTCAAGGGAAGCTCCCCCTGTGATATTTCTGCCAGGCGGTTATAGATTCTGCTTTCCTGCGACGGGTCATAAACATCCCGGCCCATGTCTGCCTTGATCCGGCCTATCTCCTTGGCCAGGATGGCTCGCTGATTGAGCAGACGGACAAGCTCCTGATCGGCCTGCTTTATTCCGTTCCGTAGTTCCTCAAGCCTTACTAAGGTCATTTTTTCAGTCCTTCAATGGTTGCACGCAAGACATCTTCCCCAACATCGCCGGTTACGAATGGCTCGCCGATCTTTCTGATCAAAACAAAATTAATCGTTTTTCCGGACTTCTTCTTATCTGCGCCTAATTTGGAGAGGATAAAATCCGTATCCATATCCTCCGAGATGCTTGTGGGGAGACCGGTTTCTTTTATCAAACCCTCTATTCTTTGCCGTTCATGATCCGACAAGCCGGATATTTTTTCGGAGATCCTTGCCGCCGCCAGCATCCCCAAGGAAACGCCGCTGCCATGGGGAAGGTCATAACCGGAAGCGGCTTCCAAGGCATGCCCCAGGGTGTGACCAAAATTAAGGAAGTGACGCGGCCCTTGATCAGGCTCGTCTATTTCTACCAACCTGGCTTTTATCCCGCAACATCTTTCAATAATCAGAGGAAGGACACCGCTTTGCTTCTCCTTAAGAGCGGTCATTTCCTGGGCAAGAAGGGTAAAAAATTCTTCGCCCTCGATAATCCCATATTTTACTACTTCCGCCAAACCGTTGCGCAATTCCTCTGCCGGCAAAGTCTCGAGAAAAGAGGGATCGATGAGCACGGCCCGTGGTTGATAAAAAGTTCCCAGCAGATTTTTCCCTTCCTCGAGATCAATCGCCGTTTTGCCGCCAATACTACTGTCGACCTGACCGACCAAAGTCGTGGGGATCTGCAGGTAGGGCACGGAGCGCATATACAAGGAAGCGACAAAACCCGTCAGATCGCCCGTTACGCCTCCTCCCAAGGCAATAAGCGCCGTTTTCCTGTCCACACCGGCTTGCAGGAGCTGTCCAACAACGGCAAGGGCTGTTTTAATATTCTTTGATGCTTCGCCGGCCGGAAAGGTAATCATCTCGACAGGCAAATGCGCCTGCTGCAGGTTCTCGATCAAACTTTGACCGTAGATAGACGCAACGGTGCTATCGGCAAGGATGACATAGCGCCGGGCAATCGCCATTGCCGCCAGGATCGCCCCCAGGCGCTCCCGAATCTCATAACCTATGCCAATATCATAAGATAAGCTTTCAGTGCCCTTGAGACGCAAAGTGATAGTTCTCATCTTAATCCGTCTCCACACCATCAGGGGTTACTTCAACATACTTATCATAGACCTTGATATTATTTAAAAATGGGGAAAACACAATAGTAAAGTTTTGCTCAGCCCGGGCAAGATGAACAATCGTCGGCTGCACATAACCTTGCTTGAATAGCTTTATATCAACTTCCCCCTCGGCTTTTTTTTCCAGCCCAAATTGCGACACATCGGTAATCCTCACCCCTTCGGGAAAATGAAAAGCATTTTTTTTCCGTTGATCACGTTTTTCCGGGGTCATATCAACGCTGTAGGTCCAGAAGGCATTATTGTAAAGGTCTAAATGCAGGGCATAATCAACATTCTCACGCACCGCCGTCGCGCGTAATTCCCGGGTTACCCCAACAATCCGCCGCACTGTGCTCTTCACCCCATCCTTGCTCATAGTGTCACGTATCTTGGGCACGCTTATATAGACCATCAAACCCAGGAGAAAAACCACCACGGCCAATTCGATAAGGGTATAACCGTTTTTATTTAATCCAATTCCCAACTGTTGATGTCCTTATTTTTTCCTTCACCTCCCGGCTCGCCATCCGCTCCCAGACAACTGAGGTCGAAATCACCGTGCGCCCCCGGTGAGATATAGATAAAATCGCGATCCCAGGGGTCCTTGGGGAGCTTTCCTTTCTCCAGATAGCCACCCTGCCGCCAGTTTTTAGCCAGGGAACCGACCGCTGGCGGCTCTACCAGCGCCTGCAATCCCTGCTCCGTGGTAGGGTAGTCTCCGCTATCCAGCCTATAAAGTTTCAAAGCCGTTTCCATGCTTTCGATTTGCATTCTGGCCTTGGCAGCGCGCGCCTCATCAGGTCTGCCCATAATCCGGGGGATAATCAGACCTGCCAATATTCCAAGAATTACAATGACTACCATCAATTCGATCAGTGTAAAACCGCGCTCGTTTTTTTTATCTTCAAATTGCATTTATGCCTCCCTTGCCAGCTTATCTTACTAATTGATTCATGTCAAAAATAGGCAACAGCACAGAAACCACGATAAAACCCACCATGAACCCCATCACGAGAATCATCAGCGGTTCCAGCAAAGAGGTAAGCGTCATGATCCTGGCCGCGGCCTCCGTCTCATAGGCATTGGCAATGCGCTGCAGCATGATCTCAAGTGTGCCGCTTTGCTCCCCTACGGCAATCATCTCACTTGCCATGGGGGGGAAAAAACCACTTCTCGCTAAAGGCAGGGATAAAGTCTGACCCTCCTCCACATCCCTGGCTGCCAGTCTGATCGCATCAGCCATGAGCCGATTATCGACAATATCGGCCACAATCTCCAGGGATGCCAGCAGTGGCACCCCGCTTTGCAGCAAGGTACCCAGAGTGCGACTGAACCTGGCTAACGCAATTTTTTGGTTCAACACACCAAATAGCGGTACTTTGAATTTGAAGCGGTCCCAGGCGTATATCCCTTTTTCCGTCTTAAGGAGCATATACTTCGCCGCCAGAAATGCCAGCATGATTATTGCCGCCAGGAGCCACCAGAAGGATTTCATAAAACCACTTACGGTGATCAGCAGGACCGTTACGAACGGCAGGGTCTGGTGCATCTCTTCAAAGATTTGGGTAATATTCGGTACAATGAAGGTAACCAGAAAGAAAACAACGAGGGCGCCGATAGCAAACATGATAAGGGGATAGGCGAGCGCCGAGTTTATCTTGGCTCGCAACGCCTGCTGGCTTTCATTGAAATCAGCCAGTCTTTCAAGGACCAGGTTCATCATCCCGGAAATCTCGCCAGCCTTGACCATGTTGATGTAAAAAGGAGAAAATATCTTGGGAAATAGCGCCATCCCTGCCGTGAGGCTTTTGCCCTCGTTGACCTCTTCCTTGATTCTGGCCAGGGTTTGCTTCATTTGCGGATGGGCCGTCTGAGAAACAAGGGTGGAAAGCGACGGAACCAGGGGAAGACCGGCGCCCAGCAGGGTTGCCAGTTGTCTGGTCATGAGGGAAACATCGTTAAATCTTACTTTTCCGAACAGGCTACCCATGCTCATTTGAGCGGTGCTCTGCTTTTTACCATTCCCCGTTTCATGCAGCTCAACGGGAAATACGCCGCTTTCCCTTATTTTCTGCCGGGCAACGGCTACAGAGCTAGCCTCAAGCACACCTTTACTTTTACGGCCATTCCTATCCAAGGCCTCATATTCATAAATCGGCATTTAACTACTACCTTATCCTGTAAGCTCCTGACAAGCGATGGCAAGAATGCCGCCCTGAAATATGCCTACGGTGCGAGTCTATCTATCACACCGCCGTCACCTTTTCAATATGGTTATGGCGTGCTCAGGTAACCCCGTGACTTCAGTAGCGTTGCTTGATGAGCATGTTTGCCGGATCAAGGAAAAGAGGCGGAAAGGTTTTCGCTTTTACCTTGACCGGTTTTATACAGCTACCCTCCTCCTCGGACTGAAGTTTTAGGATAACATCAAATAAGTCTGCAACTGGCACCAAACGGGCCGGCATACTGTCGCCAGTCGCTTCTTCGTGCCGATGTACATGAACGGTAAACCAAAGCCGCAAGGCAAGTTCTCCGGCCATGTCACGCATTGCCATAATTGTCTCGCGCACGTCTTCGTCAAAGTTCAAGCCATCGATGATGACAATCTGTGGGGTAAAGATATTCTGCGCCGTGAGATCCGTCAGCCGCTCCTTAAGCTTCGGCACGTTGAAGCCCTCAACCTTAAAGGACATAATGAAACGATTGGGAAGGATCTCCTCCCAAATCTCATTGTCCTCGGCAACCTCAGATTGTTTTGTAATATTATGAAACAGCTCCCGATACCATAAATTTACCTTATTTACCGGATCTTGCAGACTGATGTGGAGCGCCTTCTTACCGCTCAGCATGGCATAAAGGGCCAACTGCACCAGGAGAGCCGTTTTACCCACACCGGCATAGGCCGCCACCGCGCCCACGCCGCCTTCCGGTATGATATCTTCACTGTCGCTGCTCATAACTCGGAAGGGATTCAAAAGCATCAGTTTATTTTTTAGCATAGCGCTACTCCTATGAAATACATGTTAAGCGGCACTCTTTTTACGGGCCGCCGCCTCTTCCGCAATCTTCTCCGCGATAGATTGCGGCACCAGCTTGTAATGATCGAATTCCATCGTAAACTGGGCTTTGCCCTGGGTGGCAGACCTCAAAATAGTCGAAAACCCAAACATCTCCGCGAGGGGAACAAGGGATTCGATTACCGTCATGACCTCCTCATCCTGGGCGCCCACAATCATCCCGCGTCTTTGATTCATGAGACCCATGGCAGCCCCCTGAAATTCCGTCGGCGTTTCCACCACAACCTTCATGATCGGCTCCTGAATCACCGGCTTGGCCTTCATGTAGCCCTCACGAAATGCGCCACGCGCCGCTTGCTGAAAAGCAATATCAGAAGAATCTACGGCATGGGAAGCCCCGTCGTTAATCACAATTTTTATGCCGGTCACCGGGAATTCCAACTTCGGCCCCTTTGCCAGGCATGACCGGAACCCCTTTTCCACGGCGGATATGAACTGTGTGGGGATGGAACCACCGACAACCTTGTTTTCAAAAACAAAATCCTCTTCCGCGCTAGGCTCCAGATAACCGCCCACACGACCGAATTGGCCGGAGCCACCCGTTTGTTTCTTATGGGTATAATTAAATTCAGCCCGTTGCGTAATGGTTTCACGGTAGGCCACCCGCGGATTCCCCGTAATAACCTCCGCGCCATACTCACGACGCATCCGCTCCACGTAAACTTCCAAGTGCAACTCGCCCATGCCTTCAATGATGGTTTCATTGGTTTCTCCATCCACATAACTGCGGAAGGTGGGGTCTTCTTTGGTAAACCTGTTTAAGGCCTTAGACATATTTACTTCCGACTTATTGTCTTTGGGGGCAATGGCTAAGGAAATTACAGGTTTGGGCACAAACATGGAAATCATGGTGTAGTTTATCTCCGCGGAAATGAAAGTATCCCCGGAAGCGCACTCAATACCGAAAAGGGCGCCGATGTAACCCGCCGGTATGGCATCGATCTCTTCCATCTGGTCGGCATGCATGCGCACCAGACGGCCGATCTTGACCTTCTTCCCCGTACGGGCGTTGATGATCATAGCGCCTTTTGACAGGCACCCCTGATAGACGCGGATGTAAGTCAGTTGCCCGTATTGGCCGTCTTCCAGCTTGAAGGCCAAGGCCACCAAGGGCTTTGCAACATCATTATCCAGGACTACCGACGCCTCGTTGTTATTACGATCCAGCGCCACGTTCTCCACATCGGAGGGACAGGGTAAAAACCAATTCACGGCATCCAGTAGAGGCTGCACCCCTTTGTTCTTATAAGCGGAACCGATCAATACCGGGGTAATCTTGCGTGCCAATGTCCCTTTACGCAGGGCGACTTTGATCATTTCCACGGTTATTTCCTCTTCGGCGAGGATCGCCTCAGTAAGTTCATCGCAATAAAGGGAAACCGTGTCTATCAATTCTTCCCTCTTGGCCTGCGCCTCGGCGCGCATGCCCTCCGGCACCGGCCCAATACGGACATCTTCTCCATTTGCCCCGTCAAAGTAGTAGGCCTGCTGAGATACCAGATCCACCACCCCCTCAAAGTCACTTTCAAGACCGATCGGCATCTGCAAAGACACGGCATTGTGCCCCAGCTTGGATTTTAGCTGAGCGATAACACGCTCCGGATTGGCTCCACTGCGGTCGCATTTGTTAATGAAAGCCAGACAAGGCACCTTATATCTTTTCATCTGCTGATCAACGGTGATAGACTGAGACTGGACCCCACCTACCGAACATAAAACGAGAATCGCCCCGTCAAGCACCCGTAAGGACCGCTCCACTTCAATAGTGAAGTCAACATGACCGGGTGTATCGATAATATTGATTTCATGATCCAACCATTCACAAAAAGTAGCCGCAGATGCGATGGTTATGCCCCGTTCCTTTTCCAATTCCATGGAATCCATCGTGGCGCCGACCCCATCTTTACCCTTTACATCATGAATCGCGTGGATACGCTTGGTGTAAAAGAGAATCCTTTCCGTAAGCGTAGTCTTGCCCGAATCGATATGGGCGCTGATTCCTATGTTTCTGACTTTTTCCTCATTACTTTTCATGGTAGCTTTTTCCTCATGCCCTTCTTTTCTTTAACTTTATTTACTTATAAATAAGAAAAACGGGTTACCGATAACCGCTAACCCGTTTCATTCAAATGGTGGAGCTGACGAGGATCGAACTCGTGACCTCTTGAATGCCATTCAAGCGCTCTCCCAGCTGAGCTACAACCCCATGGCTTATGTACCGAATTTTGCGTGAGTAACACATGACACAATGAATGTCAACAGAATCTTCTTGACTTTTCCCCTTCCCTCCATATAATTCACCGCGCGCCGGAGTGGTGAAACAGGTAGACGCAGGGGACTCAAAATCCCCCGGGCGCAAGCCCATCTCGGTTCGATTCCGAGCTCCGGCACCAGAAGAAAAACAAGGGCTTACGGCTTCTTAAACAACCGTCAAGCCCTTTTCCTTTTTCTTTGCCGGGTCAGTTTGTACCGTTCCTGTCCCGCTTTTTTAACTTCCACTGGTCATCTTTGACTCTTTAGGATGATCCTGATTACGTCCCCCGGACATGGTTCAGCTGATGATTATCGTCATACCGGTTGCTGTCCATATCTGCATCTCGCCAAACCTCGCTCATGGCTTACCCGGGCACGACTCCCTACGATGCTCCGGGTTGAAGTATCTCCAATGCCGTGGCTTGCCGATTTTCTAACTCACCATACAAACAACCGGCGCGGCACTGGGAGCTTGATGCCGATGGCCAACCAACCCAACAAATTATCGGCCGCCGCCGTCGCGCAGACTTTATCACACCGATACCGAAGCCACGGAAACGCAGGGGAAAAGATAATCAGCAAGGCTTCGTGTTTGACGAAGGCTTAGGTCTTTCAAACCAGAAACAACAGTATGATCCCACTTCGATTATCAATGAACTTCGCCGCCATGTGGATCAATGGCGAGCCTTGCCGAATCCCAAGGACTGGCAGGTTACACCTGAAACCGCCCGCCTGCTCCAGCATTGGCGGCATCATAGGTTTAACGATCTCCGGCCGTTTTTCTGTCAGGTTGAAGCTGCTGAGACCGCCATATGGTTGACAGAAGCGGCCCCAAAACTTGGGAAATCAGGCAGAGGCTTCCTTGATCACCTTGCCAATGCCAACAACGATCCGGACAGCTACTACGCCAGCCGTGAACTCGTGCCGGCCGACATGCTGGACGATGTGAATCGGGCCAAAATCGTCATCACCAACTACCACGCCTTCAAGCTCCGCGAACGGATTGATCTTTCGAAGGGTGGACGTTCGCTCCTGCAAGGTAGAGGAGAAGAGTTGAACACCCTCGAAACCGAGGGGCAGATGATTCAGCGGGTGATGCCCGACCTGATGGGCATGAAGAACATCCTCGTGTTCAATGATGAGGCCCATCATTGCTACCGCGAGAAGCCGGGAGCAGAGGAACAGGATGATGATCTTAAAGGCGATGACAAGAAAGAGGCGGAGAAGAACACCGAGGCCGCACGTCTTTGGATTTCCGGCCTTGAGGCGCTAAACCGTAAACTCGGGGTCGCGCAGGTCATCGACCTGTCTGCGACGCCCTCTTCCCCTGGACGATGAGCGACTTTGATTCTGATCTTATCAAGAATGAGCTTTACATATGGTAACATTTCTGTTACTTGATAGCATATAAGAGGGCGCATGAAAATTGTCGAGTATATCGCAGTGGATGGCGCGAGTCCTTTCCGGTACTGGTTTGACAGGCTCGACAGTCGTGCGGCCGCCAAGGTAACAACCGCCCTCATCCGAATGGGATTGGGAAACACATCGAACGTGGAAGGTGTCGGAGGCGGGGTTTATGAGAGAAAAATCGATTATGGTCCCGGCTACCGTGTCTATTTCGGCATGGATGGCAAAGAGTTGGTCATCCTGGTCGGGGGTGGCACAAAGAAGCGTCAAGCGCAGGATATCGAAACAGCCAGGCAGCACTGGACGGATTATAAGAAGAGAAAGAAGCAACCATAAAGGGAGATCGGGAAAATGCCGCTGACAAGAGATTTCAGAGAGACCGTCATGGCACGGGTTAAATCGGACCCGGCCTTCAGGGGCGAATTGATCGTTGAGGCGACCAACGCCTTCTTGATGGACGACATGGAAACGGGTAAGGCGCTGCTGCGCGACTATCTGAACGCTACAGAATCCATCGCCGATATTGCCCGGGAATTGCAGATAAACGAGAAGAGCCTGCGCCGCATGCTTGGTCCAAAAGGAAACCCGACCCTCAAGAATTTTCTCAGCCTTCTGAAAGTGTGCAGTTCCGTGGAGCACCTCACGCTTCAAGTCGGTTATCATTGATTTCATGAAACAGCACGGCCAAAGAACCCCCTGCAGGAACGGATCGAGACGGCAGCCGACGACACTGATCTGGAAGAAGCCTACAACACGGAGCGGCATCTGCTTTATGTTGCCTGCACCCGTGCGCGCGATCATCTGCTCGTGACGGGCGTCAATCCGGCGTCGGAGTTCCTTGATGATCTGCGGATGTAAGGTTTGGTTGCTCTAAAAACATTTGTTATTTGCCTACCGTACTGTATAAAACGAGACAGGTAAAACGTTTGGAAAACGCATCATGAACAAAAAGCAGATTGAAAAATAGTTGCTCTCTGAGTAGCTTTCCTCCTTTCGAAACGAGTGCCCACTCAGCGGCGGCAGATTTAATTTCTGGAATGTCGAGATCGGGACAGCATTGGTGTCATGTTGTGCCGCCTGGTTACGCCTTGGTGATTAAACGGATAGGCCGGACCAGGAGAACCGACGTATCGGGTACGTGCCCCATCCCCGGCTTCTTCTTCTTACAAAAACACCTTGTACCCGATGTTCAGAGCCTTCCCCAGGCGCTTTGCCATCTCTTTGCCAATGGGACGTTTGCCGTTCTCCATTTCGGAAATATGGCGCTGCGGGATGCCGGTCAGTTCGGCAAGTTTCATCTGCGTCAGTCCTTCCCGGTATCTCGCCCCGGCCAAAGCCTTGCCGATAAGCTGTGCTTCCGAAAAATCGGGGTAGGCTTCCCGCCAAGAGACAGAATCCGACATGTCCACGAATCCCAGGGGCTTCAGACTTTCAATGGCCCGCGCTATGTTCATAATCGGCCCGATGAATCGCAGTTCAACTGTTTCAGTAGGGTGCTTTTTCGTGTGTGCCTGCATAAATCACCTCGATGATTTTTATTTCTTTATCCGTTACTTCCCATATCGCCACGTACGTGGGATGGCCTTTCTTCAAATGGCAGTGATAACGAGCTCCGGACAGTGCGCTGAAGTTCGGCCAGTCTCCCCGTATCGGCCCGTTTGCTTCCATGTCTTTTTTCAAGGCAATCAGGAGATTCTGGACATTTTCGGGCAGCTTTCTGATTCGTTTGTGCAGCCCCGTCTTTTCTTCAACTGTCCATTTCATGGTTTCGTCCTATACTAAGAAAAAGTATAATGCAAGGGGTTTCTATTCTGCGAAGATTTGATAAAAGGAAATTATGGGAATTGGCTAAATGGGAACTCAAAATCCCCCGGGCGCAAGCCCATCTCGGTTCGATTCCGAGCTCCGGCACCATCTAATTCACCTTGTCAATTCATGGGTAAGAGATATCGCATCATGACCCACCAGTGGCAAAAACTTCCTGCCATTACAAAAATATGCCACAACTCATGGAAACCAAGAACACCCGGCATAATGTCAGGGTATTTGCAGGCATAGATGATCGCCCCGCCGGTATAAAACAAACCGCCACTCAGCAGCCAAAGCAATCCTGCGGTCGGAAGGGCATTGGCCAGGGGATAAACCGCAATAACCACCATCCATCCCATAGTGAGGTAAATTCCCGTGTACAAGCGGCGGGGGGCATTAAACCAGAATAATTTACCAATAATACCTGCAACGGCAACGGCCCAAACCGCTGCCAGCAGGCTCCATCCCCACCAACCGCGCAGGGGAATAAGACATATAGGCGTGTATGTCCCCGCAATAAGGATAAAAATCATGATATGATCGAGGCGGCGGAGAATAACGAGGCCGCGCTCCGATGCAGGAAGCAGGTGGTAGAGAGCACTTGTTCCATAGAGAAGAATCAGGCTTACGCCAAAAATGGAAAAGGCCACCAAGTGATGTGATTTTAAAGCTCCATTGTAGGCAAGATAGGCAAGCCCCGCAACGGAGAGGAGACAACCGGCCAAATGCGTAAGGCCGCACACCGGTTCACGAAGTTTTTTGAAGTATGGAAATAGCCAAGGCATGCTTCCGCACTCCCCAAGTGCATGTTACCGCTTTACACGAATGGCGCACGTCATACTAATTTTCCTTGCCCTTGGCAAGATATGTTTATCGAACATTAGAAACCGTCCGTTTTCCCCGGTGGGAATGCAAGTAATATCAGCCTACCTTCTACCCGCTCGTTGATTCAATAAACTGGTAATACTCGCGCACGGAGCTCTCCCAGCAGGCTTTCCAGGTCGCCATATACATCCTGGTCGGACAGCAGGGGGCGCAACACAACAACAAGGGCACATCCCTCGCGACGAGCCGCCTCTTGCTTGGCCTCCACCCCACCGGCCTTGCCGCTATCCTTTGTCACGAGAACGCCGATAGAGAATCTTCTGATTATTTGGATATTATCTTCGATGGAAAAGGGACCGCGACCGGTAATAATGTTCCTGGGCAAAATGCCCGCCTCACGGCAAGCCTGAAGGGATTCGGGTTGATCAAGAACGCGTACGATGAGCGTCCCCCCCGCTTGCCTGGCAGCAACGGCGTAGGGGATGAGATTGCGGGAACCCGTCGTCAAGAAAACCGGGCGACCTATGGCAAAGGCGAGCTTGGCAGCCTCCTCGTGACCGTCGGCTCTAATAACATCACTGCCAGGAGGAATTACGGATGGCCTTAAATAAGCGAAGTAAGGAATAGGAACGTGGGACGCGGCCATTCTTGCGGTACGGTGGACCTCTACCGCATAGGGGTGCGCGGCATCGATGACGGCCCGGATCCCCTGCTCGACCAGCAACTGCACAAGCTTTTCCTGATCCAGCGGCCCTTCCCGGCGCATGATGCGGGAATGGTCGCCCGTAGCGAGAGGAACGCCTGTCGCAGTGGAAACCAAAACTTTATAACCCGCCTCGGCAAGCAAGGTGGCTAAAGGCGCGGTATCGGCCGTGCCGCCGAGCAGCAGGATCATACAATATATCCCCGGGGCGTGATAAAGCGGTTATCCCAGCGGCGGGAGGAACGGTTGCCGATGATGACGATGCTGCGCATGCCGATCGTAAGCGAAAGAAAACTCTCGAGGTCGGAAAGGGCAATGCTCTCCTCCGCCGTCCCCACGGCGGTGCCGACGCCCACGGGCGTTGTTCCCGGACGGTGCCGGCGGAAGATCGCTGCGGCCTCATCGAGCTGCGATCGGCGTTTGATGCTGCGGGGATTGTAGAGCACCACCACCAAATCGGCGGCGGCCACGGCTTCCAGCCGGGAGCGGATCGTTTCCCAGGGCACGAGCAGGTCGCTCAAGCTGAGGACGGCTAAGTCGCACATGAGCGGCGCGCCCATAGCGGCCGCGGCCGCCGTAGCGGAAGTAACCCCCGGCACGATCTCGATTTCCACCGGGACGGGGGAAGCATCGGAAAGTTCGAGGACGAGCCCCGCCATGCCGTAAATGCCGGGATCGCCGGAGGAAATAATGGCCACGTTCTGTCCCTCAGCCGCCCGTTGAAGCGCCATCCGGCAGCGTTCCACCTCCTGCGTCATGCCGCTCGCAAGCAATTCCTTACCCGCCGTCAGATCCGCGATCAATTCCAGGTAACGCTTATAACCCACAATCACCTGACTTTTACCGATCGCCGCCTCGGCGCGCCTGGTCCGGTCTAAAGGTCCGCCGGGACCGATGCCGACCACAAAAAGTTTTCCCGGGCGATGGCCACCGTTATCCCCTTGTATATTTTTCTCGGTAGTATTAATTCTGTCCTCCTCCCCGCCAATAAGGCCGCCGGTTCGGCGACGGCCGGCAAATTGATTTTCTTTAACGCCAGGGGCGAAGGGGTAAACTTGCGGACCGTGGCACGTATTTCCTCCCCGCCGATGAAGCGAAGCGGCACCTGGAGTTCCTGCGCCGCCCGGATCAAACCCTCTTCTCCGGCCTTGACATCGGCGCTGGCCAGAAATCTGACCTGCACCAATTTGCCGCCAACCTCGACTAACGCTTCCTGCACCGCCGCAATAATACTCCCGGCGCTCACCCCCCGGCGGCAACCCACCCCCACGATCAGGTTTTTCAGGGCTTCCGTCGTCGTGGTGATCACCGGTTCGCCGCCGATGATATTGGCAATCTGCACTGCCAGTTCGTTGGCCCCTCCCTCGTGTCCGGCCAGCAGGCTGATGGCGTATCTTCCTCCGACATCCACCACGACAACCGCCGGATCGCTTCGTTTACTCCCCACATGCGGGGCAATCGCCCGCACGGCAACCCCGCAGGGCACAACATAGATCAAGCCGTTAAAGCGGGCAAAAATCTCCGCCGTAAGTGCCAGGATGCTCGGGAAGCTATCTTCACCGGGTAAGGGCGCGACGTCCTGGTGCAGATAGACATGGGCGTTGCCCAGGGATTCCACCAACCTGCGGACGATAATCGCCCCCTCCGGCGACAGGGTAATGAGCGCGATTTTCACCTGGCCCTCCCCTCCCGGAAGCCGTGGGTAAAGGCTTGGTCGTAAAGCTTGGAGACGGGGAGATTGCGGGCTAGGGCCCGGCCCACAATAATCATAGTAGTTGATTTTAGTCCGGCCCCTGCGACACGGACCGCAATGTCCGCCAGGGTTCCCCGGAATATCTCCTGCTCGGGCCAGGAAACGCGGTGCACCAGCGCCACGGGGCAGGCAGCGCCGTAATGGGGCAGCAGTTGCGCGGCAATCTCCTCGATTTTCTGCACGGAAAGAAAGATACAGAGAGTCGCCCCCGTTTCCGCAAGCCGGGCAAGCTCTTGTTTCTCCGGCAGCGGCGTGCGTCCGGAGGTCCGCGTCAGGATCACCGTCTGGGAAATCTCCGGGGCGGTCAGCTCCGTGTTCAGGGCCGCCGCCGCCGCCTGGAAGGAACTCACGCCGGGGACAACTTCATAGGCTATCCCCAGTTTGTCCAACTCGTTCATCTGCTCGCCGATGGCGCCATAGATGGAGGGATCGCCGGAGTGGAGACGGACCACATCCCGGCCCGCCGCCTGCGCCTTCCGGAAAAGCCGGACAATCTCGTCCAGCGATAGGTTGGCCGAATCGTATTTTTCCGCCCCGGCGGGGATCAGGGCGCTCACCGCCGGGCTTACCAGGGAGCCGGCATAGATGCAAAGACAGCAATTTTTCAGCAACCGCGCCGCCTTCACCGTTAAGAGATCGGGGTCGCCGGGACCGGCGCCCACGAAATAAACCTTCATCAGTTTTTCCCCCTTCCTGCATCCACTAAAATAATCGAAAGATAACCTATTTCGGGATTATCGCCCGTCAACCGCCGCAAATCCGTTTCAATCCGCTGCCCCGCCATGCCAGCCCGCGACACCAGCACCGCCGCATCGAGCAGCTTTTCCTCTGCCAAGAGCTTCAGGAGTTCTTTTAACCTCTCGCCTATTTTCATAATCACAATCGTTCCCCCGGCGGCAATGGCCCGCTTCAGGCCCGCGAAATCATCGGTGGAAGGGACGATGGTAACCGGTTCCTTCCCCTCCCCTACCACAAATTCGGTTAACGCGGCCACGGCGGAAAAAGCGGTAATCCCCGGCACGGTAATGACTTGCAGTTCTGGCAACAGCGTCCGCAGGGCGCGGAGGAGATAAATATAGGTGGAATAAAGCAAGGGGTCGCCCAGGGTGAGGAAACAGGCGTCTTTCCCTGTTTGCAGCACGGCAGCTACCTCGGCCGCCGATTTCTCCCAGCGGGCTGTCAATTCCTGCTTGTCCGCCGTCATGGGAAAAACAAGTTCGCATATCCGGGCGTCGGCGCGCAGGTAGCGCCCGGCGATCTGCATCGCGATGCTGTCCGCAGCCGTCCTGGCTTTGGGCACAAATATATGGCGGCATGCGCCCAGGAGGCGCGCTCCCCTCACGGTCATCAATTCGGGGTCACCCGGCCCGATGCCGATTCCATAGAAATTTCCCAAAGGCATTACAAAATATCCTTTCTGACGATCAAAATAATAGCGCGGGTGGAAAGAGGCCGCTTCGCCAGATTCGTGTCCCCCTCGATTTCATAAAAACGCTCTTCCGGCAGGGTAAGATCTTCGCCGATAAAAATACGATAATCATTTTCCATCATAAAATTGAGTAAGGCCGCCAGACGGCGGACAATATCCCGGTCGCCGCCCAGGATCGCGATTTTACCGTATTGGCAGAGCTCAGCGCCGCTCAACTCCGGTTTTGCCGCATGAGTGCTGATTATCTTCGCATCCTCCCAACTGACTCCCAATCGGGCAAAAGCGGTTTGCAGAGCGCTGATACCCGGCAATACCCGGCAGGAATCGCGGCCGAAGCGCTTAATGACTGTGGCCGCCAGACTATAGAGGCCAGGATCGCCCGTTACCAGCACCACGATGGGGCTTTTCTCTTTACGAAGGGCAATCTCATCAAGAATCAGCGAACTATCCTTCCCCATCACGATACGTTCCGCTTTCCGGTCCGGGAAAAGGTCGAGGAGCCGCGGCGACCCGACCAGCACCTCGGCCTCAGCTATTGCCGCGGCGGCGACCGGTGTCAGATATTCGCGGGCCCCCGGTCCACAACCGACAATGGTAATTTTCCTTTCCTTTACTGCCATGTTGTTAAATCCCCCGCCGCGCCCAAAATGCCGCCTTTCATGTTGATGAGCACCACGGACGGATGCAGGTTTCCCCCCAGCCGCTCCCCCACGGCATTGCCGATTTCCTCGGCCAGCACCTTAGCCAACACCCCCGCTTCCTGCGGTGAGAGGGAAGAAAATAATCCTTCGACGGTAAGATGCCCTGTCAAAGGCCGCCCCAGGATTGTCTGCGCCCGGATGACGACGGTCGTCAAGGCGCTTGCCGACCTTGCCGAGTGGGTATCCCACTGACCTGCGGCGAGTTTCACCAGCTTGCCCGGATGGCCAAGGACGAGCAACTCCGGAAAATTGCACCCGGCAACGGTATCGATGAGGAAGCCCCACTCGTTGCCCCCTTCAATAACCTGCTCCTCTTTAAGGCGGAAGTTGCGGTAGGCCGCCTTCCGGCCGATATTACCCGGCACCAGCACCGGGGCCGTAATCCCGCAGGCAACGGCCACATCAAGAGCGCAGCGCACGGAGGCACGGAGGGCGTCGATGCTGAAGGGTCGTACAATGCCCGTGGTGCCTAAAATCGACAGGCCGCCCGCAATCCCCAACCGGGGGTTAAAGGTTTTTTCCGCCAGCTTCCCGCCGCCGGGAATGGACACGATCACCAGCATGCCCTGCGGCGTTACCTCCCTGATGGCGGCGGCAATCATCAGCCGGGGCGACGGATTGATGGCGGGCTCTCCCGGCGCCACCGAAAGGCCCGGTTTGGTGACAGTGCCCACGCCTTCACCGGCGGCAAAAAGAATCTCCTTGTCGATGGCGGGCTTGAGGCTCACAATCACCAGTACGCTATGGGTAACGTCGGGATCATCACCACCGTCCTTGCGCACCGCCGCCTCGGCGCCATTCTTGCCGACACGCACATAGGCAACCGGGATGACGACGCGATGCCCTCCCGGCAGCAAAATCTCCACCTCCGCAACAGCGGTTCCCTGCGTCAGGTACAAGGAAGCCGCCTTGGCCGCCGCCGCCGCACAGGCGCCGGTTGTATATCCCGTTCTCCATTCCTTCATGGACGCCCCGCTAACTCAGCTCAAGATCAATCATGTTCTTCCATGTCCGGCACGGCCATTTCCCGGATGTCACGGAGATGTTCCGATTCCCGGACCCGCTTCACCATGATATCGACGAGCGCCTCATCAAAACCGAGGTTGCTCCCCAATACCACCTCGACGCTGGGGTATTCCCCGGCCTTTTCCTGCATCATGCGCGGCACATCCTGAAGGATGTGGATG
>Ga0080064_1002792_pt1 | contig 28080 bp, 22 predicted proteins | sample Subgrocontami54m_FD_69260 | JGI IMG/M metagenome (GOLD analysis project Ga0080064, IMG submission 69260) | Subsurface groundwater microbial communities from S. Glens Falls, New York, USA - GMW46 contaminated, 5.4 m (SPADES assembly) (version 2) ...
CAATTGGGTATAGCGGATGTCGCGCGGCCAGGCGAGCACGCCGCCGCAGGCGGCCGAGCCGAGCGCCTGCTCTGCCGCCCACAGGCTGTCGCCGTCCTTGGAGGTTTTGACGATGACCACGCGCTCTAGATCGATGCCGGCGGCGGCGAGCGCCGGCGCATAGGGCAGGTAGGGCGGAGCGATCCAGGCGATGAATTTTCCCTGAGAGGCAAGCTGCGCCAGCGCCGGACCGAGAATGCGCAGCTCGCCTATGCCTTCGTGCTGCGGCAGGATTTCGGTGAGCGCAGCGCGCGGCCAGCCGCCGCCCGGCAGTTCGGCATCCAGCGCCGCAAAACCGGTGGCAATGCCCGGGCAGCCGCGCGCCAGTTGGTTGCCGCGCCAGATGCCGGGATGGCGCTCGAGTTCGGCCGCAAGGCTGGGCATGGGATCTCCAAAAACTGTATGTTTATACAGTATCCGGAAATTTGGCCGGTTTGTCTAGCTGGAATTTTCTATATACGGCGTTTCAAATACCGTCTCATGCCAAGAGCGGATTTGCGCGCTGCGCGCGCCAACCACGTTTTCTGTACGGATAAAAAGCGCATCCGTACAGAAAACGCGGTTATGGGTAAAAACAAGGACGGCTTAGGGTTGCTTTTATCCAAGATCGACGATCCGTGCGGACGGTTTTTCGTCCGCGCAAAATCGCATCTCTGCAACAACGGGGAAAAGGCGCCGCGATGGGTTATCCTTGGCGTAGTTTCTTGCCTGCGCCTCCGCCTCTCGATGCCCCTCATCCAGCTTTCCCAGGTTTCACTGGCTTACGGCCACGTGCCCCTGCTCGATCATGTCGATCTGGTGATCGAGCCGGGCGAGCGTATCGGTCTGATCGGCCGCAATGGCACCGGCAAGTCGAGCCTGCTGAGACTCATCGACGGCGTCGCTGCCGCAGATGACGGCAAGGTGTGGCGCGCGCCGGCGCTGAAGCTGGCGAGCGTGGTCCAGGAACCCGCATTCCCGCCCGGCTTGAGCGTGTTCGAAGCGGTGGCTGAAGGGTTGGGCAAAGGCACCCAATTGCTCGTCGACTATCACGCCGCCGCGCACGCCCTGACCGAAGCGCATGACGCCGGCTCACCCGCCGATCCCGCTCTGATGGAACGGCTGCACCAGTTGCAGGAAGCGCTCGATGCGAGCGACGGTTGGAGCCTGGAGCACAAGGTCGCAAGCACGCTCTCGCGCCTGCAGCTCGACGCCGACTGGCTGGTATCGGACCTCTCTGGCGGGCTGAAGAAGCGCGTCGCCCTGGCGCGGGCGCTGGTGCTGGCGCCGGATCTCCTGCTCCTGGACGAGCCGACCAACCATCTGGACGTCGCGGCCATCGAATGGCTGGAACAGATGCTGTTGTCGTTTTCGGGCAGCGTGCTGTTTGTCACCCACGACCGGCGCTCTCTCGACAATGTCGCCACCAGGATCATCGAACTCGACCGCGGCCACTTAAGCAGCTACGACGGCAACTTCAGCGCCTACCAGCAGGAGAAAGCGGCGGCGCTGGAAACCGAAGCCGTGCACAACCGCAAGTTCGACAAGTTTCTGGCGCAGGAAGAGGTCTGGATCCGCAAGGGCATCGAAGCGCGCCGCACGCGCAACGAAGGCCGGGTGCGGCGCCTGGAAGCGCTGCGCCTCGCGCGCAGCGCGCGGCGAGCGCGCGTCGGCAAGGTCGCCCTGGCGCTGGAAGAGGGCGAGCGTTCGGGCAAGCTGGTGGTGGAACTGCGCAAGGTCGGTAAGCATTACGGCGGCAAGCCGGTGGTGCAGGATTTTTCCTGCCGCATCCTGCGCGGCGACAAGGTGGGCCTGATCGGCCCCAACGGCAGCGGCAAGACCACTTTGCTGAAGCTCATCTTGGGAGAAGTGCAGCCCGACGCGGGCCAGGTGCGCCTGGGGACCAGGCTCGATTTCGCCTATTTCGACCAGTTCCGCGCGGTGCTGGACGAAGAGGCCACGCTTGCCGACACCATCAGCGTGGGCGGCGATTTCGTCGAAATCAACGGTGCGCGCAAGCACGTGATCAGCTATCTCGGCGATTTTCTGTTCCCGCCGGAACGCGCGCGCGCTCCGGTCAAATCGCTTTCCGGCGGCGAGCGCAACCGACTCCTGCTGGCGCGCCTGTTCAGCCGGCCGGCCAATGTCCTGGTGCTGGACGAGCCGACCAACGATCTGGATATCGAGACGCTGGAACTGCTGGAGGAATTGCTGCAGGACTATACCGGCACGCTGTTTCTGGTGAGCCACGACCGGGCGTTTCTCGACAACGTGGTCACGCAGACCATCGCCAGCGAGGGCGACGGCGTGTGGAAGGAATATGCAGGCGGCTATAACGACTGGCAGCGCGTGACGTCTTCAGCCAAGCCCGAGGGGGCACCTGCGCGGCGCGGGCAAAAGGCGGACGGTCGGGGCAAGCGGAGCATCACCGGGCCAGCGCCGGCCAAGGCTCGACTCAGCTTTAATGAAGAGCGTGAACTTACTGACTTCCAAACGAAAATAGATTCTCTGGAGCGAGAGCAAAGCCAGATTACCGCTGCGCTTGCGAGTCCCGCGCTGTACCGCGATCAGCCGGAGCAGGTAAAGCGGCTGAACCTGCGTTTTGCCGCGATCGAGGCAGAACTCGCGTCGGCCATGTTGCGCTGGGAACAGCTGGAAGCGAAGCGCTGAGCGGGCGCGGAACTGCGTATATCCGCAAAACGCGACATCGCGCCAACTGGCGAGCCGTTGATGGTAAACCGTAACAATTTGATAAACAACAGAATACCAATCTACCCTTGACAATAGCGGTTTCTGCATTGACAATTGGATAAAGTTATCTTTACAATTAATGCCATTGTGGTTGACAAAAACGCCCTGCGACGTCGAGCGCTGGAGCTGATCGCCGAGAACGGCCACGGCGCGGCGCGAAGGCTTGTGGCCGAATTCGGACTCTCGCGCCAAGCCGCCAATGGGCATCTTCAGGCCTTGCTGCGCGACAGGCAGGTCGAAGCCGAAGGCAGCACGCGGGCGCGGGTCTATCGCCTTGCCGCTATCGAGGAAGCCGTTCGCGATTACCCCCGCGAAGCCCTGCGGGAAGATGTCGTGTGGCAGGAGGTGTTCGCGCCCGCCGTGGCGGACCTGCCGGAGAACGTGCGCGACATCTGGCGCTACGGTATAACCGAGATGGTGAATAATGCGATTGACCACTCGGGTTCGGTGCTAGTCCATGTAGGGGTCCGCCGCAACGCCCTCTACACCGACGCCTGGGTGGCCGATGACGGCGAGGGCATCTTTCTCAAGATCCAGCGGGCGTTCGACCTCCATGACCCGCGCGAGGCGATTCTCGAACTTGCCAAGGGAAAACTCACCACGGCTCCGGACAATCATTCGGGCGAGGGCATTTTTTTCGCGTCCAAAGTGTTCGACGCCTACGACATCCGCTCCGGGCGCCTGCACTTCATGCATGGCCGTGGCACGCTCGATGCGCTGATGGAGCGTCCCGCCGACGCGCCGGGGACACTGGTCCTCATGCGTCTCGCCAATGACAGTGCGCGACGGGTGAAGTCGGTGTTCGACGAGTTCGCGGCGCCGGAGGAATACACGTTCGCGAAGACGCTGGTGCCGGTGCGGCTCGCCCAGCACGAGGGCGAGAAACTGGTGTCGCGCTCGCAGGCAAAACGGCTTTACCAAAGGTTCGAGCGTTTTCGCCACGTGGTGCTTGATTTCGACGGCGTTGCCGAGATCGGCCAGGCATTCGCAGACGAATTGTTTCGCGTCTTCGCAACCGCGCATCCGGGCGTGACGCTTGCGCCGATCAACATGAGCACCGCGGTCGCGCAGATGGTGAGCCGCGCGCTGGCAGGCTGAGCTGAGCCACTATGATCTGGTCGGCTAGCCCTACAGAATTTTCGCGAAGCGCCGTCCGGCTTCTTCAACGTTGGCTCGGCTATTAAAGGCACTCAGACGGAAATAGCCCTCCCCACAGGCTCCAAAACCGCTCCCTGGCGTTCCCACCAAATGGGCTTCCTGCAGTAGCTTGTCGAAAAAGTCCCAACTGCTCAAATTGCCGGGAGTCTTCAGCCACACGTAAGGTGCGTTCACCCCGCCGTAAACCTGTATCCCCAGTTTCGTCAGCGCTCCACGCACCAGCCTGGCGTTGGCGAGGTAAAACTCAATGGTTTCCCGCACCTGCTGCTTGCCTTCTGGCGAGTAAATCGCAGCGGCGCCTCGTTGCACGGGATATGAGACACCATTGAATTTGGTGCAGTGCCGTCGATTCCAGAGCGGATGAATCGGGACTTCGCGGCCAGCTCGCGTCTTTCCCTTGAGGCCCTTCGGAATCACCGTGAAGGCACACCGCACACCGGTGAAGCCGGCCGTCTTGCTGAAACTGCGGAACTCGATCGCGACTTCCCTGGCTCCGTCAATTTCATATATTGAGTGCGGAATGGCAGGGTCGGTGATGTACGCTTCATAGGCGGCATCATACAAAATCACCGAACCGTTCTGCTGCGCGTATTCGACCCAACGCTTCAGCATCTCCTTGGTGGCAACCACGCCAGTCGGATTATTCGGATAGCACAAGTAAATCAGGTCGACCCGCTGCCTGGGAAGTTCAGGAACGAAATCGTTGTCGGCGGTAACCGGAAGGTAAACCAAGCCGCCGTAGCGGCCACTGGCATCCGCTAGACCCGTGTGTCCGGCCATGACGTTGGTATCCACATACACCGGGTAGACAGGATCCAGCACCGCGATGACGTTATCGTCTCCGAAGATATCCAGGATATTCCCCGAATCACACTTCGAACCGTCCGAGACGAAGATCTCATCCGCGTCGACCTCGGCTCCGCGAGCTTGATAATCGTGTTTGGCAATGGCTTCGCGCAGGAAATCGTAGCCCTGCTCAGGCCCATAGCCGCGGAACGACGATCGCTCGGTCAACTCATCGACGGCCGCATGCATCGCCTGAATCACGGCGGGGGCAAGCGGTTCGGTGACGTCGCCGATGCCCAGCCGAATGACGTTCGCGGAAGGGTTTGCGTCGCAGAATGCCTGGACCCGCCGGCCAATTTCAGGAAACAGGTAACCGGCGGTTAACTTGAGATAATGCTCATTAATGTAGGTCATGATCGATTGCTAAAACCCCTAAACTGGTGGATTCGCTTGCTGCGCTTCGCCAAACAACATCACTCGCTCCAGGCTCCCATTGCGTTCATCGAATCGCACCGGTGCAACACCTCCCGGCATTTTAACATTTACGGTCTTCGCCTCGAGACGCCACCGCGGCCATGTTCGCTTCCCGGCGGACCTTCGCTACATCGACGCGATGATCTCACGGATGACTTTAGCGTCGGAGAACGGAATCTTCTTCGTCATCGGGCGTCCCCGGGAATCATGCACGGGCAGCCCCGCGGAGTCTCGTTCAAGCACGATCTGATAGTCTTCATGGCCCTTGCCGGCGACGACAAGGACATCTCCCGAGCGCAATGCGCAAAGCGCGAGTTGCAACGCTTCACGACGCGGGCCGGCGTTCGTTGCGGGCGTTGCGCCCGTGGCACCCGAGAGAACCTGTCTGCGGATGGTGTCCGGGTCTTCGGTGCGTGGATTGTCATCCGTCACCCAAACGCAATCGCTGAGCTCTTCAGCAATGCGGCCCATGATGGGTCGCTTGCCCGGATCGCGGTTGCCTCCGCATCCGAAGAGCACATGTAGTTTATCTTTCGCGCCGACGTGCGGGCGCACACTGCGGAGAACGTTGGTCAGAGCATCGGGAGTGTGCGCGTAGTCCACGTAGACCGCCGCGCCATTGGCGAGAACGGCAGCGAGTTCAAGGCGCCCTGGAACGCTCGACAGGCGGGCGATGCCGGCAATCGCGCGCTCGACTGGCACGCCTGTGCCTACGGCCAAACCGAGCGCGCATAGAATGTTCTCCGCTTGAAAAGCACCTGCCACCGGCGCCTCGACTTCATATGCGGCGCCGAAGACCGATAACTTCAGCGTTTGTCCCTGCCCATGCGGGATACGCTCGAGCACCACAAGGTCAGCGCCGCTGCCTGCTTCGCCATAGGAGATGACTCTAGTCCCTCTCGACCTCATTGCCGCTGCGATTTGAATACCCAGCGTGTCGCGGGTATTGATGACCGCCACGCCATCCGTTTTGAGCCGCTCATTGAAGAGTCTCATTTTGGCCTGGAAGTAGGCCTCCATCGACGGGTGGTAGTCGAGATGGTCCTGGGTGAGATTGGTGAAACCTGCTGCGTCAAAAGTGACGCCGGCCAGGCGTTGCTGATCGAGTGCGTGGCTCGACGCCTCCATTGCAAGATGCGTAACGCCGTGCGCACGCCCCAGTTCGCCCAGCATGATATGCAGCGTTTTCGCGTCGTACGTGGTCAGTCCCGCTTCAAGGTTGGAGTGGCTCTTGTCGCGGGCCTGGAGGCCGAGAGTTCCCAGGCTTATTGCGTTGCGGCCGTCCTCGCCCCAGAGGTCTCTAAGGAAGCACACCGTAGACGTCTTGCCATTGGTGCCGGTGACGGATGCAATCGTGACTGGACGTCCGGAATGAAAATCGGCCGCCAGTCGCGCATAGAATCCTCGAATGTCGCGGACTCGCAGGACGACGATTTTTTCGCGCTCGTACTCGCTGAGGCCCAGAGCTTCGTCGCGCGTGCCTTCCGCTACGGCGATGGCCTGTGCGCCTTTCGCGGCGGCTTGCGAGCAGAACGCAAGACCATCGTCTTTGGTGCCCGGCAGGGCGCAGAACAGGTAACCGTAGCGTACGTCTCTGGAATCGTCAGTAACACCGAAGATGAACAGGTCTTTCGTTTCGGCAGACTCCGGCCGCAGCGTGCCGCCGCCGTGCTTCGCCCAAAGATCACCTAATCTCATGTCGACCTCATTTTACACGGCGATGGTGGATTGCCACCATTTGGCGTAGCGAGGTACACTCACGGCCCGACAAGCAGTTTTCCAGAGAAATGCATCCCGGACACACGAGCCACAATGATCGATAAGCCACTCCCCTTTGATGAACGGACCATCCGCGAGATCGTTCGCGATCACCCGACGCCGTTTTACATTTATGATGAATCCGCGATCCGCGCCAGCGCCCGCAGGCTGAACCAGGCATTCGCTTGGTGCACGTTCAAGGAATATTTTGCCGTCAAAGCTACCCCGAATCCGCACTTGCTGAAGATCCTGAGGCAAGAAGACCTGGGCGGCGACTGTTCGAGCCTGCCAGAACTGGTGCTGTGCGAGCGAGTCGGAATCACCGGCGAGAACATCATGTTCACTTCGAACGAGACTCCAGCGAAAGAATACCTCCGGGCCAAACAACTGGGTGCGATCATCAACCTCGATGACATCACTCACATCCCTTATCTGGAACAGCATGCCGGGTTGCCGGAGGTGATTTGCCTGCGCTACAACCCAGGCCGGCTGCGTCAGGGGAACGCCATCATCGGCAAGCCGGAAGAAGCGAAGTACGGCTTCACTCGCGAGCAGCTTGTGGAGGGCTATCGGCAGTTGAAGGCAAAGGGGGTGAGCCGCTTTGGACTGCACACGATGGTGGCGTCAAACGAGCTGAATCCCGAGTTCTTCGTCGAGACGGCGAAGATGCTGTTTCAACTGGCCGTGGAACTCGCCCGCGATCCGGGCGTGAGAATCGAATTCGTCAACCTCGGCGGTGGCATCGGCATTCCCTACAGCCCCGGCGAGAAAGCCGTCGACCTCGGCTTTGTCGGCCGCAGGATCCAGCAGGCGTATCAGGAGATCGTCGTGCCGGCCGGTTTGCATCCGCTGAAGATCTTTATGGAAAACGGCCGCTGTATCACCGGGCCCTATGGCTACCTCGTCACCCAGGCGATACATCACAAGAACACTTACAAACAATACATCGGCGTTGATGCCTGCATGTCCAATCTGATGCGGCCTGGCATGTACGGTGCGTACCACCACATCACGGTTCTGGGGAAGGAGACCGCACCCGAAGACCACACGTACGACGTGGTTGGTTCGCTGTGCGAGAACAACGACAAGTTCGCGATTGACCGGCAGCTCCCCGAAATTAACGCCGGCGACTTGCTCGTCATCCACGACGCCGGCGCCCACGGCTCCGCGATGGGCTTTCAATACAACGGCAAGCTGCGTTCCGCCGAGCTGCTGTTGCGGGAAGACGGCTCCGTCATGCAGATTCGGCGCGCGGAAACAATAGACGATTATTTCGCAACGTTGGATTTTTCCAAGCTGTAGGCCTAGGCGCAGACTCAATTACGTTTTTGTTTGCACCGCCTTCATCGGCGCCTCGTTGACGCTCAGCTGAAAGACGTCGGGCCGGGCGTAGTGCCCCACGGCGTCGAAGTCGAACTTGCCGCGGCCGATGTCGTTGAGATCCAGATCTGCCGTCAGGATCGTTTCGCTGCCGAAGTGCGGACCGACCAGGACCTGGCCCAGCGGGTTCACGATCGCGCTACCGCCGCGCATCAGCACCGCTTCGGGCGAATCGCCGAGCGACACGCGCACCGTGTCCGGGAAATCCTTCTTGCGGATGAACTGGCAGGCGGTCAGGACGAAACAGCGCCCCTCGAGTGCGATGTGCTGCATCGACGCAATCCATGTGTCGCGGTCGTCGGCGGTGGGGGCGCAATACAGCGCGACGTTCTTCGAATACATCGCCATGCGCAGCATCGGCATGTAATTTTCCCAGCAGATGACCGAGCCGATGCGGCCATACGGACTGTCGATCACCGTCAGCGTCGAGCCGTCGCCAAAACCCCAGATGACCCGCTCCATCACCGTCGGCATTAGCTTGCGATGCTTGCCCAGAAGAGACCCGTCCGGGCCGAAGAACAAAACCGTGCAATAGCAGGTGCCATTCTCGCGCTCGATCACGCCGATGACCACGTAGGCGCCATGGGCGACGGCCGCTTCGCCCAGGCGTTGGGTCTCCGCACCCGGAACCTCGATCGCGGCTTCCAGATAGAGGCGGAATTCCTCGCGTCCGGCCGGGTCGCGCGCGCCGACGACCAGGCCGTAATTCACACCCTTGGGATAACCGGGGATGAAGGCTTCGGGAAAAACAATGACCTTGCCGCCGAGGCCGGAAGCCTCGGCGATCAGGCGTATGGCCTTGTCGACGCAGGCGTCGCTGTCGAAGGGCACGGCACCGGCCTGAACTACGGCTGCGCGCACGCTGGTCTTGTTCTCATGCGGTGACATGTTGTTGTCTCCTCGGTTTGGCGGATTGTATCGCCCTTGCAACCTCTAACGCAGCAAGCCGCGCGCGGCACGATTTCGCATCAGTGCGCTGATGCCGAAGGTCCAGGTCGCCGCTCGCGTTGACAGGGTGCCTCGCGCCAGTCGGAGGGCAGGGCATCGAGCGTAAGCAAATGGTTGAGCGTTTTCATATCAGATCTTCCTTGTGCAGCATGAACACGTAGTCCTCGCCGGCACTGGTTTCGAGCCAGGTGAAGGGCAGGCGCGGATAGGCTTTTTCCAGGGCGGCGCGATTGTGGCCGATCTCGACGATGAGCAAGCCTTCGGGGTTCAAATGGGTGTCCGCCTGCGCCAGCATGAGGCGCACCAGCGCGAGGCCGTCGCGCCCGCCGGCGAGGGCGAGGCGCGGCTCGTGCCGGTATTCGCGCGGCAGCGCGCGCATGGCGGCGGCGTTGACATAAGGCGGATTGGACAGAATCAAGTCATAACGGCGCGCACCCAGGCGATCGAACAGGTCGGTATGAACGAGCCGTATGCGCTTTCCCAATGCGTAGTCCTTCACATTCCGGCGCGCCACCTGCAGCGCTTCGGCAGAGAGGTCGGCAGCGTCAACGCGTGCCTCGGGGAAGGCATGTGCGGCCAGCACGGCAAGGCAACCCGAGCCGGCGCATAGGTCGAGCACTTTGCGCACGCGTCGCACATCGGCGATCCACGGCGCCAATCGGTCGCGCAGCAACTCGGCGATGAAGGAGCGCGGCACGATGGTGCGTTCGTCAACGTAGAACCTGGATTTCCCGAGCCAGGCCTCGCGGGTGAGATAGGCCGCCGGGGTACGCTCCCGCACGCGCCGCCGCAGGATTCCGCGCACCGCGTCAACTTCACCAGGGCTCAACTGCCGATCGAGCACGGAATCGAGTTCGCCCAGCGGCAGTTTGAGCGTATGCAAAATGAGATAGGCGGCTTCGTCGCGGGCATTATGCGCGCCATGACCGAAGACAAGGCCGGCGCGCTTGAATTGCGTGACCGCCTCGCGCAATGCCGCGCGCAGCGTCACCGGGAGGGCGCGTTGCGTGCTCAGGCAGGTAACAGCAGGCGTTCGAGCACCTGCCGGTAGATGGACTTGAGCGCTTCGAGATCGTCCAGCTCGATATGCTCGTTCAGCTTGTGGATGGAGGTGTTGACCGGGCCGAGCTCCAGCACCTGCGGGCAGATGTCGATGATGAAGCGGCCGTCGGAAGTGCCTCCGCTGGTGGACAACTCCGGCTCGATGCCCGTCACCGCGCGCACGGCGCTGCGCACTGCGCCGACTAATCCACCCTCGGGAGTGAGGAAGGGCGCCGCGCCGTGCAACCAGCCGAGCTCGTAATCGAACCCATGCTTGTCGAGGATGGCGATTACACGGCGTTGCAGACCTTCAATCGTGCTTGCAGTGGAGTAGCGGAAATTGAATTGCACCTCGAGGCTGTTGGGGGTGACATTGGTGGCGCCGGTACCGCCGTGGATGTTGGAAATCTGCCAGCTGGTAGGCGGAAAAAAATCATTGCCGCGGTCCCATTCGGTGGCGACGAGTTCGGCCAGCGCCGGCGCGAACAGATGGGCGGGATTCTTCACCAGGTGCGGATAGGCAACATGGCCCTGCACCCCCTTGACCATGAGTTTGGCGGAAAGCGAACCGCGCCGGCCGTTCTTGATCGTGTCGCCGAGCTTAGCCACGGAAGTGGGCTCGCCGACGATGCAATAATCGAGCAATTCGCCGCGCGCCTTGAGCTTTTCCACCACCCTGACCGTGCCGTCCACGGCCACGCCTTCTTCGTCGGAGCTGAGGAGCAGTGCGATCGAGCCTGGGTGCTGCGGGTGCGCAGCCACGAATTCCTCGGCCGCGCAGACGAAGGCCGCGATGGAGGATTTCATGTCGGCCGCCCCGCGGCCGTACAGCTTGCCCTCGCGCAAGCTGGGTTCGAACGGGTCGGAAAGCCATTGGTCGAGCGGGCCGGTGGGCACGACGTCGGTATGTCCGGCAAAACACACTAGCGGTTTGGCCTCGCCGCGGCGCGCCCACAGATTGGTGACATCGCCGCAGCGCGCACTCTCCAGGGCAAATCCCAGCGGCTTGAGACGCTTCGCGATGAGGTCCTGGCATCCTGCATCATCCGGCGTGAGCGAGCGCAGCCGGATCAACTGTTGTGCGAGTTCGAGGGTGGCCGAATTCATGTATTCGCGCGCGAACGTGAATAAGCGCTCGCACCGAGGCCGGCCGTGCGTTTGCCGCTGCGATCCAGGCTTTTCACTATTGGGGGGGCTGCTCTTCGACCAGCAACTTGAATTCGCTGAACGATCCGGTTTTTTCGAGATCGGGTGCCGCTTCCGGCTTCTTCTCCGCCCCTGCCGCAGGCGCGGCTCCAAGATCGCCATCCTGGTTCATCAGCCACATCAGGTTGGTGGCCGAATCGGCGTTGCCGAGCGCTTCCTCCTTGCTGATCAAACCATCCTTGTACATCTTGAACAGTGATTGCTCGAAAGTCTGCGAGCCGGGTGTCATGCTCTTTTCCATCGCGTCCTTGATCTCGCTTATTTCTCCTTTGTCGATCAGTTCGGCGGTGTAGCGCGTATTGAGCAGAACCTCCACCGCCGCCGAGCGAGTGCCCTTGATGTTCTTGACCAGGCGCTGCGAGATCACGGCCTTGAGCGTCGCCGCCAGATCCTGCAGCAACGCCGGGCGGTTTTCCAGCGGATAGAAGCTGATAATGCGGTTCATCGCATGGTAGCTGTTGTTGGCGTGCAGCGTCGCCAGGCACAGATGGCCGGACTGGGCGTAAGCGATCGCCGCCGCCATGGTGTCTTTGTCGCGGATCTCGCCTATCAGAATGCAGTCGGGTGCCTGGCGCAGCGCGTTTTTCAGCGCGATCCTGAAATCCAGGGTATCGGTTCCGACTTCGCGCTGGTTAACGATGCATTTCTTGTTGGTGAAAATGAATTCCACCGGATCCTCCAGCGTCAGGATGTGGCCGGACTTGGTGGCGTTCCTGAGATCGAGCAAGGCGGCGAGCGTGGTCGACTTGCCGGAGCCGGTGGCGCCCACCATCAGAACCAGGCCGCGCTTTTCCATGATCACTTCCTTCAGCACCGGCGGCATGCCCAATGTGTCGATGTTGGGCACGTCGATAGGGATGTAGCGCACCACCACGGCCGGCGTCGTCTTCTGGCGGAAGGCGCTGATGCGAAAGCTGCCGACTCCGGGCATGGGAAAGGCGGTGTTCAGCTCGAGCGTGTCCTCGAATTCCTTTTTCTGCTTGTCGGTAAGCACTTCGTAGAGCAGGTTGATGATGTTGGCCGAATCCATCACCTGCTGATTGATCGGCATGGCCGTGCCGTTGATCTTGATGTTGATGGGCGAGCCGACAGACAGAAAAATGTCGGAGGCTTTTTTCTCCGCCATCAATTGGAACAGGCGCTTCATTGCAGACATACTCTTTCTCCCTTTAACGGCCCACGCGAGAGCCCGGTGGGGCGGAGGGGCCCAACCCTCCTTTGGGCGCGGGCAATCCCATCATTCGCCACGGAGCAGTTCGTTGATGCTGGTCTTCTTCCTGGTCCTGTTCTGGCATTCACGCGTTTGACGATGAGCGCGCAGTACAGGCTGTATTTTCCACCAGCCGAAGGCAGATTGCCAGACACTACGGACGTACCGGCGGTTACCGGGTAACTCGCCAGCCCGGAAAGGTTCTGTATCAATGTCTGGCGGATGAACTCCGGCGTCAGGTGCTTGGGCTCGCCTATGCCCAGATTGATCGCCGTATCGCGTGGATCGGGGTCAAGGTCCTTGGACAGCAGACGCAGTCGTTCGAACGGATAGGGATGCAGTTTGGTCGGGTTGGGATTCACGGACTGCCTTGTTGTTGGTGTTTCATTATTCTTCAATTGGTGCTGGACGACGGCTCGAAGCGCTGCAGGTCCAGCGCGGGCTGTGCCTTCCAGCCTTTTTTCCGGTGCTCGGCCATCACCGTGGTGAAAATGCCGCCGCGCACATGGAATTTTGCGCTCAAGCGCATGAATCGCGGCCGCGTGGCGCCGGCCAGGTCGTCGAGGATACGGTTGGTGACCGCCTCGTGGAACGCACCCTGGTTGCGGTAGGACCAGATGTAGAGCTTGAGGCTCTTCAGTTCCAGGCACTTGCGTTCGGGAATGTAGTCCAGCACCAGGCGCGCGAAATCGGGCTGCCCGGTAAGCGGACAAAGGCAGGTGAACTCCGGAATCTCCATATGGATCAGATAGTCCCGCCGCGGGTTTGGATTATTGAAGGTGCTCACTTGATTGCTGGGTTTGGCAGGCATGTGGGGCTCGGAAAACAAAGTTAAGATGGTATTATATCGGTTGGCAAAAACTCCGAATAAATCCGGTCGCAAACCGGTTTTCTAATATAAGAAACCCCAGTGCGTCTTACTCAGATAAAACTTGTCGGATTCAAATCCTTTGTCGATCCGACATCCATCGAGGTTCCGGGCCAGCTCGTCGGCATCGTCGGTCCAAACGGCTGCGGCAAATCCAACGTGATCGATGCGGTGCGCTGGGTGCTGGGCGAGTCGCGTGCCTCGGCGTTGCGTGGCGATTCCATGCAGGACGTCATATTCAACGGCTCGGCGCAGAGAAAACCGGTGGCGCGCGCGAGCGTCGAGTTGATGTTCGACAACAGCCTGGGCAAGGCGGCCGGCCAGTGGTCGCAGTATGCCGAAATCGCGGTGAAGCGCGTGCTGACACGCGAGGGCGAGTCGCTGTACTACATCAACAACAGTCACGTGCGCCGGCGCGATATCCAGGACATATTCATGGGTACCGGCCTGGGGCCGCGCGCCTACGCCATCATCGAACAGGGCATGATCTCGCGCATCATCGAGGCCAAGCCGGAAGAACTGCGCGTGTTCCTGGAGGAAGCGGCGGGCATCTCCAAGTACAAGGAGCGGCGCCGCGAGACCGAGCACCGCCTGCACGACACGCGCGAGAACCTGGCGCGGGTGGCCGACATCTGCCAGGAGCTATCGCTGCAGATCGGGAAGCTCGACCAGCAGGCCAAGGTGGCAATGCAGTGCAAGGAACTGCAGGGTGAGATGCAGCTCAAGCAGAACCTGTTGTGGCTGCTGCGCAAGATGGAGGCCGATCAAGAGGCGCAGCGCCATGCGCGCGAGATCGACCGTGCGGCGAACGAGCTCGAAGCCGAGACCGCGCGCCTGCGCGAGATCGAGAAGCGCCTGGAGGAAGTGCGCGGCGCGCACTACGAGGCCGGCGACACGCTGAGTACTGCGCAGGGCGAACTCTACGCCGCGAATGCCGAAGTGCAACGCCTGGAAACCGAGATCCGCTACATCGGCGAGAGCCGCGCGCGCCTTGAACACCAGATTGCGCAGCTCACCGCACAAAGCGGGCAATGGCAGCAGCAGGCAGGCGAGTTGAATGGCGCGCTTGCCCAGTGGCAGGGACGGCAAGGCGGCGCCGGACAAAGGCTGCAGCAGGCACGCGACCGGGTTGCGCTGGAAACAGCCAAACTGCCTGAGGCGGATCAGGCTTTCCGCGCCATCCAGTCCAGACTAGCCGAAGAGCGAACTGCTCTGGCTCATGCGGAGCAGGCGCTCAGGATAGAGCAGACGCATATCAGCCACACCGACAAGACGCTACAGGGGCTGACGTTGCGGCAGGAGCGGCTACTTGCCGAACACCAAGGTCTGGCCAAGCCGGATTCCGCTGCGGTCGAAGCGCAGCAGCGCCGGATTGCCAAACTGGCCGAAGAGCTCGCGCGCACGGACGCCCAGCTCGCGTTGCAACTGCAACAGTTGCCGGAGCTGGAGAATGCGCGCAGGGCGGCCCAGGAAAAGCTCGATGCGCAGCAGCGCGAGCAGGCCGGCCTGGAGTCGCGCCTGGCAACGGTCAAGCAGGGGCAGGACCAGGTCGAGAGCAACGCCCAGATCCAGGACTGGCTGATAAAGCACCGGCTGGAATCGCTGCCGCGGCTGTGGCAGCAGGTGCGGGTCGAGGTTGGCTGGGAGACCGCATTCGAGGCGGTGCTGCGCGAAAAACTGCACGCCGTCGAAGTGTCGCAGCCCGAACTGCTGCAGCGCATGCTCGAGGATGCGCCGCCGGCGAAACTGAGCGTCTATGCCTCCGCGACGACGGCGCAGGACCTGTCGCTGGAGGGCAGGCGGCCTCTGGCATCCCTGCTTGCCATCCACGACGAGGCTGTGCGCGGGGTGATGCAGGATTGGCTGCACGGAGTTTATGCGGTAGAGCGCGCGCCCGGCCCCGGGGACAGGCAAGCGTTGCCGCCCGGCGTGATCCTGGTCAGCCGCGAGGGGCATCAGTTCTCGCGCTGCGCGGTCAGCTTCCATGCGCCGGACGCGGGGGATACCGGCATACTCGCCCGGCAGCGCGAAATCGAGGACCTGAGCGCGCAGTTGCGCCAGCGCGAGGAGACGCTGCGCCAGGCGCGCACCGAACAACACGTGGTCGAGGCGGCACTAGGCGGCCATAACCAGCGCATGGCAACACTGCGCCAGGAAGCGGCAGCCCTCAAGCAGCGGCTGCATGAGCAGCAGATGGAAAGCCTCAGGCTTTCTCAGGGGCTGGAGCGATTTCAGGAGCGCAGCCGGCAGATCCAGCTGGATTTGGACGAAATCTCGCGTCAACAGGCGGCCGAGCGGGGCAGCCAGACGGCGGCCGAAGCCAGCCTGGCTCGCCATCAGCAGGTCATGGACGCGGCGGCAGCGCAGGTGCAGGCCGCGGAGCGGGCCCACAAGCAAGCCGAGGAAGCGCTGAGTGCGCAACGGCAGACGCTGCAGCAAGCCGGGCACGAAGAGCAGGAGTCGATATTTTATGAAAAGGAATGTTCTTCTAAAATCAATGAAATAAAATCTTCACTTAAAGTAATACTTGAGCAATCGAGTGCGGCCGTGCAACAAATGGAGCAGCTCAGCACCGACCTAGCGGCGCAACAGGACGAGGACCTGAGGCAACATCTGCAGACCCATCTGGAACTGCGGGTGCAGCGCGAGCAAACCCTTAGCGCTGCCCGCTCCCGTCAGGAGGAATTGGCTCAGGGCCTGCGCGGCACCGAAGAGGAGCGGCTGGTGTGCGAGCAAAAGCTCGAGCCGCTCAGGAACCGCATCAACGACCTGCGCCTGAAGGAGCAGGCAGCGCGGCTCAACAAGGAACAGTATGCCAACCAGCTGTTTGAAGCCGGCGCGGACGAACCGGCGCTTGCGGCGATGCTGGAAAAGGGCATGCGGCCCAATGCGCTGCAGGTCGAGATCAACCGCCTCGCCCAGTCCATCACCGACCTGGGCGCGGTAAACATGGCCGCGCTGGAGGAACTACAGGCCAGCCGCGAGCGCAAAGGCTTCCTCGATGCCCAGGCGACCGACCTCAACCTGGCACTGGAAACGCTGGAAGCAGCCGTCCGCCGCATGGACCGTGAAACGCGCGAGATGCTGCAACAGACCTTCGACTCCGTGAATGGGCATTTCGGACAGATGTTCCCCAGCCTGTTCGGCGGCGGCGAGGCGCACCTGGTCATGACCGGCGAGGAAATTCTCGACGCCGGCGTGCAGGTCATTGCCCAGCCGCCGGGCAAGAAAACATCCACCATCCACCTGCTTTCCGGCGGCGAGAAGGCGCTCACCGCGCTGGCGCTGGTGTTCTCCATGTTCCAGCTCAACCCGGCGCCGTTCTGCCTGCTGGACGAGGTGGACGCGCCGCTGGACGATCCCAATACCGAGCGTTTCTGCGATCTGGTGAAGCGCATGTCGGCCGAGACCCAGTTCCTCTACATCAGCCACAACAAGATCACCATGGAAATGGCGGCCCAGCTGGTTGGTGTGACCATGCAGGAGTCAGGCGTATCGCGCGTGGTCGCGGTCGACATCGAGGAAGCCCTGCGGATGAAGGAGGAGTTGGCGGCATGAGCGAACTGCAACTCAGCCTGCTGGGCATAGGCGTCCTGGTGGTGGTCGGGGTGCTGATATACAACAGGCTGCAAGAGGCGCGGCTCAAGCGCCAGGCCGAGGAGGTTTTCGGTTCGCGCCACGATGACGTGCTCATGGACGGGAGGAGCGGCGGCACCGCATCCGGACGGCCTGCAGGTCCGGTCGAGCGCATCGAGCCGACCCTATCAGCGCCCCCGGCCGAGCGCGGCGAGGCAAGCGCCATGCTCGATCCACGCATCGATTTTATTGCGACTCTGGAGACGGATAAAGCAGTCGCAGGGGAGGCGATTTCCACGGCGATCGTCGATAGCCTCGCTAATCCGGCCAAGGCGGTCAGCTGGGAATGCTACAACCGGCAGACGGCGAGGTGGGAGCCTTTGGCCGCAGCCGGTGAATACGATAGGCTGCGTGTCGGGCTGCAACTGGCCGACCGCAAAGGTGCGGCGAGCCAGCAAGAATTGACTGACTTCGCCGCCATGGTGCAGGCCGTGGCTGAAGCCATCGGCGCCGGCAGCACGCCGGCCGAGCCCGGTGCGGCGTTGCAGCGCGCGCAGCAGCTCGACGCGCTGTGTGCAGATGTGGACGTGCAGATCGGGATCAACCTGATCAGCCGCGGCGGCCCGGTTCCCGGCACCAGAATCCGCGCCCTGGCAGAAGCGCACGGGCTGGTATTGGAGAGAGACGGCAGATTTCACCACCGCGACGATTCCGGCCTCGAACTCTATACCCTGTGCAACATGGAGGCGGCAGCATTTTCTGCGGAGGGCATGAAGGAACTGGCCACCAAGGGGCTGACGCTGCTGTTCGATGTCGCCAGGGTGCCCGGCGGGATCGTCGCCTTCGACCGCTTCGTCGAGTTCACGCGCGTCCTGGCCGAAGCATTGTCTGCCGCCATCGTCGATGACAACCGCCAGCCGCTGGATGACGCTGCGCTGGGCAAGATCCGCGCCCAACTGCAGGCCCTCTACGCCAGTATGGAGAATCAGGGGATTCCGGCAGGCAGCCCGCTGGCACTGCGCCTGTTTTCCTGATGGCCGTAGCGAAAGCCGTACTGGCGCAGGCGCAGAGGCTGCGCGCGGAACTCGAGCGCCACAACTATCAATACTACGTGCTCGACCAGCCGCTGGTAAGCGACGCCGAGTTCGACCGGCTGTTCCGCGAACTGCAGCAACTCGAAAGCGAACATCCAGAACTCGCCGGCCCCGATTCACCGACCCAACGTGTCGGCGGTGCACCCGTGCCCCAGTTCGAGCAAGTTACCCACCGCACCCCCATGCTCTCGCTCAACAACGCTTTTTCCGCGGAAGAGGTGATGGCGTTCGACAAGCGCGTGTGCGAGGGCCTGAAAACAAGGAATGTCGAATATTTGGCCGAACCCAAGTTCGACGGCCTAGCGATCAGTCTGACCTACGCGCAGGGCATGTTCATGCAGGGCGCGACCCGCGGCGACGGCTACTCCGGCGAAGCTGTGACCCCCAATCTGCGCACAATCAAAAGCATTCCGCTACGCTTGAAAGGCAGGTCTGTTCCCGGGCTTCTCGAGATTCGCGGCGAAGTGCTGATGTACCGACGCGACTTCGACCGGATGAATCTGCGCCAGCGCGCCAATGGCGAGAAAGAATTCGTAAACCCCCGCAATGCCGCTGCGGGCAGCCTGCGCCAGCTCGATTCGCGCATCACTGCAAAAAGGCCGTTGCGCTTCTTCGCCTACGCAGTCGGCGTGATCGAGGGTGCGGCCGCGCCCGAAACGCATGGTGAGATGGAAAGCTGGCTGGAGAGACTGGGTCTGCCCGTCTGTGCGGAGCGGCGCGTGGTCATCGGAGCGCAGGGGCTGATGCAGTTCTACAGCGAGATCGGGGCGCGCCGCGATCAATTACCCTATGAAATTGACGGCGTGGTCTATAAGGTCAACAACCTCGCCGCGCAAGATCGGCTGGGTTACGTTGCGCGCGCCCCCCGTTTCGCAATAGCGCACAAGTTTCCTGCCGAGGAGGCTAGCACCGAGGTGCTAGCCATTGACGTGCAGGTGGGGCGCACGGGAGCCCTGACCCCAGTCGCGCGGCTCAAGCCGGTGTTTGTGGGGGGCGTCACGGTCACAAACGCCACGCTGCACAACCTTGACCAGGTGCGGGCCAAGAAAGTGTGGGTGGGGGATACCGTCATCGTGCGTCGCGCCGGAGATGTGATTCCAGAAGTTGTACGGGTTCTGCCGGAGAAGCGCCCTGCCGGCGCGGTCGAGTTCCAGATGCCGGGCACATGCCCGGAATGCAAATCCAAGGTTGAGCGCCTTGAAAGCGAAGCGGTGTATCGCTGCACCGGCGGACTGTTTTGTCCGGCGCAGCGCAAGCAGGCACTGCTGCATTTCGCCTCGCGTCGCGCCATGGATATCGAAGGCCTGGGAGAAAAACTGGTTGACCAGCTTGTCGATGGTGGCATAGTCCATACGGCAGCCGATCTGTACGACCAGGAAAAGCTGAATGCCGCCCGCCTCGCCGAACTGGAGCGTATGGCGGAAAAATCGGCATCCAACGTGATCGCTGCGATCGAAAAAAGCAAGCGGACTTCGCTTGCGCGATTCATTTTTGCGCTCGGCATCTATCATGTCGGCGAAGAAGTTGCCAAAATCCTCGCGCGGCATTTCGGTTCCGTCGACAAGCTGCTGGATGCCGATTGGGATGCCTTGATCGCGGAGAAGGAACGCGTCCAGAAGGAAAACACACGCCGGCGCAATAAGGACGAAACGTTGCTCGCTCCGATCCTCCCCGGCGTCGGCCCGGAAATCGTCCAAAGCGTCGCCAATTTCCTGCGCCAGCTGCACAACCGCGAAGTGATCGAACAGTTGCGGGTAAGCGGTGCGGTGAGTGAGAAGGAAATAATGCCATCGGGCAAGGCGGGCGGAAATCTTCGCGGCAAGACCTTCGTGCTTACCGGTACGCTATCCGATCTGAGCCGCGATCAAGCCAAGGCACTGATCGAGGCTCAGGGCGGCAAGGTGAGCGGATCGGTATCGAGCAAAACCGATTACCTCGTGGCCGGCGCGGAAGCGGGCAGCAAGCTGGCCAAGGCGCAGGAACTTGGCATTCCAGTGCTCGATGAGGCAAGATTGCAGCAATTGCTGAAAGGAAACTGATGAAGCGAGTGCGCAAGTGCGTGTTTCCGGTGGCGGGGATGGGCAGCCGCTTCCTGCCTGCGACCAAGGCCAGCCCGAAAGAGATGATGCCGATCGTCGACAAACCGCTGATCCAGTACGCGGTCGAAGAGGCGGTCGCGGCGGGCATCACCGACATGATATTCATCACCGGCCGCCACAAGCGCGCCATCGAGGACCATTTCGACAAGGCGTACGAGGTGGAAACAGAACTCGCGGCGCGCGGCAAGAAAGAATTGCTCGAACTGGTGCAGGACGTGATCCCCAAGCACATCAACTGCATCTATATCCGCCAGCCGGAGCCGTTGGGCCTGGGACACGCGGTGCTGTGCGCCGAGCCGGTGGTCAACGACGAGCCGTTCGCTGTAATCCTGGCCGATGACCTGATCGACGGCGAGCCGGCGGTCCTCAAGCAAATGGCCGAGGTGTACGAGCGACACCAATGCTCGGTGCTCGGAGTGGAGGAAGTGCCGCGCGAGCACACGCGCCAATACGGCATCGTCAAGACCGACGGCTGCGAACCGGGCGTGGTCAGCGCCATCGTCGAGAAACCGCAACCGGAAAACGCACCCTCGACGCTGGCCGTGGTCGGCCGCTATATCCTGAGTCCGACGATTTTTCATCATCTGGCGCAGGTGCGGGCGGGGGCCGGGGGTGAGATTCAGTTGACCGATGGCATTGCCGCCATGTTGCAGGAAGAGAAAGTGCTGGCCTACCGCTTCAAGGGCAAGCGCTACGATTGCGGCTCCAAGCTGGGCTATCTGCAGGCCATGGTCGAGTACGGAATTAAACATCCCGAGACCGGCGCCGCATTTGCCGCGTACCTGAAGTCGCTGTAGGCGCGATAATACCCGCACCGAATGGACCAAACGGCGCGCGCCTGGCAGATCCTCGAAACGGCGGAGCTGATCCACAGTGCCGCCGCCGTGGATGCCGCGATCGAGCGCGTCGCTGCGGAAATCGCCGCCAAGCTAGAGGACCAGTACCCGCTGGTGCTGTCGGTGATGGGCGGTGCGGTAGTGTTTACCGGCCGCATCCTGCCGCTGCTGAAGTTCCCGCTCGATTTCGACTACATCCACGCTTCGCGCTACGGCGCCGCGACGAGCGGCGGGCCGGTCGAGTGGAAGGTCGAGCCCAAGGGCAATGTAGCGGGCAGGGTGGTGCTGGTGCTGGACGACATCCTCGATATCGGCGACACCATGCTCGCCATACGCCAGCGCGTCCTCGGGCTTGGCGCGCGAGCCTTTTACAGCGCGGTGCTTACCGACAAGAAGAAGGGCCGGGCAAAACCCATCTACGCCGATTTTGTCGGCCTCTCCCTGCCTGACCGCTATGTGTTCGGCTGCGGCATGGACGCGCACGGGGTCTGGCGCAACTTGCCGGCGATCTATGCGCTGAAAGAATGAAACGTGGGCAACGGGGTCCGCGCAAGCCTGTGCTGCATATCGATTCCGCCGCTGCACGGTGACTCGTCCGTGCTAAGATTTGAATGATTTTTTTCCGTTCACCGTTGACTCGTCACGCCTTACCTGAATGCTAGCAATCATCGGCGGCAGCGGCCTCACCCAGCTGTCCAACCTCGACGTCACCCACCGCATGGCGGTGCGCACTCCCTATGGGGAACCTTCGGGTGCTCTTACCTTCGGCCGTATCGCCGGCGAGGATGTGGTGTTCTTGGCGCGGCACGGTTATGGTCACACCATTCCGCCGCATGAAGTGAACTACCGCGCCAATATCTGGGCTCTGAAAGAGCAGAAGGTGGAGGGCGTGATTTCGGTCGCGTCGGTGGGCGGGATACGCACCGACATGAAGCCCGGCGTCATCGCCGTGCCGCATCAGATCATCGACTATACCTGGGGCAGAAAGAGCACCTTTTTCGAGGGCGGAGAACAGGCGGTCAACCATATCGATTTCACCGAGCCGTATTCGGCGCAACTGCGCCGTCGCATCCTCGATGCTGCCCGCGCCTGCGGCGAACCGGTGATCGAGGACGCGATCTACGCCGCGAGCCAGGGCCCGCGGCTGGAGACCGCAGCCGAGATCGACCGCCTGGAGCGCGATGGCGCCGACGTCGTCGGCATGACCGGCATGCCCGAGGCGGCGCTGGCGCGGGAGGCAGGCCTCGAATACGCCACCATCGCCGTGGTCGCCAATTTCGCCGCCGGTCGCGCGGCCAGCCTGCACGGCATACGCCTGGAAGACATCGAGCAGGTGCTGCAGCAGGTGCTGGCACGGGTGCGTCGCATCATCGAGAAACTGGTGCTGTGGGCATGATCCGCGAGGTGCTCAAGATGGGCGATCCGCGCCTGTTGCAACAGGCGCAGCCATTGGAACGATTCGACACGCCCGAACTGCACGCGCTGTTGACCGACATGCGCGACACCATGGCGCATCTGAGCGGCGCGGGTTTGGCCGCGCCGCAGATCGGCATCGGTTTGCAGGTGTTGATCTTCGGCGTCGAGCAGAACCCGCGCTACCCCCAGGCCGAGGAAATTCCGGATACCGTGCTCATCAATCCGGTGCTGACGCCGCTCTCGGACGAGCTGGAAGAAGACTGGGAGGGTTGCCTGTCGGTGCCGGGCCTGCGCGGCATGGTGCCGCGCCACGCCCGCCTGCGCTACCAGGGCTGCGACGAGCGCGGCAATCCCATCGACCGCAGCGTCAGTGGCTTCCACGCCCGCGTGGTGCAGCACGAATGCGACCACCTGATGGGAATCCTGTACCCGATGCGCATCCGCGATTTCAGCAAGTTCGGCTTCATCCAGGCACTGTTTCCGGGCGAGGACATCCTGGACGAATAGCGGGGAGCAGGCTACTTGAGCTGCAGCGCGTCCAACAGCTCGGCCTCCAGCTGCAGCACCGTCCTCGGGTTCGCAAGCGCCGCGCCCGAGATCAGGAACACGTCTTCGGCGCGTTCGCCCAGCGTCACGATCTTGGCGGTGATCAGGTTGATTTCGTATTTTCCCAGCACCAGCGCAATGGCGTAGAGCAGGCCCGGGCGATCGCCGGCGACGATGGACAGCGCATGGCTCGCGCCTTTTTCGTCCGGCCGGATATTGACTTCGGGCGTGATCGGAAAATGCCTGAGCTGGCGCGACACCCGGCCGCGGGTCGGAGGATGCAGGGGCGTCCGGCGCTGCAGCCGGTCGGCCAGATCGGTCTCGATCAGATTGATCATATCGCGGTAATGCGGATTGTTGCCCGGCCCGAGCAGCAGGAACGTGTCCAGGGCATAGCCATGGCGCGTGGTGTGGATGTGCGCATCGGCGATGCTGTAATTGATCTGCTCGAAATAGCCGCAGATGCGCGCAAACAGGTCGCGCTGGTCGCGGGTATAGATCATCACCTGCAGGCCTTCGCCGATGGGCGAGAGGCGTGCCTTCACCACCGGCCGGTCGGTGTCGACGCGGTAGTGCAGGGTGCGCGTCTGCCAGGCGATATCCTGCGCATCATGGCGCAGGAAATAGGCCACATCGAGCTGGCTCCACAGCTTGTCCTTGACCTCGTCGGACAGCGCATACAGGCGCAGCAGGCGCAGCGCTTCGTCCTGCTTCGCCTGGATATCCCGTTCGAAACCGATGCCGTCGCCGCGCAGCAGTCGGCGCGCGAGCAGAAACAGGTCTTCCAGCAGCTTGCCTTTCCACGCATTCCACACCTTGGGACTGGTGCCGCGGACATCGGCCACGGTGAGCAGATACAGCGCGGTCAGAGCGCGCTCGGTCTTCATCGCGCAGGCGAAAGCGTTGATCACGTCGGGGTCCGAAAGGTCCTGCTTTTGCGCCACCGACGACATGGTCAGATGATGCTCGACCAGGAACGCCACCAGCTCGGTGTCTTCGCGCGTAAGGCCGTGCGCACGGCAGAAGCCGCGTGCGTCGCGCATGCCCAGCCTGGAGTGATCGCCACCGCGGCCTTTGGCGATGTCGTGGAACAGCGCCGCGACATACAGCAGCCAGTGGCGCTCGAAACCCGCGATCAGGCGGCTGCACTGCGGGTACTCGTGGGCGAATTCGACCATGGTGAAGCGGCGCAGATTGCGAATCACGGTGAGGATATGCTGGTCCACGGTATAGGCGTGGAACAGGTCGTATTGCATCTGGCCGACGATTCTCCCGAACGCGGGCAGGTAACGCCCGAGAATGGAATACTGGTTCATACGCCGCAGTTCGTGTATCACGCCGCGCGGCTGCTGCAGGATCTGCAGGAACAGCGCGCGGTTGGCCGGATCGCGCCGGAAGCGCGCGTCGATCCTGGCCCGGGCGCGCCAGAGCGCACGCAGCGTAGCCGCGCTCATGCCCTTCAACTCGGCGTGCTGCTCCAGCAGCAGGAAACTTTCCAGAATGGCGTTCGGCTGCCGCTCGAACAGGTCCGGGTCGCGCGCCTCGAGCAGTTCGTGCGCGGTCTGGAAGCGCTCATTGAGGATCTCCGGCAGGCTGTCCTCCCCCGAAAACAGTTCCACGGCGATGTTCTGCAGCAGCAGGGTGTTGAGCTGGGTGATGGCCTTGGCGGTGCGGTAATAGCGCTGCATCAGCTGCTCGCTGGCGCGCTTGCTCGGCGTGTCGGCATAGCCGAACTGCGCGGCGAGCCCGGCCTGGTAGTCGAACAGCAGCCGGTCTTCGCGGCGACCCGCAGCGTAGTGGAGACGGATGCGCAACTCGCTCAGGAATTTCTGGTAGCTCGCGAGCTGGCGCGCTTCGACGGCCGTGATCAGACCGCGTGCGGCCAGATCCATCCAGTTTTCGCCCAGACCGGCGGAGCGGCTGATCCAGACGATCGCCTGCAAGTCGCGCAGCCCCCCCGGTGCCTCTTTCAGATTAGGTTCGAGGTTGTAGGGACTTTCCTGGTATTTGCCGTGGCGTTGCTCCTGCTCCAGGCGTTTGGACTGGAAAAAAACTTGCGCGTCGAGTTGCTCCCCCATGGCCCGGGTAAAGGCGGCAAACAGGCTGCGGCTGCCGGCGAGCCATCGGGCTTCGAGCAGGCTGGTCTGCACCGTGATGTCCTTGGCCGATTCGGAGACGCATTCCCCGACGGTGCGCACGCCGTGACCGGGCTCGAGGCCGGCGTCCCAGAGGCTGCCGATCAAGGCCTCCAGCTTGCTGCGCAGCTCTGCCTCCGGTTCGCTCGGCAGGAGCACCAGGAGATCAACATCGGAATGCGGAAAAAGTTCGCCGCGGCCGTATCCGCCCACGGCGGCGAGCGCGAGCGAGGCCGGCAAGGCGGCTTCGCTCCATAGGCTTTTGAGTGTGCGGTCTATGAGCAGGCGGTGCTGGCGCAGCATTTGCTGCGCCTTGCCGTCCGTGCGATAGCGCTCGCGCAGTTCGCGCCGGTCTGCCTGCAACTGTTCCCGCAGGCTCGCCGCAGAGGGCCGGGCAGTAGTCGCCAGTCGTGCGTCGGGCATCAGGGGTGATGGACCTTCAGAGCTGGCTGCGCCGGAGTGCCGGCGGACAAGGTCAGCACCTCGTGGCCGGTTTCAGTGACCAGCACAGTATGCTCCCACTGCGCCGACAGACTGTGATCCTTGGTCACGATGGTCCAACCGTCGGAGAGTTCGCGGATCGCGGACTTGCCGGCGTTGATCATGGGCTCGATGGTGAAAATCATCCCCGCTTGCAGTGCAATGCCGGTACCGGCGCGGCCATAATGCAGCACTTGGGGATCCTCGTGGAACTTCCTGCCTATACCGTGGCCGCAGAATTCACGTACCACGCTGTAACCATGCTCCTCGGCGTGCTTCTGGATCGCGGCGCCAATGTCGCCTAGATGGGCGCCCGGTTTGACCGCTTCGACGCCCAGCCACATGCATTCGTAGGTGGTTTCGCACAGGCGGCGCGCCTGGATGGTGGGTTCGCCGACATAAAACATGCGACTGGTGTCGCCGTGGTAGCCGTCCTTGATCACGGTGATGTCGATATTGACGATGTCGCCGTGCTTCAACTGCTTTTCCCCGGGAATGCCGTGACAGACCTGGTGGTTGATGGAGGTGCAGATGGACTTGGGGTAGGGCTGGTAGCCTGGCGGCGCATAATTAAGCGGCGCCGGCACCGTTTTCTGCACCTTGACCATGTAGTCGTGGCACAGGCTGTCGAGTTCGCCGGTGGTGATCCCGGGCTTGACCTGCGGAGCAATGAAATCGAGCACTTCCGCCCCCAGGCGCCCGGCAACATGCATTTTTTCGATTTCTTCCGGGGTTTTGATGTGGATGGTCATCTGCGGGCCGCGGCCAAGAGCCCCTAACAGGATGAAACGCGTGTGCGACTAAGGCGTTTGGGATGCAGCGCAAGGCGCGGCGGCGCAGCTTGGGTGGTTCCCAAGCAAGCCGGCGCAACGCAGCGATGCGCCCAAACGCCGACGTCCCTTCGGGTTGCGACCAGGACGGGCGTCTGCGGCGTTGCGTCGCTTGGCAAGGGAACGGCCCTTGCCGGCGCGCCGCGCCTTGCATCCATCCCGTCCTGGTCGCAACGCATCACGTGTTTCATTATGTTAGGGGCTCTTAGACCACACCTCTCGGCGCTAAAAGCTGGACCCTGGCTCGGCCAGGAACGCCAGCTCTTCCGGCGTGGATTGGCGCCCAAGCATGACGTTCCGGTGAGGGTACCGGCCAAAACGATCGATGATCGCTTTGTGCCGGAGTTCAAAGTCGTAGTTGCTCTTTGGTCCATTCTCACGGAACAGGCGCTCCGCGACCTCGTGAATCAACTTCGACTCGCTGTGCATATATGGCATGTACAGGAACACTCGTTCCTCGGGTGAGAGCGCAAGGTCAGCCTCGGCTGCTACGGCCTCCTGGGCCAAGGCCAAGGCCATGGTGTCAGTTGCGAAGGCGTGCCAGGTGCCCCGGTACAGATTTCTGGAGAACTGGTCGAGAATAATGAGTTCGGCCAGTCGTCCTTTGGGTTCCATACGCCACTCAAACAGCTCGGAGCAAGTTGCCCGCCGGTGAACTTCAGAGAATCGCTCAGCGATCAGTCGATCGAACTCCGCATCAGCTTTCCACCACTGCGCGGGTGAAATCTCGCCGAACCAGAATTGAAGTACGGATTGATACACGATTTTCGCGACGCCAGGGATGTGTGGTCTAAAATTGGCGTCCCATGCGAGCGCTTGTTAGACCTCGTTCCACTAATACTAGCGGTATTCACCAGCTTTCATCGAGACCCCATCAGCAAGCAGACCCTGACCAGGAACGTGATTCATCTCCAGACGGATGCCGTCTGGATCCTCGAACAGGACTGAATAATAGCCGGGAGCCCAGGGGCCCTCCTCGGGAGGGTGAACGATCTTGGCGCCCAGCTCCTGCAGGAAACCATGGAGGCTGTCGACGTCGCTGCGTTCTCGCGCCTTAAAACACAGATGATGCAGACCCACTCGGCGCTGGATAAACCGCTCTTGACGATGGCGTTCATCGCACTTGGATATCCCCAGCCCCGTTCTTGCGCCGAGGTAGTAAAGAAATCCCTCTCCCGTGAATATTCTCTTCATGCCAAGAAACGCAAGCAACTTCTCATAAAAAGGAATTGCAGTTTCAAAATTGCTCACAGTCAGAATAAGGTGCGCGATGCCGTTGATCTCCATAGACGGCTCCTCCTTTCCATTTTGTAAACCTTACTATCTTTCATCAGGTTGCAAATCAGGCATAACGAGGGTGTAGAAAAAGGCGATTTCGGCCGACGCACGGAGCGAGATTGTGCGATGGAGTGAGCGGTGCCGAGATTGTCGTGTTCATCGATGTTCCCCTAGACCTGGCAGCGTCATTCC
>Ga0080064_1002794_pt1 | contig 28040 bp, 28 predicted proteins | sample Subgrocontami54m_FD_69260 | JGI IMG/M metagenome (GOLD analysis project Ga0080064, IMG submission 69260) | Subsurface groundwater microbial communities from S. Glens Falls, New York, USA - GMW46 contaminated, 5.4 m (SPADES assembly) (version 2) ...
TCCTGGGAACCGGTTGCGATGAAGTGGTTCCCTCCATCCTCGATGTGATGTATGCCCGGAAGCCGTATACCGTGATCCAGCGGGCGATGCACATTCATCCGACGGTCTCGGAACTGGTCCCCACCATGCTTGGGGAGTTGGTTCCACTCACTGATGAGGACGCTGGCAAGTGACGGCACATGAAGATTTGTTGCTTCGCCTGGCCGACGCCCGGAGGCAAACCGATCAGCTATTCAACCTGGTGAATCCCGAGGCTCTGTACGACCGGCCGATCCCGGAACGTCATAGGATCATCTTCTATATCGGCCACCTGGAAGCGTTCGATGCGAATCTGTTTCGCTACAGCTTGCCTGGCCTCGAACACTCCGATCCTTCTCTGGACCAACTGTTTGCGTTCGGGATTGACCCCGTTGATGGAGGTCTTCCATCGGACACAGCCGCCGATTGGCCGGTCGAGGCCACGGTCATGGACTACCGCAACCGAAGGCGCTTGCAGTTGGACGCGGCCTTCGCCCGGAAAGATTACGGCTGGACAGGCGCCTCGTCTCCGATTACTCTGTTCAACACGGCGATCGAGCATAGGTTGATGCACGCGGAAACTTTAGCCTACATGTTGCATCAGTTGCCGCACCACAGGAAGTGCCGGGAATCGCAAGTGTCCATTCCGGAGACGGCTCCCCCGGACGCGCGAACCATCGAGATCCCGTCCGGCCACGCCGAACTCGGCCTCGCGCGCCATGGACCTGAAGAGTTTGGCTGGGACAACGAATTTGACGCTCACTCCGTGCCGGTGGCCGGGTTCGCCATCGATCGCCTGAAGGTGACGAATTCACAATTCCTGGAATTCCTGCAAGCGGGCGGCTACCAGGAACAGGGCCTGTGGACACCGGTAGATTGGGCCTGGAAACAAAAAAACGAAATCCGTCACCCGGCCTTTTGGAAGCCGATGGATGGCGCGTGGTGGTATCGGACAATGTTCGATGACATCCCATTACCCTTGGCCTGGCCGGTCTATGTCAGCCACGCCGAGGCGAGCGCGTATGCGCGATGGGTGGGCAAGCGGTTGCCGACCGAAGCTGAGTGGCACCGCGCAACGTTGGGAACACCGGACGGCGCCTGTAGGCCCTATCCGTGGGGCTCCGATGCCCCTCGCGCACGGCACGGTTTTTTCAACTTTGCACGATGGAACCCGTTCCCGGTGAACGCTTTTCCGGACGCGCGAAGCGCCTTTGGGGTGGAGGGACTCATCGCCAACGGTTGGGAATGGACTTCCACGGTCTTCGCGCCATTCCCCGGATTCAAGCCGTTTCCATTCTATGAAAACTATTCCGCCAATTTCTTTGACGGTCTCCACGCAGTGATGAAGGGCGGGTCCATGCGCACGGACCGGAGCATGCTCAGGCGCTCCTTTCGCAACTGGTTCCAACCTCATTACCAATACGTCTACGCCGGATTTCGGTGTGTGGAGTGTTAAGCAAGTCCGTCATTACCGGCGTGGCGGGCGATTTTGCCGCCGATGTGCGGAACGGCCTTACCAAAGCGGGTCAGAAGGAGCTGCCTTCCAAATACCTGTATGACGACGTTGGTTCCAAGCTCTTTGAAGTGATCTGTGAGCTTCCTGAATATGGGCTGACGCGCGCCGATGAGCGGCTGCTGCACGCGAACGCTCACGAAATTGTGCGGCGCATTCCCGGAGACGTTGTCCTGTGCGAACTGGGCAGCGGCAGCGGCAGGAAGACCCGGTGGATTCTCGAAGCTCTCTCCCGCCAAACCCACACCTATTACTATCCGATTGAAATCTCTCCCGCCGCGCTCAATACCTGCCGGCGTGAGTTGGCCGATATTGAATCCGTCGGTATCGTAGGCTTGGAGCGCGAATATCTTGACGGGCTTTTGGAAGTGGCAGCCCGCCGGAAGGCTTGTCAACCAATACTCGTGTTGTTTCTCGGCAGCACCATCGGCAACTTCAGCCCCCCTTCCGATGTGAACTTCCTCCGTGAGATCCGCAGGATTCTACAAGTGGGGGACTCTCTCCTGTTAGGAACAGATCTTGAAAAACCGGACGCGCAGCTCATCAGCGCCTACGACGACCCCTTGGGTGTGTCGTCCGCGTTCAACCTCAACCTGCTTGCCCGCATCAATCGTGAACTGCGGGGAGAATTCGTGCTGAACAGGTTCGAACACCAGGCTCGATTCAACCGAACGACGCGCAGCATCGAAATGCACCTGGCCTCCAGGCAGGAGCAAATGGTCCCCATCCCAGGCGCTGGGCTCACGGTTCGCTTCGAACAGGGAGAAACCATTTGGACGGAGAATAGCCGGAAATATACAGTCTCCGAGGTCCTGTGCATGGCCGCCGACGCCGGCTTCCGTTGCGAGGCTCAATGGGTGGACCAGGCGTGGCCGTTCGCGGAAAGCCTTCTGACAGCGGAATGAACGTGGAATAATACATGGTTCATGCCAGTGGTCGAGTTCCGTGATGTTTCGTTTGAAATTGCAGGAAGGAGGATCCTCTCCGCGATCAACCTGTGCGTGGAAGCAGGCGAGTCTCTCGTATTGCTGGGCCGGAGCGGGTCCGGCAAGACGACGGCACTGAAGCTCACCAACGGAATGCTGTTCCCTACATCCGGCCAGGTGCTCGTGGAAGGCCGGTCCACGCGCGACTGGGACCCCATTCGGCTCAAGCGCCACATCGGCTATGTGATTCAGGAGACCGGACTGTTTCCCCACTTCACGGTTGCGCAAAATGTCGGCTTGGTGCCGAAACTGGAAGGATGGGAGGCGGACCGCATCGCCACCCGCGTAGAGGAGCTTTTGCAGAACGTGGGCTTGCCGGGCGCAGAGTTCGGTTCCCGCTATCCGCGGCAGCTCTCCGGCGGCCAGCGCCAGAGAGTTGGTGTAGCTCGCGCGCTCGCCGCCGAACCGTCTGTTCTTCTGCTCGACGAACCCTTTGGAGCTGTCGATCCCGTCACCCGGTTCGACCTGCAGGAACAGTTTCTGCAACTGCGGAGGACGTTCGAAAAGACATCCATTTTTGTCACGCACGACGTGAGGGAAGCCATGCGGCTCGGAACCAGGATCGCCTTGCTCGCCGGGGGCCGCGTTGACTTCCTCGCTCCACCCGGCGAATTTCAACAGGCGACCACGAAGGAAGCGCGCTCCTTTCTGGCGTGCCTGTAGCGGCCCATGCGTACGGACCTCACCAGCGAGATCGTCCGCCTCACCGGCCAGCACCTGTGGTTGGTGGGAATCGCAATGGCGCTCGCGATTCTCATGGGTGTGCCGCTGGGAATTGTGGCGGCGCGGCGGCCAGCCGCATCGCGATGGCTGCTCGGATTCGCCAGCGTGGTCCAGACAATTCCGAGCCTGGCCTTGTTCGGATTTCTCATTCCCATTCCAGTGCTCGGCGGGATCGGGCCGCGTTCGGTGATCATCGCGTTGGTCATGTACGCGCTCCTGCCGATTCTACGGAACACTTATGTCGGGATCGTAACCGTGGACACGGCGGTATGTGAATCCGCGGTAGCGATGGGCATGACCGGCAGCCAGTTGTTGCGGCTTGTACAACTCCCTCTCGCTTCACGTACGATCATCGCCGGTATTCGCGTTGCGGCGGTGACCACGATTGGGACCGCCACCATCGCGGCGGCCATTGGCGGCGGAGGGCTCGGCGTATTCATCTTCCGCGGAGTGGCTTCGGTGGACACAACGCAAATCCTGGCCGGCGCCATACCGGCGGCGGCGATGGCGCTTCTGGCGGACAATGGATTTGGATGGCTCGAACGAAAACTATCGCCTGTTTAGCCCTCACTTGGATTGTTGCCGGATGCTCATCGGGGCCGCGCCAATGGATCCACGTAGGTTCAAAGAATTTCACCGAGCAGGTTGTCCTCGGCGAGATCATAGCGCAGCATTTGGAAAACCGCCTGCACCGCAAAGTGGAACGTAGCCTGAATCTTGGCGGCACTTTGCTTACTCACCAGGCGCTGACCAGCGGCCAAATCGACCTCTATCCCGAATACACCGGGACCGCGCTCACTGCGGTCCTGAAGCTCCCTGTTGAAAAGGATCCGACCGGCGTTCTGGCGCGTATCCGCTCCCGCTACACCAAGGACTTCCATGTGGAATGGCTGGATCCGCTGGGGATCGATAACGGCTTCGCCATGGTGGTGCGAGGTTCGGATGCGCGCCGTCAGAATCTGGAAACATTGAGTGATGCGGCCCGGGTCTCAGAGCCCTGGATGCTGGGCGCGGGCTACGAATTTGAGCAACGTCCCGATGGGCTGGCGTCGCTCGAAAAGAGTTACGGCTTGCGCTGGAAGGGGCCGCCCATGAGCATGGATCTCGGCCTGCTCTACAAGGCCCTCGAGCAGGCCCAGGTCACCATGATCGCCGCCAATGCCACCGACGGAATGCTATCGGCCATGGACCTCAAGGTCCTGCGTGACGACCGGCATGCGTTTCCGCCCTATGAGGTTTGCATCGCCGTCCGGCAGGACGCGCTCACGAATATTCCGGGGTTGCGCGAAGCCCTTGCGGAACTGTCTGGCAAGTTCAGCAATGAGCGAATGCGGCGGCTCAACCACCGCGTGGATGCCGGGCATCAACCCGTCGCGAAAGTGGCATCGGAATTTCTGGTGGAAGCGGGCCTGGTCCGCTGATCTATTCCACTACGCCCCGAATCCCGTCGATTGTGAACTGGCTGCTGCGCACAAACTCCATCAGCTTGCCCTCCTTGGATCGCACCTGCTCCACGGCGGCCGGTAGGGTCTCCTCCACGCCGGCCGGTATGGAGCAGAGTCCATTCTCGTCTCCATGCAGAATGTCGCCGGGATGAATGGGCATGCCGAGCACCTGTATCGGAATCCCGGTCCGCACAATGCGAAAGTTGGCGTGGCTGGCCACCGTGCCGCGGGCGAAGTATTGGAAGCGGAGCGCCCGCACCTCGGGAATGTCCCGGACGGCGCAGTCGCTCACCAGTCCCACCGCGCCCAGACGCGTGAAGAGCGTCCCCATCACCTCGCCGCAATGCGCTGCAAAATCGGGGAATCCGCCCACTTCCTGAAATGCGATCACCGCCGGTTTGGGCGAGGCCTCCACGGCTCGATAGAGCTCAATAAAGCCGGAGATGTCGAACGGCTCCTTCCGCGTGATCGTCTCGACATGGGCGGTGACCGCGTAGCCGCACATACGCCCAAACTCGGGGAACAGGCATCGGATCTGCACCGGCGTGAACCCCTCCTGCCGCGGCCGCAGCTTCAGCAGCTCAATGCCGTTGCACAGCGTCGGCGAGTCGATCGTCTTCAAATATTCAATCCAGGTATTGTTCGACATAAAAGCGCAAAGGGCGCCGCCCGCGCCCCCAAACCGGCGCTAAACACGTGAGCTCCCGCCGCGGACGGCAGCTCCGTTTTGCGCGTGTCCCTCATAGAATTCTCCAGTCTACCGCGCGCCGCCTGTGAGCCAGTCTTCTGTGAACCGCGCCACCGTGAGAAATCGAATCGTGGTGTCGGGAAGGTTCGGAGTGCCGCGCTCATAGATGAGGTAAATGGAGGCATCGGGGGCGACGGCGAGATCGGAGTATCCGCTCACGCCGGGCTCGATCGTTTTCGAAACAGGCCAGGTGAGCCCCTCGTCATAGCTCAACTTCACCGTTACGTTCTGGCGCTTGTGGTTGCCCTCGGGCTTGGCCGGATCTCGTGGTTCACTGCTGTGCGGATTGGCGAACAGGATACGGCCAGGCGCAAGCCGTATAATGCTCGCCATGCAAACCGGTTCCAGCAACTGGGCGTGGAACACCGGCTTGGTCCATCCGCCGGCGCCGTCACGGCTGTAGGAGATGGCGCGGCGGTGCTCGGGAGATTCATTCCGGATGTTGAGCGCCACCCGGCCGTCGGCCAGCTGGACCGCAATCGTCTCGCTGGGATTCTTGAGATCCGGATGCCGCACCACGATTGCGCCGCGCTGCCAGCTCTTGCCGTGATCGTCGCTATAGATAGTGGCGACAATGGAAGGCCTGTGCGCGTGGCCTCCGGTGCCATCCGACAACCAGACAGGAACCAGCAGGCGCCCATTGCGAAGCTGTATCCCATGACCGGGACCGGTGGCGATCACCCTCCAGTCGTAATCGCGGCGGAACTTTTCAAACGTGGATGTGATCTCCACCGGATCTGTAAAGCTTGCGCCCTCGTCCGCGCTGGCGATCAAAAAACAGCGGTAGTATTCCGCGCAAAACAACACGTGCAACTTGCCGGAAGGCTTGTCGATGATGGGAACCACATTGTTGTAGGTGAGTTCCCCATCCACGCCAAGCTGCTGCGCCAGGGCGACGGGATTTTTCCGCACCGCTTCTTTCAATCGCGCAATGATTTTCGGCGCATCCCAACTGAGCCCGCGATCCAGGCTCCGGCGCATGACGATATCCTGCGCGCCCCAATCCCCGCGCAAACTCTTGCGGGCCTCGGCAAAGGCGAGCACGGTCCCTTTCGGAGTGACAAGGATCGCCGGAACCCGGTAATGCGCATAGCCTCCCTGACCCGCTTCGAAAATGTCGATCTGTTGGAAGTTCGGCCGCTGGGCGAAAAGCAAAGCCGCCAGCAGCGCCGCGAATGGAAGTGGGATCAATGTTCGCACGCATTCCAGAATACATGCTCGAAGGGACAACCGGCTGGAAAATAATACGATGGATGCTGAGGCTGCGGATCCCATGCGACTCATGGGATCCATTGCCGTTGGCGGGGCGTAACGCACCTGCGTCGGGCGGAACGTAGCGGCCTCCAAATGCTCCGTGGCTCGAGCTGCAGATTGTTGGAACCTGACATCCTGCAATCCGCAACGATTTCATCTTCCCTTTATGGTTCTGAGGGCTGCCAATGCGCGCTCCCGGGCCTCGTCATGATCGATGATTGGAGCTGGGTATGTTGTTCCAATCCCCACACCCGCCTTGGTGAGGATGGAGGCCGGCGCCTTCCAGGGTTTGTGTATCCATCGGTCGGGTAATCCCGCCAACTCGGGAACCCAGCGGCGGACGTAGACGCCTTCGGTATCGAACTTCTCCCCCTGAATGACCGGATTAAAGATTCTGAAATAGGGAGCCGCATCAGCGCCGCAGCCCGAGACCCACTGCCATCCTAGGGTGTTGTTGGCCAGGTCGGCATCCACCAGGGTGTCCCAGAACCAAGCTGCACCTTCCTGCCAACCAATCAACAAGTGCTTGACGAGAAACGAAGCCACAACCATTCTGACCCGGTTGTGCATCCATCCCGTGTGCCACAACTCACGCATTCCCGCATCGACGAGCGGGTAACCCGTTTTGCCTTGCATCCATGCTCGTAGCGCCCGCGAATTGGTCCTCCAAGGGAAGGCCGCAAACTCCGGTCGAAGCGCCTGGTCTGAGGATTCGGGATGATGGTACAGAAGTTGGTAGGCAAATTCGCGCCAGCCAATTTGCCTGAGATAGGCCTCGCACGCGCCGTGACTGCCGATGACACCGTCGTCCATCGTGCGGAGGACCGCGCGCCAAACCTGTCGCGGACTGATCTCACCGAAGTGCAGATGAGGTGAAAGCCGGGATGTGCCAACAACGCCAGGCTTATCTCGGCCGGCCGGATATTCCTGAATGTCTTCTTTCTGAAACCGTTTCAGTTGTCGCTTGGCTCCGGATTCGCCAGGCTGCCAAGTCTCACGAAGGCCGCCTGCCCAATCGACTGCGGGTTCGAGCCCGAGTGCTGAAAGCTCCAATGAGCGTGGCCAGTTTTCAGGTGAGCGAAGCTTCTCTGCCCCGTTCTTGGAAGGAGGCGCTACGGACTTTGTAAGACAGGCTCGCCAGAATGCAGTAAAGACGCGAAAGGGCTGCCCCTTGCCATTTCGAATCGTCCACGGTTCAAACAGCAGATTGCCATTGAAGCTCTCAGTGATGATCCCACGCTCTCGAAGCTGCGACTTCAACTTCCCGTCTCTATCAAATGCTGCCGGCTCGTAACGGCGATTCCAGAAGACAGCCGATGCTCCTGATTCGGCCAATAGATTCTCTAATGCAGCCCCTGTTGGACCGACGCGAATGATCAAGCGCGATCCGCGCTTTTCGAGTTCGGCAGACAACGCGGCAAGCGAGCGGTCCAGCCACCATTGCGCCGCCGCCCCCGGCCGCCAGGAGCCTTCCTCTTCTGGCGCCCAGATAAACACCGGAATCACGGGACTGCCCCGGCGGACTGCGGCGGCCAGGGCGGGATTGTCCGATAAGCGTAGATCCTGCCGAAACCAAACCAAAGCCGGGGCACCGTTCATGCCTCTTCCTTCGCTACTCCCCATCGGCACAGCCCGCACTCGTGCGATCTAAGCTGCCATGAGGTGAACTCACGCTTGGGTGGATTCTTCTCCACATCTGGTGCACCAGAGGTACGAGTACTACATAAAGTAGGGCGGAAGTCAGCGCCCCCAACACCAGCCAGGCAACCAGTGCATGCATGGTGACCACCCATAGATTGCGAACCGCCTGTCCCACTCCCGCCCGGATCAGCGCCGCGACTCCTTCGAGCGAAATTGTCGAAGCATCCGCGCCAAACATCCATGCACCCAGTCTGTAAAAGGGAATCAACAGGAGGAACTGGAGGGGATAGACCACTCCGTTCACCAATTGGATTGCTGGAAGATTCAGGCGGAGTACAACAGCCGCCAGAGTGCACAGGAGCACCGTTGAACCCAGCACTGGCGTGACGCCGAGAACGACGCCCAGCGCAATGGTCAGCGCGATCTTCTCGGGCGATACGCCTTGTCGCAGCAGTTGGACAAATGGCTTCAGCCAACGGTAGTTCGGCACGAAGTCCGGGCTCGTCATTGTCCAGAAACCAGCTTGCGGACGGCCGAGGCAAGAGCCTTGTACTGAACTTCCTCGAACGGCCCTGAGTGACGCCAACCGACATTCCCCTTCTGATCGAGCACGACCAGATAAGCGGAGTCCTCTACTTGGACTCCCAGCCGCAGCTTCCAAGGTTCCGTGCCGCCGTAAACCGTAACCACGTTCTCGTGATCGGCTTTTGGAGTCCCTCGCCGCATGCCGCTATCGATGAACCATTTCCCCAAGCGAGCCATGCCGCCAATCATCGGAATTTCGTAGAAGGTGACCTGGGGATACTGTTCAAACTCCTCGCGAAAACGTTTGGTCCAGGCTTCTACCGCGAATCGCGACTGATAGGTGAAGCCGAATAACAGCAACGCCACGCGTCCAGAGGCATCCTTCGGTAATACTGCTTTTCGCCCGCTGAGATACTCGCCTCGAAGTTCGGGCAGGCCCGCACCGACCGCCAACTGTCTCGCCGCAGATGATAAAGAGGACACCGTAGTCGCCATTGCAATACACAGGATGCGGCGCGTCATGCCCCCACCTTCAAGGGCTCAGCCGTTTCCAGCAGGCTCAACGCCGGCTCCGGCGCAGGCAGCACCTCGCTTCCCCTAGCCTGGTTCCATGGCTCGCCGTGGAGAATTGACGGATTGGCGTTCTTGGTGAGCATCAACTGTACGTCGCCGATGTGGCGTTCACGGAACGCGCCCTCGCAGTAGGCCAGATAATAGTCCCACATGCGGCAGAATCGTTCATCGAAGCCCAACTCGCGGACTTCGTCGATCGACTCGTGGAACCGCCTGCGCCACTCGGCCAACGTATAGGCGTAGTGCAGCCCAATGTCTTCGGCATGATAGAGCGACAGGCGCGTCGAGCGCACCAGAGAATTCAGGATTTCTCGAATCGAGGCAAGCTGCGCGCCGGGGAAAATACGCCGTTGAATCCAGTCGCTCTGCTTCTTATATGCATCGAAACGCTGTTCGTTCATGGTGATGGCCTGCATCACCATAGAGCCATCAGCAGTCAGTAAACGATCACAGGTAGAAAAGAAAGCGTCGTAGTAGTTTAAGCCGACCGCTTCGAACATTTCAATGCTCACAAGCTTGTCGAAAGAACCCTTCAAATTACGATAGTCCTCCAGTAAGAGCGTGATTCGCTCGCCTGCCACTCCCGCATCGGCGAAGGATTGCTTGGCTTGATCGTATTGCCTACGGCTGATGGTCGTAGTGGTAACCCGGCACCCGTAGTTGCGGGAGGCGTGCAGCGCAAACGCACCCCAGCCGGTGCCGATTTCGAGAACATGATCTTCGGGTCCCAGCCGGAGCTTGCGGCAGATCCGGTCGAGTTTCTCCACTTGGGCTTGTTCGAGCGAATCGCTAGCCCGCTGGTAGATAGCGCTGGAGTAGACCATGTTGCGGTCCAGAAAGAGGCGGAAGAAGTCGTTGCTCAGGTCGTAGTGTGTTTGTATATTGCGCCGGCTGCCTGCCTCTGTATTGCGGTTCATGCGATGACGAAACCGATGAAAGAGGCGATTTGCCAAAGAAAGCGGGGGGGTGCCGCCTTCCAGTTCGGCGAGATTGCGAGCGGCCAGGCGCACCACAGCGACAGGGTCCGGCGAGGACCAGTCGCCGTCCACGTAGGAGTCTCCAGCTGCATCGTCGCCGCCCCACAGTACCCGGGAAAAGAAGCGCTCGTCGTGAACCGCAATCGAAGCTCGCAAGCCTGTGCCTGCTTCGCCAAAGAGATAGGTTCGTTCCGGGCAAATCAGTTCCAGCGCCCCATGGCCCAGGTTATCCAGCATGCGGAATACAGCTTTCCGTGCAAAACTCATTTTCATGATCGTTCCTCCTGAACGGGGGCCCGCACTCGGGCCGGGTGAGTAAACATTGGAACCCGCTTCAAGAGCAAGCGGAGCGCCTGCCAGTGGATTGCAACCACGACCTTGGCGGTCATCCACGGATGGCGAAGCAGTAGTCGAGCAAGATTTCGGGAGGTCCACGGCTGGCGTTCCAGCCGCAGCGTCGCATCGAAGAATGGCTCGGGAGAGCCGGCCGGACCACGCTCGATCGTATTCATGTGAGCCACAAGCTCGTCGTCCGGCTCGGACAACGTGAACTCGTAGTCCAGGTTCATGCCCATGAAGGGCGATACATGCATGGTCTTGGGGCATCGGTAGTGCAATGCGTTGGCCGAACGTTGCCGGTTCCGCGGCGACAGCCAGTAGTTGCGGCTCTCACCGAACGTGCTGTTAACTTCTGCTAAAACGGTATCCAGGTGACCCCGGCAGTCGTAACAGAAATAGAACGAAATGGGATTGAAGCAGTAGCCGAGATAGCGCAGATGCGTCAGCAGGAAAATTGGGCCATCCGGTAACGGGACTCCGTGGGCGCGGGCATCTTCAGTCACCCGCTCGCGAAGGGTGAGCCGGGGATCGCCTAAGTGATCCCGTTCCTCAAAGCTGGCCCAATTGAAGCGGTTGTAGCTCGTCCAGGGCGACTCCGCCATCAACTGGGGAATCCGGTCGATGTCCAGCCACGCCATGAAGAGCGTGTAGGTAAACTCATGCTTACGCGGGCGGAACCGGCGATGACGCAGCGTGCCTGTATAGAGTCCGGGTTTGGGAATCATAAGCAACGGACCCCCAAAGCCTCGGCCACTCGCATGCCGCTCCGCACACCGTCCTCGTGGAAGCCGTAAAACCAGTATGCTCCGCAGAAGTGTGCGTGGTTGTGCCCGCTGATTTCTGGCCAACGTTGTTGCGCACGAATTGCCGCGTGCGTATAAAGCGGGTGCTCGTATACTATCCTGCGCAGCGCCCGCCCTGGCTCGATGGAACCGTTCGCGTTCAACGTCACGCAGTAATCCTCCGTTGTTTTGAATGATTGCAGCCGGTTCATATGATAAGTGACCGTCACCTTACCGGAATCGCCCAAGAGATAATTCCAGGAAGCCCTCGCCGCCGCGCGCTTGGGCAGCAACCTCGCATCGGTATGCAAACACGCTTCGTTGCGGGTCGTAGTGAAGCTGCCTAGGACATCACGTTCCACCTCGGTCGGCTGTGCGAGCAACGGCAGAATCTGGTCCCCGTGGCAGGCGAACACCCCTTCACCAACCTGCGGGCCCAGCCGATCCCGGAACAGCAACGTTACGCCGAGTTCCGAACGCTCGATCGAGGTGATCACGGTGTTTTTCGTGATATGTTCCCGGAATGGAGCGGTCAGCGGCGCAAGGTAGGAATGGCTGCCGCCGCGGATCACTTTCCATTGAGGGTGCGTGTTGATCCCCAACATCCCGTGGTTCTGCATGAAGCGGACCAGCGTCACCACCGGAAACTTCTGCATGACTTCAGGCGCCATGGACCAGACCGCACCCGCCATCGGAATCAGATAGCGATCCACGAAAACAGGCGAGTAACCACCCGCGTCGAGAAACTCACCCAGCGCCATTGCTTCCGCTTCCGGATCGGTTAGCACCTTGGGAGCTTCGCGATTGAAGCGCAGGATCTCGCGCAGTAAGGTGTAGTGGCGCGGCGACAAGTAATTGCTTTTTTGCGCGAAAAATCCGCCAATGCCACGGCTTGAATACTCGAAGGTTCCGTCCTGCTCTGTGACTGCGAACGACATGTCGCTGGGCTGCGTTTCAACGCCCAACTCCTTCATCAGCCGGCAGAAGTTTGGATAGGTGGTGTCGTTATGAACGATGAAACCGGTGTCCACTGGTATTGGTCCAAGTCCGGAGTCCACCATCACGGTGTGCGTATGCCCTCCTAACCGGGTGTCGCTTTCGAATACGTAAACCTCGTGCCTTCGGCTCAGGTAATGGGCAGCCGTTAAGCCCGAGATTCCGGAGCCGATGACTGCGATACGTTTCATGGCGTCACCATGGCTGTCGATGCCGCCTTTCGGAAGGGTCGCAGGTCTCGCGCGATGCCCATCCAACTCAGGACTCTGAGCACTAGGTATGTGATGTCGATCTCCCACCAGCGTTCTCCCTGGCGGCAGCTTCCGGGCGAGTGGTGATGATTGTTGTGCCATCCTTCGCCTAGCGTGATGAGGGCCAGGAACCAGTTATTGCGGCTTTCATCAGCAGTATCGAAGCGGCGCGTGCCCCACAGGTGGGCCAGTGAATTGATCGCGAAGGTGCCGTGGTACAAGACTACCGTGGAGACTAGGTAGCACCACAAGAACGCTGGCCATCCGCCGATCAGGGCAACTCCACCCCCAAAGACCACCGTCGGAACCCAGTGATGCCGGTCCAGCCAACGGATTTCCGGAAACCTAAGAAACTCACCTACCGTGCGCGGGTCGTATTCGTCGAAGTCGTTCGACAGCACCCATCCCACATGCGCCCACCAGAAGCCGCGCCGCGCCGGTGAGTGGACGTCCAGGTCCCGGTCCGACTCCCGATGATGCAGGCGATGATGCGCCGCCCACCACAGGACTCCTTTTTGCGCAGAACTCTGGGCGAGAAACGCCATTACAAACTGGGCCACGCGGCCAAGCTTGTAGCTCCGGTGCCCGAAATAGCGGTGGTAACCTGCCGTGACTCCAAACATGCGGAGCGAGTAGGTCCCGGCAAGCCAAGCCAGCAGGTAGATTGTCGGCGGGGTCCACCAGACCGCCACCATACCGGCATGAATCAGGAGGAAGAAGAAAACGGCACCGAATTGGTAGCGCGGTTTGGCATTAGAAACGCACACACCTTATTCTGAGCCGAACAACAGTCAGTTGTCAAGTATCTGTCCATGACAAATACTTGACATTTAAACAATGACCCGTTAAAGTAAATATGGATGCAGACCCGTTACCCGATTCGAGCCGTGGCTAAGATCACCGGCCTTGGCCTGGATACCCTGCGCGCGTGGGAGCGGCGTTACCAAGCCGTCATGCCGGAACGCTCCGGGCGGGGCCGTCAGTATGGCGGGGCTCAAATCGATCGACTGCTCCTGCTTTGCCAGTTGGTTCAGCGGGGGCACGCCATCGGCGGAATTGCGTCGCTCACGGATCAGGAGCTCAAGAATCTGCTCACTGAACAGCATGGCGAAGCCATCCCAGCGCCTGGGCCGGCAGCAGATATCTTTGCTCCGGTTCTTTCAGCCTTGGATCGTTTCGATTCGACTCGCGCCGGGGATGAACTGAGCCGTCTGGCGGCCGTGCTGGCGCCACGGGACTTGGTCTATCAAGTGGTCGTGCCCCTGATGCAGGAAGTGGGAACGCGCTGGCACGACGACACTCTCTCGATTGCGCAGGAGCATTTGGTTTCTCAAATGTTGCGTAATCTCCTGGGAGGCATGATGCGTCTGCTTCGGCCCGCGAACCCCACAATGAAAATGATTCTCGCGACGCCCGCAGGCGAGTCGCATGAATTCGGCATCCTGGCCGCTGCCATGCTTGTATCCATTGCGGGTATCGAGCCGGTCTATCTCGGACCCGATCTGCCCGCCAGTGAGATCTCCCAGTCGGCGGAGAGGATCTCCGCCCGGGTGATTCTCCTTGGCATCACGATGACGAATGAACATACCACACAGGAGGTGAAGGCAATTGCCGCGGCCATGCCTGAGGCGAGCGAACTGTGGCTAGGCGGTGAAGGGAGGGGTGATCTCGACCGGGCAAGACTCGGCAGGAGAACGGTTCTGCTACGAGACCTCCCGGATCTGGAAGACACTAGCCGACGCTGGAGAAACTTATGAAAACGGTGCTCAAACTTCTATTCGCTACGATCTTTCTGTGGATGACGGTGCTCACCATTCGCACCAGTCTTACCATAAGCCTGTGGAGCGCATGGGATTCCTTTGCGGCCAACCCGTGGGCAGTCGCCACGCTATACGACGCCTACTTCGGATTCATCACATTTTTCGTCTGGGTGGCGTACAAGGAAGGCACCCTCTGGTCGCGTCTATTGTGGCTGGTGTTGATTCTTGGCCTGGGTAACATCGCAATGTCGCTCTACGTTCTCATCCAGTTGTTCCGGCTAGGGCCGGATCAGCCCGCTGAGGCATTGCTGCGGCGATGAATGGCCTGGTCACACTCGTGCTTATCGGCGCGGCAAGCGTAGCGGCGCTTATGCTGCTGTTGTGGTTGGTTCATCTGCGAACCGGCAACGCCGCGATTGTCGATGTGGGCTGGGCCGGTGGACTCGCAATGCTCGGGATTCTCTATTCCGTTCTGGGTGGCGGCTACTGGTTGCGTTCGGCAATCATCGCCACAATGTGCGGAATCTGGGGATTTCGTCTGGCCATATACCTTCTAACCACCCGCATCATCGGGCATCCCGAAGAAGGCCGCTACCAGGAACTGCGGCGTCAGTGGAAAACGAATGTCTCGCTCAAATTCCTGATCTTCTTTGAATTCCAGGCGCTGTTGTGCGTGGTTCTCTCGGTGCCATTTCTGTTGGCTGCGCGAAACCAGAACACCGGAATTTCGATGCTGGAGTGGGCCGCTGTGGCACTCTGGACGCTGGCCATCGCCGGCGAGGCCGCTGCCGATTGGCAACTCAACCATTTCAAATCCGACTCATCCAATAAAGGCCGCACCTGCCAAGCGGGATTATGGCGTTACTCCCGCCACCCCAACTATTTCTTCGAGTGGCTAATATGGATGGCATTCGCACTCTTTGCGCTCGCCTCCCCCGGCGGATTTTGGGGAATGATCTCGCCTGCACTCATCCTGTACTTCGTGCTTCGCATCACCGGCATCCCCGCCACGGAAGCCCAGGCCGTTCGCAGCCGCGGCGAAGAATACCGCCGTTACCAGCAGACCACCAGCGCCTTCGTGCCGTGGTTTCGCAAGAATGAAACGATTCCAGGGAGAACCTAATGCAAGCCTCCAGTCTTTCCGCCGAACACAGCATCCGGCAACCCAAGGCCGCGTGGTACGAATCCTTGGTCGAGCGTGACCTCGTGCCGGACGCAATCCTGCGTGCCGGGATCCGTCGTCTGATTGCCCAGCGCCTCCGCAGCGAAGACAAAGGGGAGCCGGAGCGGCAGCGGGCTCACCTCATGAGCCATATCCAAGTGCTGAAAGCGAGCCCCATTGCGATTCACGCCCCGGCCGCGAATCAGCAGCACTACGAAGTTCCCGCGGAGTTTTTCGCGGCTGTTCTGGGAACCCATCGAAAATACAGCTGCTGCTATTGGCGGGAAGGCGACACACTTAGCACCGCCGAACGCCGTATGCTCGAACTCACAACAGAACGCGCGCGCATCGAGGACGGACACTCCATCCTGGATCTCGGATGCGGGTGGGGCGCTTTCTCGCTCTACGCCGCCGCGCGGTTCACGAACAGTACGGTTTTGGGCCTCTCGAACTCGCACTCGCAGCGCCAGCACATCGAAAAGCAAGCTCTCGATCGCGGGCTCGCCAACCTCCGCATTGTCACCGCCGACATTAACGACTTCGACACCGGGCAACGCTTCGACCGCATCGTATCGGTCGAAATGATGGAGCACGTCCGGAATTATCAGCGCCTGCTTCACAAAGTTGCTTCATGGATGAATCCCGGTGCGCTACTCTTTGTCCACATCTTCACCCACCACCGGTTTGCATATCCGTTCGACGTGCTGGATTCGAGCGACTGGATGGCCCAACATTTCTTCACCGGCGGTCAGATGCCCAGCGATGACCTGCTGCTCCATTTCCAGGACGACGTCAAGATCCGGGAGCACTGGGCGGTGAATGGCCGGCATTATCAGGAAACCGTTGAAGCCTGGCTCGTCAACATGGACCAACGGCGCGAAGAATTGCTAAAGTTATTCTCGAACGTCTATGGCCAGACGGGCGCGCTGAAGTGGTTCGTCCGCTGGCGCATCTTCTTCATGGCTTGCGCGGAGTTGTGGGGTTACCGGGGCGGCTCCGAGTGGATCGTTTCGCACTACTTGTTCGAGTCAGCGCAGGCACGGGCATGAGCGTCAGGTTTCACACCTTGCGCCGGGAACAGTGGATTCCGCGCCACATAGAAGAAGTGTTTCCCTTCTTTGCCGACGCCCGCAACCTGGAGGAAATCACGCCGCCGTGGCTAGGCTTCCGAATCCTCTCAACAGATTCGGGTTCCATTTCGGAGGGCACGGAGATTCGTTACCGTTTGCGATTGCATGGCATCCCAATTCACTGGCGGACCGAGATCCGCCGCTGGGACGCTCCCCATTGCTTCATTGACGTGCAAAGATCCGGGCCGTACAAATTATGGCATCACACGCACCGTTTTGAAGCCCACGACGGTCGAACCAAAATGATCGACGTCGTGAGATACGCACTGCCTTTCGGCGTTGTGGGGCGTATCGTTCATGCATGGAAGGTACGGGGTGACGTGCGGCGGATCTTCGACTACCGCCGCGAACAAATTCAGCGGCTGTTCGAAATACAGAGGAGTGCTGCCGCTTGAAACCGCTGATTCTCATTGCTGGCGCGACAGGCTACGTGGGCGGAGAGTTGCTGCAAGTTTTACTGGCCGCGGGCTACCCGGTGCGCGGCCTAGCGCGTCGTCCGGAAGCCCTTCGAGCCAAGGCGCTCGCCCGACTTGATGTCGTGCGAGGCGACGTTCTCGATGCGGCTTCGCTTCACGCTGCAATGGCTGGTGTTCACACTGCCTACTATCTGATTCACTCTATGGGCTCGACGCAATCCTTTGAGGAGCAGGACCGGGCCGGGGCTCAAAACTTTGCAAATGCCGCGCTGGCGTCCGGAGTTCAGCGGATCATTTATCTCGGCGGGCTAGGGCACGATATGGATGAGCTCTCCGCGCATCTGCGCAGCCGCCACGAAGTAGGCGAGCTTCTCAAATCGACGGGCGTGCCTCTCATCGAGTTCCGTGCCTCGGTGGTGATTGGCTCCGGCAGTCTTTCCTTTGAGATGATTCGCGCGTTGGTGGAGCGGCTTCCGGTCATGATCGCGCCGCGCTGGGTCTCGGTCGCTGCTCAGCCGATCGCCATCGCGGACCTGCTAGCCTATTTGATCGCGGCCATGGACCTGCCGCTTGCCAGCAACAGAATCTTCGAGATCGGAGGCTCGGATCAAGTGTCCTACGGTGGCCTGATGAAGGAGTACGCGAGGCAACGAGAGCTAAAGCGTTTCGTGATCTCGGTACCCCTCCTGTCACCAAGCTTATCCAGTCTTTGGCTAGGGTTGGTCACCCCTCTCTACGTCCGCGTGGGACGCAAGCTGATTGACAGCATTCGACACCCGACGATTGTGGAAGATCCGGCGGCTCTGAGCGAGTTTAAGATTCGGCCTTGCGGATTTCGCGAAGCGATCGCGGCAGCAATCAGCGCGAACGGGCGGCATGCCCTGATCGATTCCAGGACCATCCACGTACCCGTGGCTCCCAAAGAGGCATTCACTCCGATTCGGCGAATCGGGGGAGCCAGAGGCTGGTACTACGCGAACTGGTTGTGGCAACTCCGCGGACTGCTGGACCGGTTGATAGGCGGCGCTGGACTCAAGCGCGGCCGCCGCGATCCGGAATCCCTTCGCGTTGGTGACAAGGTGGACTTCTGGTGTGTGGAGGTGATGGAGCCCGATCACCGTCTGCGCCTTGCCGCGGAGTTAAAACTCCCGGGCCGTGCTTGGCTTGAGTTCGAAGTGACAGGTGATTCCACTGGCTCGATCATCCGGCAAACAGCAACGTTCGATCCGAAAGGGGTGCTAGGCCGCGCATACTGGTACTCCGTTTTTCCTTTGCACCAGTTCATTTTCACCGGCATGCTTCAGGCTATTGCGGCAAAGAGCCGAATCGGCAACTGAAGTATGCCCACCTTCCGCAAGAGCATCGTCGTCGAAGCGCCAGTGGAGACCGTCTTCGGATTTCATGAACGCGAAGACGCCCTACGGATCTTGAGCCCGGCGTTCCCTACGGTGAGTGTGGTTCAAAAGACGGGCGGTATCGAGCCCGGCTCGCGCGTGGAACTTAAGATAGGACCCGTTCTGTGGACGGCCCTTCACACCGCCTATGAGAAGAACCGCCTCTTTGCCGACGAACAGGTTCAGGGACCGTTTGCCAAATGGGTCCACCGCCACGAATTTGAAGCGGTGAACGGAGCGACGCGCCTAACGGACCGCGTCGAGTATCAACTGCCTGGAGGTGTATGGATGGATCGCCTGTTTGGATGGGCCGTGGAACTTGCCCTGCATCAAATGTTTCGCCACCGCCATAGGGTGACCAAAAGTTATTGTGAAGAAGGACTCAAATGAGAGCTTCCTTATTTATGCCGCTCAGCTGCTTTCACAGCAATTGCACGCCTACAACAAGAATCGATGCAGCAATGCGGCGAATTCTCTGGGCGATAATAGCGACGATTTCGATGGGCTGCATCTGATCGGGTTAGATCAGGCGGCGCTTACCGCCGCAAGTTGAACAGGTCGGGTCGGTACAACCTACTGATCAAATGCCCTGAGCAATCTTGGCACAATTTCGCTCAGAAAATCGCTTTTGGCACAGTTATGGCGCAGCCGCGCCTAACCCGCTCCAAAGCTTCTCTTGGGTTACCTCCACTTTCAAGGGTTTCAACAACTTGGGGAATCTGCTTTTCGCTCAAAAGCAACCCAAGGCAGTTCAACACTCGGGGTTTAACTCGGGGTCTTGTCACGGTTTGTCACGGCATCCGCCGATCCGATTCCTAGCCGGCAAGAAGAGACGTTGGACGGACGGCCGCTACGGATTGGCCTCGACTTCCTCACGCCGCAGCCGACATACTGCGCGGGCAATCATCAACTCTTCATCGGTACGTATGACACGAACGGTGGCACGACTGGATAGGCTGGAAATTACCGGGGCGTTGGCGCTATTCCTGGCTTGGTCCAATTCGGCGCCAAGAAACTGCAGGCCGCTGCATGCACGGGCTCGCACTTCGCTCGCGTTCTCGCCAATCCCACCGGCAAACACCAGGGTGTCCAAACCACCCAGCACAGCCGCGAACGCACCGATCCATTTGCGGGTCTGGTAACAAAACAGCTCCACGGCTTCGGCGGCAGGAATATCGCTGGCCTGCCGTTGGATCAGATCGCGCATGTCGGAACTAATATCGGAAACACCCAGCAGACCTGACTCGTGATTGATAAGGTTGTTGAACTGTTCGGGCGTAAGCTTCCCGGAACGCATCATGTACCATGCGACTCCGGGATCGAGGTCGCCTGTGCGCGTGCCCATCGGCAACCCGGCGGCAGGCGTGAACCCCATGCTGGTGTCGATGCTCTTGCCGTCGAGGACCGCTGCCAGACTCGCCCCGCTGCCAAGATGGGCCAGGATCACGCGGCCCAGTTCTTCCATGAGGTAGGCGTAGGACAAGCCGTGGAAACCGTAGCGTTGTATTCCCATCGCGTCGAAGCGGCGAGGGATGGGCAGCAGCCGTGCAACCCGCGGCATAGTGCGGTGAAACGCGGTGTCAAAGCAGGCGACGTGAAACAGCTTCGGGTGGCGTTGGCGGAACAATTCAATCAGTTCGATCTCAGCGGGCAGATGGTCCGGATCGTAGGCGCTGATGCGATGCAGTTCATCCAGCAATTCCTGGGTGACGCGCCGGGGCTCGCTGTAGTTCATACCGTGAACCACCCGGTGTCCCACTGCCTTCACCGATTCTGCCCGCATGCTTTAGGCCTCGCCGTGCCGCTGGTGGTTGCCGTCTCGACCGCCCTGGCTGCGAAAAACGGCCTGCTCATTCTGCCATCATTTTTGATAAGACCGGCACGCTTACCGAGGGCCGCTTTGGCGTAACCGATATCCTGGTGCTTTCGCAGGACATCGACGAAGAAACGTTGCGCAAGTATGCGGCCTCCGTGGACGCGAATTCCGAACATCCCATCGCGAAGGCCATCGCCGCTTCTTCCGAAAAGAAGCTGCCCGTTGAAAACTTCAAAGGCATCCCTGGCAAAGGCGCCGAAGGCCGGGTCGAGGGCAGAGAGGTCAAGGTGGTTAGCCCGGGCTTCTTGCGCGAACAGAACATCGATTTCACCGACAAGCGCGTCGAGCCACTGCAAGCCCAGGGCAAGACGGTCGTGTTTGTCCTCCTTGACGGGGAGCTGAAAGGGGCGATTGCCTTGGCCGACATTGTCCGGCCTGAAGCGAAGCAAGCCATCGATGCGCTTAAGGCGTTGAACATCCGCTGCATGATGCTCACCGGCGACAACAAAGCGACGGCCAAATGGGTCTCCCAACAGGTCGGACTGGATGAATACTTCGCCGAAGTTCTGCCGCAGGACAAAGCGGCCAAAGTGAAAGAGGTCCAATCCCGGGGCGTGTTGGTGGCCATGACCGGCGATGGAGTGAACGATGCGCCGGCGCTGGCGCAGGCTGACTTGGGCATCGCCATTGGGGCCGGTTCCGATGTGGCGGTGGAAACCGCCGACGTGATCCTCGTGCGAAGTAATCCATTGGACGTCGTGGCCATCCTGAAGCTTTCCCGCGCCACGTATCGGAAGATGATTCAGAACCTTGTCTGGGCCACGGGCTACAACGTCGTCGCCATTCCGCTGGCGGCAGGAGCGCTTTACGCATGGGGGGTGCTGCTCACTCCGGCCCTGGGTGCGGTGTTGATGGCCTCAAGCACGGTGGTTGTGGCCATCAACGCGCGATTGCTGCGACTGAAGGCCGAGCCGCAGCCGGAAGCTCACAAATGACCCAATTGTTGTGGAGAACGGGGACAAGACTGTTCGCTTGACGCGAATCAACTCAGATACCAGAATTAGGAGACCGTGACTACTGCCACCAGGAAGGAAGCACAGAGATGAAAGAACATATAGCCCATTCAGGGGCTTGGGGAATCGCTCTTATCGTGATCGTGGCTGCCTCGTGGTTTCTATACCGCTATCTCGCGCCCAAGACGTGGAAGGAGTGGGCGGGTGCCGGCGTGATCCAAGCCTTCATCATTGCCCTCTATGCGGAGATGTACGGGTTTCCGCTCACTATCTACCTGCTCGCCCGCTTCTTTGGCATCGATCGGACTTGCCGGGTACTTAATTGCGTTTGCCGGTCTCGGGATATTCATGGAGGGATGGCGAGAACTTCATCGGGCACGCCAGGGAAACCGGCTCGTCACGGATCGCCTTTACGGGCTGGTACTGCATCCCCAATACACCGGACTTTTTATTGCGCTTTTCGGCGAGGGCATTGTTCATTGGCCAACGATTTTTTCCATCGGGCTTTTCCCTATCATCATTCTCGCCTATGTCCGGCTGGCGCGAAGTGAGGAGCGCAAGATGCTGGATCAATTCGGTGAGGAATACCGCGCCTACCGGCTTCGCGTGCCCGGGTTCATTCCTCACTGGGGTCAATGGCGGAACTTGGCCGCCATGCGGAGCGGCACCCCCGAGAACTGAGGAAACGTCGGCTGATAAGGCTGCCAGACCGAGCGCTGGAAGGAACGATGAAGTGAAAAGTGGAATCGAATCGGCACGCCGAACGCGCTGGAATGACGTTTTACCTTTGCAACGAGCGGGACTCGGACGGGAGGGCCAACCACCCGCCTGATTCCCCGTGGGCTGAATAAGGAGAGTTAGACCATGAAGACAAGTACTCTTTCCCCGGAACTGCTCCACAAGATAGACGCCTACTGGCGCGCCGCCAACTATCTGTCGGTCGGCCAGATTTATCTCTACGGCAATCCGCTGCTCAAGCGGCCTCTTACGATTGCTGACGTGAAGCACATGCTGCTGGGACACTGGGGCACCACTCCTGGGCAGAACTTCATTTACGCGCACTTAAACCGGGTCATCAAGAAGTACGACCTCGACATGATTTACGTCTCGGGCCCCGGGCACGGCGGTCCGGCCGTGGTGGGCAACACCTATCTCGAGGGCACTTACAGTGAGATCTATCCTGACATTAGCCAGGACGAAGCCGGGCTTCAGAAGCTCTTCCTTCAGTTTTCGTTTCCCGGAGGAATTCCCAGCCACGCATCGCCGGAGTGCCCCGGTTCGATCCATGAGGGCGGCGAGCTGGGCTATTCGCTCAGCCATTCGTTCGGGGCGGTATTCGACAATCCCGATCTCATCGTCGCCTGCGTCGTCGGCGATGGCGAGGCGGAAACTGCACCGCTGGCCACGGCGTGGCATTCCAATAAATTCCTCGATGCGGCCACCGACGGCGCGGTGCTGCCGATCCTCCATCTCAACGGCTACAAGATTGCCAACCCGACCGTCCTCGCGCGTATCACCCGTGAGGAATTGGAACAGTTGCTCCGCGGCTACGGGTGGACGCCCTACTTTGTCGAGGGTCACGAGCCGGGGCTGATGCACGAGGCCATGGCCGCGACGCTCGACACGTCGGTGGAAAGGATAAGGGCAATTCAACATGAGGCCCGTGTGAACGGCAACCTAACTCGCCCGCGCTGGCCGATGATTGTTCTCCAATCACCCAAAGGCTGGACGGGGCCGAAGGTGATCGATGGCAGGCAGATCGAAGGCAGCTTCCGTTCGCATCAGGTTCCGATCAAGGACGCGGCCACAGATCCCGAACATCTCAAGCTGCTCGAAGACTGGCTGAGGAGTTACCGTCCGGAAGAGCTCTTCGATGAAAAGGGCCGCCTGAAACCGGAACTGGCAGAACTCGCTCCCCAGGGCGAGCGGCGGATGGGCGCGAATCCCCACGCCAACGGCGGCATTCTGCTTCGCGACTTGCGGATGCCGGATTTCCGAGACTACGCCGCCGACGTGCCCTCGCCGGGGGTGCGCGGCATCGGCGACACGCGCGTGCTCGGGCCTTTTCTGCGCGATGTGGCGAAGCTGAACAGTGAACAGCGCAACTTCCGCGTCTTCGGCCCTGACGAGACACTCTCGAACGGCCTGGAAGCCTTGTTCGAAGTGACCGAGCGCCAATGGAATCCCGCAACAGCGCCGAACGATGAATTCCTAGCTCCCACCGGACGCGTGATGGAAATGCTCAGCGAGCACCAATGCGAAGGCTGGCTCGAAGGCTACCTCCTCACCGGGCGGCATGGACTCTTCAACTGCTATGAGGCGTTCATCCACATTATCGATTCGATGTTCAACCAGCACGCCAAGTGGCTGAAGGTGACGTCGGACCTGCCGTGGCGGCGGAAGATCGCCTCGCTAAACTATCTGCTGGCCTCGCATGTCTGGCGTCAGGACCACAACGGATTCACACACCAGGATCCCGGCTTCATCGATCATGTGGTGAACAAGAAGGCCGAGGTGGTGCGCGTTTACCTTCCGCCGGATGCCAACTGCCTGCTGTCGGTGATGGACCACTGCCTGCGCAGCCGGCATTACGTCAATGTGGTGGTCGCAGGCAAACACCCGGCGCCGCAGTGGCTGTCGATGGACGCCGCCCTCAAGCACTGCACCGAGGGGATCGGCATCTGGCAGTGGGCCAGCAACGACCAGGGTGTTGCAGCCGACGTGGTGATGGCCTGCTGCGGCGACGTGCCCACACTTGAGACGCTGGCCGCGGTCTCGATTTTGCGCGAACATATTCCCGAGCTGAAGATTCGCGTGGTCAACGTGGTGGACCTCATGAAACTGCAGCCGCAAACCGAGCACCCGCACGGATTGAGCGACGTGGATTTCGACGATCTCTTCACCAAAGACAAGCCGGTCATCTTCGCGTTCCATGCCTACCCCTGGTTGATCCACCGCCTGACCTACCGGCGCACGAACCACGACAATATCCACGTCCGTGGGTACAAGGAAGAGGGCACCATCACCACGCCCTTCGACATGACCGTGCTGAACGACCTGGACCGCTTTCACCTGGTGATGGACACCATCGACCGTCTGCCGCAGACAGGCGACAAGGGCATCTACCTGAAGCAGCAGCTCAAGGACAAGCTGATCGAGCACAAGCAATATATCGACAAGAACGGCCAGGACATGCCGGAGATCCGGAATTGGAAGTGGAGCAGCCCGCAATGATAACGCAACAGCTCATCGATACTGCCAAGATGCTGGTTGCCGGCGACAAGGGTTTGTTGGCGATGGATGAAAGTAACCCAACTTGTAACAAGCGATTCGCCAAGTTAGGCATTCCGCAGACCGAGGAGGCGCGGCGCGCCTATCGGGAGTTGATTGTGACGGCGCCCGGACTTGGTGAAAGTATTAGTAGGGCGATCCTCTACGACGAAACGATCCGTCAACAGAAGAAAGATGGCACTCCCTTTGCCAAAGCCCTCATCGATGCCGGTATCATTCCAGGCATCAAGGTGGACGCCGGCGCGAAGGACATGGCCGGCCATCCGGGCGAGAAGATCACCGAAGGGTTGGACGGATTACGCGACCGCCTGACGGAATACTCCCGGATGGGCGCACGTTTCGCGAAGTGGCGCGCGGTGATCACGATTGGCGATGGCATTCCCGGCCCGGGATGCGTCGAGGCCAACGCACATGCATTGGGCCGCTATGCCGCGTTGTGCCAGGAAGCCGGACTGGTCCCCATCGTAGAGCCGGAGGTGCTCATGGACGGCGAGCATAGCCTGCGCCGGTGCGAGGAAGTCACTGAGCAAGTCCTGCGAACGGTTTTTAACCAGCTCTATACCCGGGGCGTAATGCTTGACGGGATGATTCTGAAGCCCAACATGGTGGTTCCAGGACTGAAATGCCCCCAGCAGGAATCGGTTGAGGAAGTGGCCGACGCCACGGTGCAGTGTCTCTTGCGGGCCGTCCCGGCCGCGGTTCCGGGAATTGCGTTCCTGTCCGGCGGCCAATCCGGCGATCTGGCGTCCGCCCGCTTGAACGCAATGAACGTCAGATTCAAGGCGCGGCTGCCCTGGGCGCTGGCGTTTTCGTTTGCGCGCGCTATCCAGCAACCGGCGTTGGAGATCTGGCGTGGCGACCAGGCGAACGTGCTCGCCGCACAGAAGGCGCTGTCTTATCGAGCCGCGTGTAACCGGAAAGCGCGCCGGGGCGCGTACACCACCGCCATGAATGGATCGGGAGCATGACAGCGAGCAAACCCAACCCGCCGCGTCTCTATTTGATCCGTCACGGCGAAACCGAGTGGTCCCTGTCGGGCCAACATACCGGCCGCACGGACATTCCACTGACCACGCACGGTGAGGAGACGGCACGGCAAGTTGGATTGCGCCTCCGGAACATCCGCTTCCAACATGTGTTCACCAGCCCGCTGCAACGCGCTCAACGAACCTGTGCGGTCGCGGGGCTGGAACCAATCGCCGAAGTCGAACCGGACCTCGCGGAGTGGAATTATGGCGACTACGAGGGCCGAACTTCCTCGGACATTCGCAAATCGAGGCCGGGCTGGAACGTTTTTCGGGATGGCGCTCCGCGCGGTGAAACGCCCGCACAAGTTTCGAACCGCGCGGACCACTTGATTGCCCGCCTCCGCCGGCTGGATGGAAATATTGCCCTCTTTTCCCATGGCCACTTCGGCCGCGTCCTCGGCGTCCGGTGGATTGGGCTGCCAGTAGAGGAGGCGCAACATTTCCAGCTTGGCACGGCGTCGCTGAGCGTGCTCAGTTACGAGCGTGATCGAACCGATCAGCCTGTCATCGCGTTGTGGAACTCTACCGCGCACGAAACATTCAACGCGGAACCAAACCAAACCGCTCACGACACAGAGGTGAGGCGGCCTGCGATTGAACGCTGGGAAAACGAAGGTGGAGAGACTTCTCCCAGCGCCCGAGAGAGTATGCCGGCTCATGGAGCGCGAGCATGAAAACAAGCATCGCAACGGAGAATTATCGTGTGAAGGCCGGAGAGGCTGGCGGGCTCGACCGTTGGCCGGCCGCCGTTGAGCCTGTATGCAAGTCGAAGAAGCAGTATCACCACCGGCTGGAGGAGATGGTTGAAGAGTTGAGTGAGTTGCAACGGCTGCATTATGCATCCAGCCGCTACGCGTTGCTGCTGATCTTTCAGGGAATGGACGGCGCGGGCATGGACGGCGCCATCCGTCACGTCATGTCCGGAGTCTACCCGCAGGGCTGCCAGGTGTTCAGTTTCAAACAGCCGAGCGCCGAGGAATTGGAACACGATTTTCTCTGGCGGACAACGCGATGTCTGCCGGAACGCGGGCGCATAGGCATCTTCAATCGCTCCTACTATGAGGAGGCGCTGGTCGTGCGCATGCACCCGGAGATTCTCCGCTCCCAGCAGTTACCGGATGAACTACCTGACGGGAAGACGATCTGGATGGACCGCTACGTGGAGTTGGAGGAGCATCTCCATCGCAATGGCACCCGGATACTCAAGTTCTTTCTCCACCTGTCGAAGGACGAGCAGGCAAGGCGCTTCCGCGACCGCATCGATGAGCCGGAGAAGAACCGGAAATGTGGCGCTGCTGACATTCGGGAGAGGGAAAGCTGGCCGCTCTACATGCAGGCCTATGAGGACTGCCTGACTGCCACGAGCACCAGCGCACCCTGGTATGTCGTTCCTGCCGACGAAAGGGAGAATGCCAGGCTGATTGTTTCCCAAGTCATCCTCGATACGTTCCATGAGCTGAAGATGGCTTATCCCAAGACCACTGCAAAGCGCCGTAAGGAATTGAAGTTTATTCGCAAACAGCTCTGAATGCCAAAGAATGACCAGTCACCAGACTCAAACGCCGCTGTACCCCCTGCAATTCGAGCCGATCTATCAATATCGCCTCTGGGGCGGGCGGCGTTTGGCGGATGTACTCGCAGCGCCGTTGCCGGCCGACGGCCCAATTGGCGAAGCGTGGGTACTCAGCGACCGGGATGACCATCAGAGCCGTGTTGCCAACGGACCGCTCAAAGGGCAGACCATCGGTCAACTGATGGAGGAGTCGCCCGAGCAATTGATGGGAAAGCTCGCAGGACGTTTCCGCCGGTTCCCACTGCTGCTGAAGTTTCTCGATGCACGGGAAATGCTCTCGGTCCAGGTGCATCCCGCCGATGGGCATACCGATCTGCTGCCAGAGGGCGCGACCGGAAAAACCGAAGCATGGGTAGTGCTCGAGGCGGGCACAAAGAGCCGCATCTATGCGGGCCTGAAGCCGGGCACCACTGCCGGCGATCTGCGGCTGGCGCTCACGAACGGGGCGGTGGCGGACTATCTGGTGAGCTTCACTCCGAAGCCAGGCGACGCCGTTTTTCTGCCGGCTGGTACGGTTCACTCCCTGGGCGCCGGCATTGTCGTGTTCGAGGTTCAGGAGAACAGCGACGTTACGTTTCGCCTGTACGACTGGGACCATGTTGACGCCAAGACCGGCCGGCCGCGGGCGCTCCAGGTGGAGCAGGCGCTTGCCTGCATTGATTTTGTCGGCGGCGCAGCCAGTCCCG